>Ga0066256_1000624_pt1 | contig 78690 bp, 69 predicted proteins | sample ThiBio_1000_biof_FD_87107 | JGI IMG/M metagenome (GOLD analysis project Ga0066256, IMG submission 87107) | Wastewater bioreactor microbial communities from Cape Town, South Africa - Thiocy_expt_1000_biof (version 2) | ecosystem: Engineered > Bioreactor > Thiocyanate-remediating >... | reverse complement strand
GCCAGGGCGATGTACGGGTAGATCCCGAACAGGAAATATTGCGAGTAGGACATTTTCCGATCCTCCTGTAATCAATGCGTCTGGGCAGGGGCGACCGGCCGGCGCGAGGCCGGCATCTGCACCACCGACACCTGCGGGCCGGGATTCATCAAGGGCTCGACGCCATCGATCGAGGGGCCGAACATCTCCATCGCCTCGTCCATGTCGCGCACCGGCGGCTCGGCCAGCTCCTGCGCGGCCACCGGCGACAGGGTTTCCAGCAGCCGAAAGGCGGCGGCGTAGGGGCTGCCGTTGGCGTCGAGCTTGCGGCCGACGGCGGCGAGCACGTGCACCGCGTCACCCAGCAATTCGAGGGCCTCCCCGGCCGGCAGCAGAGAGAGGAATTCGAGGAACAGCGGCACGTAGTCCGGCAGCTCGGCGGCGCTGGCGTCGAAATCGTGCTTCCAGTATTCCTCCAGCAGGTCGATCATCGCCGAGCCGCGGTCGCGCGATTCGCCGTGGATGTGCTCGAACAGGTGCAGCGAATGCGAGGGGTTGCGGTCGAAGGTGGCGACGTAGTTTTCCTGCAGCGCGATCAATTCCGACTCGTGCAGCAGGTCGAACAAAGGCGCCAGGCGGGCGGTGGCATTGCCGTTGAACCCGGCTTCGTCCAGCAGCGCGGCATGCATCTCGGGCAGGGCCGACAGCCAGTCGGATTCCGGATACATCAACAGCATAGAAATGACTTTGAAGGTTTTCATCGTGCGGGCTCCTCAACCGGTTTTCTTCTTGGCGTGCAGCTGCGACAGGTCGACCGGCACCGAATTCCTGCGGTTGCCGAACAGGGTGGTCCTGGGCGTCACCCCGTCCGAGCAGCCGTTGCCGAAGGAAAAGCCGCAGCTCGACTTCTCCTCGAAGGTGTTGATCGTCTCCTCGCGGTGGGTGGTGGGGACGACGAAGCGGTCCTCGTAGTTGGCGATCGCCAAGTAGCGGTACATCTCGTCGGCCTGCGCCGAGGTCAGACCCACCTGATCGAGCGCGGCGGTGTTGGGCTTGCCTTCCACCGACTTGCCGCGCATGTAGGCGCGCATCGCCAGCAGGCGGTCGAGCGCCGCGATCACCGGCTTCTCCTTGCCGCCGGTGAGCAGGTTGGCGAGGTAGGTGATCGGGATGCGCAGCGATTTCGTATCCGGAATGATGCCGTTCATGCCCATCCGGCCGGATTCGGCGGCGGCCTGGATCGGGGAGAGCGGCGGCACGTACCACACCATCGGCAGGGTGCGGTATTCGGGGTGCAGCGGGAAGGCGATCTTCCAGTCGATCGCCATCTTGTAGACCGGCGACTTCACCGCGGCGTCGAGCCAGGCCTCCGGGACGCCCTCGGCGCGGGCTGCGGCGATCACCGCTGGGTCGGACGGGTCGAGGAAGATCTTCAACTGCGCCTCGTAGAGTTCCTTCTCGTCGGCGACGCTGGCGGCTTCCTCGATACGATCGGCGTCGTAGAGGATGACCCCCAGATAACGGATGCGGCCGACGCAGGACTCCGAACACACGGTCGGCTGGCCGGCTTCGATGCGCGGGTAGCAGAAGATGCACTTCTCCGCCTTGCCGCTCTTCCAGTTGTAGTAGATCTTCTTGTACGGGCAGCCCGAGATGCACATGCGCCAGCCGCGGCACTTGTCCTGGTCGACCAGCACGATGCCGTCCTCCTCGCGCTTGTAGATCGAGCCGGAAGGGCAGGAGGCGACGCAGGTCGGGTTGAGGCAGTGCTCACACAGGCGCGGCAGGTACATCAGGAAGGTGTTCTCGAAGGTGGCGTGCATTTCCTTCTGCACGTTGTCGAAGTTCTTGTCGCGCCCGCGCGAGGAGAATTCGCCGCCGAGGTCGTCCTCCCAGTTGGGGCCCCAGTGGATCTTGTCCATCTTCTTGCCGGTGATGGCAGAGATCGGCCGCGCGGTCGGCGGCGTCTCGGACAGCGGCGCCTTCTGCAGGTGCTGGTAGTCGTAGGTGAAAGGCTCATAGTAGTCGTCGATCTCCGGCAGGTTGGGGTTGCCGAAGATGTTGGCGAGGATCTTCAGCCGGCTGCCCTGGCGCGGCTCGATCTTGCCGTCGCCCTTGAGCTTCCAGCCGCCGTTCCACACGTCCTGGTTTTCCCACTGCTTCGGATAGCCGATGCCGGGCTTCGACTCGACGTTGTTGAACCACACGTATTCCATGCCTTCGCGCGAGGTCCACACGTTCTTGCAGGTGATCGAGCAGGTATGGCAGCCGATGCACTTGTCCAGATTCAGCACCATGGCGATTTGCGCACGCACTTTCATGTTCCAACTCCTTGCATGGCCGCGGTGGCATGCCGCGGCGCGTTGTAAAAAACCCCGCACCGGAGAGAGGCGGTGCGGGGGAGGGCGGCGGGAGACGCCGCCCTCGAAACTTTTTCGCCTAGCGCTCGACCAGCGGGCCTTCCATCCAGTCGACCTTCTTCATCTTGCGCACGATCACGTATTCGTCGCGGTTGGAGCCCACCGTGCCGTAGTAGTTGAAGCCGTAGGCCTGCTGCGCGTAGCCGCCGATCATGTGGGTGGGCTTGGTGATGGTGCGCGTCACCGAGTTGTGGATGCCGCCGCGGAAACCGCTTACCTCGGCGCCCGGCACGTTGATGATCTTTTCCTGCGCGTGGTACATCAGACACATGCCCTTGGGCACCCGTTGGCTGACCACCACGCGCGCCGTCAGCGTGCCGTTGACGTTGAACACCTCGACCCAGTCGTTGTCGACGAGGCCGGCTTCCTTGGCTTCCGATTCCGACACCCAGACATGGGGGCCGCCGCGCGACAGGGTGAGCATGCGTAGGTTGTCGGTGTAGGTGCTGTGGATGCCCCATTTCTGGTGCGGGGTGATCCAGTTGAGCACCAGTTCGTGGTGGCCGTTCGGCTTCTTGCCGAGCAGCGGCGCGATGGTCTTGGTGTCGACCGGCGGCTTGTAGACGGCGAGGCCCTCGCCGAAATCCAGCATCCACGGGTGATCCTGGTAGAACTGCTGGCGGCCGGTCAGCGTGCGCCAGGGGATCAGCTCGTGCACGTTGGTGTAGCCGGCGTTGTAGGAGACGTGCTCGGATTCCAGCCCCGACCAGGTCGGCGAGGAGATGATCTTGCGCGGCTGCGCCTGGATGTCGCGGAAGCGGATCTTGTCGTCCTCGCGCGGGATCGCCAGATGGCTGTGGTCGCGCCCGGTGATCTTCGACAGCGCTTCCCACGCCTTCACCGCGACCTGGCCGTTGGTTTCCGGCGCCAGCATCAGCACCACCTCGCAGGCATCGATGGCCGATTCGATCCTGGGCATTCCCTTGGCGACGCCGTCTTCGGTGACGGTGTAATTCAGCTCGGCGAGCTGCCGCACTTCGTCTTCGGTGTTCCAGGCAATGCCCTTGCCGCCGTTGCCGATCTTGGTCATCAAGGGGCCGAGCGCGGTAAATTTCCTGTAGGTATCGGCGTAATCGCGCGTCACCACGCTCATGCTCGGCATGGTCTTGCCGGGAATGAGGTCGACTTCGCCCTTCTTCCAGTCGCGCACGCCCAGGCTCTGGCCCAGCTCGGAGGGCGTGTCGTGCATCAGCGGCGTCAGCACCAGGTCTTTCTGGGTTCCCAGATGGGTGGCCGCGAGTTCGGAAAACTTCTTCGCGATGGTCTTGTAGATCTCCCAGTCCGACTTCGATTCCCACAGCGGCTGCACCGCCTCGCTCAAGGGATGGATGAAGGGGTGCATGTCCGAGGTGTTGAGGTCGTCCTTCTCGTACCAGGTGGCCGACGGCAGCACGATGTCGGAATACAGGCAGGTGGTCGACATGCGGAAGTCGAGCGTCACCAGCAGGTCGAGCTTGCCTTCCGCGCCCTTGTCGCGCCACACCACTTCCTTCGGCTTGGCCTCGCCCAGCTCGCCGAGGTCGGGGCCCATTACCGCGTTCTGCGTGCCGAGCAGGTACTTGAGGAAGTACTCGTGCCCCTTGCCCGAGGAGCCCAGCAGGTTGGAGCGCCAGACAAACAAATTGCGCGGGAAGTTCTTCGGGTTGTCCGGATCCTCGCAGGCGAACTTGAGCGCGCCGCTCCTGATCTGCTCGACCGCGTACTTGACCGGATCGATGCCGGCGGCGTCGGCGGCGCGGGTGACTTCGAGCGGGTTGGTTTCCAGCTGCGGTGCGGACGGCAGCCAGCCCATGCGCTCGGCGCGCACGTTGAAATCGATCAGCCGGTAGTCGCCGTTCTTCCTGTCGGCGGTGGGCGAGAGGATTTCCGACGCCGCCAGCTTCTCGTGGCGCCACTGGCTGGTGTGCGCGTAGAAGAAGGAGGTGGAGTTCATCTGCCGCGACGGGCGGTGCCAGTCGAGGCCGAAGGCCAGCGGCGCCCAGCCGGTCTGCGGACGCAGCTTTTCCTGGCCGACGTAGTGCGCCCAGCCGCCGCCCGACTGGCCGATGCAGCCGCACATCATGAGCAGGTTCATGATGCCGCGGTAGATCATGTCGTTGTGGTACCAGTGATTGAGCGCCGCGCCGAGGATGACCATGGACTTGCCGCGGGTCTTGTCGGCGTTGTCGGCGAACTCGCGCGCCACCGTGATGATGTCGGCACGCGGCACGCCGCAATGCTTCTCCGCCCAGGCCGGGGTGTAGGGCACTTCATCGTTGTAGCTGGTGGGAATGTTCGGCCCGCCCAGCCCGCGGTCGACGCCGTAGTTGGCGAGCGTCAGGTCGTAGACGGTGGCGATGCGCACGTCCTCGCCGCCGACGCTGATCACCTTGACCGGCAGGTTGCGGGCCAGCAATTCGTTGTGGTCGCCGCCGCCGAAGTAGGGCAGCGCCACCTCGACGACTTCGTCGTGGCTGCCGAGCAGGGTGAGTTGCGGCTTCACGTCCTTGTTCGAATAGCCGTCGCGCATTTCGAGGTTCCACGCGCCGGACTGCCCCCAGCGGAAACCGATCGAGCCGTTGGGCGCCACCAGGTAGCCGGTGCTCTCGTCGACCACCACCGTCTTCCACTCGGGATTGTTGTCCTGGCCGAGGTTGCCGGAAAGGTCGGAGGCGCGCAGGTAGCGGTCGGCGATGAGCCTGCCTTCGTGCGCCTTCAGCATCACCAGCATCGGCATGTCGTTGTACTGGCGGCAATACTGGTCGAAGTATTCGCTGCGGTTCCTGACGTGGAATTCGGACAGGATGACGTGGCCCATCGCCAGCGCCAGCGCGGCGTCGGTACCCTGCCGGGGGGCCAGCCAGATGTCGCCGAACTTGACCATCTCGCCGAAGTCGCTTGAAACCGCCACCGTCTTGGTGCCCTTGTAGCGCACCTCGGTGTAGAAGTGGGCGTCGGGGGTGCGGGTCTGCGGCACGTTGGAGCCCCACACCATCAGATAGGTCGAGTTGTACCAGTCGGCCGATTCCGGCACGTCGGTCTGCTCGCCCCACACCTGCGGGGACGACGGCGGCAGGTCGCAGTACCAGTCGTAGAAGGAACCGCAGACGCCGCCGATCAGCGACATGTAGCGGCTGCCTGCCGCGTAGCTCACCATCGACATGGCGGGGATCGGCGAGAAGCCGTAGATGCGGTCGGGGCCGTAGTCCTTGATGGTGTGGACGTTGGCGGCGGCGATCATTTCCGTCACCTCGTCCCACTTGGCGCGCACGAAGCCGCCCTGGCCGCGCACCGACTTGTAGCGTTTCGCCTTCTCCGGATCCTCGGTGATCGACTTCCACGCCGCCACCGGCTCCATCGTTTTCCGCGCCTCGCGCCACATTTCCATCAGGCGGCCGCGGATCAGCGGGTATTTCACCCGCTGCGCCGAATACACGTACCAGGAGTAGCTGGCGCCGCGCGGACAGCCGCGCGGCTCGTGGTTGGGCAGGTCGGGACGAGTGCGCGGGTAGTCGGTCTGCTGGATTTCCCAGGTGATCAGGCCGTTCTTGACGTAGATGCGCCAGCTGCACGAGCCGGTGCAGTTCACCCCATGGGTGGAGCGCACCACCTTGTCCTGCTGCCAGCGGCTGCGGTAGGCATTTTCCCAGCTGCGGTCTTCGTTGCTGACGACGCCGTGGCCGTTGGAGAATTCGGCGACGGTCTTCTTGAAGAACGTCAGTCGGTCGAGGAAGTGACTCATTGCATTGCTCCTTACAGTCGCGGTGAGGCGGTTAGTGCGTGAGGCGTGGGCGACGAGGTGTGCGGAAGCCGGTTTGCTTTTTCGCCTTACGCCTCCCGCCTCACGCTTTATCCAGTACGCCTCACGGATTCTTGATATACGCGTTCTTGCGCAGGTAGAACCACCAGTTCAGCACCAGGCACACGGCGTAGAAGAGCGCGAAGCCGTACATCGCAATCTCCGGGGTGCCGGCCTTGATCTGGTTCTTGATCACCTCGGGGGCGATGAAGGAGCCGTAGGCGGCGACGGCCGAGGTCCAGCCCAGCACCGGGCCGGCCTGCACCCGGTCGAAGATCACGCCGACGGTACGGAAGGTGGAGCCGTTACCGATGCCGGTGGCGGCGAACAGCACCACGAACACCGCCAGGAACTGGGTGAAATGGATTTCCGGGGTGGCCGACTGGTAGGCCTGCATCAGGATCCAGCCGGCATAGACCGAGGCGGCGACCATCACCGCTGAGATGGCCTGGGTGACGATGGAGCCGCCGACCTTGTCGGAAATCCAGCCGCCCACCGGGCGGATCAGCGCGCCGACGAAGGGGCCGATCCAGGCGTATTGCAGCGCGGATGGCGCGTTCGGGTTCTTGGCGTGCACCCAGGTGCCGGTCGCCGCGTCGAGCACGTGGGTGTCGCCGAAGATGACCGTGATCGACAGCGGCAGCGCCATCGAGAAGCCGATGAAGGAGCCGAAGGTGACCAGGTAGAGCGCCGTCATCGACCAGGTGTGGCGGTTCCTGAAGATGGCGAACTGCTTGCCGATGTTCTCCTTCATCGGACCGAAGGCGGCGAGCTTCAGGATCAGCAGCGTCGCGACGATGATGAGCGGCATCGCCACCCACATGTTGAGCAGGCCGAGTCCGGTGGGGGCGGGCAGGTAGAGGTAGAGGCCGCCGATCGCGGGAATGAAGGCGAGGGTGTAGAGCCAGGTGACCTTGATGAAGGCGGCAATGGGATGGCCGGCGTCCGGCGAGACCGACAGCAGGTTGTTCATGCCGAACCAGGCGATGACGCCGAGCGGGACCAGCGAGAGCACCCACGCGAAGCCTGCGTTCTGGACGAAGGTCGCGGTGCCGGCGGCGATCTTGCCGAAGATCCAGCCGCTGTCCTTCACCAGCGTCATCGGCTCGCCGCCGAGCGCGCCGAACACGCCCACCGTCATCACCAGCGGAATGAGGATCTGCATGGTGGTGACGCCGAAGTTGCCGAGGCCGGCGTTGATGCCGAGCGCGGTGCCCTGCAGCCGCTTGGGAAAGAAGGTGCTGATATTGGACATCGAGCTGGCGAAGTTGCCGCCGCCGACGCCCGACCACAGCGCCATCAGCTGGAAGATCCACAGCGGCCACTCCGGATGCTGCAGCACGATGCCGGTGCCGATGGCGGGCGCCAGCAGCATCGAGGTGGTGAGGAAGATGACGTTGCGGCCGCCGGCCAGCCGGATGAAGAAGGACGACGGGATGCGCATGGTCGCGCCGGCGAGGCCCGAGATCGCGGTCAGCGTGAACAGCTCGTCCTTGCTGAAGGGGAAGCCCAGGTTGGACATCTGCACCGTAATGATGCCCCACATCAGCCACACGGCGAAGCCGCACAGCAGGGCCGGCACCGAGATCAACAAATTGCGGTAGGCGATGCGCTTGCCGGTCGTCTCCCAGAAGCTCGGGTCTTCCGGGTTCCATTCCTTGATGTTGGCGGGCATTGAACGCTCCTGGTTGGAAAGGCAGGGATTTATTCGCGGGTGTCGGTTGCGGCCGTCTTCCTGATCATCGGCACCTTGCGCACTTCGGTCAGATACATCCAGATCAGCGACACCCAGGTGATGCCGTACATCAGCATGAAGATGCCGCTGTTGACGCCGGTGAGATCGACGATGGCGCCGAACAGGATGGGCAGCAGAAAACCGCCGAGGCCGCCGATCAGGCCGACGATGCCGGAGATGACGCCGATGTTGTGCGGGTATTCGTCGGAGATGTACTTGAATACCGAGGCCTTGCCGAAACCCCAGGCGATCCCGAGGATGAACAGCAGGGCGGTGAATACCCAGACGTTGAGGCCGAGGTGCAGCGACATCTCGCCCTTGGTGGTCTGCACGACCATCTCGGTCTGCGGATACGAAAGCAGGAACAGGCAGATCCACGACACCCACATCACCCACCAGGTCATCCTGTGCGCGCCGAACCTGTCGGACAGCCAGCCGCCCATCGCGCGGATGACGCCGGACGGCAGCACGAAGACGGCGGCCAGCAGCGCGGCGGTCTGCATCCCGAAGCCGTATTCGGTGATGTAGTACTTGGTCATCCACAGGCTCAGCGCGACGTAGCCGCCGAACACGATCGAGTAGTACTGGCACAGCTTCCAGACGTTGCGGTCCTTGAGTACGGCGAGCTGATCCCTGACGGTGACGTGGCCCGGCACATGGTGGGTGGTGTCGGTATAGGTGAAGATCCAGAACAGGATGGCCATCGCCAGCATGGCGACGGCGTAGACCTGCGGCACCGCCTGCCAGCCGTAGGCCACCACCAGCGACGGGGCGACGAACTTGGTCACCGCGGCGCCCGCATTGCCGGCGCCGAAGATGCCCATCGCCAAGCCCTGGCGCTGTCTGGGAAACCAGCGCGCGACGTAGGAAATGCCGACCGAGAAGGCGCCGCCGGCCACGCCGACGAACAGCCCAAGCAGCAGGAAATGCCAGTATTCGGTGGCCAGGCTGATGAGATAGATCGGCAGGACGGTGCTGACCATCAGCACGAAGAGCACGATGCGGCCGCCGATCTTGTCGGTGAGCATGCCGAGCGGCAGGCGGATCAGCGAACCGGTGAGAATGGGGGTGGCGGCCAGCAGGCCGAACTGGGTTTCATTGAGGCCGAGGCTGGCCTTGATCGGAATGCCGATGATGGAGAACATCACCCACACCGCAAAGCACACGGTGAACGCCAGCGTGCTCAGGGTGAGCACCGAAACCTGCTTGTGCGACTGGGTAGACATGATGGCGTCCTTTCCGGGTATTCTGGACTGATTTATCCTAAATACTGAACCGAGTATATGCGCCTTAAAGCAGATGAAAAGATGTTGTATTCTCCTTATCAGGCCCGGGATTACCCCTAAATAGGTATAGGTGCATTCGCGTAAACCAATGTTATTTAAGGGATTGTTTGGTTCCTTTGTGGTGCGTGGGGGTGTGCTTGATGTAATGTGGGTAATCCTTCAGCCCCCGGATAAGCCGGAAAGGGGTGTGTTATATTTTGGCCGTGTCGATGCTGCCGCACCCAATCAAACCCGGGGCTGCCCGTCATTGCATGGCGCCAGCCCGTTGCATCGGCCCTACCCATTCCGGGCTTTCAAACGGGCCCCACTCAACAGGAGATATATAAATGAAGATGACATCACTCGTACTGGCCGTTTCACTGGCGGCTTTGTTGAGTGCTTGCGGGAAGCAGGAGAGCGCCGCGCCGGAAGCCCCGGCGCCGGCCCCCGCAGCACCGGAGGCGGCTGCGCCCGCTCCGGCAGCGGAGGCGGAGGAGACGCATGTGGCTGAAGGCAACGACCTGGGCAAGAAGGTTTACGGCAACGTCTGCGCGATGTGCCACGCGGCAGGGGTTGCCGGTGCGCCGAAGCCCGGCGACAAAGCCGACTGGGGGCCGCGCATCGCGCAGGGCATGGACACCCTCCACAAGCATGCGCTTGAAGGGTTCACGGGTGCGAAAGGCATGATGCCCGCGCGCGGCGGCTCCACCACCCTGTCGGACGACGATGTCAAGGCGGCGGTGGACTTCATGGTCGCCCAGTCGAAGTAAGCGCCGGATACGGAACGATCCCGGTTCCGAAAACGCAAAGCGGGGGAGATGCAGATCTCCCCCGCTTTTTTCATGCCCGCATCCGGCAGCCTAGCCTCAGTGGCGATGGGGCGCGTTACCTCCCAGGGAACGGATCAGCTCGGGCGTGACTTGCGTGAATGTCAGCACCTGGCCGCCGCGGCGGCGGATAAAGCCGTCTGCCGCGGCGCGGCTGGCAAAGGCCGGCAGGTCGGCGCCGCGCATCGGGCCCGGGACGGCGGAACCGCGGACGAAGAAGGCATTCTGGAGTTCGATCCATTGTCCGCTTTCGAAGTCGGTCACGAAGCTGGCGGCGACGTCGTTCAGGGTGTAGCTGCGGTTGTAGCGCTCGACCCTCTGCAGGAAGACGAACAGGTTGACCGGCGAATCGAAATACTGGGCGGCGCCGTCCCTGAACAGGGTTTGCGCAGCCCAGCGCGGGAAGCGGGCGGGATACATGCCGCATACCGGGCAGCGCGCCTCGGCCGGGATCGGCCTCGGCGCGTACATCGCCAGGCCGGAAGCGGGATCGTAGGGCGTTGCCGGAGCCACGACGCAAAAATCGTTCGTGGGCGGCTCGGGCTTGCGGATCGTCCGGCTGCCGGGGGGCAGCAGTGCGATCGTGGCTGCAATGGCGAGCGCCGCCGCCCCCAGGGACAGCAGCCGCGCCGGCGGACGCATCAGGCGATGTCCCTGGCGCCGAGCATCGGGTCGCCGATCAGGGCATGGATCAGTCTGTGCAGATTGTCTTCCGGGGAGGCGTCGGGGCGCGTAATCGGGTCCGCAACGATGCGGCCGCCCGCATCGTGAAAGTGATGGGGGAAGGTCGCAAGCCCATGGTGCAGGGGCGCGGTGTCGATGCCGGACTCGGCGTCGCCATAGACCCAGCGCAGCGAATAGGCATCGGCGGCGGCGTAGCGCACCTCCAGCGTCACGCCATTCTTCAGGCGGACGATCATTGCGTCCTGCTTCTGTTCGACCGGCGAATCGAGGTCGTCTCCGAAGGCCGTCTCGATCGCCGAGCCGAGTTCAAGGTGCAGGCTCATTTCTGGCGGGCCTCCTTCAGGCGTTCGCCGACTATTGCGCGGGCCATGTCGCGGGTGTCGTCGAGAATCCGCGCGGCCAGGTAGTGTTCGTAGGCGGGATGCTCGGCCACTGCGCCGTCCTGGATTTGCTGCAGCAGTGCCGCCGCGTCCGCTGCGTCATAGGTCTGAAGAATGGCATTGTGGTTCTGGCGCAGTTCATAGATCAATTGCGACAGCTGTTCGAGTTCCGTCGCCGTGTCGTAATCAAGGTTTTCAAAGAAGCTTGCCATGATGTCTACATGTGGCTGTCGTGGAGCGCGCCGCCGTCCAGCACCACCATGTCGGGGGTGACGTCGGCGAAACGATAGACCTTGCCGCCATACTCGGCGGCAAATTTCGCGGCATCCTTTTCCAGCGCGAAACTGGCGATGGTCGGGCCCATGGAGCCGTGCCGCTTGCTGCCGTGAACGTAGAAGGCGCTCTTCGCATCGATCCAGTGATCGCGCGGCTGCTCCCAGTCGGTCTTGCCCATGTCCTGCACGAAAAGGCCGCGCACCGCGCGGACCTGTTCGGGCTTGAGATAGAGGTGGAACATTTCCACCGTGTCGCAGAAGAAATCCGGCGCCGCCTGGCCGGCATAATGGATCTGCGCCTTGGGGCCGGGATAATCGGCGAGCAGCATGCCGTCGAGCGCGCAGGACGTGCCCTGGCTGATTTCCAGCGGGACTACTGCATCCGCGGTCTCCGGCCGCCCGCAGGCGGTGAGCGCGGCGGCCGCCAGCACGGCAAGGATGAGCGTAGGTCGTACAAGCTTCATTTACGGAATCTCCAGGTTGCAATGCCCAATGGTGCCGCAATCCAGGCGAACATCACCAGACCCAGCAGCCAGGGATCGGCCAGGGCGCGGGGGAAAACGGTCGCCAGTCCGTACAGGCTGCGAACGTCGTCCAGGGCAAAGATGTTCAGAATGCGGAACACGTCGGCCGGGTTCGCCAGCAGCAGGTAGGGAAAGACTTCGCCGCCGTAGCGATCGCCGGTGACGACCAATGCGCCCAGCAGCAGCAGATCGAACACCAGCACGAAGAAGAACCACAATGCGATGGCCATGCCCGATGCGCGGGTGCGATCCGCGGCAAACACCGAAACCATCACCGCGAGGCTGAGGAAGGCCATGCCGAGCAGAACCGAGCTGAACATGAAGCCGAAGTAGTGGAGCAGCGCGCCGAGGTTGAGTTGCGTGGCCAGCACGACGGCGACCAGGCCGAAGCCCGCCACGGTGGAGAACGCCAGTGCCGCGGCCAGACCGAGATATTTCCCCAGCAGCAGCTCGAAGCGGGTGATCGGCATCGACAGCAGCAGATCGAGCGAGCCGCGTTCGCGTTCGCCGACGATGGCATCGAAGCCGAGGATCAGCGCGATCAGCGGAATCAGGTAGATCACTAGGCTGACCAGGCTGGCAATGGTGAACTCGATCGAGCGGAATCCGACTGCGCCCTGTTGCGCGCCGCCGAAGTAGGCGATGGCCAGCGCGAATACGGTGAACACCAGCGCCACCGCGAGCACCCAGCGGTTGCGGATGCGATCCCAGAACTCCTTGCCGGCGATGATGCCGATTTGTCTGAATTCCATCAGCGCCCCTTTAATCGGAAAAGCCGAAGAACACGTCTTCGAGCGAGGGCTCGCGCACGTGCAGGTCGAGCACCTTGCCGTCGAGCGCGGCAAGGGCTTCGAGCACCGCCATCTTGGCTTCGCGCCGGCACTGCACCGCAACGTGGTCGTCGCGGGCTTCGATGGCGCTGATCGGCAGATGGCCGAGCGCTGCGCGCACGGCGCCGAGATGTTCGGGCGCAATCCGGATCTCGAACCACAGCGGCAGATCCATCTGCTCGCGCAGCGCCTGGACGCTGCCGATGGCCTGGACCTTGCCCGCGGCCATGATCGCGAGGCGGTCGACCCGCTCCTGGATCTCGGCCAGGATGTGCGAGGTCAGCACCACCGTCACCCCTTCCGTTCTGAGCCCGCGCAGGATCGCGTAGAACTCGCGGATCGCTTCCGGGTCCAGGCCGGTGGTCGGCTCGTCGAGAAACAGGATCTGCGGCCGGCCGAGCAGGGCCTGGGCAAAGCCGAGGCGCTGGCGCATGCCCTTGGAATATTCGCGCACGCGCCGCCTGGCCGCGTGGGTAAGCCCGACGCGCTCCAGCGCGGGGGCGCAGTCACGCAACGGGGCGCCTTTCAGCCGCGAAAAGAACTGCAGGGTTTCCAGTCCGGTCAGGTTTTCGTAGAGCACGACGTTTTCCGGCAGGTAGCCGATCTTGCGGCGCACCGCGCGAAACCCGCCGCCCGACACCGATGCATTGTCGATGAGTATCTCGCCCGAGGTGAGCGGGATCAGGCCCAGCATCATCTTGAACAGGGTGCTCTTGCCGGCGCCGTTGTGGCCGATCAGGCCGAACAGCTCGCCGCGGACGATTTCGAGATCGACGCCGTCGACCGCATGCACGGCGCCGTAATGTTTGGTGACGGCGCGCGTGGCGACCACGGCTTCGGCATTCGAAGCGGGACGCACCTCAGCGGGCGCCGGGGAAATACTTGCCAAGCCAGTTTCTCCAGTCTTTATGGTCGGGATGCATGCGCGGTTTCGGGTCCACGATGCTGGGCGCGCGCAGCAGCGGGAACTGCTGCCCCACTATCCGCAGGGTCTGCACGGCCGGGCTTGCGAGCAGCAACTTCATCATCGGATGGCGCCACGACAGCCGGTCGACCACATCGTTGGCTTCATAAGGGACGTCGCCTATGCCGTCGCCGTTGCGATCCCAGCCAAGGTAATTGCTCCAGTGATTGCCTTCCTTGGCACCCCAGATCTCGTCGCGCGAGGCCACATAACGGACCTGTTCACGGTTGGAGATGAAATCGTTGCGTTCGACCTGGTTGTTGATGGAGCCGGCCCACAGATGCACGCCGACGATATTGTCGACCACCAGATTGCCGCGCAGGGTATTGTACTCGGCGTCGTAGATGAAGAATCCGCGGGCATTGCCGGCCACCACGTTGTTCTCCACCCGCGCGTCCTGGATCGTCCGCAGCATGATGCCGTGGTCGGAATTGGCCCACGCACGATTGTTGCGCACCACCTGGTTGCGCACTTCCATCAGCGCGAGGCCGCCGCGGTTGTGGTGCGAGTCGTTGTCTTCCCACAGGTTGTAGTAGGAATTCATGTAATGCGTGCCGTAGCGGCTGTGGTGCAGGCGGTTGCCGCGGAAGACCGCATGGTGCGAGACGTCGACATAGATCGCATCGCGCACGAAGCCGATGCGGTTGCCGACGATGCGCGCGCCCTTGGTGTTGTAGAGCTGGATGCCGTTGCCGCGCGAGGCGGATCGGTAATCGCGCTTGCCGGTGATGAGGTTGTTTTCGATGCGCACGTCGTTGGCCTTCTCGATCCATAGGCCGAACAGGTTGTAGCTGAGGTCGCAGTTGCGCACGACTGCACGGTGCGCGCCCGGCCGGATGTAGATGCCGGCATTCTGATCGAGCAGGCTGTCGCCCGAATCGCTCACGATCAGCCCCTCGATGACGACATCCTCGGCAACGACGCGGATGGTATCGCCCTTGAGGCCGCCGCTCAGCGTGGGCCGATTGATTCCCTTCAGGGTCAGGGGCTTGTCGATCAGCAGCCGTTCCCGGTAGTGGCCGCGTTCCACCCGTACCACGTCGCCGGGCGCGGCCTGCGCAATGGCAGCGGCGATCGACTCGCCCGGATGCACCGTCCACTCGGCCGCCTGGGCGGCGGTTCCGACAAGCAGGCAGGCCAGCACGCCGAAAATGACGCGGCAGCCCCTTAATACAGCCATTGCAGGGATGGCTGGCTTTGCAGGAATTCGAGGATGCCGGCGCTTTTCATCAGCAGGAACAGGGCGGCTGCGATCAGCAGATTCTTGAACCCCACGTAGGAGGCCATGTCGGCCCACGAAGCGGGACGCAGGTTGCGCCCCCACCACGGGCCGTCCTTGACGTAGGGCTTGCAGCGCATGCGCACCACCAGCTCGTAAGCGCTCCATGCCAGCCACCAGCCCAGCACGATGCCGGGGCCGATCTGTCCGGCGGCGCCGAGCACCCACACCCACGTCACCAGGAGCGCCAGCGCGAGGCTGGCTGCCTGCAGCAGGCGCGGCTGCGCCAGCGCCTTGCGGCTCCAGGGGAACAGGTGATCGAAGAATTCCTGCCCGATGAAGGCGGGCAGGCTCTGCCGTACCGCAGCGGCGGGGGCCGCGACGGCCGGCACGATGGGGATGAAGTAGCCATCCGACCCGATCGCGGTCAGCGGCTCGCCCGCCTTGGTGCGGCGCTTGCGCTCCTGGGCCAGCGGCGGGCAGGCGTGGGCGTCGTAATACAGCACCTGGCAATCGAGGCACAGCAGGCATTCGCGCTGGTCGATGCGGCCGCTAGCGTCGATGGCCTGCGAGCCGCAGCCGACGGCGCACGCGGCGCAGGGGCCGCACTCCTTCTTGCGCTTGAGGCCCCACCAGCGGAAGGTGGAGGGGACCGCGAGGGCGGCGCCGAGCGGGCACAGGTACTTGCAGAACGGGCGCTCGAAAAAGGCGGAAGCCACGATCAGGACCGTCCAGAAGGTCACGAAGGGCCAGGAGCGGTTCCACACGCCCACCAGGAAGGTGGTTTTGAAGGGCTCGACCTCGGCGAGCTTTTCAGCCAGGCCGATGGAATAGAAGGACACCGCAAGCAAAATCGCAAAAATGCCGTATTTGATCCACTTCAGGCGGTCATGCCAGTTTTGCGGCAGCAGATGGCGCTGGTAGCGCTTGAGCCCGAGTTTGCCGGCCACATGGTAGACCAGTTCCGCGAGCGAGCCGTAGGGGCACATCCAGCCGCAGAACATCCCGCGCCCCCAGAAGAACACGCTGACGATGATGAAAATCCAGAACAGGAAGATGAACGGGTCGGACAGGAACAGCTCCCACTTCCACTCGAACAGGATGGAGTGGAACCAGGTCAACACCTGGGTAATGGAGGGCACGGCCAGCAGGTAAAACCCGACGAAGCCGATCGACGTGATCCACAGGAAATACTTGGGGTAATCCTTCCAGCGCGTGTCCTTCATCGTCGAGCGCCGGACCAGCTTGTCGCGCAGCGCATACACCGTTCCCGCCGCAGTGAGCCAGAGCAGGAACAGTACGATTTCGATCTTGCGCGATTTCCACACCGTCACCCAGGTCGCTTCCGGCTTGACGATTTTCGGGCGTCCTCCTTCCAGATAGCTGCCGGGCAGCCAGTACTCGCGATCGAAGTTGACGAAGGTACGGGAGCCCGTCTGCGGGTCCATCTTGTTGGCCAGGAACACCAGGTTCCACGGGTAGGCCGCGCTGAATGCCGGTGAGCGGATGATGAAGATGGCTGACTCGCGGTAGGCCGGCGCGCCGGCCGCCTCGATCCCGTACAGGTTGAGATAATCCAGATCGCGGAAAGTGAAGGTGTCCATGTCCTGCGACACCTGCACCCGGTCATAGATCCCGCCGCGCACAAAGCCCGAGCCCTTGAACGATTCCAGGCCGCTGGCAATGAGGAAAATGGCATGCTCGTCAGGCTTGAGCCGGGACATCAGGCCTTTGTATACGGCGTCGCCGAGCACGCTGCGGCCCACCGCCGGTGCATTGAGATAGCCGAAATGAATGTCGATGTAGGGCTGGTCCGAGCGCGGCATCCCGAGCGCAGCAGTATCGACCTTGAGTCGCTGGACGCTGCCGTTCTTGAGCAACGCATTCCAGTCCAGCTTGCCCTCGACCTGGCTGAACTTCGCCTGAGGGCGAACGGTGGGTTCGATGATCCCCACCTGCTTTGCCACCGCCAGGCCGCTGCGCAGCACGATCTGGTTTTCCGCGATCACCGTCACGGTGGCCCCGGTGATGGCGTCCAGGCCGATGATGCCCTGATCCGGCCTGCCTGCGCCCACCTCGATTTTGGAACCGACAAACTTGCCCAGATACTGATTGACGAACTTGGTGAGTTCCAGCTCCGGGATGCCCAGCAGCAGGATCGGCTCGGAATGGCGCAGCACCCGCACCCCGGTGATGATGCCCTTGGTGTCCATGCCGATCAGGGTCACCACCGGCTTGCCCGAGTAGGCGGGAATGTCGACGATGTCGGTGGACAGAAAGACGTAACCGATCAGTTTCCGATCGTCTTGTTTGCCATGGCCTTCCTTCTTGCCATGACCCTCTTTTCCGCCATGGTCTTCCTTCCCGTCATGGCCGCCTTTCCTGCTCTGGTAGGCCTCGACATAGGCAGGCTTGCCCATGCGGTGGGAAAAGCTGTCCGCTCCGGGCAGCACATCCTTGCATGGGACATAGGCGCAAAGGTCGGGGTCGGTGGACAACTGTGCCGGCAGCGGTGCCTCGTAGCTTCCGCCGACGGCCAGCCCGCAGGCGCAGAACAGGGAAAGTGCAGTCAGGAAACGGGCAAAAAAACCGGCAGGATAAATCATGGGAAAACCAGCGAGCCTCTGAACATCGAGCGGAACAAACGTAACCAAGCTGCAGCGCCCGCTCGGGTGCGGATTTCATTCACCTCGTTTATCGCGGGTGCACGGCAACGATACCCCATTCCCCTTGTTCGGGGAACGGGGCCGCCGCTCAAACCTCGACAATCATGCGGCTGCGCATCTCCAGGTGCAGGGCATGACAGAAGTGGGTGCAGTAACACCAGTAGACCCCGGGCTTGTCGGCGATGAAGGTAACCGACTTGGTCTCCTGCGGACTGACGATGAAGTTGATGTCGTACTTCGGAATCGCGAAGCCGTGGGTCAAGTCCTCCACCTTGTCCAGGTTGGTCAGGATGAGGGTCACTTCGTCGCCCTTCTTGAGCTTGAATTCCCGCAGGCTGAAGGACGGTGCCTGGCTGGTGAGCTTGACCGTCACCTTCTTACCGTTGCGGAAGACGCCCGATTCCTTGGGATCCTTCACCGCCAGCGGGAATTCGTCGAGGTTGTAGATCTGGCGCGTCTTGATGATGTCGCGACGGACGATGATCGAATCGTGCGGCTCGGACAGCACCGAGTGGTCGTGCACCAGCTTCATCTTGTCGCCGCTGATGTCGATCAGCTGAGCGGTTTCGGGGTGGAGCGGGCCCACGGGCAGGAAACGGTCCTTGGAGAACTTGTTGTCCGAAAGGAAGAAGCGGCCGTCGGCTTCCTTCGTTTCGCCCATCGAGGTGAAACCGTGTCCCGGCTGATAATGCACGTCGAGGCGGTCCACGACCGGCTTGGCGCTCTTGTCGCCCTTGTACGACTTGATCGCCGCTTCCACGTTCCACTTCACGATCTGGCTGTCGAGGAACAGCGTGGTGTAGGCATTGCCCTTGTTGTCGAAGCCGGTGTGCAGAGGTCCAAGGCCGATCTCGGGTTCGGCGACCACGGCATCGCGAGGATTCGCCAAGCCGCCGTCAAACCATTTCAGCACCAGGGCATGCTCGATCACCGAAGCCGTCGGCGAGAGCTTGCCCGAGCAGGCGTAGTACTTGCCATCCGGGCTGATGTTCACGCCGTGCGGGTTTTTCGGGATCGGAACGTAGCAGGTCAGGGCGGTTTTCGGATCCTTGTTGGCGGCCTTGGTGCCGTCCACCACCGGAACCTTGGAACTGCCAATGGTGGTCACCTTGCCGGCCTTCACCGCCTCTTCGATGCGGGCCACGTTGAAGAACAGGCAGGCGTCCATTTCCGCAGCCATCATGTCTTCGTAATGGATGCCATTCTCGACGTTGTACTGGTTGGTTGCCGCCAGCTTGCCGTCGTAGGAAGTCGCCACCAGATCGCAGTTGCCGTCGATCAGCACCTGCCAGCGCACTTCCATGCTGTCGGAATCGACGCAGCTGAACAGCGACTTGTACTTGCTGGCGTCATCCATGTCGCGCCCGTCGTTGGGCAGCGGAATGGCGAATTCCGCGCCGCAGAATACCCGGGTGGTGTGATTGATTTTCGGATCGACCGGATCGCGCTTGTCGGTGAAGGTGCCGTGAAAGCCCTGGACGTTGGGCAGTTCGGTGATCTTGTCGCATTCCATGGTGTCCATGCGGATACGCGCCAGACGACCATGGATCTTGTCGTTCACGAAAAAGTATTTGCCGTCGTAGGTACCGTCGGTGTAGGTCTGGTGTACGTGGTGGGTATCGCCGGTGGAGTATTTCAGCGAGCCGTCGGGCTTGGTGCCGATGATCGCCTTGGATTCGTTGGTGATGCCCCAGCCCACCAGGTTGTCCGTGTTGAAGACCGGGATGCTCTTCAGCTGGCGCCCGGACGGCAGGCCGTAGATGCGCACATCGCCGGAATGGCCGCCGCTGGAAAACGAGTAGTAATCGTCGAGTTTGCCAGGCGCCACCTCGTACGGGCTATGCGCAGCCACTTCGCCCTTGGCGCCCGGGGCCGCCTCGGTAGGGACCGATTCCTTGTTGCAGGCCGACAGGCCGAGCGAAAGCCCTGCGCCGGAAAGGCCGACCAGTGCGGTGGTACCCAGGAATTTGCGGCGGCCCAGATCAGGCTGGGTGTCGAGTGGTTTGATGTCGTCCTGTGTCATGATTGCCCAGCTCCATGTATCAAAATTAACCGCTGACTATCGATTCGCGGAAAAAAAGGAAACAACCCGAATCGTTCGAAAAGGCGTGGCTGTCGAGGCACCCGCCGCTGCGACAATACGTCGCAGCCAGACTCTAGCAAAAAAAGATATGCAAATCTATTGATCCCGGCAAATAGCCAGCAGCGGGGCTGCGCGCGACCGGGCGGGCCTTGTCCCGGAACATTACCGGGAGTACGGTGTTAAGGGTTTGTTTTAATGTTGAATAGTCATTTTCCTGCAAGCCTGGCTCGCGGGCCATGCCACTTTAGAGGTACTCCTTAATATTCCCGGAAACCGTCATTCCGGCGAAGATGCGGACATGAAAGAAAAACACGGATTTCTGCAGCATTCGCTGCTGCTCAAGCTGGGTGGCGCACTGGCGCTGATCGCCTGCTTTGCCGTCATCGGCATGGCGAGTTCGGGCATCATCGCCGAATCGGTGCAAGGCAGCGGCGAAGCGATCAACCTGGCGGGCAGCCTGCGCATGCAAGCCTACAAGATGACCAGCCTTGCCTTGGCGGAGGGCGCCGATGCCGCAGTCCCGCTGCGCAGGGCGATTGACGCCTTCGAGGCCACCCTGCAGGATGCGCGCATCACTGCCATGATGACGAAGCAGAGCAAGACGGCCTTGTCCGGCAGCTACGCGGCGGTGCAGGATGCCTGGAACGACCGGATCAAGCCGCGCTTCCTGGCAGTGGCGGGGAAGGCTCCGCCCGGCGCGGCGGACAAGGTAGCGTTGCTCGAGGAGGTCACGCTGTTCGTCGGGCAGATCCAGGATCTGGTCAAGCAGATCGAACGCGACACCGAGGCCAAGATCCTGGTGTTGCGCATGGTGCTCGGCGCCGCCTTGCTGATGACCCTGCTGGTCGGTGCGCTCACCCTGTATCTGGCGCGCAACGACTTGATCCTGCCGCTGCGCGACCTGCTCGCCTTCGCCGCCAACGTCGGGCGCGGCAACCTGGCGGCGCGCACCGAGCATACCGGCAACGACGAACTGGGGCGGCTGGGCCAGGCGTTCAACCACATGGCCGAAGATCTTTCCAAGCTGTACCAGAACCTGGAAGCGCGGGTGGAGGAAAAGACCGCCGAGCTCACCATCGCCAATCGCTCGCTGGAGCTGCTCTATCACACCATCGCACGGCTCTATAACGGCCCGGTGGCGCCGGACACCTACGTCATCCTGCTCAAGGATCTGGAAAACGTTCTCGGCGTGGGGCAAGGGCTGGCCTGCCTGGTGGAAGCCGGCGACTCGCGTGCGCGGGTGATCGCCAGCACCCTGCGGCCGAACAGCGGCGATGCCGGCCAGTGCGGCCTGATAAGCTGCGCCGAATGCCTGAAGCATCAGGCGCTGGCGGTGCATCCGCTGCCCGATGGCCGGCGCGTGATGGCTTTGCCGCTCATGGATACCGAGCATCACTATGGCGTGCTGCAGCTGGAAATGCCACCCGACAAGGCGCTGGCGCAATGGCAGATCCAGTTGCTGGAAGCGCTGTCGCGCCATATCGGCATTGCCATCGGCACCGCGCGGCGCACCGAACAGAGCCGCCGGCTGCCCCTGCTGGAGGAACGCGCCGCACTGGCCCGCGAGCTGCACGATTCGCTGGCGCAATCGCTGGCCTACATGAAAATCCAGGTCAGCCGCCTGAAGCCGCTGGTGGACAATCCGCAACGCGGCGAGGAAGCCGGGAAGGTGCTGGAAGAACTGCGCGAAGGCTTGAACAGTGCCTATCGCCAACTGCGCGAGTTGCTCACCACCTTCCGTTTGCGCATCGATGGCGCGGGACTGACTGCCGCCCTGCAAACCACCGTGGCCGAATTTTCCAGCCGCGGCGGCATTCCGATCACACTGGAAGCCCACCTGGCAGGCTGCTCGCTCACCCCGAACGAAGAGATTCATGCCCTGCAAATTGTGCGCGAAGCCCTCTCCAACGTGCTCAACCATGCCCAGGCCCGGCAGGCGCAAGTCAAAGTGGCGTGCGCCGGCGATGGGTCGGTTCTGGCCACCGTCACCGACGACGGCATCGGGGTCCGCCAGGCAGCGGGAGCGCATCATTACGGCATGACGATCATGGAAGAGCGGGCAAAAAATCTGGGCGGCCAACTGACGGTCGAGAGGCTGCCCGTGTTCGGCACCCGCGTCACCCTGCATTTCACGCCGAGCAACCGGCGTAAAATCCCGATACCGATCCACCCCGCCCAGGCCTAGGTATTCATGAATCCGGCAGCCCCCCAGACCATCCTGATCGTCGACGACCACCCGCTGTTTCGCAAGGGCGTGATCCAACTGATCCAGGCTGTGCCCGAATTCCGGTTCGTGGGCGAAGCCCCCAGCGGAACAGAAGGAATTGCGCTCGCCCGCGCCCTGCAACCCGACATGATCCTGCTTGACCTCAACATGAAGGACATGAACGGCGTCGAAGTGCTGAAAGCGATCAAGGACGACGGTCCCGATTCGCGCGTCATCATGCTGACCGTTTCGGACCAGGCGGAAGACCTGATCGCCGCGCTGCAGGCCGGCGCGGACGGCTATCTGCTGAAGGACATGGAACCGGAAGACCTGATGCAGCAACTGGGCGAGGCCGCACGCGGCAAGATCACCATCAGCGCGCGCCTCACCCAGCTGCTGGTGGCTTCGCTGCGCGAAAAGAGCCGTCCCGCCGGTCTGGCCGAAGCCGGGCTGACCGAGCAGGAAAACCGCATTCTCGAACATCTGGTCGACGGCAAGAGCAACAAGCTGATCGCCAAGGACATGGGGATTGCCGAGGGCACCGTGAAAGTGCACGTCAAGCATCTGCTTAAAAAGCTCAACCTGCGTTCGCGGGTGGAAGCCGCCGTCTGGGCCGACCGCTGCCGGCGGCAGGCCAAGCCCTGACCGGCCGATTGCCGGCGGGGGAGTCCGCAGGCGCTGGCGTTTCCCCCGATCGGTTCAACAGATCCGCGGCAGCGGATCGTCTTCCAGTTCGTCGAGAACGCGGCGGCCGCCAAGCTCGGTTTGCAGGATGACCCGGCTGTCGCCGGCTTCGATGCGGCCGATGATGCGCGCGTCGGCGCCCTGGGGCAGCGCCTGCCAGCGCGCGAGGACGTCCCCGGCTGCCGCCGCATCGGCCACCGCGACCACCCGGCCTTCGCAGGCCAGGTAATAGGGGTCGTAGCCCAGCATTTCGCACACCGACACGACTTCCGGGCGCAGCGGTACCGCGTGCTGTTCGAGCGCCACGTCGTGGCCGCAGGCGCGCGTGATTTCGTGGGCCACGGTGGCCAGCCCGCCGCGCGTCGGGTCGCGCATGAACTTGAGGCCGGGCAGGTCGCGCACCGCCCGCGCCAGCGGCAGCACCGAGGCCGAATCGGAGCGCAGTTCGCCGGACAGCCCGAACTGTTCGCGCGCCAGCATGACCGCGATGCCGTGGTCGCCCACCGGGCCGGACACCAGCACGACGTCGCCAGGGGAGATGGTTTCAATTGCGAGTTTCGCCTGCGCACGTTTGACGCCGATGCCGGCGACCGACAGGTACAAGCCGCCGCCTTCGCCGCGCCGCACCACCTTGGTGTCGCCGGCCACCACGGCCACGCCGCTTTCCCGCGCCGCTGCTGCGAAGCTGGCGATCAAGCGATCCAGCACGTCGACTTCGAGTCCTTCCTCGATCAGCGCCGACAGGGTGAGGTAGCGCGGGTCGGCGCCGGCCACCGCGAGGTCGTTGACCACGCCATGCACCGCCAGCGAGCCGAGGTTGCCGCCGGGGAATTCCAGCGGCTGCACGGTGAAGCCGTCGGTGGTGACCATAGGCTCGCCATCGAGCGTCGGCAGCGTCACCGCGTCGGCGTCGGTGTCGAGCAGCGGGTTGCCGAGATGACGGGCAAAGATGCCGGCGATGAGTTCGCGCATCAGGCGGCCGCCGTTGCCGTGCGCGAGGAGGATGCGGGTGTCGTCCATGGGTTTTTTATGGGTGGAGGAATTCGATGACCTGGCCGAAGCTCAGTCCGGCGTCGTTGACGGGTACACGTTGCGGCAGATGCGCGGCAAAACCTGCGGCCTGAAGGCGGCCGATGGCGGCCTCGGCCAGCAGCCGGTTCTGGAACACGCCGCCGGCAAGGCCGACCGACGTGATGCCGGTTTGCGCACGCAACTGCTGCGCCTGTTCGAGCAGCGCCTGCGTCAGACTGAGATGGAAACTCGCCGCGCGCGTGGCCTGCGGGCGGGCGATGTCGGCGAGCATAGGCAGCAGCGGCGCCCAGTCGCTGCGCCAGATTCCGGTGGCGTCGCGTGCGAGCGGCAGGGCGACGGGCTCGCCGTCGGCTGCTGCGACGGCCTCCAGCCGCATCGGGCCTTCGCCTTCGAAGCTGGCGTGAGCGCAGACGCCGATCAGGGCTGCCGCAGCGTCGAACAGCCGCCCAAGCGACGAACTCGCCGGGCTGTTGATGCCTTGCGACCACGCCCGCTGCAGCGGCTCGGGCGCGAAGGGCGCGGCCCGGCCGCTCTCCCACAGCAAGGCCGCGGCGGCGCGCCACGGCTCGCGCCCGGCCTTGTCGCCGCCGGGAAGGCGGAAGGGGCGGAACGAGGCGGCGCGCTGCCAGCGGCCGGGCGAACCGGTGAAAGCCTCGCCGCCCCACAGGGTCCGATCCTCGCCGAGTCCGACGCCGTCCCAGGCGAACACGATCCATTCTTTCACATCAGGAAATTCCCAGGCCAGTGCGGAAGCGTGGGCGTGGTGATGCCAGATTTCAGTCAGCGGCAATCCGCTGTCGCGGGCGTAGCGGCGGTAGCCGTAACCGGGATGGCGATCGATGAGCAATTTTGTTGCCTGCACCTGATACAGCCGCTGCAGGTCGGCGGCGACCTGCGCCAGGGTGTCGAGGCTGCGCAGCGTATCGAGCTCGCCGATGTGCGGTGAGACGACGGCACGCCTGCCCCAGGCAAGGCAGAGCGTGTTCTTCATGTGGCTGCCGAGCGCCAGCACCGGTTCGGCAAGCGGCGCGGGCAGTTCCAGTTCCAGCGGCGCCGCGCCGCGCCCCAGGCGCAGCGGCCGGGGGATGCCGGCGATGACGCGATACACCGGGTCGTCGGCCGGGCGCACGATGGGGCGGTCGTGGTGCAGGAAGGCGTCGGCGAGATGGGCGAGGCGGGTCTGCGCTTCGTGGTTTTCGGTCAGCACCGGCTCGCCGGAGAGGTTGCCGGAGGTGGCGACCAGCGGGCCGTCGAAGTCGGTCAGCAGCAGATCATGCAGCGGTGAGTAGGGCAAGAGGCAGCCGATTTCCGCGAGGCCGGGTGCGATGTGTTCGGACAAACCGGAATCGACACGTTTTTGCAGCAGCACGATGGGGCGTTCCGGCGAGGCCAGAAAATCTTCCAGGTCCGGCGTGGTGTGCGCCACCGCGCGCAAGGCTGCGAGATCGCGCAGCATCACCGCCAGCGGCTTGGCCGGGCGCGGCTTGCGGGCGCGCAGCGTGGCGACGGCGGCGGCGTTGGTGGCGTCGCACAGCAGGTGGTAACCGCCGACGCCTTTGACCGCGACGATCTTGCCGGCACGCAGCGCGGCGACGGCGGTAGCCAGCGCCGTCGCATCGCCGTCGTGCGTTGCGTCGCCCGAGACAAACTGCAGGTGCGGCCCGCACACCGGGCAGGCGATCGGCTCGGCGTGGAAGCGGCGGTCGAGCGGGTTCTCGTATTCGCGCCGGCAGTCCGGGCACAACGCGAAATCGCGCATGGCCGTGTTGGGGCGGTCGTAGGGGAGGGCGGTGATCAGGGTATAGCGCGGCCCGCACTGGGTGCAGTTGATGAAGGGATAGCGGTGGCGGCGGTCGACGGGGTCGTGCAGCTCGGCGCGGCAGTCGGCGCAGACGAAACCGTCTGCAGGTAAATGAATATCGGCGGCGCTGATCGACTGGCTGTCGAGAATGGAAAACGCTTTGGCGTGCGCAGGCGCACAGGTGGTGACGGCAAGCGGGCCGGGCGCGGATAGGGGCGGCGCCTCGCTCAGCAGCGCATCATTGAAGCGCTGCAATTGCACAGGCTCGCCTTCGGCGTGGATTTCCACCGCGCCGTCGACGTTGCGCACCCAGCCCGTGATGCCATGCTGCTGTGCCAGGCGATAGACGAAGGGCCGGAAGCCCACCCCCTGCACCCGGCCGCCGATTGTGATGAATTGCGCAACGCGTTCAGGCATCGGCGGTGACACGCACACCGCCCGCCCACCAGATGCGGCAGGCGCCTTCGTCCGACACCATGCAGGGACCGACCGGATTGCGCGGGGTGCAGGCGCGGCCGTAGATGCGGCACTGGTTGGGGTAGATCCTGCCCAGCACCACCTTGGCGCAGTCGCAGCCGGGCGGCATTTCGCCGGCGCGCCGGCGGTCGGCATCGGCGTGGTCGGCGAACAGCCGGCGCGCGTCGTGTTGCGCAAACGCAGGTTTGAGTGCGTAGCCCGATTTGGGGATGACGCCGATGCCGCGCCAGTTGGCGTCGACGACGTCCATCGTGGCGGCAAGCATGCGGCGCGCGGTGGGATTGCCGCCGGGATGCGCGACTTCGCGGTAGCAGTTGTCGAGAAAGCGCTCGCCGCTCTTCAGCTGGCGCAGCACCGAATAGAACGATGCCAGCAGCGACTCCGGCGCGAAGCCGGCGACCGCGGCGGGGATGTTGTGCTGCTCGACCACGAAGGTCCATTCCTCCGGACCCATCACCGTGGACACGTGGCCCGGCGCGACCAGCGCGTCGAAGCCCGGACTCTCGGAATCCAGCAGCATCGCCACCGCCGGCCAGGTCAGCCGCCCGGACAGCAGGATGCCGAGATTGTCGGGCAGGCCTTCGGCCAATATCGCCGCGGTTGGCGCGGTGGTGGTCTCGAAGCCGGCGGCGAAGAACACTACCGCGCTGCCGGGATTGTCCAGCGCGATCCTGCGCGCATCGAGCGGGCTGGCGATCGGTCGTACGTCGGCGCCGGCCGCCTGCGCCTCGGCCAGGGTGCGAATCTCGCCCTTCTTCACGTTGACCGGCACCCGCAGCATGTCGCCGTAGGCGACCAGAATCACGCGGTCCTTGAGCGCCAGCTGCATCGCCTGGTAGATGTCCTCCTCCGGACACACGCACACCGGGCAGCCGGGACCGGGCACCAGTTCGAGCCATGCCGGCAGCGCGCCGCGCAGGCCGGCGTGGGTGATCGAGCGCTCGTGGCCGCCGCACACGTTCATGATCTTGATCGCGCGGTCGAAGTCGAGGGCGTGGATTTTCTCCAGCCAGGCGCGGGCGCTATCCATCAGGCGGTCACGCTGTGATATTTCATGCCGTCGCTCTGGATGGCGGGACGGCGCGACTGGCCGATGGCGACACGGGCCCGCTGCGCGGCAAGCTGTCCGCGCAGCCAGGCGAGCCAGGCGTCCATCCCCAGGCTCTTGCGCGCCGACAACCGCAGCACCGGCGCCGGGTTGGCCAGGTTGCGCAGGTGCGCCTCGGCCTTGTCGGGATCGAAGTCGTCGAGCACGGGCAAGAGATCGGTCTTGGTCAAGAGCATGGCATCCGCCGCGCGGAACATCACCGGGTACTTGGCCGGCTTGTCGTCGCCTTCGGTGACCGAGAGCAGGGTGACGTTGAGATGCTGGCCGAGGTCGAAACTCGCCGGGCAGACCAGGTTGCCGACGTTCTCGATGAAGAGGAGGTCGACGCCGTCGAGACTCATGTGGTGCAGCGCGTCGTGCACCAGATGGGCGTCAAGATGGCAGGCGGTGCCGGTGACGATCTGGTGCGCCGTCACTCCGACGGCGCGGATGCGCTCGGCGTCGTTCTCGGTCTCGAGGTCGCCCTCGATCACCGCGCAGGCGAATTCGTCCTTCAGCGCGGTGAGCGTGGCCTCCAAGAGCGCGGTCTTGCCGGAGCCGGGCGAGGACATCAGGTTGATCGCGAGGATGCCGCGGCGGTCGAAGTGCTCGCGGTTGTGCGCAGCCTGGTCATCGTTCTTCGCCAGCAGTCCCTTCAGCACCGACACCGCGGTCGCGCCCTTGGCGACGGGCCTGAACGCGAGGTGCTGGTTGCCGGGGGTGAGGTTGCAGCCGCAGGTGTCACACATAGGGATGAGCGGAGCGTGGAGAGTCGAGAGGGGTGTCGTTGATCAGTTCGACGCTTTCGAGCAGCAGTTCGTCACCGGAGATGACCTGGGTGTGCCAGTCGCCGCAGGCGCCGCAGAGCAGGCGGTTCATCAAGGCCTCGGTCTCGGCACCGCAGGCCTGGCAGCGCACCCGGATCGGCGCATGGGCGAATTCGAGTTGGGCGTGTTCCATGCGGCTGCCGGCAGCGGCGAGTGGAAAGGCGGTGGCCAGCAGTTCCGGCACCACACCGGCGAGCGGGCCGATGCGCACGCGGATCAGGCTGGCCTGCGTCGCGCTGTGCCGGCTGATCACGGCATCCACCTGTTCGACCAGCGCCTGCGCGAGCGCCAGTTCATGCATCGCTTTCGTCCAGTATCTGGTCGAGCAGTTCCCAGGTGCTGCGCGCGTCGGCTTCGGCAAGCTTCTGGATCGCGTAGCCGACGTGCACCATGACGAAGTCGCCGATTGCGGGCGGTTCGTCCTGCATCATGAACAGGCTGACGTCGCGCCACACGCCCTTGGCCTGGCAGCGGGCGGTAAAGCCTTCGATCGATTCGATCTGCATGGGAATGGCAAGGCACATGAGCGTCAATCAGTCACTACACTGATAACCAGTATAAGAGATTTGCCGACACTCACATCCGATCAAGCGTATTAGAAAATCATGATGATTAATCATGTTCTTGAGCGATCTGCTCGGTTGTTATTCGAATACCGTGCTGTTAGATTGATTTCATGAAAACGCTCGTGCTCGGCATCGGCAATACCCTGCTCACCGACGAGGGTGTGGGGGTGCATGTGCTGCAGGCACTCGAATCCGAGCTGGCGCACCTGCCGGAGGTGACCCTGCTCGACGGCGGCACGCTTTCGTTCACCCTGGCGGGGCCGATCGAGGAAACCGACGCGCTGATCGTCGTCGATGCCGCCAACATCGAAGCCAGGCCGGGTGGCTGGGCATTGCTGAAGGGAGCGGAGATGGACGCATTCCTGATGGGCAATCGCAAAGCTTCGGTGCACGAAGTCGGGTTGACAGACCTGCGCGCCATCGCGATGCTGGCGGGGCACTGGCCGGGCAAGCGGGCGATGCTGGCGATCCAGCCCGCGGTCATCGACTGGGGCGAGCACCCCACGCCTGCCGTCGCCGCCGCCATTCCCCCTGCGTGTGCGGCCATACGCGAGCTGATCCGGGAATGGCAGCATGTCGCTTGACGCCATCCCCATCCATGTCGTCAATCCGACGCCGGGCGAATCCGCTCTGACCGGCAATGCGCCGCCCCTGCTGCGCGAACTGGCCGAACAGGTGCGCCGCCTGCTCGAAACCGGCGAGCCTTCCGCCATCGATCTTTCCGCCTTGCCGCTGACGCCGGCCGACCTCGACTGGCTGCGCGACAGGCTCGGCAGCGGCGAGATTGCGGTCACCCTGCAGGCAAATGGCGAATCCACGCTGAATGAAACCGCCTGCCCCGGTGTCTGGTGGGTGACGCATCACAACGAGCAGGGCGCGGTCACATCGCAGTTCATCGAGGTGGCCTTCGTGCCCGAACTGGTCAAGGCCCACCCTCAGGATGTTGCCATCGGACTGGAACAGCTTGAGTTATCGCTGTCTGGTCTCTAGGCTGAAGCAAGCGCTGTCGGGTCTTACATCAGGAGGCAAGCATCATGCCGGGTCCGTTGATCGAGTCACTTGCACGGCAGGGCATCACCCGCCGCACCTTCCTCAAGTATTGCGCCACGCTGGCCTCGATGATGGCCTTGCCGCCCTCGGCCGGACGCGCCATGGCTGAGGCGATGGCGGCAGCCCGGCGGCCGTCGGTGATCTGGCTGCCGTTCCAGGAATGCACCGGCTGCACCGAATCGATCACGCGTTCGCACTCGCCGACCATCGAAGGCATGATTTTCGACATGATCTCGCTCGACTATCAGGAGACCCTGATGGCCGCGGCCGGCCACCAGGCCGAGGCGGCTCGGCTCGACGCGATGCAGGACAACGCGGGCAAATATCTGCTGATCGTCGACGGCTCGGTTCCGCTGGGGCTCGACGGCGCCTATTCCTGCATCGGCGGCCGCTCCAACGTGGAAATGCTGAAGGAGGCGGCGCAGGGTGCCGCCGCCATCGTCGCCGTGGGCACCTGCGCCGCCTTCGGCGGCATCCCGAAAGCCAACCCGAACCCGACCGGCGCGGTGCCGGTGTCCGACATCGTCAAGGACCGGCCCATCGTCAACATTCCCGGCTGTCCGCCCATCCCGGTGGTGATGACCGGCGTGCTGGCGCATTACCTCACCTTCGGCAGCCTGCCCGAACTCGACGACAAGGGACGCCCCAAGGCCTTCTTCGGCGAAACCATCCACGACCGCTGCTACCGCCGGCCGTTCTACGACCGGGGCAAGTTCGCCAAGACCTTCGACGACGAGGGCGCGCGCAATGGCTGGTGCCTGTTCGAACTCGGCTGCAAGGGGCCGGTGACCCACAACGCCTGCGCCACGGCGAAGTGGAACGGCGGCACCTCGTGGCCGGTGGAATCCGGCCACGGCTGCCTGGGCTGCTCCGAACCGGATTTCTGGGACGCCGGCGGCTTCTACAAAGCGTTGTCGGTGCCGGCCGACCCGCTCAGGATCGCAGGCGTCGCCGCAGCGGCAGGCGCGGCGGTGGGCGTGGGGCTGAGCTTCGCCAACCGCGCCAAGAAGGGTGCCGCCAAGAAGGCGCACCAACCCGTCACCCTGGCCGATCTGGAGAAATCATGAATGAACTGCAATTTCTGACCTGGGTGCGCGGGCCCGGCCTCGATCTCGCCGTCGGCCTCTTCCTGCTTGGGATGGCGTGGCGCCTGTTCGAGATCTATTCGCTGGGCCGCAAGCAGGACCTGGCCGCACCGCGCCACGCCGCCGGCGCCTCCGGACTGCACACCGTGTTCCGGCGTTCGATGCCGCCGCCCGGCATGCTGAAGCGCTCGCCGGTGAGTTACCTCGGCGGCTACATCTTCCACATCGGGCTGGTCGTCGTCGTGTTCGGATTCGCACCGCATATCCTGCTGATCAGGAACCTTACCGGACTGTCGTGGCCCGGGCTGCCGTCGCAGTTCGTCGACCTGGCTGCGGTGGTGACGATGGCGGCGATGGTGGTGGTGCTGGTCGACCGCATCAACAAGCCGGTCAAGCGCTTTCTCAGCACCTTCGAGGACTGGTTCACCTGGATGGTGACCTTCCTGCCGGTGCTGACGGGCTGGATGGCGGTGCAGCATCTACTGCTGCCCTACACCACGATGCTGGCGCTGCACATCCTCTCGGTGGAAGTCCTGCTGGTGGTGCTGCCCTTCACCAAGCTCCTTCACGTCTTCACCCTGTTCGGCTCGCGCTGGTTCAACGGCAAGGCCAATGCACATAAGGGCGTGCCGGTATGAGCGCCTCACTTGAAAAAGTCACCCAGACCCTCAAGGAAGTCATCGACGCGCCCATCGCCAGCTATTTCGAAAGCTGCGTACATTGTGGGCTGTGCGCCGAGGCCTGTTTGTTCTACACCGAAACCGGCGATCCCAAATACACGCCGATCCACAAGGTGGAGCCGCTGCGCCGTGTTTACGAGCAGGAATACACGCTGCTCGGGCGGTTGAAGAAAATGGTCGGCCTGTCCAGGCCGATCACCGACGAGGAACTCGATCAGTGGCAGGAACTGGTGTACGACAGCTGCACCCTGTGCGGCCGCTGTTCCCTGATCTGTCCGGTGGGCAATGACATCACCTACATGATCCGCAAATTCCGTGAGGGCATGGCGGTATCCGGCCATGTGCCCGACGGCATCCGCGGCGCCACCCAGCGCACGGTCGAGATCGGCGGGCCGATGGGCCTGAAATGGCCGGCGGTCGCCAATGTCCTCAAGAAGGCGGAGGAAAGCACCGGTCTGACCATCCCGGTCGACCAGGCGGGTGCCGATTATCTGGTGCTGCTGTCGTCGATGGAGATCGTCAACTACCCGGAATACATCGAGGCGCTGGCCAAAATCTTCCACAAGGCGGGCATCAGCTTCACCCTGGCGTCCGACGCCTTCGAGGCGACCAATGCCGGCATCCAGATCGGCGCGTCCGACATTGCCAGGGTGATCGTCTCGCGCATCGTCGATGCCGCCGAGCGGCTCAAGGTCAAATATGTGCTGTCGCCCGAATGCGGCCACGCCTACACGGCAATCCGCTGGGAAGGCCCCAACCTGATCGGCCGTCCTTACCAGTTTGAAGTTGTGCACGTGCTGGAATTTCTCGATGGCCTGCGCCAGAAGGGCGCGCTGAAGATGAAGGACAAGTTCGCGGAGCCGTTGATCCTGCACGATCCCTGCCAGATCGTGCGTCGCGGCGGCGTTCTGCAGGCGCCCGAGGCGCTGATCCGCGAGGTGGCGGAAAACTACATTCCGGTGGCCGACCAGCAGAAATGGAACTGGTGCTGCGGTGGCGGCGGCGGCGCCTCGGCGATCCACACCGACGAGGCGGAAGCGCTTCGCGCCAAGGCCTTCGGCGTCAAGAAGCGGCAGATCGAGGCAGCGGGCGTCAAGACCATGGTCACCTTCTGTGCCAACTGCCGCATCGTGATGGAAGAGGCCATCGACCACTATGAAATGGATACCAAACTGCTCGGCCTGACCGAACTGCTCGCGGAACATCTGGAGGATTGAACCCATGACCACTGCACAACGCGTCGTCGTTGATCCCGTCACCCGCATCGAGGGCCACCTGCGGATCGAGGCGGAAACCGACGCCAGCGGCAAAATCACCCGCGCGTACTCCGCCGGCACCATGGTGCGCGGCATCGAGATCATCCTGCGCGGGCGCGATCCGCGCGACGCCTGGGCGTTCGCTCAGCGCATCTGCGGGGTGTGCACCCTGGTGCACGGCATCGCCTCGGTGCGCTCGGTGGAGGATGCGCTGCACCGCGCCATCCCGGGCTACAGTATTCCTGCCAACGCCGAACTGATCCGCAACCTGATGATCGCGGCGCAATACGTGCACGACCACGTGATGCACTTCTATCACCTGCACGCGCTCGACTGGGTCGACGTGGTGTCGGCGCTGAAGGCCGATCCCAAGGCCACCTCGGCGCTGGCGCAGAGCCTGTCCGGCTATCCCCGGTCGTCGCCCGGCTACTTCGCCGACGTGCAGAAGAAGGTGAAGACCTTCGTCGAGCAGGGCCAGCTCGGCATTTTCGCCAACGCCTACTGGGGTCACCCCGCCTACAAGTTGCCGCCGGAAGCCAATCTGATGGCGCTGGCGCACTACCTCGACGCGCTCGCCTGGCAGCGCGACGCGGTCAAGCTGCACACCATCTTCGGCGGCAAGAATCCGCACCCCAACTTCGTCGTCGGTGGCGTGCCCTCGGCCATTTCGGTGCACACCCGCGGCGGCGGCCAGGATGCCACCGCGCTCAACATGGTGGGTCTGCAGACGGTGCAGAACGTCATCCGCCAGATGCGCGACTTCGTCGACCAGGTCTACCTGCCGGACACGCTGGCGATCGCCGGTTTCTACAAGGACTGGGCAGGGCGCGGCGAAGGCCTCGGCAACTTCCTGTCGTTCGGCGACCTGCCGTCGGAAAACTTCTGGAATCCTGATTCCTACCTCATCCCGCGCGGCGTCATCCTCGACCGCGACCTGACCAGAATTCACCCGATCGATCTGGATGCGGACAACGAAATCCAGGAATTCGTCAGCCACTCCTGGTACAGATACAGCCAGGGCGACGCACAGGGCCTGCACCCGTTCAAGGGCGAGACCGAACTCGGCTACACCGGGCCGAAGCCGCCCTACCAACAGCTCGACGTCGACAAGAAGTACTCCTGGATGAAGTCGCCGCGCTGGCAGGGCAAGTCGATGGAAGTCGGCCCGCTCGCCCGGGTGCTGATGCTGTATGCCAGCGGCAATGTCCAGGCCAGGGAACTGGTGGACACCACGCTGAAAACGCTCGACGTACCGGTCGACGCGCTGTTCTCGACGCTGGGCCGCACCGCTGCGCGCACGCTGGAATCGAAGATCCTGGCCGATGCCATGCAGGGCTGGTTCGACCGGCTGATGGCCAACATCAAGGCCGGCGACGTGCGCACCTTCAACGAGCAATACTGGGAGCCGGCGACCTGGCCGAAGCACATGCAGGGCGTCGGCCTGATGGAAGCCCCGCGCGGCGGCCTCTCGCACTGGATCGTCGTCGACGACGCCAGGATCAGCAACTACCAGGCGGTGGTGCCCAGCACCTGGAACGCCGGCCCGCGCGACGCGCAAGGCCAGCCGGGCGCCTACGAGGCGGCGCTGCAGGACAACCACGTCATGCACGACCCGAAACAACCGATCGAGATTCTGCGTACCATCCATTCCTTCGATCCCTGCATCGCCTGCGCTGTGCACGTGACCGACCCGGCCGGCGAGGAGCTGGTGCAGGTAAAAATCAAATAATGCCGATTGAAAACGGAGAACACGCAATGAAGCCGATGAAACCTGCACGCCCGATCGCACTGGCTGCCCTCTGCCTGTTTGCGGGCACAGCGTCCGCGCATAGCGGAAGCCATGCGCTCGCCGGATTCGCCGACGGGCTGACCCACCCCTTGCAGGGACTGGATCACCTGCTCGCCATGATTGCGGTCGGCCTGTGGGCGGCGCAGCAGGGCGCGCGCGCGCGGTGGGCGGTGCCGGCCGCGTTCGTCGCGGCGATGGGGCTGGGCGCCGCGCTGGCCTGGATGGGCGCGGAACTGCCGCAGGTCGAAACCGCCATCGCCCTGTCGGTGCTGGCGCTGGGCCTGCTGATCGCCACACGGCGCCAGTGGGCGGTGCCGGCCGGCATGGCGGCCGCCGCCGTTTTCGCGCTGTTCCACGGCCATGCCCACGGGCTGGAAATGCCGCAGGCGGCGTCGCCTGCGCTGTATGCCCTGGGTTTCGTGCTGGCCACGGTTTTCCTGCATGGCGTGGGAGTCGCCGGCAGTCTGGCCGGCCGTCGCGCGGTGCAGGTGGCGGGAGCGGGCATCGCAACCGCCGGCCTGGCGCTGATCTTCGCCCTGTGATCCGGCGCCCGGAATAGGCACAAGTTACAAGTCACAAGTTACAAGTAAAAAGATGGGGTTGCGCCATCTTTGTGAGTTGCTGCTTGAAGCTCACAGGCGCAGCTCGAAGGCGCAAGATTGAACAGGCCTGTCCATTCCCGCGGCGCCAGCCGCATAGCCTCCCTCCTGCGCGGTTGACTAGAATGATAGGAGCAAGGCGCGCGCACAGGCTGTTGGCACCTGTCATGCCGGGCGCGTCAAGGAGGTCATGATGAACGCCAGACTCAATGAAGTGTTTGTGCACATCGACGAAGCTCTCGACGAGGACAGTTTGCACAGCCTCGAAGAGGGCATCCGCCGCGACGCCGGCGTGGTTTCGGTGGGGCACAATCCGGAACAATCCCACATGATCATGGTGGTCTACGATTCGGAGTCCACCCGGGCTTCCCGTCTGCTCCACAGCATCCAGGAGCAGGGCCTGCATGCCCAGCTCGTCGGCCTGTAAGGATCAGGGGCCGCTGCGCGGGCGGCGGCACGTTCAGTCCCAACGGTTGTCGCGCACTTCCACCCAGCCCGCCACGATCCTGAGCGGGAAGGTGGCCACTGCGCAATAGGCCGGCGGGGCGGTGACTGCGCCGGTGCGCAGGTTGAAGCGGGCACCATGGCGCGGGCAGACGATCTCGTCGCCGCGGACTTCGCCGCTGGCGAGTTCGCCGCCATCGTGGGTGCAGGTGTCCTCGATCGCGCAATATTCCCCATCGAGGTTGAACACCGCCACGGCCACGCCGTCGACGTCGACGACGCGGCGGCTGCCCGGCGGCAGCGCCTCGATGCGCGCCACTTTTACCCAGTCGGCCATCACACCAGTCCCAGCTGCAGGCGCGCAGCCTCGGTCATGCGGCTGGGCTCCCACGGCGGTTCCCAGACGATTTCGACGCGCGCATCGCTGACGCCCGCTACTGCCCTGACGCTTTGTTCGACCTGCGCGGGAAAGCTCTGCGCCACCGGACAGCCGGGGGCGGTAAGGGTCATGCGGATGTCGACGCGGCCGCCGGCGTCGAGGTCGAGCGCGTAGATCAGGCCCAGGTCGTAGATATTGACCGGCAGCTCGGGATCGTAAATCGTGCGCAGGGCGGCGATAAGCCGTTCACGCAGCCCGGTTGGGTCGCGGCCTTCCGCGGTCAGGCGCGCCGGGCCGGTCATGGCTGCGGCGTCGGCAACGAAGGCTGCGGGCAGAACGGGGAGGGGCCTTCGGTGCACACCGTTTCCGTCCGTTGTTCGAGCGCGGCCTGCAGGGTATGCCAGGGCAGCGTCGCGCATTTCACGCGCATGGGAAACGCCCGCACGCCTTCCAGCACGCGCAGTTTCCCCACGTCTTGCGCCGGGCCGTTTTCCGCCAGCATGCGATGCACCCTCTGGAACAGGGTTCGGACCTCCTCCAGCGGCTTGCCCATGACCGCTTCGGTCATCAGCGAGGCGGAGGCCATGCAGATGGCGCAACCGGCGCCCTCGAAGCCGACGTCCTGGATCGCGCCGTCCGCCACCTTCAGATGCACCTGGACCTCGTCGTTGCACAGCGGGTTGAAGCCGTGCGCATGGTGCGTGCTGCCGCGCGGATTCCTCGGGTAGTGCCGCGGATGGCGGTTGTGTTCCAGTATGACCTCCTCGTAGAGGCTGCGCTGATCGGCCATCATGCTGTGTACTCCTTTTCCGGTAGCGGCAGCGCGGCTGCCAGATGCGGCTCCAGCCAGCCGGCGAGGCCGCTGCGCTCCGCAAGCGTCAGCGCTTCCGCGACGAACCCACGCAGCAGCAATGCGCGCGCCGTATCGGCGGATATGCCGCGGCTGCGCAGAAAGAACAGCTGCGCCTCGTCGAGCTGGCCCACGGTCGCGCCATGTGCGCACTTGACGTCGTCGGCATAGATCTCCAGTTGCGGCTTGACGTCGATTTCGGCGTGCGGCGAGAGCAGCAGATTGCGGCTGGACTGCCGGGCGTCGGCCTTTTGCGCGCCCGGCTGCACCACCACGCGCGCATCGAAGATACCGCGTCCGCGTCCGGCGGCGATGCCGCGCCAGGTCTGGCGGCTCGCGGTGTGCGGCGCGGCGTGCTCGACATGCAGATGCTGGTCGATGTGGCGTCGCGCATCGGCGATGAAGAGGCCGTCAAGCTGGCATTCGGCGCCGGGCTCATCCAGGTTCACCCAGGTGTCGTGGCGCGCCAAGCGGCCGCCGAGGCTGATCGACAAGGCATGATAGCGGCTGTCGCGCGCCTGCTGTACCGCGGCCAGGCCGGTATGGGTGGCGGCCACGCTTTCCTCGGTCAGCTTCAGGTGGGTCAGCCGCGCGCCTTCGCCCAGCACGATCTCGGTGACCGGGTTGTTCCAGTAGGGGAGGTCGGGGCTGCCCCGGTAATGCTCCACCAGCACCGCCTCGGCACCGGCTTCCAGCACCACGAGGTTGCGCACGTGCAGCATGGCGTCGGCCTCGCTGGCACTGTGCGCCACGAACAGCGGCGGCAGCGTGCGGCGGGCGGGAACGTGCAGGAACAGCCCGTCCCGCCACAGCGCGCTGTTGATCTGGGCCAGCGCCGTGCCGCCCGCGATCCTGCCGGCAAGCTGGCCGAGGTATCGGGTCACCGGCGCGGCGTCGGCATGCGCGGCGAGGCTGTGCGCCTGGACCACGCGCGGATCGGCATCGATCAGGCGGCCATTGCCGAATCGCAGCAGCGTCCCCGGATAATCCTCGGCCACGACGGTTTTCGGAGCCTGCTCCGGCGCATGCCATTCGGCCTGTTCCAGCGTGGCGAGCGAGGTGTATTTCCAGTCTTCTTCACGCGGGGTCGGCAGCCCGCTCGCGAGAAAGCGCTCCAGCGCCTGGCGGCGCGAAGCGAGACGATCGGCCGACGCACCGATGGCGTCGAGCGCCTGGCGGTAGCGGCTGGCAGTCTGCGTATTCATGGCCGCGTCTCCTCCTGCGCTTCGGGGATCAGCCAGCCATAGCCGCGGTTTTCCAGTTCCAGCGCCAGGCCGGCGTCGCCGGAGCGCACGATGCGTCCGCCCGCCAGCACGTGCACGCGGTCGGGCACGATGTAGTTCAGCAGGCGCTGATAGTGGGTGACCAGGATGAAGGCACGCTGCTGGCTCTTCAAGGCGTTCACCCCGTTTGCCACGGTCTTCAGGGCATCGATGTCGAGCCCGGAATCGGTCTCGTCGAGAATGGCCAGGCGCGGTTCCAGCACCGCCATCTGCAGGATTTCGTTGCGCTTTTTCTCGCCGCCCGAGAAGCCTTCGTTGACCGCGCGATAAAGCAGGCTTTCGTCCATGCCGAGCAGGGCCAGCTTGCCTTTCACCGTATCGAGGAAGTCCATCGCGTCGAGCTCGGGCTCGCCGCGCTGCAGCCGCACGCTGTTGAGCGCGGTGCGCAGCAATTGCACGTTGGCCACCCCGGGTATCTCCAGCGGATACTGGAAGGCGAGGAACACCCCGGCACGGGCGCGCTGTTCCGCTGCCATCGCCAGCAGGTCCTGCTCCAGGTAGCGCACGCTGCCCGCGGTTACGGTGTAACCCTCGCGCCCGGCCAGCACCTGGGCGAGCGTGCTCTTGCCGGAACCGTTGGGGCCCATGATGGCGTGCACTTCTCCTGTGCGCACCGCGAGGTCGATGCCGGCGAGGATGGGCTTGCCGCCGATGGACACGTGCAGATTGCGAATTTCCAGCATGACGTTCTCCTTTTCCTTTATCCCACTGTGCCTTCCAGGCTCACCGCAAGCAGCTTCTGCGCTTCCACTGCGAATTCCATCGGCAGTTCCTTGAACACTTCCTTGCAGAAACCGTTGACGATCATGTTCACCGCGTCTTCCGCGGACAGCCCGCGGCTGCGCAGGTAGAACAGCTGGTCGTCGCCGATCTTGCTGGTGGTGGCTTCGTGCTCCACCGTGGCACTGGCGTTCTTCACCTCGATATAGGGGAAGGTATGCGCGGCGCAGTGATCGCTCATCAGCAGCGAATCACATTGCGTGTGATTGCGCGCGTTCGCCGCGGTCGGCAACACCTTCACCAGGCCACGGTAGGCGTTGCTGCCGAACCCCGCGGAGATGCCTTTGGAAACGATGGTGCTGCGGCTGTTGCGGCCGATGTGGATCATCTTGGTTCCGGTGTCGGCCTGCTGGCGATGGTTGGTCAGGGCGATCGAATAGAACTCGCCGACGCTGTCGTCGCCGCGCAGGATGCAGCTCGGATACTTCCAGGTGATCGCCGACCCGGTCTCGACCTGGGTCCAGGAAATGTGCGAGCGGTCGCCGCGGCAGTCGCCGCGCTTGGTGACGAAGTTGTAGATGCCGCCCCGTCCTTCGCGGTCGCCGGGGTACCAGTTCTGCACCGTGGAATACTTGATGCGGGCGTCCTTGAGCGCCACCAGTTCCACTACCGCCGCATGCAACTGGTTCTCGTCGCGCATCGGCGCGGTGCAGCCTTCCAGATAGCTCACCGTCGCGCCTTCGTCGGCGATGATCAGGGTGCGCTCGAACTGTCCGCTGTTCTTCGCGTTGATGCGGAAATAGGTCGACAACTCCATCGGGCAGCGCACGCCTTGCGGCACGTAGACGAAGGAGCCGTCGGTGAACACCGCCGAGTTGAGGGTGGCGAAATAATTGTCGGTGTAGGGCACCACCGAGCCGAGGTATTGGCGCACCAGTCCGGGATGCTTCTGCACCGCTTCGGAGAAGGAACAGAAAATGATGCCCAGGCTCTCCAGCTTGTCCTTGAAGGTGGTGGCGACCGACACCGAGTCGAATACCGCGTCCACCGCCACCCCCGCCAGCGCCTCGCGCTCCTGCAGGGGAATGCCGAGCTTCTCGTAGGTGCGCAGCAGTTCGGGGTCGACTTCGGACAGATCTTTCGGCTGCGTGCGCGTTTTCGGCGCGGCGTAGTAGTGGATGGCCTGGTAGTCGATCGGCGCGTGATGCACCGAGGCCCAGGTCGGCTCGCGCAGCGTCAGCCAGTGGCGATAAGCCTGCAGCCGCCAGTCCAGCATGAATGCGGGCTCGGCCTTCTTGGCCGAGATGAGGCGGATGACGTCTTCGTTCAGCCCCTTGGGTACCATTTCCTGCTCGATATCGGTGACGAAGCCCCAGCGGTATTCGTCGTCGATGCGCTTGCGCAGCTCGGGATTGCTCAACCCGGGGTCAGGCAATTCGGCATGGCGCGCTTCGGTATCGCTCATGGCATTTTCTCCTGCAAGGCTTGCACGTGGATCGGCTGCAATTGCGGCCTGGCCATGTCGGCCAGGCTGACCGCTTGCAGCGCCACCCGCAGCGCGCGATTGATCAGCTGCCAGTTGGTGCGTGTCGCGCACCCCCGCTCCAGCGAGCAATTGCCCTTGCCGCGCGCGCACTCGGTGAGGGCGAGCGGACCTTCGATCGCGCCCACCACGTCGGCCACCGAAATCGCATGCGGCGCCAGGGCCAGGCTGTAGCCGCCGCCCACGCCGCGGGCGCTGGCGAGCAATTGCGCGCGCAACAGGTGTTTCAAGAGTTTGGCCACCGTGGGCTGGGGCACGCCCAGTTCGTCGGCCAGCTGCGCCGCACTGAAGCAGCATCCCGGCTCGCGGGCCATCCGCACCATCAATACGGTGGCGTAATCGGTGAGTTTGGCGATGCGTAACATGCGCGCTCCAGGATTTCCAAATAGGACTGCATTGGTTCTGTATAGTTCAGATCGGGAATGAATCAAGCCCGCAATGGCAACCCCCTCAAGGCGTGCTACAAAACTAAGTCGAGAGCCACCGAGGAGATAGCGCATGTCCCATGAAGCCGCCTTGCAGGCGACGATCGGCGATCTGGTTCAGTCAGGGCGCGGCATCCTGGCGGCCGACGAGAGCGCGCCGACCATCGCAAAACGCTTTCAGGCCATCGGGGTCGAATCCACCGCAGAAAACCGGCGCGCCTATCGCGCCCTGCTGTTGAGCGCGCCGGGGCTGGGCGCCTACATCAGCGGAGTCATCCTGTTCGAGGAGACGCTGGCCCAGAAAACCGATGACGGCAGGCTATTGCCGGCAGCTGCCTGGGAACAGCGGATTGTCCCCGGCATCAAGGTGGACAAGGGGAAAATACCGCTGGCCCTGAGTCCGGGCGATGAAATCACCCAGGGACTGGACGGCCTGGCGCAGCGCCTGGCGGGCTACCGCGAACAGGGCGCCCGCTTTGCCAAATGGCGCGAGGTCTACACCATCGGCAAACACCTCCCCAGCGTGACCGGCATGGCGGCGAATGCAGAAATGCTGGCGCGCTATGCGGCGGTGTGCCAGAGCGAAGGCTTCGTCCCGATCGTCGAACCCGAAGTCCTCATGGACGGCGATCACGGCCTGGAGCGCTGCGCGGAAGTCACCGAGGCCGTCCTGCACGCGGTGTTTCATGCCCTGCATCGCCATCGCGTCGTGCTCGAGCACATGCTGCTGAAGCCCAGCATGGTGGTGCCCGGCAAGGCGCAGCCCAAGGCCGCGCCGGAAACCGTCGCCGCTGCCACGCTCAAGGTTCTGCGGCGGACCGTTCCTGCGGCGGTGCCCAGCATTCATTTTCTTTCCGGCGGCCAGGGCCCGGAAGAAGCCACGGCCAATCTGAATGCCTTGAACCGGAGCGCAGGATCGCCGCCCTGGCGGCTGAGCCTCTCCTACGGCCGCGCCCTGCAGCAGCCCGCGCTGCATGCCTGGGGCGGCAAGAGCGGGAATGTCCAGGCAGCCCAGCTGGCCCTGCTCAAACGAGCCCGGCTGAACAGCCTGGCCATGCAGGGCAGCTATACGGCAGAGATGGAAAACGACTGACGGCGATTGCTACGGTCGGCTCAGCAGGGGACCGTCCAGCGTGGCCTCCTGCCTGTTTTTTCTATGAAAACCAGCGCAGGAAGGCTGCCGCCGTGAGGGCCAGGGTGGCCAGCGCGGCCAGGCCCTGGAAGCTACGCTTCACGCCCACATGGCCCCATTCCTTGCCGCGGGCGAGATAGACGGCTGCCAGCAGGAAGCCGGTTATCGCCGCCGCCACCTTGACGACGAGAGCGGTCATGGCGACGCTGCTGAGATCCGGCATCTCGCCGTAATAGTAGTAACTGGTGACGCCGAACAAGCCGCCGCTGGCGATTTGCGCGCCCCAGGCAAGCAGGATCAGCCAGGCAAACTGGCGCCCGTCGCCCAGGCGGGAGGCGGGCCACAGCGCGAATACCGCGCCGCCGAGCACGGCGGCGGCGCCGAAGTTATGCACCACCTGGGTCAGGGCATAGGCAAGGTTTTCCGCGCCCACCGCTTATTTCACCGTGACCTGGATGCACTGCCCGATGCCGATGGGCACGTGGGCCTTGTTCACCACCTTGACGCAGAGGCTGCGCTTGCCGGACGACAGGGTTTCCAGCAAATAATCGCCCTTGCGCTTGCGCAATATCGCCACTTCCTTGCCATCGACGTAGAGATGCGCGTGGTCGCCGCGCGGGCCGGGATCCACTTCATAGGACAGCCGGATCTCGTCCAGCGGGTCCAGGGTGGCGCCATCCGTCGGGGAAATGATCAGCGCCTTGCCCTGTCCGAAGCTGGTCGCGGGAACGGCCAGAAAGAATCCGAGGGCGAGGGTGGCCAGGAAATGTTTTTGGTTCACGATGGTCTCCTTGTTGATCTTGCGCTTGAGGGTAAAACCGCCTTCACGAACGACGTCGTTTCCATTCAGGCTCGATCGATCCATCCGTGAAACCCAAGCCCGATTTTTCCGGACTGTGTCAGTTTTGTGTGGCGCTTGCAAGATCGGACGTGCCATCGGGCATCGCCGCGGATGGCGGCAAAGCGTGGCGCAGGGACATCCAGCCGTCCGGCGGGACGACGCTCGGACAGCGGCGCGCAGGCGGGCAGCGAGGACTTCCTGCGCATCGGCGGCAGTGCTTCAGGCCGCTTTCTGCTGCTTGTGCTCGACCCACTTGGCGGCCTGCTCGTCCCAGTCGTCGGAGCGGAAGTAGGGGTTGGAGCGCGGCTGGCTGATCATGTTGGGATCGACCGGGATGTTCATGCCTTCAAGGAAGTTGGCCAGCCCGATGCGCTCGATCATTTCGCCGGTGCGCTCGTGATCCAGCGCGTTCTCCGCAAAGAAATCGAGAATATTGCGCGCCAGTTCGTTCAACCTGGCGAAATCCTCGTCGGTTTCCAGTTTCATGAACGGAATGATCACGCTGCCCATGGTGGCGCCGATCTTCAGCACGCCCTTGCCGCCCACCAGGATGGTCACGCCCCTGTCCCTGCCGGGCAAGAGGCCGCCGGGGATGACGTTGAGGCAGTGCATGCAGCGCACGCAGTTCTTGTTGTCGATGCACAGCGCGTTGCCGTCGCCAAGCTGGGCCACCGACGCATGCGGGCCGGGCACGACCTGATCGGACGCCACCACCGTGACGGCCTTGGTCGGACAGCGGCCGACCACGTCGTTGTAGAGATCATGCATGCCGTGCGCCCTGTAGTAGTCCTGCACCTGGGCTTCGTTGACGCGGATGTTGTCGCGCCAGGTGCCGATGGTCGCCATGTCGGAACGCTGGATGGCGTTGACGCAGTCGTTCGGGCAGCCGGAGAACTTGAACTTGAACTTGTAGGGCAGGGACGGGCGGTGCATGTCGTCGAGGTTGTTGTTGATGACGGTGCGCAGGGCGCGCGCCTCGTCGTAGCAGGACATTTCGCAGCGCGCCGAACCGACGCAGGACATCGAGGTGCGCAGGGCGGGGCCGGCACCGCCGAGATCGAAGCCAATTTCGTTGAGGCCGTTGAACACCGCCTGCACGTTCTCGCTGCTGACGCCCTGGAACATGATGTCGCCGGACTGGCCGTGGAAGGCGATCAGGCCCGAGCCGCCATTGTTTACCCAGACGTCGCACAGCTTGCGCAAAAGGTCGGAGGTGTAGTGCATGCCTGCCGGCGGCTGTACGCGCAGGGTGTGGAATTCGGCGGCCTCAGGGAAGAGCGGCTTGCCGGCTGCGTCCTTCAGTTCGGTGAAGCGCGGAATGATGCCGCCGCCGTAACCGAATACGCCGACGGTGCCGCCTTTCCAGTAGCCCTTGCGGGTTTCGTAGGAGGTTTCGAGCTGGCCCAGCAGGTCGACCATCATGTCGTTGTCCTTGGCCAGGCGCTTGAGACCGGCCACGAAGCTGGGCCACGGACCGCTTTCGAGCTGGTCGAGCATGGGGGTGTCGCGGGGGATGCGGGTCGACATGGCCGTCTCCAATCAAGAAGGAAGACAAGCCTCAGTGTAGGCAATACCTGACCATTTTTATCGGGATTACCCAAATGGGTAGGTGGCCGCTCCGGCAGGATTTTCAATGGACAAAACGGACGGCGATCAAGACTCGCAAGAGTGCGGCCGAGGCCCGGGTTTGCGTTCGCAGGGCGGAGGAGGAGGGGAGCCCTGCCGCCGCCTACCTGCCCACGGCGAGATGGTTGATCACCTTGTCCACAGCGAACAGGCACCAGGCGTCCTGCTCGGCCCGGTCCTTTTCCGTTTGGCTGGCCACCAGCCCCTCCAGGGTAACGACGTAATTGCGGGTGTGGATACCGATCTGCTCAGGATGGGGAATCATCGGGTCCATTTCCAGCACCAGCGACAGGGCGTCGCTGACTTCGTCGTCGTTGTCCTGTTCCGGCGGCGCCACTTCCATCCCGTCCACCACGTCGCGGCAGCCCGGCACCCACCACGCCAGCACCCCCGCCAGCCGCTTGTGCGAAAGACTGATGGCCCAGCCATCCAGCGTCACCACCCCGTCCTTCACCGCGACCAGGATATCGCCGCTGGCGTCTTCGCCACCGGCTTCCTGCACCGTGATGGCCTGTCCCTTTTTCATCACGCGCAGCGTGCAGTTCTTCAGTTCGCGCGCATCAAGCAATAAGGCCTTGAGGCCATCCAGAATCTCGCCGTCGCTCTTGTGCTCGGAGGGCGCCACGTGCAGCCGGTCCACCACGCCGCGCACCTCGGGCGTCGTCCCCGCGATTTCCAGGACCCGTTTCTTTGCTGCCACGCTTTCCACGTCGCCTTCCACTACCAAGGCGTTGTCGTCGGTCATGTCGAGCCGGACAGGCCAGCGATGCAGATTGATATGCGGCTCGCGTTCAAGCGCCGCCCATACCGTTTTGAGGATGGGATTTCCATTTTTCATGTCGGAACACCTCCCAGTTCAACATAGCATCCTCACGATTCGTCGCTCGATGCGATTTTGGCTCTCCGCCTCGTCTCGTAGGCGTCCAGATCGATGCCGGAACGGCCGGGCGCGAGGATGTTGTTCGGGTCCAGGGCACGCTTGATGGCGTGTTCCACGTACCGTTTTACCGGGCCGTAGCTGCGTGCCACCCGCTCCTGGAAGCGGGTATTGACGCGGTAGACGGCGTAGCCTTCCTTCTCGAACTCGTCCAGCAGCTCGTTGAAGCAGGCATCGGCCCGCTTGATCTCCTCGTCGCTGGTGCGGTCATAGAGGACGTCGATCACATGGTGCATGTCCCGCGGGCCGACGATGAATTCGGCCACATAGTCCAGACCGTACTTGTGCAGGATGCGCTTGGCCAGCAGCGCCTGCTTTGCGCACTCGCTGCCGCGGGCCTCGCTGACCGGCGCGAACCACATCGAGCCGCCGCCGCCACGCCAGTTGTACAGGCCGAACTCCTGCAGGTTGGGCACGCCGGACATCAGTTCGGCGCGGTACTTGAAGGGCTGCTTGTCGCCGGCCTCTTCCTGGGTGACGATGCGGCCCTTGCCGTGCTTCCTGAATGCGTCGGTGACGATCTTCCAGTTCACATCGATCTGCTCCTGGGTGCCGTAGAGCGCGGCGTAGAGGTTCCAGGCGCCCATGCCGCTATCCTTCTGCATTTTTTCCAGGACGTGATCGGGGGTGTGGCCCGGCTCGGCGATATAGTCCCGGCGGCGCAGATGCGCGCTGCCCGCTTCCCACAGGATATTGGCGATCACCACCGCGTTGGGAATGATCTGGGCGATGCGCAGCGGGCGCAGAATGTCCACGATCTCGACGATATCCGCCTCGTTCTCGAAGATCACTTCGAACGGCTTGTACGCCGGCGGTCTGGGCATCAGCCAGAAGCCCATCTTGGTGGTGATGCCGTAGTTGGCCTGCGTGAACATGCCGTCCAGCGTCGGACCATAGCCCCACTTGAAGATCTGCCAGGTGTTGCTGCCTTTGACGCCGCCCATGCCGGTGCGGTAGATGTCGCCGTTGGCCAGCACCACTTCCATGCCGCACTGCATCATGAAGTGTTCGCCGTAAGGGGTGTAGCCCACGCCGCGATCCATGGTATTGCCCAGCGGACCCGCAATCGCCGAAGGCGCGGAGAAGGACAGCATCAGCGGCAGCTTGTTTTCTTCGATGTAGTCGTACAGCTGCTGGAAAGTCACCCCCGGCTCGACCAGGGCCGTGCACATGTCCGGATCGATCTTGATGATCCGGTTCATCTTCTTCAGGTCGAGAATCACCTGCCCGCGCTGCACCGGGGCCGCCGTGCCGTAACCGAAGTTGCGCCCGGTGGAGATGGTCCAGATCGGAATCCGGTACTGATTGCAGATTTTCACGATGCCTTGCACCTGCTCGACCGTGTTGGCGGTCAGCGCCGCCGAGGGTGCATGGGCGGCGCTCTCCACCGACATCATGATTTTGCTGTAGGGAATCAACTGCTCGGCCTTGACCAGCACGTTCTCCTCTCCCAGCAGGGCGCGGAATCTTTCCACTGCCGCATTGAATTTTTTCTGCGTCACGCCCCTTGGCAGTACGCCATTCATCGGTTCAGACATGGATCACCCCCCTCAGACCTCGATCGAAAAGGAAACGAAACTGCCGCTGGGCAGCGTGCCCTGCACGGAAACCCGCGGCGTCATGGCTGGGTGCGCATCCAGCGCGGCCAGCAGATAGCCGACGCCGGCTGCCCACTGCGCGGAGCCCGCGCCGTTGCGGGCCGGCCCCGCCAGCTGCCGGGCAGGGGCCACGCTGCCCTGGCGCTCCTCGTCCAGGGTGAAGCCGGCGCCGCAGGCATGCAGCAGGCGGCTCAGCTGCCGTGTGCAACCTTCGGCGAGATCGGTATTCAGCAGACGATGGCGGGTCGAACCGGCCTCGGCAGTGTGTTGCCCCAGCCAGGGGACGCGGGCGCCGGCGCTGCGTGCCAGATCCAGCACCAGCGTCGCCGCGGCATCGTCCAGCAGACCGATGACCCGCAGCGGCCGACCCGCGCGCAACCGCTGCTCGAAATCCAGCATGGAGCTCAGACTCTGGTCCAGCTGCTGCACCCGCAACTGCGCGCCGGCAGCAGCCATGGCGCCCTGCAGAAAGGCCGCTTCAGCCACGCCGCCGCCGACCAGCGCCAGTGCCGGGCGGATACCGCTGTGCGAAGGGGGCACCCCCGCCAGCAACGGCATCGAGCGGCTCAACACCACGCCGGCGGCACCGCCAAGGACCATGCTTTTGAGAACGAAACGACGATTGGCGTTCATGGCGAATCCCTCAAGGCTGAGTGGCCGGCGCCGGCAGGGTCGACAGGTACTTGACCAGCTGGGCGATGGATTCATCATCGACGTAGGAGGCGGGGAAGGCCGGCATGGCATTGAAGCCGTTGCGCACGATGGCCTTGACATAGACCTCCGGCAGGCCGCGGCCTTCCAGCACTGGGCCGACGCCGACCTCGGCTTTGTGGCAATAGCCGCAAAGCTTGTTGTACAGGTTCTGGCCACTACCCCACTGGCTTTCAGCCTGAGCGGTGGTGCCCAGCCAGCCCAGTGGCAGAGCCACGCACGCAGCGAACATCCGCTTCGCGATCGCACTACGCAAGAAAAACAACATGGCAAGCTCCTTTGCATCGATCCGTGATGGCAGGGCGACTGATGATGCTTTTCAATGATCGCCCCGTTCCTTCAGCCGTAATGGCCGGTTCCGGCTCAGAACGGATAAGCGCGCGGCGCGCTCTGCACCGTGATCCAATGGTCCGTGGTGAATTCCTCGATCGCCCAGTCGCCATTGAAGCGGCCTATACCCGAATTCTTCTCGCCGCCGAAGGGCGCGTTCGCCTCGTCATTGACGGGCATGTCGTTGACGTGGGTCATGCCCGCGCGAAGGCGCTGGGCGAATTGCACGCCGCGGGTGATGTCCCGCGTAAAGACCGCGCTGGACAATCCGTACTCGCTGCGGTTGGCCAGTTCCAGCGCATGCTCGGCATCGCGGGCCGATTGAATCCCCACCAGCGGACCGAAAATCTCCTCCCTGGCGATGCCCATCTCCGCAGTGACATCGCCGAACACATGCGGCGGCATGACATTGCCTTGCGGCTCGCCACCCAGCAGCACGCGCGCGCCTTCCTTCCTGGCCCTGGCGATCTTGTCCTTCAGGCCGGCCAGCTGCCGGTCGTTGATCACCGGCCCGATGACCGTTTCCGGTTTGCCCGGATCGCCGCAGGGCAAGGCCTTGACCCGCTCGACGAAGCGTTGGGTGAACGCCTCCAGCAGCGGAGCCTCGACGATGATGCGGTTGATCGCCATGCAGATCTGGCCCTGGTGCAGGAACTTGCCGACCACTGCCGCATCGACGGCCGCCTCGACGTCGGCATCGGCCAGCACCACGAACGGGCTGTTGCCGCCCAGCTCCAGGGCAACGTGCTTGAGATGCTCGCCACTGTTGGCAAGTCGGCCGATGTTGCGACCGACCGCGGTGGAGCCGGTGAACGACACGAAGGACGGAATGGGGTGCTCGACGAAGGCATCGCCGATGTCGGAACCGGCGCCGACCACCACGCTGAGCACGCCGGCCGGCAAGCCCGCCTCTTCGAACAGGCGCGCCAGCAGCAGGCCGCCGCTCACCGGGGTGTCGCTGGCCGGCTTGACGACCACGGCATTGCCCAGCGCCAGCGCCGGGGCGACCGAACGCGCGCTGAGGTGCAGCGGAAAGTTCCACGGACTGATCACCCCGACCACGCCCAGCGGCTGGCGGTACACCCGGCTTTCCTTGCCCGGCACGTCGGAAGGCAGAATGCGTCCGTGCATCCGCCCCGGCAGGCTGGCCGCCTCCTGGGTGATGGCCCGTGCCGCACCCCATTCGATTTCCGCCTTGATCCGGGTGCTGCCGGACTCGCGGACCAGCCAGCCGGTGATTTCATCCTTGCGCGCGTCGAACAGGGCCACTGCCCGGTGCATGACATCGCCGCGTGCAGTCGGGCCCATGGCCGCCCATTCGGGCTGGGCGTCGTACGCGCCACGATAGGCCTCATCCAGATCCTCGCGGCCGGCCAACGGCAGGCTCAGCAAGGTGGCCCCGGTGAAGGGGTCGGCAACATCCAGGGTGCGGCCCGAGGTGCCTTCGCGCCACTGACCGGCGATCGGCAGCAACTCGAGGTTCTGATAGGCGGGTGGGCTGCTCATGAAGGTTCTCTCGCTATGCATTCGAACTCAATACCTGACCGGGCCGACGCCCCTTGCTGAAGGTTTGACGAAGAATCCATCCGGTTCCGCGCCTTGAATTTGAGCATAGCCGGCCACGCGAGCAATGCCAGTTGTTCCGGGTCCGCTCCCTGCAGTCGCACGCAGGCGTTCAGGCCAGCTTGAGAACCGGCTTGACGGTCGCCCCCGACCTGGAGTCTTCGAAGGCCTGGTTGATCGCGCTGAAATCATAGAACTTGATCAGCCTGTCGAAGGGGAATCGGCCCGCCTTGTAGAACTCGATCAACTGGGGAATGAATACCCGCGGCACCGAGTCGCCCTCGATCACACCGATCATGCTCTTGCCTTCGGCCATCAGGTCGTTGTGCACATCGATGCTCATTTCCGGGGTCACCCCGACGATCGCCGCCTGCCCCAACGGGCGCAGTGCATTCAGGCACTGGCGCACGACCGGCGGCACCCCCGTGGTCTCCACGGCATAGTGCGTACCGCCGTTGGCGCGGGCCTTGATCTCCTTGACCACGTCGACATTCCTGCCATTCAGCGCATGCGTCGCACCCAGCTCGCGGGCCAGCTCCAGACGGTTGTCGTGGACATCCACGGCAAAGATCTGCGGGCAGCCGGCGATTTTCGCCGCCATGATCGCGCTGAGCCCCACTGCGCCGCAGCCATACACGGCGATGGACGTGCCGAACACGGGCTTGAGGCGGTTGAGCACCGTACCGGCGCCGGTCTGGATGCCGCACCCCAGCGGCCCGAGCAGCGCCAGATCCACCGCCTTGTCGACCTTGATCACGTTGCGCTCGTGGGCAATGGCGTAAGTACCGAAGGAGGATTGGCCGAAGAAAGTGTGCACATCGGCGTCGCCCTGGTGCAGACGGCAGGTGTGATCGTCCATGCGTCCGCCGAAATTCAGCTCATTGAAGGTCGCGCATACGGTCGGATGCCCGGTGAGGCAGTTTTCACATTGGCCGCAGTGCGCAAAGGACATCACCACGTGGTCGCCGGGCACCAGGCGGGTGACGTTCTCGCCGACCTGCTCGATGATGCCGGCCCCCTCATGGCCCAGCACGATGGGGTAGGGCGACACGCCCAGGTCGCGCCCCACTGCATCGGTATGACAGACACCCGTGGCGACGATCCTGACCAGCACCTCGTTCGCCTTGGGTCCCGACAGGGACACTTCCTCGATGGAAAAAGGCTGGCCTTGGGCATGCGTGACCGCTGCTTGGATTTTCATGGCTGGCTCCGTCGTGATGGGTTCAAGGACACTTCGTTTTTAGCTCATATCTGAATCCGCGTTCCCGCGATGAAAAATTTCTTTCGAGCCTCGTGGTAGTGCTGGGATGTTGGCCTTCTTGCAGATTCTGCCAAGCGCGACAGAAGCCGATCATGCTTGCGAAAGCGAATATCACTTATTTAACATAATATACATTATGTGCATATTAACGGGTCTTGATAAAGCCCCAAAGGGGCGTTCGCGCTGCTCAAGTAGACTCGTCTGGCCACATCCCTGACCCTACTAGGCCTCCATCAAACCTAAATTCTTTCAATTTGTCAATATCTCCGCGTACATACGAACTCGAAATCAAATCATTCGGCAAGCACCACAGGCTTTACTGGAGATCTCAGTACAGCGGTCAAGCGACAGCAATCACTAAATGTCCAAGAGGTTCGGCGGCAGGCTTCACCTTGATTTCGATGTCGTAGCCCAACCGATTCAAGCAGTCCATCAACTTGCGTTCGGACAGATTTGAAAAGTCGCCGCGCAGCATTCCGGACACCTTCGGCTGTGTGATGCCCATGCGACGAGCCGCCTCATCTTGGGTGAGCCCGAGTTTGCGCACGGCTTTGGTGATCTCAATCACCAAACCGGATTTGATTCTGAGTTTTTCGGCGTCGGGCAGACCGAGATCGGCAAAGACATTCCCCGAGCCCATTTCGACCTCAATGCCATCAATGATTCGTTTTGCCATTTCGTAGCTCCTTTGCAAGCACCTCGGCAACCTTCAGCCTGGCGCGGATGATGTCCATGTCCTCTTTCGGTGTGGCGATCCCGCTCTTGCTCTTCTTCTGGAAGCAATGCAGGACGAACGCGGCCTCCTCGAACTTGACGGTATAGACAGCGCGGTACGTGCCGCCGATGTCGTTTTCGACCACTTCCAGGACGCCGGCCCCGCCGAATCCCTTCATCACCTTCGCCGCGTCATGCTGGTCACCGCGCTGCGCGAAGTCAAGGGCGTGACCGAAGAACTTCCGCACATCGGCAGGAAGGGCCATCAAGTCTTTTTTGCACCCTCCGACCCAGATGAGCGATTTTTCTTGTGTTGCCATTGACGCATTATACCTGTAATGGAATAAATGGTAAGCACCCATCTTGCGCCACCCAAACCCATCACGCACAGGTGGCGGGTTTGGGAGCTGTTTTTCACCTAAAAATACTTCTTGTAAAACTGCCACTGAACCCGTGTAGCCACGGTAAAAACCAGCGCCAGCGGCGCAATGATCCAGAACGGGCTCATTGCAACCGGCAGGCAGAGATATAGCGTGACCCCGGATGCGAAGAACATCAGCTTCGCGAGGCGCCCAATTTTGTGCAGATCCGCCGATTCGCGTCCTGCGCACGCGCGGCGGATATAACGCTCAGTCAGGCCGTCTACGCCAGCCAAGACATACAACAGGAAAAACAAAGGGGTCGCAGCGAGTACGAAGCCAATCCTGATCCCGTAGACCTGAATCACGTTCATAGCCAGGTAGATTTCCCGTGCATTGCGCGCAACGAACTGGCTGAGGTACATCCGGTCAACCTCGTTGACCGGATACCCGGAGAAATAGGCATAGGTGGCTTCATGGAGTGATGTCGCCTTGAAAAAAAGCCAGTAAGTCCACTGTTGGGTCTGCTCGGTAAGCGTGGAAAGGCCTGCAGTGTGGCTTCCTGGCCGTACAAGCACTTTGACGCGTGCGGATTCCGACTGGAACAAAGCGTCGGCAGCCTGCACAGGATCCAGCCATTGATATTTGGCAAACAGGAAAGCCGCGGTGAGGGCGATCAAGCCAAGCATGACATATAGCAAGAGCGTCCCAAAAAGCCATTTCAATGGCCACAGAAAGGCGACTGCCACATTGCTGTCATAGAGACCGGAATTCCTAGAAGCCACTGCCCTTCCCTTCAACGACCAGATTTTCCGTCTCGGTGCCGTGCGTGTCGTATTTCTGACGCATGCTCGCGGCAATGTCTTCCAACGATGCAGGAATGGGGTGCGCTTCGTCGGGGTCGAACAGAGGGAGTCTGATTTTGTAGAGCTGGCCGCCTTCGATAAGCGCAAAAGCCTGCCCCTTGGGCAACTGCACCAGATCAGCAGGCGACAACATGGGGGCTTCCTGGGTGCTGATCCGATCTTCGTTCCGTGTGGTGAAAGACAACACCTCACGATCATCTGAACTGTCTGTGGCAGCACTGGCCTGAATCGAGGTGACCAGCTGCACATCCGGGAGCTGGTCGGTGAGAATTTCGGCGGTTTCCTTGTTCTTGACCCTTAGCATGATCAGGGTATTAAGGTTGCCACCAATCTGGGATGCCTTCGCCTTGTTGCCAATGCGGGCCTCCACGTCGGCCCAGGTCTGGGTATAGACCGCTACTTGGAATCCCGCACCGCCGGCCTTGTTCAGCAGCGGGATGAATTCGTCGCCGATCAGCTCGTTGAACTCGTCCGCATGGATGGATAGTTTGCGCTTGGGGATGGCCGTGGACAGCCCGTAGCCTTGCTCGAATTTGTAGGTCTGGCCGGCGATCGAAGTCAGGTCGGCGAACATGGCGTTGCCCACTGCGCCAGCCACTTCGTAATCAGAGAGCGAATCGAGCCCGACGTAGACCACCGCGCCGCGTTCGATGACGCTCATCCAGTCAAAGATCGGCCTTGGATCAGTCGGGTCGTCGTACTGTGGAGACAGTATCTGCGCGGTTTTGCCGGTGGTAAGTTTTTCCAGCAAGGGATAGAGACTGGACACCAGTTTCTCGAAATAGCTGCGGTCATTTGACAGGATGGATGCCAGGCCGTCCGCGATCGGGTCATGCAAATTATTCTCGCGGACGAACAGCAGGATTTTCATGGCATCCATCGTCCGCCCGGATTTCATTGCCTGCTGAATCTGGGTCTTATCCATCTCGATGGCATCAACCGCCTCATTCCAGCCGGGCTGTTCCCGGTCAAGCCAGAAGCGTAAGTATTCCAGCGCCAAGGCATCGATATTGACCGCATCCTCATAAATCATGCGGTAATCCGGACGGTAACCGAGGGTGGTGCGCGCGCGTGCGATCACGTTCACGAAGCGCCAGACAAATTCCTTGAACGCGGCAGACTGTCCTTCGCCCGGGAGCTGACCAGCGATACGGGTGCTGACCTCGGTGGTTCGGGCAAAATTTCCAATCGGGTTATAACGTGCAGACTGGTCGGGGTAGCCCAAGTGAAACATGAAGAACTCGCGCCCGGCCATGGCCGCCTCGATGTAGCAGCGGGTCATTAGACCGGCATCTCCCTTGGGGTCGAATACGATCACCACGTCGCCTCGCCGAATGTCCTGTGTGATGAGCACCTCGGCGAGGCGTGATTTTCCGACCCGTGTGGTGCCCAGCACAACCATGTGACCGGGCCGCTCGACCAGATCCATGCTGATTTCCGTTTCGTCCGGCTCCAGGCCGTGAATGATCGGATCGCCCCCGACAGGCGGCAATGGCGTAACCGGATTCCACCAGGCTTCCTTCCTGGTCTGTCGCGCCATCCAGCCCGAGGCGCCGCCGCGCCCTTCGTGGCGGAATTCGAAGCGACGCGCCCAGGTATACAGGCCGGATTGAGTGATGTAACGACGGTTTTTGGGATCACGCGCCAGCGCCAGGCGCTGGGTATGGCGCTGATCCCACTTGAACCCAAGACCGAGGAAAAGGCGGTTTTTCGAGACGGGAATTTCGCTGGTAGGAATGACGTACTTAGGCAGCCGGGTAAGGTTGCGCTGAAATCGGGATACCCGAATACCCTGTCTCAGTCGCACGCCGGCATGCAGGACCATGCCGGCAGCGGCTGTCACGATCAGCTCCTTTGGCAGGAAAAACCACTCGTGAGCGCTCATCAGGAGAATGGCGCCAGACAACGAGGCAAAGGCCGGTACGTATTCGACTGCGGGCCGGAACAGGTTTTCGATGGGATAGCTCATGTCAGACGTGTTCGATGGGTTTGTCGAACCTGACAATGCAGGGATTATTCGGCGGAAGTGGGTTCACGAATCGAACAGGATCCAGTATGACCACGCCAGAGATCAGTTTTTTGCCCTCGCCATCGGCGCCGATCACCATGTAACGCTGGATGTTGCTTTTCTTCTCTCCGGAGACCAGATTCCAGCCAGCATTGGTAACCTGGCGCTGGATGCCTGTCCCCAGCTTGCTCCCCGCTCGATCCGATGGCGTGCCATCGCCCTCCTCCCCGAACAGTTCGGCGAACTTGCGAAAAATCACTGGGGAAACCAGCATCATCCCTTCATCAACGAAGTGAATCATGGCGTCCGCGCGGTTGTACGACATGCTACCGTCCGAGAGGCCCTCCTGAATCCAGCGCATGAACCGCATGGCTGCACCAGAGGGTTCCTTCTTTTTCGAGCCGGGTTTAGGCCTGGCCGCTGTCTGCCCTGCCGGTGCAACAGGCCTCAATGCTTCTGCAGTAGGGGGCTTGGGTTTCGGTAAATGTTTGATCGCGGTGTCATCTTCATCGAGAAAGCCTGCTTCCTCAGCCGCGCCCCCAAGTTCAGATGGAGCGGCCGCTCTGGGCTGTGCCGGCGGGCGAATGGGAGGGAGAGCCGTGCTGGCACACCTTGGCTGCTCTTCGGTGTTCGGCGAGGAGGTTGGATCGGGCTGCGGTATGACGAGCCATAGCTGGTTGGCCGGATCTTCTAATGGGTTGGTGGCTGGCTCAACGCCAGAATCACTCATGGAACCAATATACGGCTCGGATTCCAAATCGAGCGACTGGATGTATGAGGCATCCTGTTTTCCGGCAATGATCTTGCCTCTCATGATTTCCGGGTAAAGAACTGGGGACTGGAACAGTTTGTCGAGTGAGAAGCACAGCACGGTCAGCTTTTGTTCCCACCCTTCATCGAGACTGACCGTGACCTGCCACACAGCACGGTTCTCACTGGTGGGAATCAAGGCACCGTACTCTTGCCAGGTATCGAAAAGGCGATCGTTCTTATCCTTGCCAGGTATGCCCTCCCCGCTTTCGCGTTCAGTCAGGAACTGGCGTACCTGGTCGGCCAGCCGCTTGGACACGAACCAGATTTTTCCATCGTAAACCCACCCATGGGACCCCGCTCTATTCAGGCTCAGTCGCCCCTCTTCCAGCATCAGGCGCAAGGCTTGCATCAGGCGTTCGATTAGTGGCACCGACCGGGCGGAAGCAAAGCGGGTGCGCGGTCCCTGCATCAGGTTGTTCTTGACTGACTCGGAGTCGGCGCGTGTGACGATTTCTCGCAGCAGCCCCTTGTCTTGATCATCCCCCGAAAGGTGGCTCGTCAAATCGCCCATGAGCTGTACGTCATCGGCAAGCCAAGCGAGAACATGGGAAGGGACAAGCCTCTGGAACAGCACGATAGGCAGTTTCTTGTGCAAGTCGTAATCCCGCGCTATCTCGAAATTCAACGTGTAATGCGTCAACCCCTGATCCAGCATCGAGCCAGCAAGAGGCTGCCACTTGCCACAAGGTTTTCTCGATCGGAGAACCTGGACATTGATATCGGCCATAGGCCTTCCAATGTCATGCAGTAGCGCGGCCAGGAACACTGCGTAAGTCCAGCGGTGCTTGCGAGCCGGAATTTCCTCGGGGGCTGCTCCGACCGGAAGCAGATAGCCCTGCCGGAAGCGTAGCGCGTGTGCTGCCGACTCCATCATATGGGTCATGAGGCCGCCGGGCTGCGCGTGATGGTGCGATTCCGAGGCGGGTAGCAGTTGAGTCCATTCCGCAGCCCGTTCGATGACGGGCATGCAGTCTTGATGGAACAGGGTGTAGTCGAATCCCATGCGGTCACGACACCCGTCGACCAAGGCTTGAAGGTTGAGTTGATCCAGGACGGCTTTGCCAGGGAGAACCTTGATATGGTTGGCTACCCTAGAATCGCTACCGGATGTCGTTGAGTGGTCGGGCGCCGCCTGGTCGGTTTGGCGGGCAAAACGCCAAACAACCAATACGCCGCCTACTCCCAAGGCTCCAGCGGCAATGAGCAGCCAGTCACCGGACATCAGTGGTGTGGGAGCTGTTCGATGAGCCATGGGGCAATTACGGGTGAAGACGGGAAAGCGCCTTCCCGGGACATTGCGATTTGTTCGAATCGTGCCGCAATGAGTGCGAAGAGCGTGACAGGATGATCCTGGTTGTTGGGTTCTTCTATGGAAGTCACGGGCACTCTTTGCGCGAGGAGTGAAAGTGCCCGTGATGCTATGGACTCGGCCTTGGCTATGCAGCAGTTAATTCAAACAAAGTTTTTTTGATTGATTGCTGAAGTGTTTTTTGTTTTGTGGTACGCGTTTTTATGGCAGTAAGTCTCGAAATATAGAATGTCGTGGCCTTATGCGAATTCCCGCCCAAACCCGATACTTGACGTTGTAAAGTTGGCTGTCATCTTTATGTCACTCATGAAGTTGAGCATAGCGCCGTCCAGATTGCCTATATCCGGCCATGCCACTTCCCAACCACAACGATGTGCCCTATCTGCCTGATGGCGCATGCGAAACTGAGCCGCCGCGTTCGCCTTACCCTTTATGGCTGACCCTAGCGATCTTCCTCGGCGTCTTCGGCGTACTGCAATGGGCATGGGGCGAAGCGCGCGATACCTGGGTCGAGCGGCTGGTGATCCACCAGGCCACCGTCAAGCCGGCCGCGGCCATGGTTCAAGTCCTTACCCCCGAAGCCAATGCCAAGCCAGTCGCCGCCAGCATCAAGGCGCCCGGCGGCGGCTTGAACATCCTCAACGGCTGCGAAGGCACCGAAGTCATGTTCCTGCTGATCGCGGCGTTTGCCGCCGTCAATTTAGGCTGGCGGCGCAAACTGATCGGTCTGGCATTGGGGCTGGGCCTCGTTTTCCTACTCAACCAAGCGCGTATCCTCGCGCTCTTCTATGCCTTCCGCAACGAGCGCGGCCTGTTCGACATCCTGCACACCACCGTGCTGCCTGCGGTATTGATCGCGGCCGTCGCCCTGTATTTCTATGCCGTCCTCCACCGCAGCCGCCTGGCCTAGCCCGGGTCGGTTCGCGCTTGCGCTGCTCATTGGTCTTGCCGTCACGCTTGCGGCCGCGTGGGCAGGGGGCGAATCCCTGATCGAGAACCTGCTGCCGGCGACGCGCATCGTGCTCGGATGGATCGACGACCGCTTCGGCATTCTCTTTCTCGGCGTCGAGCACAACTGGCAGGACACGGTAGTGAGGCTCAGGGTGAACATCCTCCAGCTCTTCGTCATGGGCGGAAAGGTGATCGGCGAGAGCCCGGCCGGTTGGCTCGAAGTCACCACCACCACCGGCGCGATGCTGCAACCGCTGGTCATCGGGCCGGCAATCGCCTTTGCGCTGCCGGGTGCGCTGCATACGAGAATCGCGGCCTTCGCGCTTGCCGCGCTCTTGGCCTTCGGCTTTCTGCTGGTCGATCTCCCCGTGACTTTGCATGCCTACGTGTGGGACATGTTCATCGACAATCTCGACCCTGATCGTTTCTCGCCGCTGATGGTCTGGCATGAATTCCTTCACGCGGGCGGGCGGCTGGGCGTCGCGGTGATTTTGGGGCTTGCCGGGTGGCGGCTGGCGCGCAAGGCCGCGTGAATGGATTTGACTCATAAATTCGCCGCGCTGTCTATACGACTTTAGTTTAAGAGCCGTACGGCTCATGAAACCGCTGAATGATTCATATGTAACTGACACACTCATTCCGTAGCCTTCCTCCCGTCCAGCCCTTGGGAGAAGGCTCGTGAACCAACAACAAATCGCCACGCTATTACTCGCGCTGACCGTGGCTTCTTCGGCCCACGCGACTGACGATGACGCGCGCGCCAAGGGGATCAAGTGGCTGGTGCAAACCCAGAAGGGCGATGGCTCATTTGTTGGCTTGCAGGGTCTGGAAGTGCAGTCCACCTCGGCAGCGGTGGAAGCGATGCTCGCGGCGGGGATGACACGCTCCCCGCAATATGCGCGAGCACTCACCTGGCTGTCCAATGCACCGGGAGGCAGCCTGGATTCGCGTGCGTGGCAGACAGCCGCGCTGGCAGCGGCAGGACGTGATGCCAAAACCATCGCAGGCACGATCCGCGACGAGCGCAATATCTATGTGGTGCAATCCGGCGGTTCGCCGACGAGCGGCGGGGCAACCTGGGGCGCCTATCCAGGCTATGGCGCGAGCACCATGGACACAGCGCTGGGCTACGGCGCACTTCGCAGTGCGGGGGTGAGCTACACGAACGATACCAACAACCTCACCTACACGGCTCTTTGCAACATTCTGCCGGCCCAGCTCACCGGTTCTCCCTGGAGCGGTGCATGGCCGCATGCGCTGCCGCAAAGCAACCAGCCCTCCAATGCCTCGTCTGGATCGCTGGCTGCCACCGCAATCATGCTGTACGAATTCAAGAAGCAACGTCTGGCAGGACGTTTCCTGTCGGGCAGTGCCTGTAGCAAGACCTCTCCTGGCGCTATCGACACCGCCATGACCAGCGCCAAAACCTGGCTCATCGCCCAGGCCAACGGCGATGGCGGTTTCGCCGAACGCAACCCGCAGACCGGCAGTCTGGAAGCCTCCGCGCCGGTGGCCACGGCCATGGCGATCCGTGCGCTGGCGTTGTTTGCCGCAGAAGGCGACACAGCCTCCACAACTGCGGTCGCCAATGCCCGTGCCTGGCTGGATATCCAGCAAAACGCCGACGGCAGCTGGCGCGGCGATCCCTTCGTCACCGCCCGCGTCGTGGCCGCGCTGCCTGCCGCTGCGGGCGCACAGCTCACCGACAGCGATCAGGATGGCCTCACCGATGTGGTCGAGCAGCAGCTTGGTACCCAGACTCTGGTTGCTGACGCACAGGGCCAACTCGATCCGAATGCCAATGCCGTTCCGGGGATCACCGCGACCTCGTTCAGCGTTGCTGCCAACCTCAACGAAGCATTCAGTTACACCGTCTCCGCGTCGGCGGGCAACGGGCCATTCGCCTTCGCACTCGTTAACGGCGCCTTGCCTCCGGGGCTTGCGATGGCGGCCAACGGCCAGATTTCAGGCGCGCCTTCAGCTTTGGGAAGTTATGCCTTCGATTACGAAATCACCGACGCGGCCAATGCCAAAACCCTGGTCATCGGCCGCATCGACGTGACGGCGGCTCCACCGCCATCCGATGGCGACGTGCCTTTGCCCGCCTGGGCCCTGGTGGCGCTGGGAGCGGGACTCGTGGGTGCCATGCGTCGTCATTCCAGGCGTGCGTCCGCCTGACGCGCGCGCCCAAATCGCACAAACAAAAAAGATCATCCAGGGAGCTACCCCATGTCTTGTCCGACCCTGCACCGCCTGATCCTGACGGCCGTCATCAGCCTCTCGGCCTTGGCAGCGACCGCCGCGCCGCACCAGGAAATCGCCCCCATGCCGGCGGAGGCCGTGCAAGCTGTGCGCGACGCGCAGCACGGGCGTCCTGACCCGATGGTCATGGCGCTGGACCGCCACTTGCGCGAAGGGCTGGAACTGGCGGATCGCGGCGAACGCGCCGCCGCAAAGTTCAAGCAGAAGAGCGCCAAGGCGCTTGAAATCCAGACCGCGCTGGCCAGCCGCCAAGCCGAAGCCGCCGCCAAGCGGCAGGAAATGCTCATCCTGCGCGACGAGGTTCTCGCCCGGCTCGACCGCGAGGCGGAGGCGCTGACCGCGCAGGGCAATTCCGGTGAGGCGTCGCAGGCCGTCAAGTTCAAACAGAAGCTGGCTACCCGATTCGATATCATCACCCAGGATCTGGACGATCTTTCGAAGGCCGATATAACCAACCTCGATGCCCGCGCCAAGCGGGCCGCCAACCGCATCAAGTCCTGGCTCGCCGCGAGGCCGGTCGAGCCCTTGCCGCAGCCTAACTGGAAACAAGCCGAGCCCGTCGCCCCGATCGCACTGCCGCCCGCCAGGAACGTGCCAAGCTTTGTCGCCGATGCAGCCTGGCTGATGCAGCAAAAAATCGCCAGCCGCAACGGCTTCGTCCAGGTCGCGCTGCGAGATACGCCGACCGAGGCCACCGCCTGCGGCTACGCCGCAGCCGACCTCGCCGACACCGCCGAGGCGCCGAAGGCGCATCCCGACATCGTCGCGCTGGCCAAGCAGCTCGATTACAACCCGGTGCGGATATTCGAGTGGGTCAACCAGAACATCAAGTTCGAGCCTTACTACGGCTCGATGAAGGGTGCGGTCGGCACGTTGTGGAGCAAATCCGGCGGCGCCACCGACCAGGCCAGCCTGCTGGTCGCGCTGCTTCGCGCCTCCAATATTCCGGTGCGCTATGTGCGCGGCAACATATCCGTGCTCGACAACACGGCCCTGGGTGCGGGTGGACGCGGGCCGCGTTGGGTCGGCGCCAAGAGCTATCAAGCCGCGGCCAGCGTTCTGGCAAACAACGGCAACCCTTCCGCAGGTTACGGCAGCGACAGCATTAGTCTGGCACACGTCTGGGTCGAAGCCTGCCTTCCCTATGCAGCCTATCGCGGCACCGCGCTGGACGACTCCGGCCACCGCTGGGTGCCGCTTGATCCGTCGTACAAGGACCAGAGCTACCAGGCCGGCGTCGTGGTCGATAGCACCTTCGACTTCAACTACAGCGGCTGGCTGGCGAGCCGCCTCGATGCCAACGGCAACTACACCCTGCCGCAGGAAGCCTTTGAAGACGAAGTCGCCGCCCACGCCAAGACCAAGGCCCCCAACTACGCCAACACCACCCTCGAAGATGTGCCCTACAAGGCCGAGATCAAACAACAGCACTTCGATATCCTGCCCATCGTGCCGCCGTACGAGGTGCTGCAATACACCAGCTGGAGCGGGGTGGCGAACGAGTCGGCCGAGACCGCCGCGCTGCCGGACCGCCACAAGTACCGCTTGCTGGTAGCAGTCAAAACCACCGCCGACAGCCTGCTTGCGCAAAAAACCCTCAACCTCGTCGAACTGGCCAGCAAGCGCCTGACCCTCTCGTTCAAGGGCGCGACCCCCACCGATCAAACCGCGTTCGACACCTGGTTCAACGCCGTCGATCCCGCCGTAAGTCCGACCTGCGCGACTTCCGTCAACATGGTGCCCTCGATCAAGCTCGAAGGCGCCGAGCAAACCAGCGAGGGGGGCAGCGGCAACACCCTGCTGTGTTCGAAGGACAACAAGCTGACCCTGACGGTCACGCTGGCCGAATTGGGTGCCTCCGCTACGCGCGCCAATGCCGCATACGCCAACATCGGCGCCGCCAACCTGCATGCCCTGCATGCCTACGCCTGGCACACCTCCGACACCTATCTGGCCAAGCGCTCCGATCAACTGCTGACCAATGTGCGTGCCAACAGCGGCAACCCCAACGCCGACCGCGACGGCATCGAAGGTGAATTTCTCAACATCGCCGCCAGCAAATACAGCCGCTATGTCGCCGACGCCAACCAGCGCGTCGGCGGGTTGTTCGGCGAATCCGGCACCCTCGGAACGAGCCTCGGCCTCACCGCAGCCCAGGTCAAGGTCAACTATTTGTTCGATCTGCCCTATGGCCTGTTCCGCAAGGGTTTCCTGATCGACTGGCCGGGCAACGTCTCCACCAGCTCGCGGTTGGATACTCCCAGCACCACCGACAAGCGCGCTTTCAAGCTATCCGGATTTGCCGCCTCCGCTTATGAAGCCTACATCTGGAACGAAGTCGCCAACCTGGACGCCATTTCCACCACGCGCGGCTTGCAATTCGCCGACGAGCAGAACATCGAAATCCTGCAGATCAACACCAGCACCGACTGGACCAACAACAAGTGCAAGCTCACCAATACCTGTGCCAGCAGCGCGCTCAACACCAACCCGGCAGGTACCAATTACAGCGCTTCGCACGTCAGCCAGATCGAAACGCAATACGTCAACCAGGGCTACAAGCTCACCATCCCGCGCCGTCTGCTCCAGTATCCCGACGCTAGCGGCTGGTTGGGCGCGACCTTCTACGGAGAAAAGTTCGTCACCAGCGGGACATCGTCCGCTTCCTTCCCCATCAACGGCTATTCCGGCGGCGTCACCATCGACCCTTCCGGCAGTACGTCCGGCACGACAGGCTCGACCGACGGCTCATCCTCCGGCGGCTACCCCGTAGGCGACCCTTGGGGCAGCCTCTACAACCCCTCATTGGGCACTGGCATCCTCGCCGACCCCTACGCCCCCACCTTCGCCCAGCAATCCGGCATCAACGGTTACCAGACCGCCAACGGCTTCGGCACTGGCACCAGCGCCTCCGGCGACCCGGTCAACATGGTCACCGGCAACCTCATCCATTCCGAGCGCGACATTGCCATCAAAGGGCGTGGCGGCTTGCCGCTCGTGTTCGAGCGCTGGTACAACAGCAAGGGCGCCAAGGACGGCCCCCTCGGCTACGGCTGGACCCACAGCTTCAACCACACCCTGCGCTTCTACGGCGTCGAGAGCGGCGTCGCCAAAGTCTCCTGGACCGACGGCACCGGTGGTGAACGCTACTTTTCCACCGCCAACCACTCCAGCGGCAACGTCAGCGTTGGCGCCACATTCTCCGGCAGCGCCGGCGTCTACGCCACCCTCGAACGCCTCACCGGTGGTACCTACCGCCTCACCGAGCGCAGCGGCATGCAGTACGTCTTCGAGAGCGTGAATGCTACCGCCACCGACACCAGCCAGAAATCGCGCCTGCTTTCCATCGCCGACAAGAACGGCAACACCCTGACCCTGTCCTACACCGCCGCCACCGGCTGCACCGGCACCTATGTCTGCAAGGTCACCGACAGCCTCAACCGCGCGCTCACCTTCACTTACAACGGCAGCCGCATCAGCCAGATCGCCGACTTCACAGGCCGCACTTGGCAATACACGTACGACGCCAACAACGACCTCGTCACGTTCAAGAACCCGCTCGCCGTCGCCGGCAGCCAGAACCCCGTCACCTACCAGTATTACGGCAGCCTCGACGGGACCAAGCTCGCCCACGCCCTGAAGCACTACCAGCTGCCGCGCGGCAACGGCATGCGTTTCGAGTACTACGCCAACGGTCGCGTCTTCCGCCACACCCCGTTCGACACCGCGGGCACACTGAAGACCGAGTCCGCCACCACCTTCGCCTGGACCGAATTCCGCCGCGAAGCCAAACAGATCGATGCCCTCGGCAACGAGCGCCGCTTCCTGTTCGACGCCAACGGCAACCCCCTGTCTATCACCGACGAAGTCGGTGCCGAAACCGCCTACACCTACGACACGACCGCCGGCCGCACTCACCTGCGTCTGACCAAAACCGACCCGCAGGGCATGACCACCGCCTACGCCTACGACACACTGGGCAACCTCAGCGACGTCACGCTGCCCAGCGCCCGCACCCTGCAATATCGCGACCACACCGCCCAAGGTCAGCCCAAGCGCGTCAAGAATGCCGACGGCAACTGGACGCTGAACCGCTTCGACAGCGCGGGCAATCTGACCGACGTCATCCGCGTCAAGGCAGGCGTCACACCCACCGCCGACACCAAACCCGCCAACGCCGACATCCTCGCCTGGACGCAGTTCCAGTCCGACTCCGCCGGCAATCCCGTCAAGACCCGCAGCCTGCGCGACTGGACCAGCGCCGTGCTGGGCAACGCCACGAGTGGCACCGGCCCCAGCCTCGAAACCGCTTGGGACGCCAACAAACTCAACCCGATCAGCGTGACCCGGCGCGGCGACACCGACGGCACCCCCGCCAGCCTCGAAGTTGAGACCTACAGCGATTTTACCCACGACACCCTCGGCCGCACCACGCGCGGCCCCGATGCCAACTGGTACGCCGCCGACGCCCTGTACGACCCCCTCGACCGTCCCATCAAAACCCCCGACGGCCGCGGCAACCAGTGGGACACTGTGTACGACGCCAACGGCAACCCGCTCACCGTCGGCCTGACCATCGGCGGGGCGTATCTGGACGGTTACTACGCCGCCTGGGACGATCTCGACCGGCTGGAACGCCGTGTCGACTACGCCGGCAACGCCACCCTCACGCAATACGACCCGCTCGGCCGCGTCAGCCAGATCACCGAAGCCGACGGCTACACGATCGGCTTCGACCGCGACGCCATGGGCCGCGTCACCGGCGCCTACAACCAGGAAGGCCATCGCGCGAGCCTCAGCCTCGACGCCGACGGAAGACCGCGCAGCAGCACCGACCCCAACAACCTGACCACGAGCTACGAGTATTACCATGCCAGCGAAGACGGCCGGCTGAAGAAGACCACCCTGCCCACAGTGACCGGGCAAGCGCAAGGTAAAGCAGCCGAAATCGCCAGCTACGACGGCGCTGGCCGGCCTCTCAGGATCAACGCCCTCGCCGCCGACGGCACGATCCGGGACAGCTACCGTTTCCACGACGAACTCGGACGGCTGACCCGCAGTGTCGGACCGCAGGTCAGCGCCACCGACACCAGCCGGCCTGTCAGCTGCTACGTCTATACCGCGCTATCCGACGTCAAGGAAATCTGGGCCGGCAGCACCACCGACACCACCAGCAAGACCTGCGACCTCATCGGCGACGCCAACCTCAAAAAGCAAGTCAGCCGCACCTACGACGACTTCGGCAGAAAATTCAGCGAGACCGACCAGAACGGCAAGGTCTGGAACTGGACCTGGAACCTCCACAACCAGCTCGTCAGCAGCCAGACTCCCACCCAGATCGCCGCCGGGCAGAGCACCGCCTATGCCTACGGCGCAAAAGGCGTAACAGGCGAAACCCAGGGCCAGCTCAAACAGCGCAGCGTTCCCGGCGCCCAGACCGCCGTCTACACCCGCGACGCGCTCGGCTTCGTGACGAAAGCCGAAACCAAAAACGGCAGCAACAGCCTGGTCGTCGCCTACGACTACGCTTACGACCCCGCCAAGCGCCTGCGAAGCGTCACCGACAGCCGGGGCAACAAGTCCCTCACCTATACCTGGACCCCCGGCGGCCGCCTGGCCATGGTCGAAGACAGCGACGGCCACCAGGCCAGCATGAGTTACGACGCCACCGGACGGCTGTCCAGCGTGGCCGCCCCCAACGGCGAAACCATCGGCTTCACCTACGACGCCGGCGGACGGCTGGTCGAGACCCGCCTCAACTCCGGCCAGCGCACCACCCAAAGCTGGTTCGAGGACGGCGGCTTGAAGCAGAAACAGAACCTGTTCAACACCACGGTTCTGTCCAGCCACCTCTACACCCTCGACAACCAGGGCCGGCGCGCCACCCAGGCAGAAATCGTCGGCGGCACGACCAAGAACTGGAGCTATCTGTACGACAACCTCGACCGCATCACCACGGCGAGCGACGGCACGGCCGAGACCTACGGCTACGACATCTTCGGCAACCGCAGGAGCAAGACGAAATCCGGAACGACGACGGCGTATCTGTACGACAACGCGCATCAACTGAGCGAAGTCAGAAGCGGATCGGATACCGGCACCCTGATCGGCGCCGCCGTGCACGACGCCGACGGGCACATGACCAAGCTGTGCGAGAACGGCACCGTCACCAAAACCACGACCGACTGCACCGCCACCGGCACCGGCGCCACCACGCTCGCCCTGGTGTGGAACGCGCTCGACCACCTGAACACCGCGACAAGAACCGGCGCCAATGCCATAGCGGAAAGCTACGCCTATGACGACAGCGGCAGACGGATCAGCAAGACCAGCGCAGGAACGACCACGAGCTATCTCTACGACGGCGACGCCATCCATGCCGAGTGGAGTGGCAGCATCAGCGGCAATCCGGCGGCGGCCTACGTCCACGGTGCGGGCATCGACGAGCCGCTGGTGCGGCTGACCGGAACGACCAACAGCCCGGGCGCGACGCAGGCGGCTTACATTCAGGATGGTCTTGGCAGCGTGGTCGGCCTCGCCAACCAGGCGGGCACGCTTACTGCGAACCAGCGCTTCGATGCGTGGGGCAACAAGACCACCTCGTCGGGCACGGTGCCGCAATACGGCTACACCGGCAGGGAACCGGATGCCACCGGCATGGTGTTCTACCGCGCCCGCTACTACCACCCCGGTATCGCGCGCTTCGCCAGCCGCGATCCGATGGGGATGGTGGACAGCGTGAGTCCGTATGCGTATGTGGCGAGCAACCCCATCAGTCTGGTCGATCCCCTGGGGCTGGAAGCGATGCTCTCCGGTACCGCACTGTCGCCTGCATACTGGAACATGCTGGCCGATGCGAGCCTCTACTCCGGCACGCAAACCGACGTGCGCGGCGGCGGCAACGGCGGGACGTTTACGCCGGGGCAGCAGAAACTGCCGAGCCAGAGCGGATCGGGTGTGGGCGACTTCCTTCTGGGATTCATTCCGGGCTACGATTTGTATCAAGCCACGCAGAACAGCAATGCCGGCGTGGTCGATTACGCGGTCGGCATCCTCGGCATCGCACCAGGACTCGGCAAGGGCGCGGGGCTGGGGGTGAAGGGAGCGGATACAGCCGCAGATATTCTGAAAGTCAACCGGGCGCAAGGCAAGGCTGGCGAAGCGCTTACCGAAGCAGCATTGAAGCAGAACGGGACGTTTGCAGGTAAGCAAGTAACCTTTGAAACTTCAACCGGGCAACGTACCGTGATCGATTTCGTAACCGACGTGCCCGGCGGAAAAGGCGTGATTGAAACCAAGACAGGCGGCGGCACACTGACAAGCGGCCAACGACAGTTGTTCGATGACATCCAGAATGGGCGAGCGGTGATTCCGAGGGGAAATAATGCTTTTGATGCTGGCTTGAAACCGAATCAACCCACAACCCTGCGCAGCTGCGGCATTGATCGACCGTGCCCCTGACGTGTGAGAAATACCAGATGACCGAATGCAACGCACAGTTCAAGAAGACCATAAGGCTGAAAATGTACGACGCCTTCGAAGCGGCCGGTTTCACGCGGTTCCGCAAGGAAGGCGTGGACTGGCCGCTGCACGATGGCTTTCATGCCTGGGTGGGGCTCAATACCGCGCTTTATCCTGATCGGGTGGATATCACGCCTAATGTGGGGGTGCATGTAGTTCAAATTGAAAAACTCTGTGAGTTCAAGGGCGGCAAATATCCTTACAAATACGACAGGCGAGTCGCCACCTACGCCATCAACATCGGCACGTTGGACGCGGTCGGCGACGAGCGTGCCTTTGCCTTCGGCCCGCAGCAAAGCGACGCCTTCATCGATGCCGAATGCAAGCGGTTGGCACATATTTATGCGACGGCAGGGCTGGACTATGCACGCTCGATTGCCAGTTACGAGGCGCTGCTGCCTTTGCTGCAAGAATACGTCGATACTTTGGGAGGCTATCCCGAGCGCGTGGCAAGCTGCCTGTACCTGATGGGCCGTAAGCGTGAAGCGCGCGAATTCGTCACAGACTTTCTCGCGCGTCATCGGGATTATTTCGAGGGCTTCGCCGTGCCTTTCTTGGCAAAGCTGGACGAGGAGGATTTAGTTCAGACATGATTCCCGCTTCACCCACTCTTTAACAATTTGATCTCGCCGAACCGCCCCCGGCGCCCAGACCGCCGTCTACACAAGAGACGCACTCGGCCTCGTCACCAAAGCCGAAACGAAGAACGGCGCCAACCAGTCCGTCGTCGCCTACGACCCCGCCAAGCGCCTGCAAAGCGTCACCGACTCCAGAGGCAACAAGTCCCTCACCTACACCTGGACCCCCGGCGGCCGTCTTGCCATGGTCGAAGACAGCGACGGCCACCAGGCCAGCATGAGTTACGACGCCACCGGACGGCTGTCCAGCGTGGCCGCCCCCAACGGCGAAACCATCGGCTTCACCTACGACGCCGGTGGCCGTCTGGTCGAGCAGCGCCTGCACTCGGGTCAGCGCACGACGCAAAGCTGGTTCGAGGACGGCGGCTTGAAGCAGAAGCAGAACCTGTTCAACACCACGGTTCTGACCAGCCACCTCTACACCCTCGACAACCAGGGAAGACGATCCGGCCAGACCGAGAACATCGGCGGCACCACCAAGTCCTGGAGCTACATCTACGACAACCTCGACCGCATCACCACGGCGAGCGACGGCACGGCCGAGACCTACGGCTACGACATCTTCGGCAACCGCAGGAGCAAGACGAAGTCCGGGACAACGACGGCGTATCTGTACGATGCGGCGCATCAGCTCTCCGAAGTCAGAAGCGGCGGCGATACTGGAACCCTGATCGGCGCCGCCGTCCACGACGCCGACGGGCACATGGTCAAGCTGTGCGAAGTATCGAGCGGCGGCACCATCACCCAGCCCGCAAGCGACTGCACCGCCTCGGGCACCGGGGCCACTACGCTGGCGCTGGTGTGGAACGCGCTCGACCACCTCGCCACCGCCACTCGCACCGGCGCGAACGCCATCGCCGAGAGCTACCAGTACGACGACAGCGGCAGGCGGATTGCCAAGACCAGCGCAGGCATCACCACCAGTTATCTCTACGATGGCGACGCCATTCATGCCGAGTGGAACGGCAGCATCGGCGGCAACCCCACCGCAGCCTACGTCCACGGTGCGGGCATCGACGAGCCCTTGCTCAGACTCACAGGCACGACCAACAGCCCGACAGCCACACAAGCTGCCTACCTGCAGGATGGACTTGGCTCGGTGATCGGACTGGCTAACACCGCCGGCACGCTTACTGCGAACCAGCGCTTCGATGCGTGGGGCAACAAGACAAGCTCAAGCGGCACGACGCCGACCTACGGCTACACGGGGCGTGAGCCGGATGCGACGGGGCTGACGTTCTACCGCGCCCGCTACTACCACCCCGGTATCGCGCGCTTAGCCAGCCGTGACCCTATGGGGATGGTGGACAGCGTGAGTCCGTATGCGTATGTGGCGAACTCGCCAACGAATCTGATTGACCCGATGGGGCTTGAAGCGCTGCTGTCTGGCACGCCCATGTCGGCGGCGTATTGGGGGATGCTGGCGGATGCGGGCTTCTACACCGGCACGCAAACCGATGTGCGCGGAGGGATAGGGAGCTTTACGCCGGGGCAGCAGCGGTTAACCAGTGTCCCATCGCAATCCAACGTGCCCAACCCGTTCGACGTGCAGGCCAATGCATTGCAGGCACCATTGTTCTCACCAGATGATTTGCTGGGTTCCGGTGCTCTCTAGGGTGCTGCTACGCTGGGCGGGCTGATTGCTGGCGGAATAAAGGCGGTTGGAAATGGGGTTGAGAGAGCGGTGTCGTATGGCGCTCTTGATACTTTTGGAAGACCAACTGGAGTGAGTGCAACTATAACGCGCGATATGCTTGGGACTGGTAGTCCCGCAAGCCGGTCGATTATTCCGCCAGGCTTTGAGGGAGGTGCCACTGGTCAAGCTAGGGGACATTTATTAGGAAATCAACTTGGTGGTTCTGGAAGCGACGCTCGTAACCTTGTAACTATTCAGCAGAATCCTGCTAACACTCCGGTTATGCGGGGTTATGAGAATCAGGTTCGTTCAGCGGTAGAGCAAGGCCAAGCTGTGAGGTATTCGGCCACACCAATCTATAACGGGTCGGATCTTGCGCCACATGGTATCACTATCAATGCATCTGGCTCGCAAGGGTTTACATTAGACGTTACGATCCTCAATCCGCTTCTTAACAGATAAATACTGATGACATGAGCATCGAGAAATTAGAAAAAATACTGGAACCACCTATTGCACCTGTAGATAGCCCTGTGGCTGATGGTTGGTCTGATGCTGAGAGAAAACTTGGCAAATTACCCGATGACTATAAGCGTTTTATAGAGTTATATGGGACAGGAAGTATTGACGGTTTTGTGTGGATTTTTAATCCATTCACATCTAATAAGAATCTAAATTTATTGGATCAGATTCAAATAAAAATAAGCGCGTTGAGTGATCTAAGCGAGACATTTGGTGAGGCGCTCCCTTTCCCGCTATTCCCGAAGCCAAATGGCCTTTTACCATTTGGCGTAACTGATAATGGTGATGTTCTATTTTGGCAAGTGGCGAATAATCCTGATGACTGGAAAGTCATCATCAACGCGGCTAGAGAACCAAAGTGGAAAAAATACGATGTGGATATGACCGACTTGCTGGCAGGATTGCTATCCCGACAAATAATTTGTGAGGTATTTCCTGGCGACTTCCCAAGTAATCGACCGGTTTTTTACCCGAATGTCTTCACGAGCGCCTCTTAAACAGGGCGAAGCAAACAGGGTGTCCTATCTAGACCGTTCTTTGCACCAGCAGGTAACCAATTGGTGGAATGATCTCCAACGCCACATTCAAGGACAGGGCCAATGATTGACTCGGATTTCAATCTGCTTGCCGGGCAGTTAACTTTACGGGCTCCCGCTGAGGCGTCCGTAATCGCGCAGTTTCGGATCGATCATGGAGTTGAATTGCCGGAAGACTATGTTGATTTCTTGCTTCATTCCAATGGCGCAGACGGGCCGGTTGGCGAAACGGGATATGTTAGCTTGTGGGCAATAGATGAACTCTCTGAGTTGAATCGTGGCTACCGCGTCGAAGAATTCGCGCCAGGTTTGTTGCTCTTTGGTTCGGATGGAGGTGACGAGGCCTTCGCCTTCGATTTGCGCGACTCGTCCATGCCTATCGTTGAGGTGCCATTTATTGGGGTGAGTTTAGATGAAGCAAGGCCCCTTGCAGCTACTTTCACCGAAATGCTTACAAGCACTTGGGCGCGCTAGGCGCGGGAGGTTATGAAAATTTTTGTGTAAACGGTCATTTGGCAGGAAACTGCCGCACCTAGCAACGCGCTTACCCAATACATTCCTTGGAGGAGAGACGCATGCGCAAGCTTAAAACGAATTCACAGGACGATTTTCGCGTCAAAGCCTATGCGGGCACTAACGGCGTTCTGCTGGCTTTTGATCTCGCGGAGTCGCGACGGCAGGGCTTGCTGGGCTTCGCGATCGAGCAGAAGGAAGGCGCGAAGAAATGGCAGTGGCTGCTCAACAGCCTGACATTCCCGGACCGAGCGCACACCTTGCCGAAATGGAATGCCACGCCGAGCAACATTGCACCGATCCAGAAATTCCGCTGGGCGGACTACAGCATCGAAGCGAACACGACATGCAAGTACCGTGTGCATCTGGTCTACGGTACGCCGGATGCGCCTGTGTTGGGCGAGTCGCTCGAAGTGGCTGTGACCACTGACGACGGCAAGCCCAAGGACCATCGGGTGATCTTCAATCGCGCAGTTGCCGCAAGCCAGTCCTTCGGACGCCAGTTCCCCAAACTCGACACGCTGCTCAGCGCCAATAAAGACCTGCCCATTGAGGAGTGGCCGGCGAAGCCGCGGGACTGGCTGCAGCACGGCCTGCTCGATCAAATCCTCTCGTTCATCGAGCGCGCCAAGAACGACAAGTGGACGCTCGACATTGCCATCTATGAGTACGAACTCAAGGCCATCGTCGATGCCGTGAACGCGGCGCACAAGCGCGGTGTGCACGTGAGGGTGCTGTACCACGCCAAAGCGGGTGACGAACAGACGGAACAGAACGAAGCCAGTCTCAAGAAGATCCCCGCAGCAAAGAAGCGTGCGCGGGAAACGCAGAAAATCTTTCACGACAAGTTCATCGTACTCGGCAAGGTCAACGCCGCTGGCGATCATGTTCCCCGGGCGGTGTTGTGCGGCAGTACCAATTTCACCGAGAACGGCGTCTACCGGCAGGCCAACGTCGTGCATGTGGCCGATGACAAATCCATCGCGGCAAGCTATCTGCAACTGTTCGACGTGATCTGGGACGATCCTGCCGACGTCGCCGCTACACGTAAATGGGTCGGTACGAACAACCCGATGGACCCGACGCAGGCGCTGTTCGCGGGATTCTCGCCGCGCCTCGGCGGCGCGGACCTTGCCGAGTTCATCAACGTGATCAACTCGGCCGACAAGGACCTGCTGTTCGCCACGGTGTTCAAGCTACCCGAGGCCATCCTCGATGCCCTGCTCGGCACCGAGAACGACGATGTACTGCGCTATGGCATCCAGAATACCGCCAGCCGCATCACTGGATTTCATGCGGACAGAACCGCTGAATTCGCCGCCACGGCCTTGCTTTCGAAGGGACTGGAAGGTTGGGTGAAGGAGGGTTTGAAAGGACAGCGTGGCAATCTGCTGGTGCACCTCAAGGCCATCGTTGCCAACTTCACCACCGACGCACCCGTGGTGATCAGCGGCAGTCACAACTTCAGCGCCGCAGCGAGCAACGGCAATGACGAGAACTACCTCATCATTCGGGGCGACACCGATCTGGCGGATCGCTACGGCCTGGAGATACTGCGCTTCTATGAGCACTACCGCTTCCGTTACTACGCCAAGCTGCTCAAGCTGAAGCAGGCTCGACCGCTGGCCATTGACGGCAGTTGGGCTGATGCCTACTACACGGACAGTAGCCTCAAGGCGTTGTCGAGGCTGCGCTTCTCCGGTAGGTAGGCATCAGCGGGCTTCGCAGCCCGCGTCAACCTGACGCATGGATGTTAGGCGATGGACGGGCCGCGTGCCGCCCGAACTCCCAGGAGACACCCCACTGCTGCGCACCCGACCGTCATCGAGAAACGCGATGCGTCCGCTGGCGAGTTGCGCACTTTGTCCAGCCATTTTTAGCCCTTAACCAGTAAGCCGTTTCCCCTTAAGCCCCCAGTATTCCTTTGTGTTCGCGTCTATTAAAGCGAACAAGCCCTTTCGGGTAAGTCCCTTGACCCTTATTGGGTATTCTTTTTTTGGGCAACCGATCATTCTATCCATTTCAGATTTTATTTTCAGCAATCAATCAAAAAAACATTCTTTTGATTTCCGCTGGAAGCGGGATGAGCGCATCCATAGCATTCGCCCCATGGATTCCCTCTCCTCCCCTTGGGTTGTTCTCCTGACAGCCCTTTTTTATACCCAAGCCCACGCCTTCTGTTTTGATGAGGCGGGGGCGATGTACGGGGTCTCACCACTATTGCTGAAGGCAGTGGCCCAAGTTGAGTCGAATATGAGACCGCATGCAGTTAACAGCACTCACACAGCGAGTACACAGTCTCAGGACATTGGGCTGATGCAGATCAATACCCGGTGGCTGCGGAGGAACCCAATCAAGTCACTCGGATACACCGAGGCCCACCTCTACGATGCCTGTACCAGCGTCAAGCTGGGTGCCTGGGTGCTGGCGAACAACTTCAATCGATATGGCGCTTCGTGGGAAGCAGTCGGTGCCTACAACGCAGCATGCACGCGACTAAAAGGCGATGCGTGCCGTCGCGCACGAAATGGCTATGCCTGGAAAGTCTACCGGGTAATGAGGAAATCCTCATGAAATGCATGTTCACATTGCTTGCCCTGGTCTGGGCAGGTTCGTCGATGGCTGCCGACTGGCAGGTGACGCAATCCGATTCCATTAGCGCTTATGTCATGTGCCATGCAGGCGATTGCCCCGTAAGGACGGCGAAGGTGTTTGACCTTCCTGTACCCGTCCCCATGCCCGCGAGGAAATCGGATAGCGCTGCTAAGCCGGTCGATGTGAGCTCTTCTACTTCAATTCGATTTGCGTTGGCATCGGCTCGGCTTCGCCAGACCGAGAAAGCCAAGATCCATGCATTTCTCGAACGGCATCGTGACGCTAGACGTTTTCTGATTCTTGGCAGCACAGATCAGGTAGGCAAGAAGCGATTTAACGAAACCCTGGCGTACACGCGCGGGATAGCGGTCGCGGTTTTTATGCACGACAACGGAGTCCAGAAACGGAATATCAAAGTCGATTCGCGATGCTGCATCGAGCATCCGCCCAGCACGAACCCTAGCGCAAGACGTGCGGTGATCAGCATCAACGAATAGGGATTGGGAATGACAAAAAACACTACTGAGCCGGGATACAAGGCTGTCCTCGTGCGCGAGGAAACCAAACTCAAGCTGCAGGCGCTTGGGAGAGCCCTTCCCAACAGGAACCTGTTCTTGGAAAGGCGGCTGGCCACAGCCGCAATTGAATACTGTCTGAACGATGAGACAGCGAGGCAAGCCATGCTGGATTTGGTGCGCCACATCGTGATGAGAGACCTTGAGACTGCTGAGACACCGGGACCATGAGACCCATCTTTCAATACATACGCTCAAGGAGAATCGAATGAATTTCATGAAAATGTTCAGCAAAAAACAGGTCGTTGTCGGTGGGCTTCTTTCCGCTCTGATGATCAGCTCGGCATGGGCCACCACCGCCGGCGGTGGTGTGACCGGCACGGAATTCCAAGCCCTGTTCGACATGCTGGTGGGTTGGGCCGAAGGCTATCTGGGCAAAGCGCTGGCGATCGCCGCGTTCGTTGTTGGTGCACTCATTGGCTTCGCCAAGTCTACCGCCATGCCGGCGCTGGTTGGCATCGTCTTCGCCATCGTGTTCGGCCTTGGCCCGACGATCATCAACGGCATGTTCGCCGCTGTGATTTAAGCGAAGCATCACCGGACTGAACAGCATGGCCAATCAAGATTCGCCAACGATCCTGACCCGCCTGGACGACCCACCCAAGTTCATGTGGTGGGATTTCGACATGGCCATGCTGTTCATGTCCTTCTTCGTATTCGGCCTCATTACAGGCTGGGTTGTGAGCTTCACGTTGTTCGGGTTGGTGATGGCCTGGCTTTACCGCAAAGCCAAATTCGGCCAGCACAGAGCATATGGCATGCACCTGCTGTATTGGCATCTACCCGTCAATCTGGGAATGAAGGCAACACCGCCTTCGAGCATACGAGAGTTCATTGGCTGATGCGAATTGACAAACTGAGCGGCCAAGTGGCCGTCGCTCTCGGGGTGCGCAGATGGGCTGTGATGATGTTCGCCTTGTCGCAGAGCGCATTGCTCCTGATGCTGATCGCCTTCCTGACGCGAGGCGACACACACCGCGAAACACTGGTTCCACCGAGGATCCACACAACATTCTGGGTCGAGGATGACAAGGTTTCCAAAGAATATCTGATCGAGATGGGCGTGTTTCTGGCCCAGCTCTACTTCGATGTGACGCCACAGAACGTGGACTTCAATCACCGAACACTCAAGTCCTATATCGACCCCCGCTTCTACGGGAAGCTGGAGATCGAAGCCGGCGCTTATGCTCAAAAGATCAAGGCGGATAACGCCAGCACGTTCATGGCGATCGCGATGGTCATGCCGGACGAGGCAAAACAACGCATCGCTGTTCAAGGTGTGCTCAACACCTATCTCGGAGACAGCAGAACATCACAGGTGAACAAAACCTACGTATTTCAGTTTGGCCAACGCGGCGGCCGTGTGCTGCTGACCGGTATGAGAGAAGGTAAGAATGCTGCCCGACCCTTTGAAGAAATCACTGCTCCTTAGCCTGTTTTGCTTATTTGCCGCGCCCTCCTCACACGCTCTGCAGGTAGTGGAAGGCGTCGAGGGCAAGACCCTGTTCGTCAAGGTGAGTCTGAGAGACTTGAACCGTATCTCTATCGAGGGAGGCCGGGTTCGCCTGGTCAAGTCCGCCGACGACGGAATGCTAACAGGCAGCGCGGACGCCACCACCGGGCAGGCCTTGATCCAGCCATTGGCCAAGGATCCGTTCGGAGTGTTTGTGTTCAGTCAAAACGGGAAAACCTACACGCTGGTGTTGCAGCCCCAGGATATTCCGGGTGAAACCATCGTGATCAAGGAAACGGTTGTCCCTGCTTCTGTTGCAGCCAAACCTGGCGAGATTGAACGTGCCTCCAGTTACCAGCTGGCGATCAAGAAAATGATTCAGGCATTGGCAGGCGAAGGTTTGCCGGAGGGTCTGGAGGTGAAGAAGACCTGGGAGGAAATCCGTCTCTGGAAAGGCTCCCGTTTTGCGTTGGAGCATGCTCTAACCGGACATTCACTGGTGGGTGAACAGTATCGCCTGTTCAACGTCAGCGACGCCCCGGTTCGGGTCGCCGAGCAGGAGTTCTACAAGAAAGGTGTACTGGCTGTGTCGGTGCGCGACTTGACCATTGAGCCGGGTCGCAGCACCCAGGTCTTTGTGGTTAAACGGAACGAAGGGGTGAGGTAATGGCGAGAATCATACCCACCCTCAAGGCTTCGCCCGCCCGCAAGAAGCAACTCATGATGGCGGGCGGCGTCGGCGCCATGATTGTCGGGGTGGCCTTGGCTGCGGCATGGTTCGCCGACTCCGGGAGCAATAAATCCGATCAGGCTCCTGTGGACAAGCCGGAACAGGTCAGCCTCAACTTGGCTGTTCCGGGGCAGCAACTGAACGACAAGGATGTTTGGCGGGCGAACGAAGCATCAAAGATCGAGGCGCTAAACAAGGAAATCGCCGCGATCAAGCAGAACATGGTGAATAGCCCACGAAGTAGTGGCGGAGCCATGCAAGGCACCGGCGGAGCGGGAATCAACGAAGTGCCGATGCCTCCCCCGGCAGCGGTAATTCAGCCCGGCGGCAATTTACGCCCGCTGCAACCCATGGGTTCGGCGGCATTGCCGCCCCCTCCCCCACCGCCTCCTCCTGGAAGGCCTGGGCAGTTAGCACAGCCTGGCATGGATCCGAATGCGCCGATGCAGCCCGTGGTGAAGCACGCGTTCACGCTCGAAGTTTCCGATTCGAGGGTGGCTGCGACTGCCGCACCGCAGGCGCAGCCACAAGGCGCCGGCATGTCGTCCGCCCCATCCAAGGAAGAGAAGACATCGGCTGAGAACTATCTTCCTGCTGGGACGTTCATGCGCGTGGTGTTACTGGCGGGTCTGGATGCGCCGACGGGTGGACAGGCACAAAACAATCCGCATCCGATTCTGATGCGGGTGCTCGATCCCGCCCAGTTGCCCAATCGCTTCATTGCCGACATGAAGGATTGCGTGGTCACGGCCAATGGCTACGGCGACATATCTTCTGAGCGTGCATATATCAGGACGGATCGCCTGTCGTGCATCGACCAGAAAGGCGGGGCGGTCGACGTATCGCTTAAAGGGTATGTAGCCGGTGAGGATGGCAAGGCCGGGATGCGCGGAAGACTGGTTTCCAAGCAGGGTCAGGCGCTGGCGAATGCCTTCCTCGCGGGGATTGGCTCAGGCATCGGGCAAGCGTTCAAGGAATCTTCGAGCACTGTATCGACCTCACCGCTGGGTTCCACCAGCACAGTGACGGACGGCAAGGAGTTGCAGGCTGGACTGGCATCCGGCGTTGGAAGCGCGATGTCACAGCTCTCTAAGTATTACATCAAGCTGGCCGAACAGGTTTTTCCGGTGATTGAAGTGGACGGCGGCCGCGTGGTCGACGTGGTGCTGACGCGCGGCCAGAGCATCGAGAGAAGGTAAAGAATATGAGACACCAAACTAGAATGAAAACCCTGTTGCCCAAACTGTTGATTCTGTCCTGCATGCCGGGATTTGCGCTAGCCCAGGATGTAAAAGGAAACACTGTTCTGGCACCTCAAAACGTGAATATTGTGGCCGCAGATGCGGCCGTGATGGATGCCGGTGGTGCTGCACGTGCTAACGATCAGATCGCGGTCCAGCGCAATCTGCGGTTGATGTACCCAAAGACACGCTTCGGAACGATTTCCCCCACCCCGCTGCCGGGTATCTACGAAGTCGTGATGGGCCGCAATGTCGCTTTCGTGGAGGAGTCGGGGCGGTATTTCATTTTCGGGCGCATGTTCGATATGGAGAAGCAGGAGGACATCACCTCCGGAGCCGAGGCTGCGCAGCCGACGTCACCTGCCGTCGATTTCGCCTCACTCCCGCTGCAATACGCGATCAAGAGCGTGCATGGCCAGGGTCGGCGGACGCTCGCCGTGTTCTCGGATCCAGACTGTCCGTACTGCAAGAAGCTGGAGCAGGAGCTGGCGAAAGTGGATGACGTGACGGTCTACACCTTCCTTATGCCACTGGAGCAGCTTCATCCTGATTCGCGCGCGAAGGCCGATGCGGTCTGGTGCAGCAAGGATCGCTCGGCCGCCTGGTCCGCCCTGATGCTTGATGGCACGGTTCCCAATAAGACCAAGGGCTGTGAAGCGCCGCATCAAGCGGTTCTGCCTCTGGCTGAGAAGTTGGGGGTTAGCGGCACACCTTTCCTGGTGGCGAGTGATGGCCGAACCATGCCGGGAGCTGCGGCTGCCGCGCGGATTTCCGCTTGGCTAGATGCCGTGAAGAAGCCTGTCGCAGCCAATGTTCAGGGAGGCACACAATGAAGGTTGGGTATCTGTCGCTCGCCGCCGTGACCTTGATGAGCGCGGGTTGCTCTTCATTCTCCGGACTCTCTGGCTCGAAATCGGAACTGGCTTGCAAGGCCCCCGATGGGGTGATCTGCACGTCGGTTTCCGGCATTTACGCGAACTCCCTGGCCGAGGCCTTGCCGGGGCAGCAACAACCGAAACCCCAGGATAAACCTTCGC
>Ga0066256_1000621_pt1 | contig 79135 bp, 69 predicted proteins | sample ThiBio_1000_biof_FD_87107 | JGI IMG/M metagenome (GOLD analysis project Ga0066256, IMG submission 87107) | Wastewater bioreactor microbial communities from Cape Town, South Africa - Thiocy_expt_1000_biof (version 2) | ecosystem: Engineered > Bioreactor > Thiocyanate-remediating >... | reverse complement strand
GCCGGGGCCGCGGGGGGGGTGCGGGGCTGGGGGGGGGCCGCCGGGGGGGGGGGGGGGGGCTGGTGCCCGGCGCGGGGGGGGCCGGGGGGGGCGGGGGGTGACCGCGCCCCGCATCGGGGGGAAACGACAGGGGGGGGGCCGGGTCCCCGGGGCCCCGCCTCTGCTCGCTGTGCGCAAGGGGGGAGTTGAACCCCCACGCCCTTTCGGGCACACGGACCTGAACCGTGCGCGTCTGCCTATTCCGCCACTTGCGCGAGTGCCGTGACGATCACGAGAAGCGCATGAGCGGCACAGCGCGAAGAAGCGTATCACGCGGGGTGCCGCCGCCGGACATCGCCGTCGGCGCGCTCGACGTCACCGCCGGCCGTCGCCGGACACCGCGGTCGGACGTCGCCGGACATGACGGTCGGACGCCGCTGACCCGTGACGGTCGGGCGGTGCCGGACAGGCTCAGGCCTCGTCGGTCAGTTCGTTGCGGTCGCGGCGCAGCCGCTCGCGCAGGTGCGTGATCTCGCCCAGGGTCCGCTCGGCGCCCTCGCGGTCGCCGGCATCGCGCTGGGCGGTCAGCGTCGCCTCGAGCTCCTCGACCCGCGCGCGGACGTTCTCCTCGTCCGCGCGGTCCCGGCCCTCGTGCTCGCCGCTGCGCTCGGCCTGCTCGTGGTGCTCCTGGCGCGCGTGCTCGCGCCCGTGGTGCTTCTCCATCGAGGGGATCCTCTCATCCGGCCGGTCGCGGGACAACGGTCGGCGGGGGCGCCCGACCCGTCCGGATCGTCGGCCCGATCCGATCGGACGGAGGACGTCGATGGTGCGGTGTCCACCGTCGGCCCGGCTGTCCGGGCGGATGCGGGTCGGTCGTGGACAAGGCGCCCGCCCGGGTCCCGCCGCGCCCGGGTCCCACGCGCGCCGGGCAGGCCGCCCGACCCCGGACTACGGCGCGGGGACGACGACGTCGCGCACGAGCTGCTCCAGCTCCGCGTTCGCCGCGAGGAACTGCCGCAGCGTCTGCCGCGTCGCGCCGAACGACGCGAACTCCTCCGGCGCCATCCCGTCGGGCTCGTACGCGCGCACGAAGTCGGGCAGGTGACGACTCAGCTCCGCCAGGATCTCCGGTGCGACCGGCACGTCGATCCGCTCGTCCAGCTCGAGGTCGGCCGCGTTGATCCGCGCCTGCCACTCGAACGGCGGGGAGAGCACGAGGTCGCCGCCGACGAGCTCGGTCAGCTGGAGCCGGTTGCGGAACGCCGCGGACAGCACGCGCGTGCGGTAGCCCCGCTCGATGAAGATCCGGTACGCGTTCTTGAGCGCGGCGACGCCGGCCCAGTCGAGCGCGCCGGGCGTCAGGAGCAGGCCGCGGCGCTCGGCCTGGACCTTGAGCCAGTCGTCGAGCCGGCCGCCCATGATCGTCGCGACCGATCCGAGCTCGACGTCCGGCAGCCCGTCGGTGGCCCGGCGCTCCAGCCCCCGCTCGACCGCCTCGGCCACGGCGACGGCCTGTGGGACGGTGAAGGAGACGGTCGCGTTCGTCGCGATGCCGCGGTACGTCGCCTCCTCGATCGCGGCGATCCCCTCCGCCGTCGCGGGGATCTTGACGATGACGTTCGGCGCGAGCCCGGCGAAGCGCTCCGCCTGGGCCACGAGCGCGTCGGTGTGGAAGGCGAGCTGCGGGTTCGTCTGGATCGAGAGCCGGCCGTTGCGTCCGCCCGTCGCCTCGAACGCCGGCAGGAGCTGGGCCGCCGCCCCGGTCGAGAGCTCCTCGACGACCTGCCAGCCGATCTCCCCCTCGGTCGCCGTCGGGCGCTCGCGGTGGATCTGCGCGATCCGCGCCTCCCAGCGCTCGCGGTCCGCGCGGACGGCCGCGAGCGCGATGACCGGGTTGCAGGTCGCGCCGACCGCGCCGAAGCCGATCGACGCGGCGAGCTGGACCGGGTCGGCCGAGTCGTTCCACAGTGCTGTCCGGGGAAAGCGCCGCGTCATCCGCAGGAGCGCGCACGGCGCCTCCCGGCTCGCCGTCGTCGGCGAGGCCGCCGCCTCGGGCGCCGCGGACTGGATGAGGGTGTCGGACATCTCGGTCCTCCTTGGTCGGGCGCCACGTCGTCGGGACGCGCTGCACGGAGACTCACGTCAACCTGTTGTCCGGACATACTAGCAAGTCGGATCCGACACCGGGTCGCCCCGCCCCGCTCGTGGGTCGAGCGCCTCGCGGAGCGCGCCGGCCCCGCCTCTCAGGACGCGAACAGCGTCGTGTCGAACAGGTAGCGCGAGGCGCGGTAGAGGTGGTCGCCGTGCTCGATGACGTTCCCCGCGTCGTCGTACGCCGTCCGGGCCATCGTGAGCAGCGCCGCGCGCGCGGGCTCGCCCAGCGCCCTGGCCTCGGCCGCGTGGGCGGTCCGCGCGCCGATCCGCTGGCGCGCCACCTTCGGCACGATGCCGCGGGCGCGCAGCGCCTCGTAGAGGCCGCCGTCGCGCAGCGCCTCGGCGCTCGGCGCGATCGACTCGGGCATCACGTTCGTCATGAGCGCGAGCGGCTCCCCGTCGGCCAGCCGGAGCCGACGGACGCGGACGACCGGCGAGCCCGGCTCGACCTCGAGCAGCTCGGCGGTCTCGGTGTCCGCCGGCAGCACGTCGTACCCGAGCAGCTCGGTGCTCGGTCGGCGCCCGGCCTGCTCCAGGTCCGACTGGAGCGACGTCAGCTCGACGGAGCGCCGGATCCGCTCGGGCGCCACCTGCGTCCCCACCCCGCGTCGCCGCACCAGCCGCCCGCGGTCGACCAGCTCCTGCAGGGCCTGGCGCGCGGTCGGCCGGGAGATGCCGAGCCGTGCGGCGAGCGCGATCTCGTTCTCGAGGAAGGCGCCGGGCTGCAGCAGGCCGGACTGGATGTGGGCCTCGATCTGCATCGCCACCTGGTGGTACAGCGGTACCGGGCTCGACCGGTCCAGGTCGATGCGAAGCGGCTCCGTCACGTGTCCCCCTCCGGGTCGTCGTCTGGGAGGAGGATATCCCCAGGATGTCTGGTTGCACAGGTTGAACGCATGTCATGACATATGCTTGACTGAGGTCGACGTGAGAGGCACGTCACATCCCGGTCGGGTCCGCGCGACGAAGGAGCACTGATGCGCCACCCAGTCGACGTCCTGACCATCGGTCGCTCCGGGGTCGACCTCTACCCGCTCCAGCACCGCGTGCAGCTGCGCGAGGTCGAGACGTTCAGCCGGTCCCTCGGCGGCAGCCCGACCAACGTCGCCGTGGCCGCCGCCCGCCTCGGCCTCTCCTCCCTCGTCGTCACCGCCGTCGGCGACGACCCGTTCGGCGAGTTCGTCGTCGACGCCCTGCGCGGGTACGGGGTCGACGACTCGGGCGTCGTCGTCCTTCCCGGCATCCAGACGACGCTGACCTTCTGCGCCGTCTTCCCTCCCGACGACTTCCCGCTCCACTTCGTCCGCGCCGAGCCGTCGCCGGAGCTGCGCCTGCGCCCGGAGGACATCGACCTCGACGCCGTGCGGACGGCGCGGCTGCTGTGGATCACCGGGACGGGGCTGTCCGTCGAGCCGAGTCGCGGCGCCCATCTCGCCTGCCTCGACGCCAGGGCCGGCGGGCTCACCGTGCTCGACCTCGACCACCGGCCGAGCTTCTGGCCGGACCGCGCGTCGGCGACCGACCAGTTCCGCCGCGTCCTGCCGCGGGTCGACGTCGCCGTCGGGAACGAGGACGAGTGCGCCGTGGCCACCGGTGAGGACGACCCGGACGCCGCTGCGCTGGCCCTGCTCGACCTCGGGGTCTCGCTCGCGATCGTCAAGCGCGGCCCGCGCGGCCTCCTGGCGCGCACGGCGCGGGAGCGGATCGAGCTGCCCGCCTACCCGTGCGACGTCGTCAACGGTCTCGGGGCCGGCGACGCGTTCGGCGGTGCGCTGTGCCGCGGCCTGCTGGACGACTGGCCGCTGGAGCGCACCCTGCGTCACGCCGGAGCGGCCGGCTCGATCGTCGCCTCCCGCCTCGCCTGCGCCCCGGCCATGCCGACGCCGGCCGAGGTGGACCTCGTCGTGGAGGCCGGGCGCGTCCCGGCCGGGCTGTGAGGACCCCGTGACCCGCTCGACCTCGGCCCGGCTCCGACTGACCGACCCGTCGGCGCTGCGCCGCCGGCTCCAGCAGCGCGACCCGTTCGTCGGGCTGCGCGGTGAGGAGCAGCTCCTGCTCGTCGCCCTCGACCACCCGGCGCGCGGCAGCCTCGACGCCGGCGGGCGGCCGATGGCCATGGCCGACCGGGCCGACCTGCTCGACCGCGCCGCCGAGGCGCTGAGCCGGCCCGGCGTCCACGGCGTCGTCGGAACGGCCGACACCCTGGAGGAGCTGGCCCTGCGCGGGCTTCTGGACGGCCGGCTCGTCATCGGGTCGATGAACCGCGGCGGCCTGCACGGCTCGACCTTCGAGGTCGACGACCGGTTCACGGCGTACAGCCCGGCCGGAGTCGTCGAGGCCGGCCTGGACGGCGGCAAGATGCTCCTGCGGATGGACCTCGCCGACCCCGCGACCGCGCGGACCGTCGAGGCCTGCGCCGGCGCCGTCGAGCAGCTCGCGCGCGCCGGTCGGACAGCGCTCGTCGAGCCCTTCATCGTCGCCCGCGACGACATGGGCCGGCTGCGCACCGCGCTCGACGTCGCGAGCGTCGTCCGGTCCGTCACGATCGCCTCCGGCCTCGGCTCGACGTCGGCGCACACCTGGCTCAAGCTGCCGGCGCTCCCGGACATGGAGCCGGTCATGGCCGCCACGACGCTGCCCGCCCTGCTCCTCGGCGGCGAGATCGGCGCCGACCTGGACGGCGCGCTCGCGGTGTGGGGTCGGGCGCTGCGCGTCCCGGGCGTCCAGGGCCTCGTCGTCGGCCGCGCGCTCCTGTACCCGCCGGGCGACGACGTCGCGGGCGCCGTCGACGACGCCCGGTCCCTGCTGGTCGGACCCGGGACGACGTCGTGACCGCCGCGATCCGGGTGACCCACGCGACCGCCGCCGCGGACCCGGCGACCCGACCCTCGCGACAGCCGAAGGAGACGCGATGACCTCGACCATCCGACTCACCGTCGGGCAGGCCCTCGTGCGGTTCCTCGCCCACCAGTGGACCGAGCGGGACGGCGAGCGACGCCGGCTCGTCGGCGGCATGCTCGGCATCCTCGGCCACGGCAACGTCGCTGGCCTCGGCCAGGCGCTGCTCCAGGCGCACGTCGAGGCGGTCGAGGCCGGGTACGACGGCGCCGAGCCCGGGCCGGAGGAGCTGCCCTACCTCATGGCGCGCAACGAGCAGAACATGGTCCACACGGCCGTGGCGTACGCCCGGGCGACGGACCGGCTCTCCGTCATGGCCTGCGCCGCGTCGATCGGTCCCGGCTCGACCAACATGGTGACGGGCGCCGCGCTCGCGACGGTCGACCGGATCCCCGTGCTCCTGCTCCCGTCCGACGTCTACGCCACCCGCGCGCCCGACCCCGTGCTCCAGCAGCTCGAGCACCCGCTCGGCCCCGACGTCACGGTCAACGACGCCTTCCGGCCCGTCGCGCGCTACTTCGACCGCGTCTGGCGGCCCGAGATGCTGCTCGTCTCGGCGGTGCAGGCGATGCGCGTGCTCACGGACCCGGCCGAGACGGGCGCCGTGGTGCTCTCGCTGCCGCAGGACGTCCAGGCCGAGGCGTTCGACTGGCCCGTCGAGTTCTTCCGCGACCGCACGTGGCACGTGCGCCGTCCCCCCGCCGAGCCCGCGGCGATCGCTCGGGCGGCGGAGCTGATCCGGGGCGCGCGCCGCCCGCTCGTCGTCGCCGGCGGCGGGGTCGTCTACTCCGGGGCTTCGGAGGCGCTGCGCACGCTCGCCGACGCCACGGGCGTCCCCGTCGCGGACACGCAGGCCGGCAAGGGCGCGATCGCGTGGGACCACCCGAGCGCGGTCGGGGGCCTCGGCGCGACCGGGACGGCTGCGGCCAACGCGCTCGCCGCGCGCGCGGACGTCGTCGTCGGCATCGGCACCCGCTACACCGACTTCACGACGGCGAGCCACACCGTCTTCGCCGACCCGGACGTCCGGTTCGTCAACGTCAACGTCGCCTCGTTCGACGCCGCGAAGCTGTCCGGCGAGATGGTCGTGGCCGACGCGCGCGAGGGCATCGAGGCGCTGACGCGGGAGCTGGCCGGCTGGGGGACGGACGCCGAGTACCGGGCGGAGGTGGCGGGCCGCGTCGCGGACTGGCACGCGGTGGCCGACGAGCTGCGCGCCGGCACCTACCGTGAGCCGGGCGACTCCCACGTGTACGAGCTGCCGCCGCAGACCGCCGTCTTCGGCATCCTCAACGACCTCATGGGCCCCGACGACGTGCTGGTCAACGCGGCCGGCTCGATGCCGGGCGACCTGCAGTGCCTGTGGCGCGCCACCGGCCCCGGCCAGTACCACCTCGAGTACGGGTTCTCCTGCATGGGGTACGAGATCCCGGCGGCCCTCGGGGTCAAGCTCGCTCGCCCCGAGAGCGAGGTCGTCGCCATCGTCGGCGACGGGACCTACCAGATGGCCCCGCAGGAGCTCGCCACGATCGTGGCCGAGGGGATCAAGGTCATCATCGTCCTGCTCGACAACGGCGGGTACGCCTCGATCGGCGCGCTGTCGCAGTCGCGGGGGTCGCAGCGGTTCGGCACGCGCTACCGCATGCGCCGGGCCGCCACCCGCGCGCTCGACGGGCCAGCCGTCCCGTTCGACATCGCGGCCAACGCCGCGTCGATGGGCGCACGGGTCGTGTCGGTCGGCTCGCTGGCGGAGCTGCCGGCCGCGTACGCCGACGCCGCCCGGCACCCCGAGACCACCGTGCTGCACCTGCGCACCGACCTCTACGGGCCGAACCCGCCCGGGTCGGCGTGGTGGGACGTCGCCGTCGCCGAGGTGTCGACCCTCGCCAGCTCCCAGCGCGCGCGTGCCGAGTACGACGCCGCGCGCGCCGCCCAACGCCCGTACCTGTGACGCGCCCCTAGCGCGGCCAGCTCGCATCGAAGGAGAGTCATGTCCGTCATCTCGCACTGGATCGACGGCGCCGCCAGCCCCGGCGGCGGCCACGCCCAGCCCGTCCACAACCCGGCGACCGGCGAGGTCATCGCGTCGCTGACGATCGGCGACGAGGCGGACGTCGAGCGCGCCGTCGCCTCGGCTGCCGCCGCCGCGGCCACCTGGGGTGACCTCTCGATCGCCCGCCGCGCCGCGACCCTGTTCCGGTTCCGCGAGCTCCTCGTCGCCGCGACGGACGAGCTCGCGGAGGTCGTCAGCCGGGAGCACGGCAAGACGCTGGCCGATGCCCGCGGCGAGATCGCCCGCGGCCTCGAGGTGGTCGAGTTCGCGTGCGGCGTCCCCGAGCTGCTCAAGGGCGACTTCTCGGAGCAGGCGGCCACCGGGATCGACGTCTTCTCCTGGCGCGAGCCGCTCGGCGTCGTCGCCGGCATCACGCCGTTCAACTTTCCCGTCATGGTCCCGCTGTGGATGGCCCCGGTCGCGATCGCGTGCGGCAACGCGTTCATCCTCAAGCCGTCGGAGCGCGACCCCTCCGCGTCGCTCGTGCTCGCCCGCCTGTGGCGGGAGGCGGGGCTGCCCGACGGCGTCTTCACGGTCCTCCAGGGCGACCGGACGGTCGTGGACGCGCTGCTCGTCCACCCGGACGTCGCCGCGGTGTCGTTCGTCGGGTCGACGCCGATCGCGCGGCACGTGCACGCGACGGCGACGGCGGCCGGCAAGCGCGTCCAGGCGCTCGGCGGGGCGAAGAACCACGGCGTCGTCCTGGCGGACGCCGACCTCGAGGACGCCGCCAACCACCTCGTCGCCGCGGCCTACGGCGCGGCGGGCGAGCGGTGCATGGCGCTGTCCGTCGCCGTCGTCGAGGAGTCGGTGGCCGACGAGCTCATCGAGATCCTCAGCGCCAAGGCCAGGGCGACCCGCGTCTCGGTCGGCACCGACCCCGAGGCGGACCTCGGGCCCGTCATCACGGCGGCCGCGAAGGAGCGGATCGAGGGTCTCATCACCTCGGCCGAGGAGGAGGGCGCGCGCATCGTCGTCGACGGCCGCGGGCACGTCGTCGAGGGTCACGAGGGCGGCTTCTTCGTCGGACCGACGCTCATCGACGGCGTCCGGCCCGAGCACACCGTGTACCGGGAGGAGGTCTTCGGGCCGGTGCTCGACGTCGTGCGGGTCTCCGGGCTCGCCGAGGCGATCGACGTCATCAACGCCAACCCCTACGGCAACGGGACGGCCATCTTCACCTCCTCCGGCGAGGCCGCCCGGACCTTCCGCCGCGGGGTCAAGGTCGGCATGGTCGGCGTCAACGTCCCGATCCCGGTCCCCGTGGCCTGGCACTCCTTCGGCGGATGGAAGGACTCGCTGTTCGGCGAGTCGCACATCTACGGCCCCGAGGGCGTGCGGTTCTACACCCGAGGCAAGGTCGTGACGCAGCGCTGGCCCGCCCGCACCCGCTCGACCGGACCGCAGTTCCACTTCACCGGCGACGCCACGACGTAGCCGGCCCCGTCCTCGCGGGCCGGCCGCCCGGCTCCGCCCACCACCCCATCCAGACCTCGTCATCCCAAGGACCCACCATGATGCGTCTCGCCGTCATCGGCGCCGGCCGGATCGGCGCCGTGCACGCCGCCGCGGTCGCCGCGCACCCCGCGGCCCAGCTCGTGCTCGTCGCCGACCCCGACGTCGCCGCGGCCGCCCGGATCGCCGAACCCCACGGGGCGCGGTGGACGGGCTCGGTCGAGGAGGTCTTCGCCGACCCGACGATCGCCGCCGTCATCGTCGGGTCGCCGACGAGGTTCCACGTGGAACAGATCGTGGCGGCCGTGCGCGCCGGCAAGGCCGTGCTCGTCGAGAAGCCCGTCGACCTCGACCTCGCCCGCGTCGACGAGTGCCTCGCGACCGTCGGAGCGGATGCCCACCGGGTCATGGTCGGCTTCAACCGCCGGTTCGACCCGGGCTTCGCCGAGGTCAAGCGCCGCGTGGACGCCGGCGAGATCGGCGCGCTCGAGCAGCTCACGATCATCAGCCGCGATCCGCAGGCGGCGCCCGCCGGCTACCTCGTCGGGTCGGGTGGGATCTTCCGGGACATGACGATCCACGACTTCGACATGGCGCGGTTCCTGCTCGGCGACGTCGTCGAGGTGAGTGCCGTCGGGCAGAACCTCGACCCGGAGATCGCCGCGATCGGGGACTTCGACGCGGCCGTCGTCACGCTGACGGGGGCCAGCGGCGCCGTCGCGACGATCATCAACTCGCGTCACTGCGCGACGGGCTACGACCAGCGGCTCGAAGCGTTCGGCCCGCTCGGCTCGCTCGAGGCCGGCAACCACACGGCCACGACCGTCCGGTTCAACGGTCCCGGCGTGTCGGCGGCCGCCGGTCCGTACCTCGACTTCTTCCTCGAGCGCTACGCGGTCGCCTACCGGGCCGAGCTGGACCACTTCCTCGCGGCCATCGGCAGCGGGGCGGCGCCGTCGCCGACGCTCGTCGACGGTCGCGAGGCGCTCGCGCTCGCCGAGGCCGCCACCGTGTCCGCCCGGACCGGCGAGCGGGTCCGGCTCACCCCGACCACCCACGTGACCACCCACGCGTCCACCCGAGAGGCATCGTCATGAAGATCGCAGGAGCCCCCATCAGCTGGGGCGTGTGCGAGGTCCCCGGCTGGGGACACCAGCTCGACCCGGAGCGCGTGCTCACCGAGATGACCCGGCTCGGCCTCACCGCCACCGAGTTCGGTCCGCAGGGCTGGCTCCCGGTCGAGCCGGCCGCGCGGGCGGCGGCGATCGCGCCGTTCGGCCTGGCCGCCGTCGGCGCGTTCGTCCCCGTCGTGCTGCACGACGCCGACCACGACCCGGTGCCGGAGGTCGAGCGCGAGCTGGACTCGTTCGAGGCGGCCGGCGGCGACGTCCTCGTGCTCGCCGCGGCATCGGGGCTCGACGGGTACGACGCGCGGCCCGAGCTGACGCCCGAGCAGTGGGACCGCCTGTGCGCGAACCTCGACCGGCTCGTCGCCGTGGCCGCGGCGCGCGGGATCCGCGCCAGCCTGCACCCGCACGTCGGCACGATGGTGGAGACGCGCGACGACGTCGAGCGCGTCCTGCGTGGCTCGGCCGTCCCGCTCACGCTCGACACCGGTCACCTGCTCATCGGCGGGACCGACCCGGCCGCGCTCGCCGTGACGTGGGCGGAGCGGATCAACCACGTCCACGCCAAGGACGTCCGTGCCGACCTGGCCGCGCGGGTGCGCTCCGGGGAGCTCAGCTACACGGACGCCGTGCGCGAGGGGATCTACGTGCCGCTCGGCCGGGGGGACGTGGACCTGCCCGCGATCGTCGCCGCGCTGGCCGCGGTGGGCTTCGACGGCTGGTGGGTGCTCGAGCAGGACACGATCCTGGTGGGCGAGCCCGAGGGCGAGGGCCCGATCGCGGACGTGCGCCGGTCGAAGGAGTACCTGGAGTCGCTCGCCTCGTGAGCCGGTCCCGGGTCCTCGCTCCGGGTCGCTCGTCGTCGGTGCGCCGGCGGGTACGCGCTGGGGTGGGGGCGCCTGCCTGCTCGGCGTGGCCCCGGTGCGGTGCGGGGCTGCCGCATGTGTCGATGCCTGGGTGAGGGGGCCGGAGATCGCAGGCGTGTGTCGGCTGAGACGCGTCGTGTGCGTCGGATCAGACGCATGCGAGGTCCGCCGCTGACCAGGCACGACGCGCTGCCCTGCGCGGGTGGGATGCATCGTGTCCGAACTCGCGGCTGGATCGGCAGGCTGGGTCCTCGGTCACGGCATCGTGCCGGCCATGACATCGTGTCGGTCACGGTCACGTGTCGGTCACGGTCACGGCCTCGTGCTGGCCACGAACATGGCCACCGTGCCAGCCACGGTCACGGCCACCGTGCCAGCCACGGCCACCGTGCCGGTCACGGTCACGGCCACGGCATCGTGCCGAGCACGGCCACGGCACCGGGATGTCCGCGGTGGCGGGTCGGACTGGGTTCGGCTCGGTCCTGACGCCGGGGTCGGCGCCGGCCCGATCGACCGTGGTCCCGACGCGGATTCGTGTACGTCGCACCCACCGTCGGTGACGAACCCGCTGACCAGGCACGATGTCGGGCTGAACGTCGCTGGAACGCATCGCACACGATGCGTTCCAGAAGAGAAACCGTCACATCGCCGGCTGGACCGTCGTTCCCCGGCCGAACGACCGTCGGCGGGAGGCGCGACGGGCGCGCCGCGGGTCAGCCGTCGCGGGTCGGGGCGGCGACGCGGAACGTGAGGCGCTGGCGGCCGGGGGAGCTCCACGCGGCGTAGAGCCGGAGCCCGCCGAGCGCATCGGTCCCGCCGAGGTGGGTGTAGCGCTCGCCCGGGTCGTACTCGGCGGGCAGCGAGGTCGAGGCCGCCGGCTCGGCGACGACCTCGAGCCCGTCGGCGGAACCGGGGGCGCGCAGCCAGGCCCGATCGACGAGCCGGAGGTGGTGCCCGTCCAGCGCGACCGCCCCCGAGACCACGACGGGGGAGGCCAGCGCGATCTCCAGCGCGTGCCAGGCGCCCGTCCCCTCGGTCTCGATGTCGAGCACCACCGCGTCGGGCGCGTCAGCGATCCGGATGGTCGTGCGCAGCTCCAGCTCGTCGACCTCGCGACTGGCGAAGCTCATCGCGGCCGCGAACCGCCCCTCGTGCTCCAGCGCGTACACGGCGTCCGCGCGGCGCTCGCGCTCCGCCAGCGGCTGGTAGTAGCCGGCCCGGACGGTCTCGTCGAGTCGCAGCACGCGGGCGCCGTCCACCGTGCCGTCCCCGAGACCCCCGGCGCCCGCGACGTCCCCGACGCGCGCGTTCTCGGCGTCCTCGATCGTGAGCGTCTCGGCGCGGAACGGGCCGAGCCCGAAGAACGTGCGGGACAGCCGCAGCGACGCGATCTCCACCCCCGCGCGGCGCAGGCGCGCGAACGTGGGGTTGGCCGCGAGGCCGGAGGCGATCTGCCCCGTGGCCGGCACGTCGGAGCCGCCGTCGACGACGGTCCACTCCTCCCCCCGCCACCGGCGCCACAGCCGCGCGTCCGCGAACAGCCGCTCACCGTGGTCCGGGACGAGTCGCAGCGGCACGCCGGCCGCGCGGTCGAGACCGGAACGGACGTCGTCGTCGAGAGCCGCGAGGGCCAGCACGCCGACCGCGTCGACGTGCGGGGTCAGCAGCGCGAGGCGGGCACCGCGGGCGCATCGCTCGCACGTCCCGGCGAACCGCGCGAGCGGTGCGAGGAACGGGCCGAGCGGGAAGGTGAGCGCGCGCTGGTCCTGGCGCCGGGAGTAGTGGCTCTCGGTGCGGCCGTCCGGGTTCGTCAGGTCGAGCGTCGCGTGGAGGTTGCGGTGCACGATCCCGGCCAGGCCCTCGTCGGGCAGCTCGCGGGCGAGCGTGAGCAGCGAGGGACCGGTCACCGCGGAGGCGTAGTTGGGACTGCGCTCGGAGTACAGCCCGTCGGCGTCCACGTCGATCCCCTCGCCCAGCCAGTCGCGGGCGCGGTCGATCGCCGCGTCGTCGGCCAGCAGCCGGCCGGTCGCCGCGAGTGCGCTCGCGAGCTCCCACCGGTGGTTCGGGGTGTGGACGCCGCCTGCGACGAGGGCGGGCAGCACCCGCCGCAGCACGGTCTCGAGGCGCTCGCGCAGCCGCGGGTCCCACGCCTCGCGCGCCGGGCCACGCAGGAGGGCGACGATCGTCGCGACGTCGTTGACCGTGAACGAGGAGTCGGGCGGGGACTGCAGGTTGTCGCCCGAGCCGAACAGTCCCGTCGGGGTCTGGAGGTCCTCGAGGCGGCCGAGCCAGCGCCCGGCCGCCGCCGCGACCTCCGGCGACGGACGCTCGCCGCGCGCGAGCGGGACGACGACGGCCGCGCGCACCGCCGCGGCGAGGCCGCGGTGGCCGGTGTGGGCACCGCCTCCCTCCCCCGAGCGGCCGGGCACCGCGTCGTCGGCGAGGAGCTGGTCGAGACGAGCCGCCGCGAGGTCGGTCAGGCCGGGGAGCATCGGTCGATCAGTCCTTGAGGCCGGAGTTGATGTCCGCGCTCACGATGTAGCGCTGGAACACGATGAACAGCAGCACCATCGGGATGAGCGAGATGATCGACGCCGCCAGCAGCACCGACCAGTCGATGTTGTCCGCGCCGACGATCGAGCGCAGCGCGACCTGGAGCGTGTAGTTCTTCGGGTCGCGGAGGATGAGGAGCGGCCAGATGTAGTCGTTCCACCGCCACTGGAAGGAGAAGATGGCGAGCACGATCATGATCGGGCGGGCGAGCGGGAGCATGATCCGCCAGAACAGCCGGAACTCGCCGACGCCGTCGATCCGGGCGGCCTCCATCAGCTCGTCCGGCACCGTCGTGAAGTACTGCCGGAACATGAAGATGCCGGTCGCGGTGATGATCGACGGGACGATGATGCCGGCGAGGGTGTCGTAGAGACCGAGGTCGCGGACCACGATGAACGACGAGGGCATGATGACCTCGGTCGGGAGCATCGTCGTGGCGAGGATGCAGACGAAGAAGACCTTGAGCCAGACCGCCTTGTACTTGGCGAAGGCGTAGCCCGTCATCGCGCTGACCACGACGGTGAGGATCGTCGTGATGATCGCGACGGTCGCCGTGTTGATGAAGTACTGCTGGAAGTCGAACCGGTTCCAGGCCGTCTCGTAGCCGGACAGCGTCCACGTCTTCGGGAACAGCGACAGCGGGAGGCTGAACAGCTCCGACCCGGGCTTGAACGACGACAGCACGAACCACAGGATCGGGATGGCGTAGAGCGTCGACACGACCCACAGGACCAGCGTGCTGGGCAGGGCGCGGAGCCGGGTCATGACAGGTCCCTCTTCCGGTCGAGACGCATCTGGACGAGGGCGACGACGATGAGGATGACCATGAGCACCATGGAGGCGGCGCTCGCGTACCCGATGTCCGCCCGCTCGAAGCCCGTGCGATAGATGTACTGGACGATGAACATGTTCTGCGTCCCGGGTCCCCCGCCGTTGAGGGACTGGATCATCGCGAACTCCTTCATCGACCCGATCGTCGTCAGCAGGATGACCATGAACGACGTGGGGGCGAGCAGCGGGAGCGTGATCGAGCGGAACCGCTGCCAGGCGCTGGCCCCGTCGAGCTCGGCGGCCTCGAGGTAGGAGCGCGGGATGTTCCGGATCGCCGCGACGAACAGCAGCATGTTGAAGGCCGTCGATCCCCACGTGCTCACGATGATGATGAGGATGAGCGCGGCGGTGGCGTCGGTCTCCCAGTGCACCGGCGTCCCGTTGAACCACTTGATGATCTCGTTGACGAGACCGAAGTTCTCCCCGAACAGCCAGCGCCAGATGACACCGGCGACGATGGGCGAGATGAGCCACGGGAGGAAGAACACGACGCGGGCCGATGCCTTGCCCTTGGCGAGGCTGGAGGCGAGCAGGACGGCGACGGCCAGGCTCACGACGTAGTGCGCCGGCACGTTGAGCACGGTGTAGAGGAACGTGCGCGTCAGCGCGCCGTAGAACGTGGAGTCGGCCAGCAGCTTCTGGTAGTTCGCCAGGCCGATGAAGTCGGGCTCGCCGACGCCGCGGTAGTTCGTGAACGAGTACATGACGGCGAGCGCGCCCGGCCAGACGAAGAACAGGAGGAACAGCACGACCGTCACGCCGACGAAGGCGATGGGGGCGATCGCCTGGACGCGGCGGGTGGTGTGGCGTCGTCGCGGGGCGGCGGCGCGCGGGTCGCCGGGGACGGGTGTCGCCGGGGAGCCCGGGGGCGAGGCTGTCGGTGCGGTCATGGGGTTCTCCTGGGGTGGCCGGGCGCGGGACCGGGGTGCGGCGCCCGGGACGTGCCGGGGGTCGGGCCAGGGAGGGGGTGGGTCGGGCGCGGGCGACGATGCCAGCGTCGACCCGGTGGCGCCGGGCGACCGGTGGGGCCGGGCGACCCGGCGGGTCCGCCGGGCGCGGGTCAGGCGGACGCGGGCGTGGCCCGTCCCCCGAGGGGGACGGGCCACCCGGCCGTCACGGGAGCGGACCGAGCTGCTCCGTGAGAAGGCGGTTGATCGTGTCGATCGTCGTCTGCAGGTCCTGCTCGTCGTTGAGGTACTTGACGGTCTCGTCGCGGACGGGGTCACCCTCCGTGCCGAGGCCGGCGATCTCGTACGCGAAGTCGTTCTGCTTGATCTGACCGACGATGGCCGGCGACGCCTCGATCTCCTGGTTGTAGAGGTCGAAGGCCTCCTTGTGCGAGGCGTACTCGACCTCGATGCCGTTGACCGCGGGCAGGAAGCCGGAGGTCTCCGCCAGCTCCTTGTAGTTCTCGGGCTGGTAGAGCCAGGTCACGAAGTCGAGCGCGACCTGCTCCTCGCCGGTGCCGTCGAAGACGACGATGTTGGCGGCGTTGCCGTAGTTGGTCGAGCGCTGGACGTCCTTGGGCAGGTAGACCGACGCCCACTCGAAGTCCGTGATGTTCTGAGCGAAGTCGGCGATCTGCCACGAGCCCGACATGTAGGCGACGATGTCGCCGGACTTGAACAGCGCGTTGCCGTCGCCGTCGGCCAGCCACACGGAGCGCGGCATGAACGAGTCGTCGTTGAGGCCCTTGAAGAACTCCAGCGCCTTGGCCGTGCCGTCGTTGGTCTGCCACTGGCCGTCGGCGTCCGGCTGGAACCACTCGGAGCCGAACTCGTAGAACAGGGCCTTGAGGCGGTGGCTGGAGCGGTCCATCACCATGCCGTAGGTGGTGTCCGTCTTCTCCTTGACCTCGTTGACCGCGGCGACGAACTCGTCCCACGTCCAGATCTCGTCCTCGGTCTGCGGGTAGGCGACGCCCGCCTCGTCGAAGAGCGACTTGTTGATGAACATGCCGACCGCCGTGACGTCGGTCGGCACCGAGAGCACCTCGCCGGCCGCCTCGTCGACGGCCGCGAGCTCCATCTTGATGTCGCTCGCGTCGGTCACCGGGGTGAGGTCGACGAGGGCGCTGCGCCACACCGGGTCGATGCCGCCGACGCGGGCCATCGCCGGCAGGTCGTTGGCCTGGGCGGCGTTCTTCAGCTTGGTCGGCAGGTCGGAGTTGGCGATGTCGACGATCTCGACCTCGACGCCGGTCTCCTCCTTGTACTTGGCCGCCATGTGCGCGAAGCCGCCGCCCTGGTTGGCGTCACCCGAGAGGAAGAACTGGATCTTCGTCCCGGCGGCCGGCGCCGAGTCGGTCGTGCCGTCCGTCCCGCCAGTGCCGGGATCGCCCGAGCCGCTGCATCCCGCAGCAAGCGCGAGCGCGAGACCGAGGGCGACTGCCCCGATCCCTCGCCGCGTCGAGGACCTGAAACGCACCATCGTGTCTCCTCCACCGTCGCTCTTCGCTGAGCGAACTGTTCACGTTCACTTGTTCACGTTCACCACGCACGGGTACGTGGTCGTCGCGCCAGTGTGCCGAGGGGGCACGGCATTTGTCAACACAAACGGACATATGCATGACGTGGGTCGGATGCACCCGCGACCCGGCCGGGTCGTCGGCGAGGGCGGCGGGGGCGGCGGGGGCCGGCCGTGCCGCCGGCAGAGCCGCCGCCGACCCCCGCGCGGCAGACGGCGCGACCGAGCGGCCGCCCGGGGCGGCCCGTGGGCGGCCGGCCCGGCAGGTGTTCGGCCTAGTAGTACGTGTGGCGGTACTCGCCAAGGGCGAGGATCGCCATGGCCTGGCCGTACGGCATCGAGGTCAGCGGGACGCGGTGGTAGAACTCCAGGTCCGACCCCATGCCCGTGCCGAAGGAGACCTGCTGGAGCTCGCCGGCGTCGTCGATGTTGGCGAGGATCGCCCGGACGGCGCTCACCGCCGTCTCGCGGTAGGTGGTCGGCAGGTAGCCCTTGCGGACGGCCTTGAGGATCCCGTACGCGAACCCGGCGGTGGCCGAGGCCTCGAGGTAGGACGAGGGGTCGTCCAGCAGGGTGTGCCACAGCCCGGAGGCGTCCTGCAGGCGGGCGAGCGCGGCGACCTGGGCGTCGAGCACCTCGACGAGGAACCGGCGCACCGGGTGACGCTCGGGCAGATCGAGCAGCTCGATGAAGTCCGGGATGACGATCGTGAGCCACGAGTTGCCGCGCGCCCAGCGCGCGCGGGCGAAGTTGTGGCCACCGTCGTCGAACGTCCAGCCGTGGAACCACAGGCCGGTCTCGCGGTCCATGAGGTACGCGACGTGCGTGAGGAACTGGAAGGTCGCCTCGTCCACGTACTCCGGGCGGTCCAGCAGCAGGCCGATCTTCGCCAGCGGCAGCACCGTCATCATGAGCGTGTCGTCCCAGAGCTGGTGGTGGTTCTCCTCCGCCAGGGTCACGTGCTGCATCCCGCCGTGCGGCGTGCGCGGCATCGTCCGCATCGCCCACTCGGCCCAGGCGTCGAGCCAGGGCAGGAGGCGCTTGTCGCCGGTCTCCTCGTAGCGCAGCGCGAGCGTGAGCATCGGCGCCATCGTGTTGACGTTCTTCGTCGTGCCCTCGGCCAGGCGTGCGGTGAACCAGTCGTCGATGAGGTCGCGGACGCCGGCGTGGTCCGTCTGGTCGTAGTACTGCCACATGCCGTACAGGCCGACGCCGTGCGTCCACTCCCAGCCGGCCCAGCCCTTGGTGTCGATGGTCCGGCCGTCGTCGAGGCGGAGCAGGAACTCGCCCGTCTCGTCGGTGATGCCGACGAGGTTGTCCACGACGCGCAGCACGGTCGCGTCGAGCTCCGCGAGCGGGACGAGCCGCTCCGGCACCCGCAGCAGCTCGCTGTGCTTGACGGGCCAGACGTCGAGGTGGTGGGACATGGCAGCCTCTCCAGGGGTGGGCGGGTCCGCATCGATCGTAGGGCCGACGTCGATGTCGCGGGGGCGGTTCCGGGGGTTTCATGTTAGGACAAAGACCTGCAAGGATCGTGCGGACGTGACGCGAAGGCGCGACCCGACGAAGGAGTCCCCATGACCACGTACCACCACCCGGCCGGATCGCTCGCGCGGCCCGACGTCCCGGGCGCCGCCGTGTGGCTCGACCCCCGGGCCGCCGGCTGGAGCCGGACCGGCCTGCGCGTGCTGGAGCTGAGCCCCGACGTCCCCGTGACCCTCGACCTGCCGGGGACGGAGGCCGTCGTCCTGCCGCTCGCCGGGTCGGTGACGGTCGGGGTGGCCGGCGTGGAGCACCCGCTCGCCGGCCGCGCGTCGGTGTTCGACGGCCCGAGCGACGCGCTCTACGTCCCGCCCGGTCACGCCCCGGTGCTGACCGGCACCGGTCGGGTCGCCGTCCTCACCTGCCGCTCGGACGCGATCGGCGAGGTCCAGGTGGTCGCACCAGGCGACGTGGCGATCGAGGTCCGCGGCCGGGGCGCCGTCACGCGGCTCGCGCGGACCTACACGGGCGGTGCGGGGCTGCGGGCGGACCGGCTCCTCGGCGTCGAGGTCATCACGCCGGGCGGGAACTGGTCCTCCTACCCGCCGCACAAGCACGACGTCGACACCGAGACCGAGACCCAGCTCGAGGAGATCTACTACTTCGAGATCGCCGGTGGCGACGACGTCGACGGCTGGGGGTACTGCCAGGTCACCGCGTCCGACGAGCGCCCGATCGACGTGCTGGCCGAGGTCCGCACGGGCGACGTCGTCCTCGTGCCCCACGGCTGGCACGGTCCCGCGATCGCGCCGCCCGGCTTCGACATGTACTACCTCAACGTCATGGCGGGCGACGGCGCCTCGCGCGAGTGGCTGGTCAGCTACGCGCCGTCGACCGGGCGGATCCTCGACTCGGTGTCCGACGCCGCGGTCGACCCGCGCCTGGCGGGGGCGGGGTAGGGGCTGGTCGTGAGCTACCGCGGTGCCGAACCCCACCGCTCGGCTCGCCGCGGTTCGGCAGACTAGGGGCGTGTCCGTCGACCTCACGCGCCTGCGGCGTCACCCCGACGTCGAGCCCCCCTCGCTCCGGGCGTACGACGCCGCCGACGCGCTCCTGCTCGACGAGGCGGCGCCCGTGCTGCGCGCCGCCGCGCCGGACCTGGCGGACGTCGTCGTGATCGGCGACACCCACGGCGCGCTCACGCTCTCGCTCGTGGCGGCGCTCGACGGCGCGGGCGGGCGTCCCGCGCGCCTGCGGACGCACACGGACTCGGTCGTCGGCGAGCTCGCCCTGGCCGCCAACGCCGCCACCCTCGGCATCGACCTCGACGGGGTCACCGCGCCCGACCCCTACGACGACCCGGCCGGTCTGCTCGGTGGCGCCCGCGTCGTCCTGCTCCGCCTGCCGCGCTCGCTCGCGGCGCTGGAGGAGACGGCCCAGCTCGTCGCGACCCACGCCGACCCCGGCGTCCACCTCCTCGCCGCGGGCCGGGACAAGCACATGACGCCGGCGATGAACACGATCCTCGCGCGCTCCTTCGCCGACGTGCGGGCCTCGCGCGGACGGCAGAAGTCCCGCGTCCTGCACGCCCGCGACGCGCGCCCCGGCCCCCTCACCCACCCCGTCGCCGCCACGCTCGCCGGCGTCGCCGTCGCGGGGGCGGCCGGGCACGACGTCGCCGTCGTCGCCCACGGGGCCGCGTTCGCGGGGGCCGCCCTCGACGGCGGGACCCGTGCCCTGCTCGCGCACCTGCAGCGGATGGCGCCCGAGGCGCGCGAGGCGATCGACCTGGGGTGCGGCACGGGCGTGCTCGCGGTGTCGCTGGCGCTCGCCCGGCCGGACCTGCGCGTGCTCGCGACGGATGCGTCGGCCGCCGCGGTCGCCTCGGCGCGAGCGACCGCGCGGGGCTCCGGCGTCGAGGACCGCGTCGACGTGCGGCGGGCCGACGGGCTGGCGGGGCTGCCTCCGGCGAGCGCCGACCTCGTCGTCTGCAACCCGCCGTTCCACGCGGGAGCGGCCGTCGTGCCCGATGCCGGCGTCCGGCTCCTGCGCGGGGTCCGGCACGTCCTGCGCCCGGGCGGGGAGCTGTGGACCGTCTACAACTCGCGGCTGTCGCGGGCGCGCGAGCTGCGGCGGGCGGTCGGCCCGACCGAGGTGGTCTCCGACGACGGCCGGTTCACGGTCGCGCGGACGGTCCGCCCGGACTGAGCCGCGGCGGCGGGCGTCCGCTCCCCGCGGATCGAGCGACTGGCCACCGCGCCCTCCCGGGCATCGCCGCAGGTCGGCGTGCGTCGTGACCAGCGGCTGGCGGGAGGACGACGGCGCGATCCGCGGAGAGCGGACGGGCCGTCGACCCCGCGCGAGCGCTCACGGGGCGGGAGTTCATCGAGTGCTCACCGCCCGCTCACCGGACTGGGGGCTCGCCGTCGCCGAGGGGCGGCAGCGTCGTCGTCGTGAACCAGATGAATGACACGGCCGCACCGACGACGGCCCCCGTGACCCTCACCCTCGTCCGGCACGGCCAGACCGTGCTCAACGTGCTGCGCCACCTCCAGGGCGCCTCCGACTCCCCGCTCACCCCGACCGGCGAGGTCGGCGTGCGCGTGACGGCCCAGCACCTGTCGACCCACGCGTTCGACGTCGCCTACAGCTCCCCCCAGCCGCGCGCGCTCACGACGGCGACCGCCATCTGCGGCCACCACACCGGTCTGCGCCCGCGGCTGCACGCCGGCCTGCGCGAGCTCGACTTCGGCAGCTACGAGCGGCTCGCCGAGAGCGAGATGGAGCTGACCCACCCGTGGCGCGAGTTCGTGCCCGCGATGCTGGCGGGCCGCCACCCGGGCGTCCCCGGCGGCGAGAGCGGCAGCGCCTTCATGGCGCGCGTCCGCGAGACCTTCGCCGAGATCGTCGCGACGCACGCCGGCGAGCGGGTCCTCGTCGTCGGGCACGGCCTGACGCTCGGCGCCTACCTCGCCGTGCTCGGCGCGGGCGAGGGCCTCGTCGCGCTGCCGAACGCGTCGGTGACGCGGCTCGTCGTCGGCCCCGAGGGTCTGCGCGAGGTGCTGGAGCTGGCGACGGACGTCGCCGGCCACGGCCACGTCGCGGCGCGTCCCGCCCCGGCGCGGCCGCGCGGGATGCGCGCCGACGAGCTGTTCGCCGACGGCGTGCTGGCCGACCACTGACCCGAGCGGGTTCCGTGCCGGGAGCAGGTGCCGGCCGCAGGTGCCGGCCGCTGGGCCGGACCGCCGGCCGGCGACGGCGGGAACCTCCCGGTCCTCGGCTGCGTTGACCACGGCATGCCCAGCTTCCTCGCCCGACCCCCGGCCACGCGGTCGGCCGCCCCAGCGAACCGCGTGTCGGCGCGCCTCGGTGCGGTGCTCGCCGGGACGGCCGTCGCCCTGACGCTCGGCGGCTGCGCGATCGGCGACGCCGTGGGGGAGAAGGTCAGCTCCGAGGCGGACAAGGCGGTGACGGCCGCGACCTGCGCCGTCGTCACGCCCCTCCCGGACGGCATCGCGAACCAGGTCGACGCGGCGGTCAAGGAGATCGAGGCCGACCCGGCGGCCGCCAGGGCCGCGCTGGAGGATGCGCGGGCGGCCGTCGTCGGGGCCGCGGCGACCGGTGGTGAGGGCGTCGGCGGGCTCGTGGCGCCGATCGAGTCGGCCATCGACGAGCTGATCGCCCTGGCCGAGAAGGCCGAGGCGGGCACGGCCGTCGACGACGCCGATCGCACCGGTGCCGCGCAGGCCGTCAGCAGCGCGCTCGACGGGCTCGTCACCGCCTGCGCCTGACCGGACCGTCGCCGCTCGACCCGGGACCGAACTCCCAGGTCGGCGCCCCGGGCCGCCACTAGCCTCGCGACATGCCACTGCAGTCAGCCGAGGACCGCGCCGCGAGCCGCCCCGTCCTGCCCGAGGACGTCTTCTTCTCCACGACGGACGCGAAGGGCGTCATCACGCACGCGAACGACACGTTCCTCCGCCTCGCCGCGATGACCGAGGGCGACGCGATCGGCCGGCCGCACAACGTCATCCGCCACCCGGAGATGCCCGGGGCGGCCTTCCACCTGGTCTGGGACGAGCTCGAGGCCGGCCGCCCGGTCTGCGCCTACATCGCGAACCGGGCGCGCGACGGTGCGCGCTACGACGTCCTCGCGACCATCGCGCCGATCGCCGACGGGTACCTGTCGATCCGGCTGCGGCCGGGCGTCGAGGAGCTGCAGGGCTGGGTGCTGGAGGCGTACGACGAGGTCGCGGCGGCCGAGGACCGGCACCGGTCCATGGGCGGCACGCGGTCGGCGGTCGCCGAGCGGGGCGCCGACCGGCTCGCGGCCGCGCTGGCCGAGCACGGGGACGCCACCGTCGCCGACTTCACCCGGGCCGTCCTGCCCCGGGAGATCGAGGCGCTCCTGCGCGACCTCCCGCCGATCGACCCGGACACGACGCGACGCGGCGCCCTCGGCGTCGTGCTCCAGGCGGCCGAGGAGATCGGCCGGGTCGTCGAGCCGTTCGCCGGACGCCTGCGGGACTTCGAGCAGCTCGCCGAGCAGATCTCGGCCGAGCGGGCCGCGGTCACGCCGGCCATCGCACAGGTCGCCGGGGTCCGACGCGACCTGCACGCGCTCGCGGGGCTGCTCCGCGACGCCGCCCAGCCGGCCGCCGACCAGCCGGCCGCCGCCGACCGGCCCGCAACGGACGCGGCCGGGGAGCTCGCCGAGCTGACCGACCGGCTCGCGGGCTTCGCCGGCGAGGCCGTCGACCGGCTCGAGACCGTCCCGGTGCGGCTGACCGAGCTCCAGCGGCACCTGCGCGACCTGGCGCTGCGGATCTCGATGCTCGTCCTCATGGACACGATGGTGAGCCGGTTCACGGCCGAGGTGATCTCCTCGGGCGAGGCGCGCGGCACGGAGCTGCGGCTGCTGGCCGGGGCGCTGGAGCACGGGCTCGCGCAGGTGGAGGAGGAGACCGCGATCGTCACGCACCTGCTCCGGCAGATCCCCGAGCTGGTCGAGGCGGGGGTGCGCGGTACCGACCGCGTGACGCTGCGTCTCGACGGCTGGGCCGCGCGGGTGACGGCCGCCGTGTCGAGCGGCGAGCTGGGCAACCGGCGCGGTGACGTCGTGGCCCTGCGGGACGCGGTGCTCGCCGCGACGCGGGACCGGTTCCTCGCGCTCACCCCGATCGTCGGGCTCTCGGCCCGGCTGCGCCAGACGCCCGTGCGGTTCGAGCTGGACGAGGCGCTCGTCCAGCTCGCGCTCGTCCGGGGCGGGGTCGCGGACCTCGCCTGACGCTCACGCCGTGAGGGCGATGAGCCTCTCGATCGTGTTGTGGTTGCGCGCCGTCCCGACGGCGCCCAGCCGCCGCTCGATCCAGGTGCCCTGGAGCCGGGACGTCGCCACCCCGCCCTCGTAGCGCACGAACACCTCGCGCCCGTCGACCGTCAGCGCGTCCGCGGGCGAGCGCCGGGCGGCCGCCTCCGCGACGGCGGCCGCGGTGACGTCGTCGATCGCGCGGTCGAGCGCCATGGTCAGCACCCAGCGGCCCTCGTGCGACCCGGCGTAGGGGTTGCGCGCCGCTAGGTCGAGGAGCTGCTCGTGCGTGCGGACGAGCACCGGGAGGTCGTGCCCGAAGGCGTCCCGGACGGTGGCGTTGACGAGGGCGGCGATCTCCTCGGGCCGCCGGCCGTCGGGATCGACGACGACGTTGCCCGCGACCTGCAGCGTCGTCACGCCGGAGAGGCCGGCCCTCTCGAGGGCCGCGCGAAGGTCGGGCATCCGCATCGCCGTCGGACCGCCGACGCCGCGGACGAGCGCGGCCCAGCGTCGACGCTCGGCGGGGGGAGGGGTCATCCGTCGGACGGTAGGCGCTGTCGCAGGGCTGCGACAAGACTGCGACGGCGCGGGGGCCGGCGGCGCCCTCGGCTTCCCTAGCCTGGTCCCATGACACAGCACCGCCTGACCGCACCGCTCGTCTCCGTCGCCGCGCTCGCGCTCGTGGCGCCGCTCGCGGCGTGCAGCCTCACGACGCAGGCCGCGCCCGTCGACCCGACGCCGTCGGCGACCGAGACGTCGACCCCGGCGCCCTCGCCGACGCCGACCCCCACGCCGAGCCCGTCGCCGTCCGCGTCGCCGAGCGCCGACACGTCGGGCCTGCCGACCGTCCCCGGCTACGCGGTGGGCGAGGTGCCGCCCATCCCGCTCATGACCCTGCCCGACATGAGCCTGCTGGGCGACTCGATGGGCTCCTTCGCCGTCGAGCTGCGGACCGAGCTCGTGGACGTGCCGGGCGTGACCGTCACCGCCGCGACGTGCGACGAGTACGGCGAGTACACCGCCGGCACCGGCTCGCTCGTCGCCTACGGCGACGGGGCGACGCACTACACCGGCCCCGACGGCGAGGTCGTCAACTACGGCGACGGCTCGGGCACCTTCACCGCCGGCGGCGTCACGGTGACGAACTACGGCGACGGCACCGCGTCCTACGAGGGCAACGGCATCACGATCTGGAACTTCGGCGACGGTGCCGGCTACTACCTCGACGACCGCAACGACATCTGGGTCTACGGCGACGGCTCCGGCCACTCCTACACGCCGGCCGGCGACCTCGACAACTACGGCGATGGCTCGGGCTCGTTCACGAAGGACGGCGTCACGATCTGGAACTACGGCGACGGGTCGGCGAGCTACGAGGCGCCCGGCCTGAGCATCTGGAACTACGGCGACGGCACCGGCGCGGTCAACGGGAAGCGGATCACCGTCGACCCGGTGCCGGGGGTCCAGCCGATCGGCTCCTTCCCCCCGCTGGACGCGCTCGCGCCGCAGACGACGTGCGGGACGCGCATCTCGCTGGACAGCGGCGTCCTGTTCGACATCGACCAGTGGAACATCCGGCCCGACGCCGCAGCGGCGCTCGACGCGCTCGCGACCGCGCTCGTCGACCTGGGCGCGCCGAACCTCGTGGTCGAGGGTCACACCGACTCGGTCGACACGGACGAGCACAACCAGGTGCTCTCGGAGAACCGGGCCGCGTCGGTCGCGGACGCCCTGCGCCAGCGCGGCGTCACCTCGGCCATCGAGACGCACGGCTACGGGGAGTCGCGGCCCGTGGCGCCCGAGGTGGTCGACGGCGTCGACAGCCCGGCCGGTCGCCAGGCCAACCGCCGCGTCGAGATCATCATCCCCGCGTTCTAGCCGGCGCCGGCCCCCGCCGCCCGACGAAAGGCAGACCCATGTCCTCCTCGACCCTCCCGTCCTCGATCCACCCGACCGGCTCCCGCCGGCTCGCCGGCCTCGCGCTGCTCGCCGCGCTCGCTCTCGCGACCACCGCGTGCAGCGTGACGGTGGACGACGACCCGTCCGGCGACGCCGGCGGCCGCCCCGGCATCACCGTCGACGAGAACGGCGTCACCGTCGATGACGGCGACGGCACGAGCGCCTCGGTGACGCAGGACGGCGTGTCGGTCACCAGCGGCGACACGGACGTGTCGGTCGACGGCGACGGCGTGGACGTCACGACCGGCGGTGCGTCGCCGGACACCTCGGCGGGCCTCGCCCCTGGCGCTCTCCCCGCGGACCTCGTCGACCTCGCCCTCAACGAGGTCACCTGCGGGGGCGGCGAGCTGGAGGTCGACGCCTTCGCGGCGGCCGTCCGCGTCGTCGACGGGTGCGGGACGCTGGTCGTCACGGGCTCGAGCGCCGTCGTGGCCGCCGGCGATGTCGGCACGCTCGTCGTCGACGCCTTCTCCGCCCGGGTCCACGTCGACACCGCTGGCTCGATCGACCTCGGCGCCGACTCCTCCGGCGCGACCGTCACGTGGGGGTCCGGCACGCCGTCGGTCACCGACGGCGGCTGGGAGAACGCCGTCCACCAGGCGAAGGAGTAGACCCGTGCGCTCGTCCGCGACCGCGACGTCCGTGAACAATGGGGGCGGGGTGCCGTCCCCCCGGCGAAGGAGTGGCTCATGACCGCGCGCGTGCTGCTCGTCGACGACGAGGAGGCGATCCGCGCCTCGCTCGCCCCGTTCCTCACGCGGGCCGGCCTCGAGGTCCACACGGCCTCCGACGGCGAGGAGGCCCTCGCCGCGGTGGCCCGGCTGCGGCCCGAGCTCGTCGTGTGCGACGTGCTCATGCCGAACCTCGACGGACGCAGCGTCGTCCGTCGGCTGCGCGAGGCGGGCGACTGGACCCCCGTCATCCTGCTGACGCAGGTGGGGGAGTCCTACGAGCGCTCGGCCGCGCTGGAGGAGGGCGCCGACGACTACCTCAACAAGCCGTTCGACCCGGCCGAGCTGCTGGCCCGGATCCGCGCCGTCCTGCGCCGGGCCGTCCCGGGCGTGCCGTCGCTGCCGGCGGCGACCGTCGTGGCGTCGGGCGAGCTGCGGCTGGACCGAGCGGCGCGCCGGGTGTTCGTCGGCGACCGCGAGGTCGACCTGACGCCGCGCGCGTCGCTCCTGCTCGACTACCTCATGACCCACCCCGACGAGCTGCACACCCGCGAGCACCTGCTCGCGACGCTGTGGGGGTTCGGCGCCGTCGTCGCCTCGCGCGCCGTCGACCACCGCGTCGCGGAGATCCGTCGCGTCCTCGGTGACGACGCGGCCGCGCCCCGGTGGATCGAGACCGTCCCGGCCGGCGGCTACCGGTTCTGCGCCCCGGTCGGGGTCGTCCGATGACGGCGCGCCGCTGGGCGCTCGTCCTGGCGCCGCTCGTCGTGTCCGCGATCTCGTGCGTCGTGCTCGCCGCGACGATGCCCGGGGCGAGCCTCGTCATGCGGGCCTCGCTGGCGCTCGTCCCGCTGTGGGTCGGGCTGGTGGTCTCGGCCGTCGTCGGCGTCGTCCTCGGCCTGCGCGCGCGCCGCGAGCGACTGCGCGCCGAGCGCGAAGCGGCGCTCGCGGCCGTGGCCGCGGAGGCGGGCGAGCGCGGTCGGGCGATCGAGCACGACGCGCACCGCCGGTTCGTCGCGCGGCTCGACCACGAGCTGAAGAACCCGCTCACGGCGATCCGCGCGGCGGTCGCCGGGCTGGCCGCCGGGGTCTCCTCCGGCGGGCCGCTGCCGGAGGTGGAGCAGGCGCGCCTGCTGGAGACGATCGACGGGCAGAGCGCCCGGATCGCCTCGCTCGTGGCCGACCTGCGCAAGGTCGGGGAGCTGGAGCGGGCCGAGCTGGAGTGGGAGGTCGTCGACTCGGCGCAGCTCGTGGCCGAGGCGGTCGAGGACGTCGTGCAGGCGTCCGTCGGCGTCGGGGGCGGGACGCGCCGGGTGGAGCTCGCGCTGCCCCGGGCGCCGTGGCCGCTGCCGCCGGTCCGCGGCGACGTCGACCTCCTGCACCTCGCGCTGACCAACGTCATCGGGAACGCGATCAAGTACTCGGCGCCGGAGTCGGTGGTCGAGGTGCGCGGCTCCGAGCAGGGCGGATGGGTCGCGATCGAGGTCGCGGACACCGGGCTGGGCGTCCCGGCGGACGAGCTGCCGATCGTGTTCGACGAGCTGGCGCGCAGCTCGCGCACCCGGCACCTGCCGGGGACGGGGATCGGGCTCTCGCTCGTGCGGATCGTCGTGGAGCGGCACGGCGGCACCGTCGAGATCCGCTCGCGCGAGGGGACGGGCACCGCGGTGACGCTGCGGCTGCCTGTCGACCCGCGCTAGTCCCCGGACGACCGAATCGGGTTGACGGCGTCAACGAGATCGGTACGCTGGCTGGATGAGTACCAAGGACGCTCTCGTCGTCTCCGCCACCCGTCTCATCGACGAGGGCGGCCCCGAGCACGTGACGCTCCGGGAGGTCGGCCGCCGCTCCGGCGTCTCGCACAACGCGCCCTACAAGCACTTCGCCGACAAGACGGCGCTGCTCGAGGCCGTCGCCCTGGCGGAGCTGCGTCGCACGGCGACGCTGTTCTCCCGCGCCGGTGAGAACCCCGACGCCGCCGCAGCCCTGCGCACGGCCGGCCTCGCCTGGATCTCCTGGTCGGTCGGGCACCCGGAGCGGTTCCGGCTCGTCTACGGCGACTGGCCAGAGCAGGCCGAGGCGATCGGGACCCAGAGCGACGACACGTGGGCGTCGTTCGCGGGTCTCGTCACGCGGGCGCAGGAGGCCGGTGCGGTCCCGGCCGGCGACGTCGACGTGACCGTCGACGGCATCCGCGCCGTCATGCAGGGGGCCGTGGGCCTGGCGCTGGGCGGCCACCTCGCCGCGACCGAGGATCCGCGCGCGGGCGCCGAGCACGTCTACACCCGCCATCTCGAGCTCCTCGCGGCGCAGGCGCAGGCCGAGTCGGCGGTGACCGGGGACGGGGAGCGGCGCTCGATCTTCGGCCGCCGGCGCTGATGCCGGTCAGCTCCCGGGCCGGTCGGCGGGCCGGTCGGCGGGCCCGCGCGAGGGCCGGCGGCGCGGCCCTCGCCGTCGCGGTGCTGCTCGGCGCCGCCGCGTGCACCGCCCCGCCGCGCCCGGTCCAGTCGTCACCGGACGGCGGCCCGGAGCTCGTCCGCACGGGTGGTGACGTCGTGAGCCACGACGTCGACGCCCTCCTCGACCTCGTCCCGCAGCTCGCCCCGATCGAGTCCGCGACCTGGGTCTCCGGTGAGCTGCTCACCGGACCCGGCGGCGACGTCGCCGGGCCGTGGGTGCAGGCCGTCGTGGTGCCGCCGGACGACGTCGTCGAGGAGATCCGAGCCGAGCTGGGCGACGCCCTCGTCCCGAGCGAGGCCCCGGTCGGGATCGTCGACGCCCTCGCCCCCTACGTGCCGGACGAGCCTCGGCGGGCGGCGGACGCGTTGCACTCCCGGTTCGACGCGCTGCGGTGGGCCGGGGCCGTCGGCCTCACGGACGACGGCGTCCTCGTCGTCAGTCTGCTGGGGTGGTGAGCCGCGTCGTCCCGCCGGGCAGCAGACCGGCCGCCGCGGCGGGCGCGGCGTAGGCGGCGGCGAGCGACGCGCGCGTCTCGTGGGCGTTGAGGCCGCTGGGACTCGGCAGTACCCACAGGCGCGCGCCCTCCAGGCCGCCGGGCTGCTCCCCGGCGAGCGCCCGCGGCTCGTCGAACGCGGCGCGGTAGGCGGTGAGCCCGAGGATCGCCACGACGGCCGGCCGCCACGCACGCACCTTCTCGCGCAGGAGCGCGGCGCCGGCGCGCAGCTCCTCGCGGGTCAGCTCGTCGGCCCGCGCGGTCGCCCGCCGACCGATGTTGGTGATGCCGATGCCGCGGTCCAGGAGGAGTCGCTCGTCGGCCGGCGACATCCCCTCGGCGTTGTCGACGACGTGGGGCAGCACGCCGGCGTCGGCGAGCGCAGGCCAGAACCGGTTCCCGCGCCGGGCGAAGTGCGCGCCGGCCGCGGCCGAGTACAGGCCGGGGTTGATCCCGACGAGGAGCAGCCGGACGCCCGGCCCGACGAGGTCGGGGACCTCCGCGCCGTGGAAGGCGAGCAGCTCCTCGCGGGTGAATCCCATGCGTCCAGTGTGACGCGTCGGACGTGGCGGTGGCGGGGGCCGTGACCTTCGGCCCGGGTGCGGGATCGGCCCCTGGGGAAGGGTGGAGGGATGGACGTCGCCGCCTTCCTCGCCCGGCTCGATGCGATCCTCGGCGCTCAGGAGGGGCCGGAGCGCGCGGCGAGCTTCCTCGACGACGCGCTGGCGACCGCACGCGCCGAGTCGGACCGCGGGGGCGAGCTGACCGTCCTCAACGAGCTCCTGGGCTTCCTCCGGGTGACGGGCCGGCACGGCGAGACGGCCGGCGTCGCCGATCGCGCCCTCGAGCTGCTCGACGAGCTCGGCGCGGCGGGGTCCGAGGCGGGCGTGACGACGCGGATCAACGCGGCGACGGCGCTGCGGGCGGCGGGTGACCCGGTGCGCGCACGCGAGCTCTACGGCCTCGCGCTGGCCGACGCCGAGCGGACGCTGCCGCCGCTGGACCGCCGCCTGGCGGCGCTGCACAACAATCTCGCGCTGCTGTTCGCCGACCTCGGCGACCACGACCGCGCGCGCGAGGAGCTGACCGAGGCCCTCGCCATCCTGCGCGGCGGCTCGACCGACCGGGACCGGGACACCGAGATCGCCTCGACGCTCGTCAACCTCGCGCTGGCCCGGTTCGCCTCCGCGTCCGGCGAGGCGGGAGAGGACGCGCTCGCGCGGGCCGAGCTGGCCGAGGCGCTCGAGGTCTTCGACCGGGTCGGCGCCGTCGACCCGCACCTGGCGTCGGCGCTCGCCGCGCTCGGACAGGCCGAGGCGCGGGCCGGGCGGACGCGGGAGGCGGCGGCCGCGTACGCGCGCGCGCTCGCGATCGTCGAGGTCTGCTTCGGCCGGGACAGCGACGCCTACCGCGTGACGGCCCAGAACCTCGCCGCCGTCGGGGGCGACGCCGAGGCGCTGCCGGTGTTACCGACGCCGGTCTCGACGCCGTCACCGGTGTCCACGCCGTCGCCGGTCTCCACACCGAGCGGTGCCCCGTCGTCGATGAGCGGGCTCGACCTCTCCCGCGCGTACTGGGAGGCCTACGGCCCCGACCTCCTCGCGCGCTTCCCTGACCAGGCGCCGCGGATCGCCGTCGGACTCGTCGGGCACGGGTCGGAGTGCTACGGCTTCGACGACGGGCTCTCCCGCGATCACGACTTCGGCCCGGAGCTGTGCCTCTGGCTCACGGCGGAGGACCACGACGCGATCGGCGCCGACCTCCAGGCCGCCTACGACGCGCTGCCGCGGGAGTTCCTCGGCTTCACCCGGCCGAGCGACGACGAGCGCACCCCGCGGTCCCGCGGCGCGAACCGGCGTCGCGGTGTCTTCGAGATCGGCGCGTTCTTCGAGTCGATCACGGGCTACCGCGAGGCGCCGCCGGCCGAGCGTCCGCACGAGTGGCTCATGCTGCCCGAGGCCACGCTCGCCGCCGCGACGAACGGCGTCGTCTTCCGCGACCAGCTCGGCGTCCTCTCCGCGACGCGGCAGGGGTTCAAGCAGGGGCCAGCCGACGTCCGGCTCGCCCTCGTCTCCGGTCGTCTCGGGATGACCGCGCAGGGGGGTCAGTACAACGTCCCGCGGATGATCGAGCGCGGCGACGGCGGGGCCGCCTGGCTCGCCATCGCCGAGACGGCGAGCGCCGCCGCGTCGCTGGTGTTCCTCGTCAACCACCCGGCGCGGGTCGGGTACCTGCCGTACTACAAGTGGCAGATGGCCGCGCTGCGCCGGCTCTCGGGACGGCTGATGGCCCGGCTGCCCGGAGTCGTCGACACGCTCGAGGAGATCCTGCGACTGGCGTCGGCCGCGTGCTTCCCGACCTCCTCGGCCTTCCCGACGCCGGGCGCGCTCGCCGAGCCCGCGGCGGCGGGGGAGCTGGTCGCCGGGCTGATCGAGGATCTCGCGGCTCAGGTCGTCGCAGACTTCCGCGCCCGACGCTGGACCACCTCCGACGAGACGTTCCTCGAGTGGCAGCGACCTCACGTCGAGGCGGCCATCACCACCGAGTGGCTGCGGAGCCTGTGATGGTCGGGCGGGAGACGGTCGACCTCGCCGAGCGGGTCGTCGCGCACGAGTTCGCGCAGTTCCAGCTGACGCGCAACGACGGCGGCCGGGCGGCGTGCCAGGACGACTGGCCGACCTTCCACCAGATGCGGCTGGCGCAGTTCCTCACCTGGACGCCCGGGATGCTGCGCTCGTACGAGGCGGACCTCGACCACGCGGACGCCGTCGGACGCAACCTCGTGACCGAGAAGTACGCCCGGATGATGGCCAGCACCGAGCCGGAGCGCTACCGCGTGGAGCTCGCCCCGCACCTGCCGGAGCTGGACCCCGGCCTGCTCCCGACCATCGAGTCGGTCGTCGCGCGCCAGGTGGCGTGGGCGCGGGAGTTCCGCGCGGCGTATCCCCGGCTGGGGCGCGCGATGCGCCTCCTGACGAGCTCGGAGGACCGGATCGACGACACGTCGTTCGAGACCTACCTGCGCGGCGAGCTGCTCACGTACTCGCCGCGGACCCTCGCGCTGTACGCGGACCTCGTGGCCGACCTCGCCGCGCGCGGGGAGAACCTCACGACCCGGACGCTGCACTGGACCGTCCTGCTGAGCGGCTACGAGGACCTGGACGAGGCCGAGGCGGCCCAGGAGTAGGCGGCTCAGGCGTCGGTGCTGGCGGCGCTCGTCACCGGCGGCAGCGAGGACCACGGGAACATGATCCAGGCCTCCGTGTTCTTCCACGTGTAGTCGGGGACGACGATCGACGTCGGCTTCGTGTAGATCACCGCGCTGCGCACGTCGGCGCCCCGCTCGGCGATGAGCTGGAGGACGAGCAGGAGGGTGCGGCCGGAGTCCGCGACGTCGTCGACGACGAGCACCCGCTTCCCGGCGAGCTCGTCGACGTCGAGGGCGGGCGCGAGGACCTGCGGCTCGTCCAGCGTCGCGCCGACACCCGTGTAGAACTCGACGTTCATCGTCCCCATCGCCTTGGCGTCGAGGGCGTAGGCCAGCGCACCGGCGGGCACGAGACCGCCGCGTGCGATCGCGACGGTGATCTCCGGCTCCCAGTGGGAGGCGGCGACCATCCGCGCCAGGTCGCGCACCGCGTGGCCGAAGCCGGCCCAGGTGAGGACCTCGCGGTCGGGGTAGTCCTCTGACGTGGGGAATCGCTCCATGCCGGGAGGGTATCGGGGATGATGGCTCGCGTGAGGCTCATGAGACGGCGCGGTGCTCGGGCGGAGCAGCCGGACGACGCCGGACGGGACGGGGCCGCCGACCCCGGACGCCACGACGCGCAGGGGCACCCGACCCCTCCAGAGGAGGACGCGGACCTGCTCGTCACGACGGAGTCGGGCGTCCTGCGCGGCGTCCGGCTCAGCCCGCCGGAGCGGGTGCCCGGCGGCGTCCTCGCCTGGCGCGGCATCCCGTACGCGGCCCCCGTCGAGGGCGCGCTCCGCTGGCTCGGTCCGCGGCCCCCGGTGCCGTGGGAGGGGGTGCGGGACGCGAGCCGGTTCGGCCCGGCCTGCGTCCGGCCGCCCGGGCGGGGGATCGCCGAGGAGGACCAGTCGTGGGACTGCCTCACGCTCAACGTCGCGCGGCGGGCCGAGACGGCGGAGGGGCTCAAGCCGGTCGTCGTCTTCCTCCACGGCGGGTCGAACTCGGGCGGCTCGGCGTCCTACCCGCTGTACGGCGGGATGCCGTTCCTCGCCTCGGACGACATCGTCTACGTGACCGGCAACTACCGGCTCGGCCCGTTCGGCTTCCTCGACCTCACCGAGCTCTCGACGCCCGAGCGGCCGATCGAGCGCAACCTCGGGCTGCGTGACCAGCTCGCGATCCTGCGGTGGGTGCAGCGCAACATCGCGGCGTTCGGCGGGGACCCGTCGCGCGTGACGCTCGCCGGCCAGTCCGCCGGGGCGCTGGGCGTGGTGTCGCTGCTCGCGATGCCGGCGGCGGCCGGTCTGTTCCAGGCCGCGGTGGCGCAGTCGCCGCCGGCCGCGTGCGTGTCGTCGCCCGAGGCGGCGCGGCGCCGCGGACGGTGGGTGGTCGAGGCGCTGCTGGCCGGTGCGGGTGGGACCGACGACGGCGGCGACGATGCGGCGGACGGCGGCGAGCTGCCGGACGGGCCGGGCCCCCGGATCGTCGAGACGGTGGCGGCCGGCGATCCCGGCGACGACGCGATCGACGTCGTCGAGCTGCTCCTGACCATCCCGGCGCGCCGGCTGCTCGAGGTGGCGGACGCGGCGCTCGCGCGCGAGCAGGAGGAGTGGCCCGGCGTGCTCTCGTACTGCTCGGTGGTCGCGGACGGGCCGGGGGAGGTGCTGCCGGAACGCCCGCTCGACGTGCTCGCGTCGGGGCGGGGGCACGCGGTGCCGCTCCTCGTCGGGACCACCGACAACGAGGGGCTCGTCTTCACCAGGGTGGAGAAGCGGCCGCCGGAGGAGATGGTGGAGGCGCTCCTGCGGGCGACGGACAACGCGCCGGAGCCCCTGCTCGACGCCTACCCGGGGTTCCCGTCCCGCCGCGCGGCGGCGCAGGTGATCGGCGACTTCCTGTTCTGGGCGCCGACGCTCGCGGTGGCCGAGGGACACGCGCGTATCGCGCCGACCTGGATGTACCGGTACGACTTCGCGACGCCGTTCATCTCGGCGATCGGGCTCGGTCCGACGCACGGGACCGATCTCATGGCGACGTTCGGGCGACGCAACTCGACGCTCGGGCGTCGGGCGAACCTGCTCGGCGGTGGTCGGCGGCTGGACGTCGTCGGCGGGGCGATGCAGTCGACGTGGCTCGACCTGGCCGTGCGCGGGCGCGAGCGGTGGCCGCGGTTCGTCGTCGACGGCGGGGAGGGGGAGCCCGCCCGGGCGACGCTGGTCCTCTCCGACCGCGCCCGGGTCGAGCTCGACCCGCACGCGCCCCGGCGCCGCGCCTGGCGGGGGTTCCGCTACTACGACTGAGCCGCGGCCGAGCCGCGCCTAGGCTGTCGACGTGCCGCCACCCGTCCAGTTCGCTCGACGCGTGGCGCTGCGGCACGGGGTGCGGGGCGCCCACGCGGAGGAGATCACCGGCCTGGGATCGGAGAACCACGTCGTCGTCGTGGGGGAGGACGCCGGGCGCGTGGTCGTCCGGTTCGCGCGCGACCGCTCGAAGCCCGCGGTGTTCGCGTCCGAGGCCTGGTGCGCCCGCCGCTCGGCGACGGCCGGCGTGCCGACCGCCGAGATCCTCGCGACGGGCACGCTGGACGGCATCGACTACGGCGTGCAGGAGCTGGTCCCCGGGCGGCCGGCCGCCGCCGGACCGGCTGCCTGGGAGACGCTCGGCGCGTACGCCGCCGCGATCCACCGGATCGTGCCGGACGGCGACGCGCCCGATGCGCTGTTCACCCGGTTCGGCCGGGACCCGGCGGCCGCGTGGCACTCCCACCTCGCCTACAACCTCGACCGCCTGACCGACGACGACGACGTGCTGCTGCGTCTGGGCGCCTACTCGGTGGCGGAGCGCGCCGAGATCCGCGACCGCGCGGCCGCCCTGCGGGACGTGCCGTTCTCGTTCGGGCTGAGTCACGGAGACCTGTCGGTGCGCAACCTTCTCGTGCGGACGGACGGTCCGCCGGTGCTTCTCGACTGGGGGTGCGCCAGCTTCGGGCCGGCGCTGTACCTGGACCTGCTGGCGCTCGAGCGCGAGCGGGACACCACCGGCCACCCGTCGGCGGAGGAGATGGACGCGTTCGTCGCCGGCGCCGAGGCCGATCGCTCGGTGATCGCGACCGTGCTGCCGGCGTTCCGCCTCGTCCAGCGGCACGACCTGGTGCGCTGGGCGCTCGAGCGCCGTCCCGACCGGCTCGACGAGTCGGTGAGCGGCCTCCGTGCGGCGCTGGCGATGGAGTGAGCGCTCGCGGGAGGATCGGCGGGCGCGGTGCCGGTCGATCCGCCCGCGAGCCGAGGGATGAGGAACGAGGACGAGAGCGACGGATGCAGCGCGAGATCGTCATGGTGCGGCACGGCGAGGCCTACAACACCGCGGAGCCCGACGGTCTGCGCGAGGTGCGGGACCACGCCAACCCACCGCTCACGCCGCTCGGCGAGGCGCAGGCCGCGGCGGCGGCGCGGGCGGTCGCGGAGCTGGCGCCCGACGCCGTCGTCGTCAGCCCGTTCCTGCGCGCGGCGCAGACCGCGTTCGCCCACCTGGGTCCGAGCGGGAGCGTCGGCACCGTCGACGTGCGGATGTCGGAGCACTTCGTCTTCCGACCGCTGGCCGACTTCGCCGGGCTCGACCTCGAGGACTACCGCGCCCGGTTCGGCGACCGGCTGCTGGTCGGGTCGGACCTCGCCACCGCCGCGCGGTTCCCCCGGTTCCCGGAGGACGAGGCGTCCCTCGCGGCGCGAGCGACGTCGCTGGTGACGGAGTGGCTCGCGCGGGACGACTGGCGCCGGCTCGCGCTGTACGGCCACTGGGCGACGGTCGTCGCCACCGCGCGCGTGCTCGATCCCGGCCTCGACTTCGAGCCGGGCCACTGCTCGATCACGCGCGTCGTCGAGGATGCGCCGGGCAGGTGGCGGGTCGTCCAGCTCGCCGGCCGGGACCACCTGGCCGGGCTCTAGCCACCCGCGAACGACGAGCGGGCTCAGGCCGCCCGGGTGTAGGAGGAGCGCTCGACGTGGGCGCCCTCGTCGACGTGCGCGTCGGCCGGGACGACGACGCCGGGCTCGATCACCGCGCCGGCGCCGATCTTGACGCGCGAGCCGATCCGCGCGCCGTCGCCGACGCGGACGCCGGGGCCGACGTGCACCGACCCGTTGACGACGACGCCGCGCTCGAGCACCGAGCCGGCCTCGAGCCACGACCCGCGGCCGAGCCGCGATCCGGGCGCCATGACGGCGCCGGCCTCGACGAAGGCACCCGTGAGCACGACGGCGTCCTCGGGGACGGTCGCCTTGGGCGAGACGAACCCGCCACCGTTGAGGTGCTCGACGTAACGCAGGGTCTCGCCGTTGTCGTTCTCGAACTCGAGCCGGGAGCGGCGCTTCTGGGGCATGGCGTCACCTTTCTCCGCGCATGGCTGCGCCCACGGGTGGGCGTCGTTGGGGATCCAACCGGTACAACGCGCGAGGCCCTCGTCGTGTTCCCTCGCCCCGCCTCACCCCTCCCGACGCCACCCGCGGCCACCCGCGCGGCCCCCCGCGACCGCCCTGCGACCCCCGGCGGCTCAGCCCAGCGACACCTCCGCGCGCCCGCCGGCCGCGTCGACCGCCCGCCCGTCCCCGCCCGGCAGCGCGAGCCGCCACGCGACGTCGTCCGGCCCCGTCGCGACCAGCCGGGAGCCCTCGCGGCGCACCGTGAAGTCACGTCCGTCGCCGAGCGCCCCGCCGAGCCTCGGCACGTGGACGTCGACGGACTGCCCGTCGGCGAGCTCGTAGGCGGTGAGCGTCACCCCGTCGACCCACTCGTAGTCGGGTCGGTCGGCCCGCGCGCCGAGCGGCAGCACCGTGCCGGGGCGCACGTACACCGGCAGCGTCCCGACGTCGTGCCGCTCGCGTCGCCAGCGTCCGCCGTCGGCCACCTCGCCCGTGAGCAGCGACGTCCAGCGTCCCTCGGGCAGGTAGACGTCGACGGACCCGTCGGGGTCGAACACGGGCGCCACCAGCACGGACGGCCCCAGGAGGAACTGCAGCTCCGCGGTGTAGCAGGACCGGTCGTCCGGGAACTCCAGCAGCGTGTGGCGCAGCACGGGAACCCCGGCCGCGTGGGCCTCGTCGCCGGCCAGCGCGAGGTAGGGCATGAGCCGGTGCTTGAGGTGGGTGTAGCGGCGGGTCAGCTCGACGGCCTCCTCGTCGAACGCCCACGGCACGCGGACCGAGTCCGACCCGTGCAGCCGCGAGTGCGACGACAGCAGCCCGAACGGCAGCCACCGCTTGAAGACCAGCGGGTCCGGCGTGCCCTCGAACCCGCCGATGTCGTGGCTCCAGAACCCGAACCCCGACAGCCCGAGCGACAGCCCGCCGCGCAGCGTCTCGGCCATCGACGCGAGCGAGGAGTCGTTGTCGCCGCCCCAGTGCACCGGGAACTGCTGCCCGCCGGCCGTCGCCGAGCGCGCGAACAGCACCGCCTCGCCCTCGCCCCGCGCCTCGACGAGGGCGTCCCACACCGTCCGGTTGTACAGGTGCGTGTAGTAGTTGTGCATCCGCTCGGGGTCGCCGCCGTCGTGGTAGACGACGCCCTCGCTGGGGATCCGCTCGCCGAAGTCCGTCTTGAAGCAGTCGACGCCCTGGTCCAGCAGCTCGCGCAGGTACCCGGCGTACCAGGCCCCGGCCTCCGGGTTCGTGAAGTCGACCAGCGCCATCCCGGCCTGCCACAGGTCCGTCTGCCAGATCGACCCGTCGGCGTTGCGGACGAGGTACCCGCGCTCCCTGCCCTCGGCGAACAGGCGGGAGCGCTGCGCGATGTAGGGGTTGATCCACACGCAGATGCGCAGCCCCTTCGCCTTCATCCGGCGCAGCATCCCGGCCGGGTCGGGGAAGGTCGCCGGGTCCCAGACGAAGTCCGTCCAGTGGAACTCCCGCATCCAGAAGCAGTCGAAGTGGAAGACGGACAGCGGGATCTCGCGCTCGGCCATGCCGTCGACGAAGGACGTCACCGTCTCCTCGTCGTAGGACGTGGTGAACGACGTCGTCAGCCACAGCCCGTAGGACCACGCCGGCACCCGAGCCGGTCGCCCCGACAGCGCGGTGTACCGGGCGAGCACGTCCTTCGGCGTCGGGCCGTCGATCACGAGGTACTCGAGCACCTGGCCCGGGACGGAGAACTGCGTGCGCTCGACGGCCTCCGACCCGATCTCGTACGAGACCTTCCCCGGGTGGTCGACCAGCACGCCGTAGCCGCGGCTGGACAGGAGGAACGGCACGTTCTTGTAGGCCTGCTCGGACATCGTGCCGCCGTCGAGGTTCCAGATGTCGACGCTCTGGCCGTTCTTCACGACGGGCCCGAACCGCTCGCCGAGGCCGTAGATCAGCTCACCCGGCGCCAGCGTGAGCTGCTCGTGCATGTAGTGCGCGCCGTCGTCGCGCGCGATCGCGGCAGCCGACCGCGTCGTCGACGAGGTGAGCAGCCGGTCGACGGAGCCGTCGCCCGCGCCGGTCCCCCCGACACCGGCGTCCTCCGCGCCGGCCCGCGAGCGGTACTCGACGTGCCAGCCCGGCCCGCGCCGGACGACGACGCGCAGCTCGCCCGTCGTGAGCTCGCCCCCCGCCTCGTCCGCCCGGACGGTCGGCGCGAACCCCGGCTCGCCGGCGAGCTCGAACCGCGGGAGCTGCTCCGGCCCCCCGTCGAAGTGCACGATCCGTGTCCGCACCACCCCCGGCGCCGGCGAGGAGAACGTCACGGTGAGCAGCGGGCGGTTGAGGGTGTCGCGACGGGCCCGGATGACCTGGGTGCTCGCGTAGACGGTGAGGGTACCGGCGTCGGGGTCGGCGACGACGTCGCGGACCTCGGCCGCGCGCAGGATCGTCATGCCCTCGGGCGTGAGCCAGTAGCCGTCGGAGAACTTCATGGGGTGCGTCCTTGATCTCGGGGGTGGCGATCGGGGGGTGGTCGATCGTGGGGGTGCCGGGGCCCCGCCCGGTCAGCTGGGCGGGGCCCCGGACGACTGCTACTTCACGGCGCCGGCCGTGACGCCGCGGGTGAGCGTGCGCTGGAAGATGAGGAAGAAGACGAGCGTCGGCAGGAGCGAGAGCAGGGCGCCGGCGTTGAGCGTCGGGACGTCGAGCATCCGGTCGCCCTGGAGCGAGGCGAGTGCGATCGGCACCGTCTCGCTGTCCGGCGTCGTGGGCATGACGGGCGGGCTGAGGAACTCGTTCCACGGCCGGATGAAGAAGGAGAGGAGCAGCACCGAGAGCGTCGGTCGGACGATCGGGTAGACCACCTGCCACAGGATGCGCCAGGTCGTGGCGCCGTCGAGCGCCGCCGCCTCGAGCAGGGCCTTCGGGAACGTGCCGAGCACCGAGGCGAGCAGGTAGGTGCCGAACGCGCACTGGATGACGGCGAAGATGATGACGATCGCCCAGCCGGAGTTGTTGAGGCCGACCTGCTGCGCCATCGTGTAGAGCGGGTAGAGCAGCACCTCCTGCGGGAGCATGTTCGCCAGCAGGAACACGAGCACGATCCACATCCGGCCGCGGATCCGGCCGACGCCGATGGCGAACGCCGTCAGCAGCGAGAGCAGGACGCCGAACAGGGCCGCGAGGGCCGACGTCCAGATCGAGTTCCACAGCTTGACCGGGAAGTTCGTCGCGTTCCAGAACTTCACCAGGCCCTCGGTGTAGAGCTCGGTCGGGAGCTGGAGCGGCCCGCCAGAGGAGTAGCTCGCCGGGCTCTTGAACGCGTTCATCACCATGAGGAGGAACGGCGCGATCATCCCGATCGCGAACACGATGCACAGGGCGAGGATCACCCAGCGCCATGCGCCGCGGTGGTGACGGTCCCGCGTCCTGCCGACGACGCGGGGGGTGTCGGGACGGGCGGGGGCGCCCGTGGCGCCGGTGGTTGCGGTGGTCATCAGCGACCCTCCTCCTCGCGGCGCTCGGCCCTGGCCTGGAGCGACTGGATGACGACGGCGACGACGATGATGACGAAGGTCAGCACCGTGGCGACGGCGGCGCCGTAGCCGATCTTGGACTTGTCGAAGAAGTTGAGGAACGTGTAGTAGCTCGGGACCAGCGTCGAGCCCTCGGGTCCGCCCCGCGTGAGGACGTAGATCGGGGCGAACACCTTGAGCGCCGCGATGGTGCACGTCAGGGTGATGACGAAGGTCTCCGGGCGGATCTGCGGGATGGTGATGGCCCGGAAGCGGCGGTACCAGCCGGCGCCGTCGATCTCGGCCGCCTCGTACAGCTCGGGGGCGACGCGCTGGAGCGCCGACATGAAGATGACGGTCGGGTACCCGATCTGGATCCAGACGAGCACGATCATGACGGCGGGCAGGGCGAGGCCCGGCACCCCGAGCCAGTTGGGCGGGTCGGTCACGCCGAGGGAGCGCAGGATCTCGTTGAGCGCTCCCGTCTCGGCGTTGAAGATCCAGTTCCACACGATCCCGGCGACCGCGATCGGGAGGATCTGGGGCAGGTAGTACACGGCGCGCAGGAACGACGCGGTCCGCGTCCCGATGTTCTTCCCGACGACGTCGAAGAGGACGGCGGCGAGAACGATCCCGACGAGGGTCGGGACGATGACCATCGCGACGATCATCCACAGGGAGTTCTGGAACGAGCGCCAGAAGGCGTCGTCCGACATGAGGTCGACGTAGTTGTCGAACCCGATCCACCGCATGGGGGCGAGGCCGCCCTTCCACTTGTGGAGCGAGTACCAGAGGTTCATCGCGAACGGGACGATGATCACCACGGTGAGGGCGATCCCTCCGGGCAGGAGGTAGAGCCAGTAGACCCGGGTGCTGGGTCGGCGGCCGGGCGTCGGTGCCCGGCCGCGCGAGGGCGCGGGGGCGGCGGTGGGGTCGATGATCGACGGGGCGTCGTTGCTCATCCGGTCATGTCCTTCCTCGGGCTCGGGCGCGGCCCGCGTCGCCGGTCGGGCGAGCGGGCCGCGTCACGCGGCTCACTCGCCGGTGATGTCCGCGCGACCCTCCTGGTAGAAGGTGCCGAGCGTGTCGAGCGCCTGGTCGGGCGTCTTGGACCCGTTGAGCAGGGACTGGCCGAAGCTGACGACCTGGTCGTAGAACCCGGCGACGGGCCAGTCCGGGTAGAACGCGAGACCGTCGTCGGCGACGATCGCGTCCCAGTTCTGGGTGAGCACCTTGACGTTCTCGTCGGTGATGACGCTCGCGTCACCCGCGACGGGCAGTCCGCCGAGCTCGGCGAGCTTGTTCTGCGCGCCCTGCGCGAGGGCCGTGTCGATGAAGGACGCGGCGCAGTCCTTCTCCTTGGCGTTCGTCGGGATGACGAGGAGGTTGCCCGAGGACCCCGCGTTGAGCGAGTTCTCCGGGAAGATCATCTGTCCCAGCGTGAAGTCGGAGATCTCGGCGTTGAGCCGGCCGAACCACCAGGACCCGGAGACCATGACCGGGTACTTGCCCGCGATGAAGGCGACGCCCATGTCCTCGGCGGTGAGGCCGCTGGCGTTGGGGTTGATGTAGCCCTTGTCGATCCACTCCTGGAGCGTGTCCGTCCCGTCCTTGAGGGGGCCGGAGGTGAAGTCGACGTCACCGTCGAAGAGCTGGAACGCGTCGACGAAGTCGCGGTCGGCGTGGTGGAGCACGAGCTGGTACCAGAGCTGGCCCATCGGGTACTCGGCGCCCGCCTCGGCCAGCGGGGTGATGCCGGCGGCGACGAACGCGTCGAGGGCCGCCTCCAGCTCGGCGAACGTGGTCGGGACCTCGATGCCGTTGTCGGCGAACATCTCCTCGTTGTAGTAGACGGTGACGTACTCGCCGTAGGTCGGGACGCCGAACCACGGGCCGGAGCCCATGAGGCCGTCCTCGTCGTAGCGGGCCGTCGTCTGGATCGAGGAGGGAAGGACCGAGTCCCAGCCGTAGTCGGCCGCGTAGTCGTCCAGCTCGGTGAGCAGACCCTGGGAGGCGAGCTGGCCCGCCGTTCCGTTGCCCTTGTTGTACTCCATGACGTCCGGGACGTCGTCGCCGGTGAGCACGATCTTGGCGTTCTTCTGGAGCTGCTCGAACGTCTGCTTCTCGACCGTGACGGTGCCGCCGGTCGCGGCCTCCCACTCGTCGATGGCGACGAGCCAGGACTGGTTCATCGCGGAGTCGTCGCCCTCGTAGTGCCAGAAGGTGATCTCCCCGCAGGAGAGCTCGCCGTCGGCGCCGCCGCTCGCGTCCGAGCCGCCGCCGTCGCCGGTGCTGCCGCCGTTGCCGGAGCCGCACGCGGCCATCGTGACCGCGAGCGCCCCGACGGCCACCGCGCTGAGTGCTGACCTGATCCTCATGGTGGTGCCTTTCATGTGTGAGTCACGCCTGGCGTGACGTCCGGTGCTGCCTCGCGGGGCGACTCGGGAGCTCGGCCATCACGGCGACGGCGTTGCCCACACCGATCACCTCCGACGTCGTCGTCTTGCGCGAGTGCATCGAAGCGCTTCGACGAAGCGCTTCGATGGATACTGTGGCGGATCGGCGACCGGGGCGTCAAGAGGTTCGTGGCGGACGGACGGAGTCGTGATCGAGTCGTGACCTTCGCGGGGGCGGGTGTGGGCGGGACCTTCGCGGGGGCGGGTCGCGGGCGGGGCCGGCTCGAGTCGTGACGGCCGCTGGCCGCTGGTAGCGGGCGGGGGGCGCTGGCCGGGGGCTGCTGGCCTCGGGCAGGGGCCGGGAGCGGGTGCGGGTGCGGGTGTGGGCGGCGGGCGCGAGTGGAGCCGGTCGCGCGGTGGTCAGCGCGGTCGCCGTGGCCACCCCTGGGCCGGCTCGCTCGACCAAGCCGGTCACGCAGTGGCCAGCGCGGCCACCGTGGCCACGCCCGGGCCGGTTGATGCGCTCGGGGTCCCCGTCCGCCGCCGCGCGCCGCCGTCCCTCCCGGTGTCCACGTCTGCTCTCGGCGCCCAGGGCCGTCCCCGCCGCCCACGTCTCCGACGCGCGCCCGCGTCCGCCCCGCGTCCCCGCCGCCCACGTCTCCGACGCGCGCCCGCGTCCGCCCCGCGTCCCCGCCGCCCACGTCTCCCGACGCGCGCCCCGTCCGCCCCGCGCACCCCCGCCGCCGCTGCGCACCCACGTCCGCCCCCCGTCGGTTCTATCCGGCACCGGCACCGGCACGGCGCCGCCCGCCGCCGCACCGGTCCCCTCCTCTCGCGCCCGCCCCATCTCCCGCCCCCTCCTCCCGCGTCCGCGCACGGCCCCGCCCCCGCCCCGCGCCCGCCCCCGGCGCCAACGCTCGCGGCCGCCACCCCCGTGCCTGCCCGCCGCCCGGCCCCCTACGCTCGATCCATGGCCCGAACGATCGCTCGCTCCGACCGCGTCGACCTGCCCGACCTGCTCGCCTTCCTCCGCGAGCGGCACGACGGCGTCCTCGTCACCGCCCGCCGCGACGGCTCGCCGCAGCTCAGCCCCGTGACGTACGGCGTCGACGGGGCGGGTCGCGTCGTCGTGTCCACCTACCCCGAGCGCGCCAAGGTGCACAACCTGCGCCGCAACGCGGCCGCCTCGCTCATGGCCGTGTCGTCCCCGTTCGCCGACCCCTGGGTCCAGGTCGACGGCACCGCCGAGGTGCTCGACCTGCCCGACGCCCTCGACGACTTCGTCGAGTACTACCGGGTCATCGCCGGCGAGCACCCGGACTGGGACGAGTACCGCGCCGCGATGCTCGCCCAGGGCAAGTGCCTCGTCCGCCTCACCATCACGCGGTGGGGCCCGATCGCCACGGGCGGCTTCCCGGCCCGGCTCGCCTGAGGACGTCCACGTGAACCCGCTGACCTGGGTGCTCGCACTCGTCACGGCCCTCGCGGTCGCGTCGCTCGCGCGGTTCGTCGCCCGGCGGCTGCTCGGCGCCCCGGTCGGCTGGGCACGCGGGCTCGTCGTCGGGCTCGTGTTCTACCTGCTGCTCTCGCCGATGCTCACCCGGGCGGCCAGCGCCGCCGCGCTGGTCGACGCCGCGACCCTCGAGCTGACCGCGTCGCCCGAGGTCGCCGTCGCCGTCATCCTCCTCGTCCTGGTCTGGGCCTTCCTGCTCGGCGTCGCGCTCCTGCTCCTGGCCGAGATGCTCGCGCCGACGGGCTCGGTGCGCGACCCGATCACCTGGGTCCGCGATGCCATCGCGGCGCGGCGCCGCACCCGCCGCTACGTCCAGGTGGGCGTGATCGTGACCCGGCATGGGCTGCGTCGCCTCCTGCGCGGCGACCCGCGCGGTGCCGACGGGACGCGGATCGGCCGCGCTCTGGTCGAGGTGCTCCAGGACTCCGGCGTCACCTTCGTGAAGTTCGGCCAGGTCGCCTCGACCCGCGGCGACCTCCTTCCGCCCGCCCTCGTGACCGAGCTGGCGACGCTGCAGAGCTCCGTCGCCCCCGAGCCGTGGGACCGGATCGCCGCGGTGCTCGACGCCGAGCTGCCCGGCTGGCGCGACCGCCTCCGGGTCGAGGAGGAGCCGCTGGCGGCCGCGTCGATCGCGCAGGTGCACCGCGCTCGGCTCGTCACGGACGAGGTCGACGACGACGGGCGGCCGGTCGAGCTCCGGGTCGTCGTCAAGGTGCAGCGGCCGGACGCCCGGGAGCAGGTGAGCGTCGACGTCGACATCCTGCAGCGCCTCGCGCGGACGCTCACCTCCCGCGCCGCGTGGGCGCGCGACATGGACGTCGAGGGCCTCGTCGCCGGGTTCTCCACGGCGCTCGTCGAGGAGCTGGACTACCGCCGCGAGGCCGAGAACATGCGCCTCGTCGCGGCCGCGACGGCGTCGAGCGACGTCCGCGTCCCGGTCGTGCACGACGCCGAGAGCACGACCCGCGTCGTCGTCATGGAGGAGGTCGAGGGCGTGACGCTCGATCGCGGCGCCGCCTTCCTCGCGACGCTGCCGGCGCAGCGGCGGGCCGAGCTCGCCCGGACGCTCATGGCGAGCGTGCTCCACCAGATCCTCGTCACGGGCGTGTTCCACGCCGACCTGCACCCCGGCAACGTCGTCGTGACGCCGGACGCGCGTCTCGTGCTGCTCGACCTCGGGTCGGTCGGCGTCCTGGACCGGGAGCTGCGCGAGCTGATCCTCGGCCTGCTCGCCGCGTTCGACGCCGAGGACAACGAGACCGCGGTGACGCTGCTGCTGCGGCTGCTCCCGCCGGGGGAGTACGACGCGTACGCGCTGCGCCGCGACCTCGGCGCCGCGATGACCGTGATCGCCGGGGGCGCGGGCGTCGGGTCGGCCGGGCTCGCGCTGCTCTTCGACGTGTTCCGCACCCACCGGCTCGCGCTCCCGCCGCACGTGGCCGGCGCGCTGCGCACGGTCGGCTCGCTCCAGGGCTGCCTCGCGATCCTCGACCCCGGCGCCGACCTGGCCGACCTCGTCCGCTCGGGCACCCGGCAGGTCGCGAAGGACCTGGTCGACCTCGACGAGGTCAGGGGACTGGCGGTGTCCCGCGGGATCGCGCTCGGGTCGCTCGCGACGTCGGCACCCGGGGTGATCGACGCCGGCGTCCGGTCGCTGGCGCTGGGCCGGCCGACGCGCTCGGTCGTCGGCGGCCTCGCCGGGATCGCGCGGGCCGCGATGGCCGAGCTCGTCCCGACGATCGTCGCCGGGATCCTCGTGCTCGCCGCCGTCATGCTGTTCGCGGTCCCGGGCGGGCCGATGTTGACGCAGACGATCTCCTGGGCGACCTATCTCGCGGCGTTCGTCGGCGCCGCGGGGACCGCGCTCGTGCTCCGGGTGCTCTTCCGCCAGGCCGCCACGACCTAGCCGCTGCTCCGAGGCTCACTCGTGCGGGTGCTGCCCGCCGTACTCGTCGTCGGCGCGCTCGACGAACGGGTCGCCGGGGTCGCGCGCCTCGATGTCCTCGCACCCGACGCCGGCGAGCTGGAAGCTGGCGACGACCTCGTGGCGCCGCCCGCTGGCCCGGCCCTCGCCGAGGTGCGAGGCGACGAGCTCGATCTCGCTCGCGCGCCACGTCGGCCCGGAGTAGGTCTCCATCACCTGGAGGAACCGGTGCGCGCGCATCGGCCGGCGGGAGCGGGCGAGCGTGACGTGCGGGACGAACCGGGCGCCGTCGATCTCGAGGCCGGACGTGGTGGCCGCCGTCCGCACGCCCGACGCCAGCCGCCCGAGCTCGTGCCGGCAGTGGTCGCCCATCGCGGGGACCGCGAACAGCACCTTGGCCGCGAACGGGTCGGGGAAGACGCCGCCGCCCTCGAGCCGGACGGTGAGGGGGCAGCGCTTGCGCGCAACGCCGGCGAGGGCCTCCTCGAACCGGCCGAGCGCGCGCTCCGACACGTGGTCGACGAACGCGAGCGTCACGTGCCACCGCTCGGGCGGAGTCCAGCCGACGTCGAACGCTCCCCGGCGAGGCTCGAGGAACTCGGACAGGTCCTCCACCGCCTCGGGGTGGGGCCGCAGGGCAACGAACATCCGCATCCCACCGTTGTACCGTCCGCCGCACCGCGAGGCCAGGGCCCGAGGTCCGCGCGCGTCCGTCGTTCCGGCACCGAGCTTCCCGACCCGCGTTCCCGCCGCGGCGAGAACCTGGCGATACTGGGGCGATGACGGCCACGCCCCCCGCCCTGCCGACGCTCGGTGTCCTCCTCCCGCGCGACCTGCCGACCGACCTCGTCCTGCCCTACGCGCGTCGCGCGGAGGAGGTGGGGCTCGCGGAGATCTGGGTCGTGGAGGACCTCGGGTTCCGCGGCGGCATCGCGCAGGCGGCCGCGGTCCTCGGCGCGACCGAGCGCATCGTCGTCGGCATCGGGATCCTCCCGGCGGCCGCGCGCAACGAGGTGTTCGGCGCGATGGAGCTGGCGACGCTCGCGCAGCTCCACCCGGGCCGCCTCGTCGTCGGGCTCGGGCACGGCATGCCGGACTGGCTGCGGCGCGTCGGCGCCTGGCCCGCGCGACCGCTCCACCGCCTCGCCACCACGACCACGACGACGCGCGACCTGCTCCGCGGGCTGCCCGTCGTCAACGTCGGCCGGGACGGCGAGCACCGCGAGTGGCGGCTGGAGCCGTCGGCGCTGCCCGACGTCGTGCCGCCCGTCGTCCTCGGGGTCCGCGGGCCGCGCTCGATCGCGCTGGCCGGGACGATCGCCGACGGCCTCGTCCTCGCCGAGCCCGTGACGCCGGAGTACGTGCGCGCCGCGCGCGAGCAGGCCGGCCGCTCGGCTGGCGATGACTGGATCGTCGCCGGGTACCTGCCCGCCGCGATCGTCCCCGCGGGCCCGGACGGTCCGGACGGTCTCGACGGTCCGGACGGTCTCGACGGCGGGGCGGCCGCGGAGGCCGCAGCGGTCGCCGCGGTGCGCCCCGGCCTTGCCTGGGTCGGCGAGCCGGACTGGGCGCCCCACCTCGCGCCGCTGCCGTTCGCCGACCGGATCGCCGAGCTGCGGGCCGAGGTCGGACAGGAGGGGTTCGCGGCGGCCCTTCCCGCCGAGTGGGTCCGTCAGCTCGCGCTCGCCGGCTCCCCGGAGGCGGTGCGCGCGCGGCTGGCCGAGCTGGCGGCCGCCGGCCTGACCACGGCCGTCCTCATGCCGACCGGCCCCGACCCGATGGCCGCGCTCGACGCTTTCGCGCTGCTCCTCGACCAGGAGTCCTAGGGGTCCGGCGACCCGGTCCGGACGGCCGTCCGCTCTCCGCGGACGGTTGTCGCCGGCATCCGGCCGCGCCGAGCGTCGCCGCAGGTCAGCGCGGCGACACCGACCGCCGGACGCCGGAAGCCCCGCGCGGATCCGCGGAGAGCGGACACCGGGCCAGCACGCCCTGCGGTCCGGGCGCCCGATCAGGCGGCGACGTGGAGCGCGCTGAGCCGCCCGACCAGGTCGCGCCACCGCGCGGTCACCGGGTCGTGGGTGTCCGGCCGCACGGTCTGCGCCACCCGGAGAGCCGTGCCGTAGGGCGGCATGATCGGCATGGCGAACGACACGGTGACCCGCTCCGGCGGCTCCGGACCGGACGGGCCGGCCCAGACCCAGCTCAGGACGAGGAAGTCCTCGTCGACGTCGAGGAACCGACCGGTGACGGACGACCCGCCCGCACGCGACCGGATCGCGAACGGACGGCCGGCGCAGGGGGAGAAGTCGTAGGTGGTGTCCTGGAACATCGGCCACCACCACCGGGCGAGCCGGTCGGTGCACCACTCGGCGCGCACCCGGGCGAGCGGTGCCGTCACCGACGTCTCGACCGCAGCGATCCGAACCATGGCTCGACCGTAGGACGGGGACGCCGCGCCGTCGCGGCGAACTTTCCTGGAGCAAGTTTCGGCCGTGTGGGCCGGCCGCTCCGGCCTCCCGGCTCAGGCCGCGACGGCGACCTCGCGCTCCCACCGCCGCTGGTCGCTGCCGACGACGGGCTCGAACCCGACCCGCCGCAGATACGCGTAGAGGTTCGGCTCCGCGTCCTCGACCACGATCCGCGAGAAGCCCTTCGCGGCGAAGATCCCGGAGTCGCGGTGGACGAACTCCCCGGGCGTGAAGTCCCGGTAGCGCTCGCTCACCCAGTCGAGCTCGACGACCGCGGTCCCCGTGCCGTCGTCCCACACCACCACGACGCCGACGGTCTCGTCGCCGCGCAGCACGAGCCACGCGGAGCGTCCCCGCGGGTCATCGACGAGCGAGGAGTCGAAGCCGGGGTGCGTCGCCGCGATGCCGTCGCGGTGCAGGGTGAGCAGCCGTGCGAGGTACGGGTCGGTCGGTCCGACCTCGAGCACCTCGAAGGTCGCCGCGTCATGCGCCTCGCGGTAGAGCCGGCTGATCCAGTACGCGTCGATGATCGCGATCGCGCCGTTCATCACCGCGAAGGGCCAGATCCCCACCCACGTGTTGTAGACGGTCGCGATGACCGAACCGGCGAAGTTCATCCAGCGGAACCGCAGCAACCGGGCCTGCATCAGGGACCAGACCACCAGGATCGACCCAATCCAGCCGAAGACCTCCAGCCAGTTCATCTACCCGCCTCCTCGCGCGGCACCATCGTCTCAGGGCGCCATTCAACCCGACGGCCCGTAGCCTTGACCCGTGACCATCGATCCCGGACCGCTCAGTCGCGGCGTGATCACCCAGGTCACGCTCGTCTGCGACGACCTTCCGGAGGCCCTGCACTTCTACGGCGAGCTGCTGGGTGCTGAGGAACTGTACGCGGACGACGCCTGGGCCGTGTACCGGCTCGCCGGTCTCCTGGTGACGCTCGTGTCCGAGCGCGAGGGCGGCCGGATGGTGGCGCCGACCACGCCGGCGGCCGCGCCCGGCGCCCGCGCGCTCGTCACGGTCGAGGTCGGCGACGTCGACGCCGTCGCCGAGGCGCTGACGGCGCGCGGGATCGTCCTGCTCAACGGGCCGGTCGAGCGCCCATGGGGTGCGCGCACCGCGACGTTCGCCGACCCGGCCGGCCACCTCTGGGAGATCGCCCAGGAGCTGTGATCGCGCCGCGGGACGCTGCCCGGCCTACTCCGTCCGTCGCCGCAGCGTCAGCCCGCCGAGCACCATCGCGCCGGCCAGCCACAGGACCATCACGCCGACCGCCCCGCGCACGTCGGCCCACCCGCCGCCGCGGGTCAGGCTGCCAAGGGCCTCGACCGCGTAGGTGAGCGGCAGCACGCGCGAGATCCACTCCAGCACCTCCGGCATCGCCTCGCGCGGCATGAGCAGCCCGCACACGACGAGCTGCGGGAACACGAACGCCGGCATGAGCTGCACCGCCTGGAACTCGGTCCGCGCGATGGCCGAGCCGGCCAGTCCGACGGCCGAGCCGAGGAGCGCGCTCACGACCGCGACCGCGAGGACCAGCCCGATCGGACCCTCGACGTCCATCCCGACGAGGACGGCGAAGCCCGTCACGACGGCCGCCTGGACCGTCGCGAGCGCGCCGAACGCCAGGGCGTAGCCGGCGATGACGTCGCCGCGGCCGATCGGCGTCGTCATGAGCCGCTCCAGCGTCCCGCTCGTCCGCTCGCGCAGCATCGCGACGGACGTCACGAGGAACATGACGAGCAGCGGGAACAGGCCGACGGCGATCGGCCCGAACCGGTCGAGCACGTCGGTGCCGTCGAACATCCACGCGAGCAGCCCGAGGATGACGCAGGGCAGCGCGACGACGAGCGCGATCGTCCGGCGGTCGCGCCGGAGCTGGCGGAGCACGCGTCCCGCGGTCGCGAGCGTGAGGTGGGGGTTCACGACGCCACCCGCCCCTCGGCCGTCGTCCGCTCGATGAGCGTGAGGAACGCCTGCTCGGCGTCGGCGGCGCCGGTCTCGGCGAGCAGCTCCGCCGGCGTGCACTCGCGCAGGAGCCGCCCGGAGCGCAGGAGCAGCAGCCGGTCGCAGCGCATCGCCTCGTCCATGACGTGGCTCGAGACCAGCAGGGTCGTGCCGCCGTCCGCGAGCGAGCCGAACAGCCCCCACAGCTCCTCGCGCAGCACGGGGTCGAGGCCGACCGTCGGCTCGTCCAGCACGAGCAGGTCCGGGGAGCCGACGAGCGCCACACCGAGCGAGACGCGGCCGCGCTGACCGCCGGAGAGCGTCCGGACGAGGCGGCCGCGCTCGCCGGCGAGACCGACCCGGTCGAGCGTCCGGGCGACGGCGGCTGCGTCGGCGCCGAGCAGCCGCGCGAAGTAGCGCAGGTTCTCCTCGACCGTGAGGTCCTCGTACACCGACGCGGCCTGGGTCGCGTAGCCGACCCGGCGGCGCAGGCTCGGCGCCCCGGCCGGTCGGCCGAGCACCTCGAGCGTCCCGGTCACGTGCTCCTGGACGCCGACGATCGAGCGCAGCAGCGTCGTCTTGCCCGATCCCGACGGTCCGAGCAGCCCGACGACGCTTCCGCGCGTCACGTCGAGGTCGATCCCGTGGAGCACCTCGGCCTCGCCGCGCGTCACCGAGACGCCCCGGGCGCGGACCGCCGGCGGACCGCCGTCGTCCTCGATCTCGCTCACCCGCCCGACGCTACTCCGGAGTGGCCGCTCGCGCCGTTCCCCCGCGTCGGCGACCCGCGTCGCCGTAGGCTCGGGGACATGACGTCGACGACGACCAGCATCCCCGTGTTCGCCCCGGAGTTCGTGTTCGGGACCGCCACCGCCGCGTACCAGATCGAGGGCGCGGGGCAGGAGGGCGGACGCGGCCCGTCCATCTGGGACACCTACTCCCACACGCCCGGCGCGACGGAGTACGGCGACACGGGCGACGTCGCGTGCGACCACTACCACCGCTGGCCGGAGGACGTGCAGATCCTGCGCGACCTCGGCGTCGACAGCTACCGCCTGTCCATCTCCTGGCCGCGCGTGCAGCCGGGCGGTGCCGGCGTGTTCAACGAGGAGGGGATCGCGTTCTACCGCACCCTGCTCGACGCGCTGCGGGCCGCGGGGATCGAGCCCGTCGTCACGCTCTACCACTGGGACCTGCCGCAGGAGCTCGAGGACGCCGGTGGCTGGACCAACCGCGACACCGCCTACGCGTTCGCCGAGTACGCGCGGCGGATGGCGCAGGAGCTGGGGGAGCGCGTCGAGGTGTGGACGACGCTCAACGAGCCCTGGTGCAGCGCCTACCTCGGCTACGCGTCCGGCGTGCACGCGCCGGGACGCACGGACCCCGCGGCGGCGCTCGCGGCCGTGCACCACCTCAACCTCGCGCACGGCCTCGCCGTCCGCGCCATCCGCGAGGTGCTGCCGCAGGCACGCTGCTCCGTCACGCTCAACCTGCACGTGATCCAGCCAGAGGACCCGACGAGCGCCGAGGACCGCGACGCGGTGCGGCAGATCGACGGGGTCGCGAACCGCGCGTTCACCGGGCCCATGCTCGAGGGCGCCTACCCGGCCGACCTGCTGGCGGACACGGCGGCGGTGTCGGACTGGTCGTTCGTCCTGGACGGCGACGTCGAGCTCATCCACCAGCCGCTCGACAACCTCGGCGTCAACTACTACTCGACCACGATGGTGCGCCGCTCGAGCGCCGCGGACGACACGTCGGAGAACGCCGGGCACCGCGCGTCCAGCACGAGCCCCTGGGTGGGGGCCGACCGGGTGTCGTTCGTCCAGGAGCCCGGCCCGTACACGGCGATGGGCTGGAACATCAAGCCGTCGGGGCTCACCTGGCTGCTGACCGACCTCGCCGCGCGCTACCCCGACCTGCCGCTGTACGTGACGGAGAACGGGGCGGCGTTCGATGACGTCGTCACGCAGGAGACGGGCGCCGACGGGGAGGTCGTGGCCGCGGTGCACGACCCGCTGCGGGTCGCCTACCTGCACGACCACATCGCGGCGGTCGCCGACGCGATCGCCGCCGGCGCCGACGTGCGCGGCTACTACGCGTGGTCGCTCCTCGACAACTTCGAGTGGGGCTGGGGATACGCCCGCCGGTTCGGGCTGGTGCGCGTCGACTACGACACGCTCGAGCGGACCTGGAAGGACTCGGCCCGCTGGTACCGGAACCTGGTCGCGACGCGTCGGCTGCCCGGCGTCGACGAGGTGGGTGACGCCCGGCTCTAGCCCGGGACCCCGCCTCGCGCCCGGACCTTCTTGACGACGTCAAGTTATACCTATAACTTGACGTCCGACGGTGCTGTCGCTGACGTCGTCGGAGACGTCGAAGGTAGGGAACGATGCAGGCTCGGGTGACGATGTGGGACGTGGCGCGCGCCGCGGGCGTCTCGCAGGCCACGGCCTCCATCGTGCTGGGCGCCGGCGACAACTCGAGGATCTCCAAGGAGACCTCCGAGCGTGTTCGAGAGGCCGCGCGAACCCTCGGGTACCGGCGCAACGAGATGGCCAAGGCGCTGCGCGAGGGCTACTCCACCATCATCGGCTTCATCGGCGACCGGGTGGCCAGCTCGCCGTTCGCCGGATCGATCGTCGAGGGAGCGCAGGAGCGGGCGTGGGACGACGAGCGGCTGCTCGTCGTCGCCAACACGGAGGCCGACGCCCGGCTCGAGTCCGCCGCGGTCGAGCAGATGCTCGGCCACCAGATCCGGCAGTTCGTCTACGCGTCGATGTACAACCGCGCCGTCACGGTGCCGACGGCGCTGCGGACCTATGACGTCGTCGTCCTGAACGCGCAGGACGTCTCGGGGCAGGCCTGGTCGGTGGCGCCGGACGAGGTGCGCGGCGGCCGCGAGGCGACGCAGCACCTGCTCGACCACGGGCACCGTCGCATCGCGATGATCAACATCGGTGAGCTGGAGTCGGGTCTGCCGGCCGTCACCGGTCGCCACGACGGCTACCGGGAGGCGCTGCGCGATGCCGGCCTCACCTACTCTCCGGTGCTGGTTCGTTCCGGCGGGGGAGGGACGGGGTCCGGCTACGTGCGGACGCATGAGCTCATGGCGCTCGACGAGCCCCCGACGGCGATCTTCTGCGCGAACGACCGCACCGCGTGGGGTGCTCTGCAGGCGCTGGCGGAGCTCGGCCTGTCGGTGCCGGGCGACGTGTCGATCGTCGGCTTCGACAACCAGGAGCTCATCGCCGCCGAGACCCGCCCGGGCCTGACGACGATGAGTCTTCCCTTCCGCGAGATGGGAAGGACCGCCGTGGAGATCCTGCTCGCCGACGAGGCCGAGGATCGCCCCGGCCAACCCGCTCGGTCGATCCGAGTGCCCTGTCCGCTCGTCGAGCGCGAGTCGGTCGCGTCACCGAGGAAGGTGAGATGACAGCCCAGCTGAACACCCCGGATGTGCCCGCGAGCTCCGAGTCGCCGAGAGGCGTCCCGGTGACCCGCTCGCGAACCGCGCTCCGCCTGCGACGCGTTCTTCGCGCCTGGCAGTTATACGTACTACTAGCACCCGTGCTCCTCTACTTCGCGGTCTTCAAGTACTGGCCGATGTACGGCGTCCAGATCGCGTTCCGGGACTACAACCCGTCCGACGGGTTCTCGGGCAGCCCCTGGGTCGGCCTAGCGCACTTCGAGCGCTTCTTCTCCTCGTTCCAGTTCGACCTGCTGCTCACCAACACCCTCGTGCTCGCGGTGCTCAACCTGCTCGTCGTCTTCCCGATCCCGATCCTGCTCGCGCTGCTGGTGAACCAGCTCGTGTCGCAGCGGTTCCGCAACGTCGTGCAGACGGTGCTCTACGCCCCGGCCTTCATCTCCACGGTCATCGTGGTCGGCATCATCTACGTGTTCTTCTCCCCGCGGTCGGGTCTCGTCAACCACGTCATATCGCTCGTCGGTGGAACCCCGATCAACTTCCTCGCCGAACCGGGCTGGTTCCGCCCGCTCTACATCGGATCGGGCGTCTGGCAGGACGCCGGCTTCTCGATGGTGATCTATCTCGCCGCGCTCGCCGGCATCGACCCCTCTCTCCACGAGGCCGCGAAGATCGACGGAGCGAGCGCTCTGCAGCGCATCCGGCACGTCGACGTCCCCGGCATCCTGCCCGTCGTCTCGATCCTGTTCATCCTCGCCGTCGGCAACCTGCTCAACGTGGGGTTCGAGAAGGCGCTCCTGCTGCAGACACCGCTCAACATGAGCACGTCCCAGATCATCCAGACCTACGTGTACCAGGCCGGTCTGCAGCAGGCGCAGTTCTCCTACTCGGCGGCGATCGGGCTGTTCAACTCCCTCATCAACCTCGGCCTGCTGCTCACCTTCAACTGGGTGGCCCGCCGGTTCCAGCAGAGCTCGGTGATCTGAGATGGCCACTGCCACAGCCGCCCGCACCCCGCGCCCCCGCCAGCCTCTCAGCGGCCGGGTGAGCGACCGGGCGTTCAACCGGGCGTCCGTCCTGCTCATGTCGGTCGCGATCCTCGCGGTGGCGTACCCGATCTACTTCATCGTCATCGCCTCGGTGAGCGACCCGAACGCCGTGCAGAACGGCCAGGTCCTGCTGGCGCCCTCTGGGTTCACGCTCGAGGGGTACGAGCGGATCTTCAGCGATCCCACGATCCTGCGCGGGTTCGGCAACTCCGTGCTCTACACGGCGCTCGCCTCGACCATCTCGGTCGTGCTCATCGTGAGCGGCGGGTACGCCCTGTCCCGGCGGGACCTGCCGGGACGGCGCACGATCACGTTCCTGCTCGTCATCACCCTCTTCTTCGACGGCGGAATGATCCCCCGGTACCTCGTCGTCAAGGAGCTGGGGATGCTCAACACGATCTGGGCCATGGTGATCCCGGCCGCTGTCGGCGTGTGGAACCTGCTCATCGCCCGGTCCTTCTTCGACGTGACGATCCCGCACGAGCTGCGCGAGGCGGCGCAGCTCGACGGTGCGAGCGACTTCCGCTTCTTCTTCCGGATCGCCGTCCCGCTCGCCACGTCGCTCATCGTGCTCATGGCGATGATCCACGTGGTGGCGAACTGGAACGCCTTCTTCGACGCACTCATCTTCCTCAACGACGCGGACAAGTACCCGCTCCAGCTCGTCCTGCGGAACATCCTCATCCAGTCGGACCTGTCCCAGCTCGGCGCCACCACGGGGGACATCGAGTCCTATGCCCAGGCGCAGCGCGTGGGCGAGCTGGTCAAGTACGGAACCATCGTCGTCTCCACGCTCCCGGTGATCGCCCTCATCCCCTTCCTGCAGAAGCACTTCACGAAGGGTGCGCTGCTCGGGGCCGTCAAGAGCTGACGACTCCCGCCGACGCCGGCCACCAGATCCTCCAGCTCCACCCAGTGAAAGGAACACCATGAATCGGATGCACCGAGGCGCCATCGTCGGCGTCTGCGCAGCCGCGATCACCCTCACCGCCTGCTCGGGCGGGGGGTCGACACCCGAGGACGCCGACGGCAGCGCTGCCGAGTCGGTGGGCTTCAAGGTCGAGGGTCTGCCGATCGTCGAGGACTCCGTCACCCTCACGTTCTCGGGCCAGAAGTCGACCCTCGCGCCGGACTACTCCACGATGCAGCTCGTCCAGGAGTGGGAGGCGGACACCAACGTCACGATCGAGTGGGAGAACCTTCCCGACTCGGTGTACCAGGAGAAGAAGAACCTCCTGCTCGCGAGCGGGGACCTGCCCGACGCCTTCTACAACACGGGCTTCAGCCTTGCCGACATCAGCACCTATGGGTCGAACGGCACGCTCATCCCGCTCGAGGGCCTGATCGAGGAGTATGCGCCGAACCTTCAGGCGATCTTCGAGAAGCGGCCGGAGATCAAGGCGGCCGTGACGTCCTCCGACGGCCACATCTACACCCTGCCCCAGGCCGAGGAGCTGGGCATCGGGGCGGTGCCCTTCTTCCTCTCGATCAACAAGACGTGGCTCGACCAGCTCGGTCTCGAGGTCCCCGAGACGATCGAGGAGTTCCGGGCCGCGCTCGAGGCGTTCCGCGACAACGACATGAACGGCAACGGGAAGGACGACGAGATCCCGTTCAGCTTCATCAGCGACTGGTGGTGCGCGGACGTCGGTGACGTCATGGCGGCGCTCGGCGGCATGCCGGACAACCTCGACCACCGGATCGTCCGCGACGGCAAGGTCGTCTACACGGCCGCGCAGCCCGAGTACCGCGAGGCCGTCGCGCAGCTCGCGGACTGGTACGCCGAGGGCCTCATCGACCCGGAGGCGCTGACCCAGGACGACAAGACGTACCTGGCCAAGGGCAAGACCGAGGAGCCGACGCTCGGCGCCTACGTGTGGTGGGAGACGGAGGAGGTCGTCGGACCCGACCGTGCCGCGGACTACGTCCTCGTCCCCGCGCTCGACGGCGTCGCCGGCCCTCTGGTCGGGCACGCCAACGGTGGCGACTACGCGCCCGGTGCCTTCGCGATCACGCGGGCGAACGAGTACCCGGAGGTCACGATGCGCTGGGTCGACCGGCTCTACGAGCCGGTGATGTCCGCCCAGGTCTCCTGGGGGCCGATCGGGGTGACGCTCGAGGAGAACGCCGACGGCGTCCTGGAGCAGATGGAGATGCCGGAGGGGGTCTCCGCAGGCGAGTACCGCCAGAAGGTCGCCCCGGGTGGTCCGCACGTGGTGCTCAAGGAGGACTTCGTCACCGTCGTCCTGCCCGAGCCCCGCGCCAGCCAGCGGCTCGCCGACCTGGAGGAGTACTACCTGCCGGCGGCGGAGCCCGAGTGGTACCCGAACGTCAGCTTCTCGGCCGAGGAGTCCAGCGAGATCGCGCAGATCGAGACGGAGCTGAAGACCTTCGTCAACACCCAGCGAGCCGAGTGGATCGCCAAGGGCGGCGTCGAGGAGGGGTGGGACGCCTACGAGTCCCAGCTGAAGGCGATGGGGCTCGACCGTCTCGTGGAGCTCTACCAGACCGCTCTCGACCGCTTCAACGCTGCATCCTGACCGACTTCCTGCCGCCCGACCCGGTGGCCGCGAGCACCCTCGCGGCCACCGGGCCCGATCATCGAGGACTGCCCGACACATGCTGCTGCTGGACGACCACTGGACGTGGGACTTCTGGACGACCCGGGACCGGGACGTCTACCACCTCTTCTACCTCAAGGCGCCCAAGAGCCTCGGCGACCCCGACCTGAGGCACGTCAACGCGCGCGTCGGTCACGCGACGTCGACCGACCTGCGCACCTGGTCGGAGCTTCCGGACGCGCTCGGTCCCGGCGCGGTGGGGTCGTGGGACGATCTCGCCACCTGGACCGGGTCCGTGCTCCAGGAGAGCGGGACCTGGTACATGTTCTACACCGGCGTCGACCGGCGCGACGGGGGCGCGACCCAGCGCATCGGTGTCGCCACGAGCGACGACCTGGTCACCTGGACGAAGCACCCGGAGCCGGTCCTGACGCTCGACGAGCGCTGGTACCAGGGGCGCGTCCCCGGCTGGGAGTCGATCGACTGGCGGGACCCGTGGGTCTACTGGTCGCCCGAGCACGGCGAGCACCGGATGCTGCTCACCGCGCGAGGGACCGCCGGGACGGTGGACGAGCGCGGTGTCATCGGCCGGGCCCGCGCGCGGACCCTGCTGGACTGGGAGGCGATCCCGCCCGCCCTTGCCCCGCGGGAGTTCGGCCACATGGAGGTGCCGCAGCTCGTCGAGGAGAGGGGCACGTGGTATCTCAGCTACAGCGTCTACGGGGACCAGCACTCCCACCGTCGGCTCCGGCGGGCCGCCCGGGAGACGGGCACCCACTACGTCATGGGGCCGAGCGAGGACGGACCGTGGAGCTCCCCCGGGGATCGGTTCCTGTGCGGCGGCGACGGAGAGCTGTACGCCGGACGGTTCGAGCGCGACCCCGACGGGCGGCTGGTCTTCCTCGCGTTCCTGCAGTGGGTCGACGGCGGCCCCTTCGTCGGGGGCCTGTCCGACCCCATCCCCGTGCTCGTCGAGACGGACGGCACCCTGCGGCTCGAGCGCAGCGCGATCGACCTGCCGGCCGCCGCGTCCGTGCCCGCATCCTGACCTCCACCACCGAACCCGCGGAGAAGACCATGACGACGCGCACCCGCGCCGCGACGACCGACCCGGCCTGCGACCAGCTCGAGCTGGCACCTGGTGAACGCGCCCGGACGTGGGTGGCGCCGACGGTCGCCGGGGGACCGCCCGGGACCCTCCTTGCCGTCGCGTCCGGGGAGTCGGCCGATGCGTGGTGGGTGCTCGGGATCGACCGCGACGCACGCTGGGTCCTCCGGAGGGGTGACGGCCGCGCCGGGTGGACCGATCATCCGGTGCCCGCGCGGCTCGAGCCGTTCACCTGGGCGCTCGTCGACATCGCGGTCGACGCCGACGGGGTCCTCGTCGTCACGGTGTCCGGTGAGCCAACGCGTCTCCCGGCGGCGGGCCACGGCGGTGCCCCCGCGTGGCGCGTGCGGATCGGCGTTCACGGCGACCGCGGGTGGTCCGGGCCGCTCGTGGACGGCCGGCCCTGGTACGACGGGTTCGTCGGCCTGTGCGGGAGGGTCGAGGTGGGTCGCCTCGCGGACGGGGAGGACGAGGACCTCCCCGCGCCGACGCTCGACCCGCGCTCGGCGTGGCCGCCGGCGCCGCTCACGGATCTCGATCGTCCGCGCTGGCACTTCTCGCCGCCCACGGGGTGGATGAACGAGCCGCACGGCGCGCTCCACCACGGGGGACGGCACCACCTCTTCTACCAGCGCAACGAGCTCGGCCCCTTCTGGGGCGCCATCACCTGGGGACACGCGGTCAGCGACGACCTGGTGACGTGGCGCGACGTCGGCCACGCGCTCGAGCCGCACCTCGTTCCCTGTGCGCCCGACGGCATCTGGTCGGGCAGCTCGGCGAAGGACGCGGAGGGGTCGCCCTACCTCTTCTTCACCGGGGGCGACGAACGCGACGACCCCAACCAGCGGACGGTCGTCGCCCGCCCCGTGACCGCCGACCTGAGCGAGTGGGTGGCCGATCGACGCCCCGTGACGACCTGGCACGACGCAGCCGCGGCAGCCGCCGGGCTGGGCCTCACCCTGCTGAGGGAGTTCCGCGACCCGTTCGTGTGGCGCGAGGGCGAGGAGTGGTTCCAGCTCGTCGGCACGGGTGTCGAGGGGCGGGGCGGCACCGCGTTCCTCTTCGCCGCCCCGGGACCGGACGGCCCGTGGGACGCCGTCGGGCCCCTCCTCGTCGGCGACGCCGCGGCGCAGCCGGAGACCGGCGTGATGTGGGAGCTTCCCGGCCTCGTCCCGATCGGTCGAGGCCTGGACGGCGTCGAGCGCCACCTGTTCCTGGTCTCGCCCTGGTGGGCGGAGCCCGGGCCGCACTGGCTTCAGTACGTCTGGTACTGGGTCGGCGTCTGGGATCGGGACGCGCGTCGGTTCCGACCCGACGACACCGCGCCGCGGTCGCTGGACGTCGGCGGCTACCTGACCGGAGGAACGCTGAGTGTCACGGAGGACGGCCGGGTGCTGCTGTGGTCGATCACGCAGGATCTGCTGTCGGACGAGGAGCATCGCGACCGGGGCTGGGCCGGTGGCGCGGGCCTGCCGCTCGAGCTGTCGCTGCGGGAGGGTCTGCTGGCCGTGGCGCCGGTCCGTGAGGTGACCCGTCTGCGCGACGGGTCGGCGGAGGTGACGTCCTCGCCCGAGGGTGGCGCCGGGTTCGAGCTCAGCGACGGCGCCATGTGGGAGCTGGAGGTGGACCTCGACCTGCCGCGGGGCGGCAGCGTCGTCGTCGCCGTCCGCCCGGGTGGCGACGAGACGACGAGGCTGACGGTCACGCGCCGCGACGACGAGGAGGTGGTCCTGCACGTGGCTGGTCCCCGCGAGCGTCCGTCCCGGCACGTCGGCGCGGACCTTCCCGGTCGGGTGCGGCTGCGGGTGATGGCCGACCACTCGCTGGTCGAGGCGTTCCTCGGCGACCGTGTCGTCGCGACGACGCGGGCCTGGGCGCGACCGGGCACCCGCGAGGGTGCGCACGTCGACGTGGGCGATGGTGCCGTCGTCGTCGGATCGCGGGCCTGGAGGCTGCGACCGGCGCCCGTCCTCGGTGACCGGCGCGAGACACCCCGGTCCGGCGCGACGGCGACCTGAGGCTGGCGAGCCGGCTACAGCGCGAGGACCTCGCGGATGGTGCGGGTGACGCCGCGCTCGTCGTTGCCGGGCGCGCGGTGGCGGGCGACGGCGACGGTGTCGGGGTGCGCGTTCGCCATCGCGAACGACCAGGCGGCGCGCCGGAGCATCCCGATGTCGTTGGGGTAGTCCCCGAACGCCATCGTCTGCTCCGGGGCGATGCCGAGCGCGTCCTGGAGCTCGCCGAGGGCGCGGCCCTTGTCCGCCGTCGGGCTCATGACGTCGACCCACACTCGCGCCGAGGACAGGAGCCGGGCGCCGGGGATCGTCCCGAGCGCGGGGAGGACGCCGTCCTCCGCGCCGCTGGGGTCCCAGACGGCGAGCTTGAGGTCGTCGTCGTCCACCGCGCGCAGGTCCTCGACCACCTCGAGCAGCGGGTAGTACGGACGGGCGACGGCGAGGAACTCCTCGTCCGCGCGGTGGGTGTAGGCGCTGCGCCGTCCGCACACGACGACGCCGGCGTTGCCGCCCGCCGCCTCGTACCGCGCGACGCCGTCGAGGACGGTCGCGCGCGTGCCGCGCGGGGTGGGGTCGATCGCGACGACCTCCTCCCCGCGGGCGAGCAGCGCCCCGTTCTCCGCGATGACGTCGAGCTCGCGCAGGAGGTCGGCCCCCGCCTCGGTGTCGTGGTCGGGGACGACGACGCGGCGGATGCTCTCCCACTGCCGTCCGCTCGCCGGGACGACGGCCACGCCGCGCCGGCGAAGCTCGCGCAGCACGGCGGGGAAGTCGGGGTCCAGGCGCTTGTCGGAGTCCAGCAGCGTCCCGTCGAGATCGATGGCCACGAGTCGGATGTCAGGGGTCACGGGTCCAGTCTCCCCCAGGGGACCGAGCCGACGGGCGCCCTGTGGACCGCGGGCGACGCCGCGGATGGTGGTCCCCAGAGTTGTCCCCAGCGTGGGGTCGCGCTCGGCGTCACGTCGGTCCGGGGTGGCACTCTTGGGCGATGGAGACGCTCGCGATCGGTGTGATCGGTCTGGTGGTCATCGCGTTCTCGGCGTCGCTGGCGCCGAAGCTGCGGATCGCCTCGCCGCTCGTCCTCGTCGTGCTCGGCATCGGGATCTCGCTGCTGCCGGGGGTGCCGGACGTCGTGGTCGACCCCGAGTGGATCCTCGCCGGGGTGCTGCCGCCGCTGCTGTACTCGGCGGCCGTGTCGATGCCGGCGATGGACTTCCGACGCGACCTGCGCACGATCTCCGGGCTCGCGATCGTGCTCGTCGTGGTGAGCGCCGTCGCGCTGGGCTTCGTGTTCCACGCGCTCATCCCCTCGCTGCCGCTGCCCGCCGCCATCGCGCTCGGGGCGATCGTCAGCCCGACGGACGCGGTCGCGACGTCGATCGTCAAGGACGTCGGCGTCTCGCACCGGCTGACCGCTGTGCTGGAGGGCGAGTCGCTGCTCAACGACGCGACGGCGCTCGCGCTCCTGCGCTCCGCCGTGGCGGTCGCGGTCATCCAGTCGGCCGAGCTGTCCGCCGGAACGGTGGCGTGGGACTTCCTCCGCTCGCTCGCCATCGCCATCGCGATCGGCTGGGTCGTCGGTCGCGCCAACCTGATGATCCGTCGCCGGGTGACGGACACCGCGGCGAACACGGTGCTGTCGTTCGCGGTGCCGTTCCTCGCGTCGATCCCCGCCGAGGTGCTCGACGCCTCGGGGCTGGTCGCCGCCGTCGTGGCGGGCCTCGTGACCGGTCACGGTGCCGCGCGGTACTTCCCGCCGACGCAGCGCGCGGCGGACGCCCGGACGTGGCGGACCGTCGAGCTGGTGCTCGAGGGCGCGGTCTTCCTCATCATGGGCCTGGAGCTCTCGGCGGTGCTCGACGGGCTCGGCTCGGCCTCCGCCGCCTGGCGCGGGGTCATGGCAGGGCTGCTCGCGATCGTCGTGGTCCTCCTCGTCCGTGCCGTGTACGTGGCGGTGCTGGTGAGCGGTCTGCAGCGGCGCAAGCGCCGGCTCGGCGAGCATCGGCGACGGGTCGGGGCGTTCGAGCAGGCGCTGGGCGATGACGTGCCGCCCAAGGTCCGCCGGCGCGTGGTGCGTCTGCGCTCCGACCTCGACTTCTACGAGCTGGAGAGCTTCGGCTGGCGCGACGGCGGGGTGCTCGTCTGGGCCGGCATGCGGGGCGTCGTCACGCTCGTGGCGGCCCAGACGCTGCCCGCGACGTTCCCGCACCGCAGCCTGCTCGTGCTCATCGCGTTCGTCGTCGCCGCCGTGTCGCTGCTCGTCCAGGGCGGCACGCTGCCCTGGCTCGTGCGGGTCCTGCGGCCCTCGGCGGTGGATGCGGACCGGGTCGCCCAGGAGTACCGGGAGCTCAACGCCGAGATGCTCGAGAAGGGCCTCGCGGAGGTGGTGGCCGAGGCCGGCGAGGGATCCGCGACTCCCGGGCAGGAGGTCGTCATGCAGCGGCTGCGCGAGCTCGTCCGCCGGCGTGAGGCCAGCGGCGCGGTCCTCGGCGCCGGACCCGGTGGCGGTATCGCGGCCGAGGCGGCCGGCGCCGGTGCGGAGAGTCGTGAGGACGAGGGTCGTGAGGACGAGGGTCGTGAGGACGAGACCGGCGGGCCCGGTGCCGAGGCGGGCGTTCGCGAGGTGCCGCCCGGAGCCGCGCCCTGGTCCGGCGACGCGAGGCCGGACGGCGAGGCGCTGGGAGCTGCCATGCGGCAGATGCGGCTGCGGCTGGTCCAGGCGCAGCGTCACGCCCTGCTGCGGGCTCGCGACGAGGGGCGCTACTCCTCGGTCGTCCTCACCGGGGCGCTGGAGGCGCTCGACGCCGAGCAGATCGCCCTCGAGGTCCGCGCCGACCTCGACTGAGCGCGCCGTCACCCGGACGCGGGTCGCCCCGCGCCGACCGTGAGGTGCGATCCTGGTGGCGTGAACGATCGTGGGAGCGCCGACACCGTTGCGGACCGCCTCGCCGTCGTCCGTCGTCGGATCACGCGGGCGAGCAGAGCCGCCGGGCGCGACCCGTCCGAGATCAGGATGCTGGCGGTGAGCAAGACCGTTCCGGCCGAGGTCGTCGAGTCGGCGCTGGACCTCGGCTGCCGTGACCTGGGCGAGTCGCGGGCGCAGGAGCTGACGGTCAAGGCGGAGGCGCTGGCGGAGCGCGGACCGCGCTGGGTGTTCATCGGCCCCGTCCAGACGAACAAGGCCCGCGAGGTCGCGAGGTACGCGCACGAGGTCCAGTCGCTCGACCGGGTCGAGCTCGCCGATGCGCTGCAGCGCCGGCTCGACCAGGCCGGTCGCATCCTCGACGTGCTCGTGCAGGTCAACACGTCGGCCGAGGCGAGCAAGTCAGGGGTGGCGCCCGACGCGGCGCTCGATCTCGTCCGGGAGGTCGCGCGCCGCGATCGGCTGCGCGTCCGCGGGCTCATGACGATCGGCACGCGTGGGGGCGACGAGGCGGAGACCCGGCGCTGCTTCCGCGAGCTGGTGCGGGTGCGGGAGCTGGTGCGCGACGCGGTGATCGACGGGGTCGTGCTGGACGAGCTGTCCATGGGGATGTCGGGAGACCTCGAGCTGGCGATCGCCGAGGGGTCGACCACCGTCCGCGTCGGCAGTGCGCTGTTCGGGGCGAGATAGGGGAGCGTCATGGGATCACGAGCCGTCGTGGTGCTGCCGGTGCGGTGGTCGGACGTCGACCTGTTCGGGCACGTCAACAATGCCGCGTTCCTGCGCTTCCTCGACGATGCGCGGTTCGCGGCCTTTCCGGGGATGGGCGTCGACGACGCGGGGGAGATCAGCGAGTCCGTGCTCGTGGTGGTCAAGCACGAGATCGACTACCTGGCGCCCGTGCGGTTCACGTCCGAGCCGCTGGCCGTCGAGGTGTGGGTGAGCCGCGTCGGGACGTCGTCCGTCGACTTCGGCTACGAGATCGGCGCGGTGGCCGCGGATGGGCCGGGTGGCGACGGGCCGATGGGTGCCGGCGTCGGAACCGACGGGACGGACGCCCAGGCGCGGTCGGGTGCCGGCGGCCCCGCGGCCACGCCCTTCCTGCGGGCGCTGTCGCGCATGGTCCAGATCGATCGCTCGACGGGCCGGCCGCGCCCGTTCGACGATGCGCAGCGCGAGGTCTTCGCCGCCCACACGGACGAACCGCCGCCGCTTCGCGGCTGGTAGCGCCGGAGGCGGACACCGTCCGTCGTCGCCGCTGACGGGGGCCGCGTTGGCCGCGGTTGCCGGTCGTGCCTGGCGCCGACCCCTCGATCCCTCCGCCACCGGCCCTCGGCCTCGTCCGCCACTGACCGTCGGCCTCGTCCGCCACCGACTAGCCCTCGGGTGTCGCTGCCGCTGGCCCCTGCCCCTGACCCTGACCCTGACCCTGCCGTCCTGCTCCCTGCTGCCCCACCGCCCGCCGCCGCATCGTCTCGCCGCCCGCGTCCTGGGGTGCCGCCGGCCCACCCTGGCCGTCATTGTCGTGACCCACGCCACACGGAAGTGCAAGCGATACATCGTTGACAGATCTCGATGGAACGTGCGACGATATGTCGGTACCGATCGCGATAGCGACCCACTCGCTCGCGACACCGACGAACCAAGGAGTTCTCATGCGACACCAGCACAGCAACCAGCCCCACCACCGCGAGGGGGGCCTCGGGAACGACGGTCCCCGTCGCGGCCGCACGTCCGACGACTTCGGCACCTTCGGCGGCGACTTCAGCGACGGCTTCGACCCTCGGGCCGATGGCGACGGTCGCGGTCGCGGGCGAGGCCGCGGCGGTCGACGCGGTCCCGGCTTCGGCACCGGCGGCATGGGCCGCGGGCCGATGGGTCCGGGCTTCGAGACCGGCGGCCGGGGCTTCGGCCCCTTCGGCTTCGGGCCCATGGGCCCGATGGGCGGCCCCGGCGGCCGCGGCCGCGGACGGCGCGCCCGTCGTGGCGACGTCCGGCAGGCGATCCTCGCCGTCCTGTCCGAGGGCCCCTCGAACGGCTACGGCATCATCAAGGCGATCGAGGAGCACACGGGCGGGGTCTGGCGCACCAGCCCCGGCTCGGTGTACCCCACGCTCGCGCAGCTCTCCGACGAGGGCCTCATCGCGCCGGTCGAGGGTTCCTCGGCCAGCGGCACCGAGTACGAGCTGACCGAGGCGGGCCGCACCCACGTGGCCGAGAACGCCGAGGAGCTCGCCAAGGTCTGGGCCCCCGCCGAGCAGGAGTGGGCCGAGGTCGGCGACCTGTGGGTCTCCGCCCGCAAGCTCATGGAGGCGCTCAAGCAGGTCACCATCAACGGGACCCCGGAGCAGCGCGAGCAGCTCGTCAGCAAGATGGACGAGCTGCGCCGCGAGGCCTACCGCCTCCTCTCGGAGTAGCCCCGTCGACGAGTGCGGGGTTCGGACATCGAACGGGTGCCGAACCCCGCGCTCGACGCAGCACCACCACCCAGCACCAGACGAACAGGAGGTGAGGCCTATGGCCCGCCCCGACACCCAGACCCCCGCCACGGCCCAGCACGGCCGCGGCCCGGCGCAGCGCGACCCGGCCGACGTCGCCCAGCTCGCCGCGCACCCCGTCTCCTACCGACGCATCGCCCGGCTCTTCGCCCCGCACACGGGCCGCCTCGCGGTCGTCGTCGTCCTCATCGTCGCCTCGTCGATCATCGGCCTGGCCACGCCGTTCCTCACCCGCGCCGCCGTCGACGACGCGATCCCCCACCAGGACGTCCAGCTCCTGCTCCGGCTCGTCGCGGGCCTCATCGGCGTCGCGGCCGCCACGGCCGTGCTCGGCGTCGTGCAGACCTGGCTCGCCACCCGCGTCGGCCAGCGCATCATGCACCGCCTGCGCACGGACCTGTTCACGCACCTCCAGCGCCAGGACGTCGGCTTCTTCACCCGGACCCGCTCCGGCGAGGTGACCAGCCGCCTGACCAACGACGTCTCGGGCGTCCAGAACGTCGTCACCTCCTCCGCCACCTCGGCGGCCGCGAACCTCACGACGGTCGTCGGCTCGCTCGTCGCGATGCTCGCGCTGAGCTGGCGGCTCACCCTCATCTCGCTCCTCGTCCTGCCGCCGGCGATCTACGTCTCGCGCAAGGTCGCGACCATGCGCCGCGACGTCTCCGCGCGACGCCAGGCGGCGCTCGCCTCGCTGCACGGGCAGGTCGAGGAGTCGCTCTCCGTCGGCGGCGCGACGCTCGCGAAGACGCTCGGCTCCGGCCCGGCGCTCGCCGAGCGGTTCACGACGACCTCGCACGGCATCCTCGGTCTCGAGGTCGCCGCGCAGCTCGCCGGCCGGTGGCGCATGGCGACCATGTCGATCGTCTTCGCGGCGATCCCCGCCCTCCTCTACCTCGCCGCGGGCCTGCCGGCGACGTCGGCCGGCATGACGATCGGCACGCTCGTCGCCTTCACGGCGCTCCAGGGCGCGCTCTTCCGCCCGCTCATGGGGCTGCTCGACGTCGGGGTCCAGCTCACCGCCTCGTCGGCCCTGTTCTCGCGTCTGTTCGAGCACCTCGACCTCCCGGTCTCGGTGGCCGACCCCGTCGACCCCGTGCCGCTCGACGCCGACGCGGTCCGCGGCGCGGTGACGTTCGACGACGTGACCTTCCGCTACCCCGGCGCCGACCGCGACGCGCTCAGTCACGTCACCCTCGACGTGCCCGCCGGCTCGCACCTCGCCCTCGTCGGCGCGACCGGCTCCGGCAAGACGACGCTGGCGAGCCTGCTGCCCCGCCTCATGGACGTGACGTCCGGCGCGGTGCGGATCGACGGCGTCGACGTGCGGGACGTCTCGCTGACCGACCTCGCGGCCGTCGTCGGTGTCGTGTCCCAGGAGCCTTACCTGCTGCACGCGAGCGTCGCGGAGAACCTGCGCGTCGCCCGCCCGGACGCGAGCGACGCCGAGCTGGTCGAGGCGGCGACGGCCGCGCGGCTCCACGACGTCGTCGTCGTCCTGCCCGACGGGTACGACACGATCGTCGGCGCTCGCGGCCACCGGTTCTCCGGCGGCGAGCGGCAGCGCCTCGCGCTCGCCAGGACGCTCCTGCGCAACCCGCGCGTGCTCGTCCTCGACGAGGCGACCGCCGCGCTCGACACGACGACCGAGCGCGCCGTCCAGCAGGCGCTCGAGCTGGCCCGGCGGGGCCGCACCACCATCACGATCGCGCACCGGCTCTCGACGATCGTCGAGGCCGACGTCATCGCGGTCGTCGACGACGGCCGGATCCTCGAGCGCGGCAGCCACGCCGAGCTGCTGGCCGCCGGTGGCGCGTACGCCCGGCTGTGGCGCGACGCCGCGCAGGGCGCCGGTTACTCCGGGCCGGTCCTCGCGGCCTGACGGCGCCGCCCGGCTCCGACCGGTGGGCTCCCCCCGATGTCGGAGGACGCCTGTCCCTCACGCCGACGACGCGACCCCGCATGTGACGCAGATCACATGCGGGGTCGCGTCATGTTCGGCCCGTTCGTCCGTCCAGTCAGATGAGAGGTCCAGCACGTGAGGGCGTGCGGGACCGAGACACACCGGAGTCCGCCGGTCTGCGCCGCAGGGGGGCGCGGACCGGGACACCGGACGGTCGGACCACCGCAGGGGGGTGGACCGGCACACCGTCACGGCGGCGGGATGGGGCACGACCAGCTCGTGCGTCGTCCCGCCGCCGTTGTCGTGCTCCGGCGAGGGCTCAGGACTGCGTGAGCCAGACGACGCCGGTGGTGAGAAGGAACGTCAGCACGACGAGCCCCAGCCAGAGCCCGGTGGCGCGCGACGACGTGCCGGGTCCGGCCTCGGGCACCGCCGCGCTCGCCGCCGCTGCCTCGTCGGCGTCCTCGGTCTCCTCGGCTCCGGTGCCGGGACCGGCCGCCGCCCCGTCCTCGTCGCGATCGGCCTCGACGTCGCTCTGCCCGACGTCGGCCGCGTCGCTCTCCTCGACGCTCGCGTCCGCGTCGGAGTCGTACGCGTCGAGCACCTCGCGCGCCTCGGGGCCCAGGTCGGCCGTCGCCAGTGTCGCGCCCAGCAGCCGCAGCGGCGTCGCCGTCGCGTCCTCGCCCGCCGCCGGAGTCGGCTCGCCGGGCTCGCCGACCTCGGCGTCCGGCTCGACGTCGCCCGCGTCGTCCCCCGCTCCGGTCGCCGCGTCCACGACCACGACGGTCACGTTGTCCCGCGTCGCGTGGTCGAGCGCGAGGGCCACCAGCCGGTCGGCCGCCTCCTGCGGCGATCCCTCGGCGAGCGCACCGAGGATCGCGTCGTCGGTGACGTAGTCGGACAGCCCGTCGCTGCACAGGAGCAGCCGGTCGCCGGCCGCGACGGCATCGGTGACCGACACGTCGGGCAGGTCGTCCGAGGTGTCGTCGAGCGAGCGGAGGATGACGCTGCGGAACGGGTGCTCGCGCACGGCCTCGGGTGCGAGCCGGCCGGCGTCGACGAGCCGCTGGACGTGCGTGTGGTCGACGGTGAGCTGCTCGAGATCGCCGTCGCGCAGGCGGTACAGGCGCGAGTCGCCGACGTGGGCGAGCACGACCCCCTCGGGCGTGAGCGCCAGCGCCACGAGCGTCGTGCCCATGCCGGTCATCGACGGGTCGACGGCGGACAGCGCCCGCAGCTCGCCCTTGGCCCGCGTCAGGGCGTCGGTCAGGGCCTCCCGCGTGAGGCCGGCCGCGTCGCTCGCGCCGGCCGGTCCGGCCGGGTCGCCGGGGTCCGGGCCGACCAGCGTCGTGAGCCGGTCGACGACGACGGCGGAGGCCACCTCCCCGGCCGCATGGCCGCCCATCCCGTCCGCGAGCGCGACGAGGCGCTCGCTCAGGAGCGCGGCGTCCTCGTTGTTCGTGCGCACGGTGCCGAGGTCCGTCGCCCCCGCGGCACGGAAGCTCAAGGGGATGGTCATCGTGGCGCCATTCTGTCGCACGCGGGACCCGAACACGAACCGCGGGCCCGTCCGAGCGGCTGCACGGGACCGATGGGGGCTCAGACCAGGTTGCGCTTCTGCAGCCACTGCAGGGCGAGCCACCCGAGCGGGATGCGGACCCAGAACGTGACGAGACGGAAGACGAACGCCGTCGCGAGGGCCACGGCGGAGCCGACGCCAGCGGCCGTGAGGCCGGACGTGAGCGCGAGCTCGACGGCACCGATACCACCCGGCGTCGGCACCATCGCGCCGGCCGTGTTCCCCGCGAGGTAGACGATCGACAGCGAGGTCACCGGCAGCGACTGGTCGAACGCCAGGAGCGTGAACCCGAACGCCGCGATGTACCCGACCGTCATGATGACGTTCCCGACGAGCGCGGCGACGAGCCGGCCCGGCTGCGCGATGACCCACACGAGACGCGGCCAGATCTGGCGGACCGTCGGCATGATCTTGGCGAGCACCCACCGGCGCACCCTCGGGACGAACAGCGCCGCCGTGAGCACGAGCACCACGCCGAGCACCACGAGGAGCACCGCGCCCGACGGGAGGCCGTCGAGCGCTCCGGTCGAGCCCGTCACGAGCGCGAGCGAGAGCAGCAGGAGCACGGTGGTGATGAACTGCGAGACCTGGACGAGGGCGACGGTCGCGACGGCCATGGGGGTGTCGAGCCGGTTCTTCTGCAGGAAGCGCAGGTTGAGCGCGGCGGGTCCGACGCCGGCCGGCGCCACGAGTCCCACGATGCTGGCGGCGACCTGCACGAGCGTCGTCCGCCACAGGCTGAGCCGCTCGGGCGAGAACGCGACGAGCGCCATCGCCGAGCCGACGTAGGTCGCGAGGCCGAGCAGGAACGCCACCGCCATGAAGTAGGGGTTCGCCCCCCTGGCGAACCCGATCATCTCGCTGATGTTGAACTGGGTGAGGACGATCACCGCGGCGACGGAGGCCACGGTCGCGGTGATGACGGTGCGGCCGGAGAACCGGCGCATCTGGACGGGCGCGACCTCGGTGCCGCTCGGCAGGATGCCGAGCAGGACACCCTGGACCTCCTTGAGCACCTTCTTGTTGCGCCGCGCCTCCGGCCGGGTGCGCTCGGGGAGCACGACGATCTGGAAGATCGGGGCGATCGCCTGCAGGTCCTCGCGGGTGAGGTTGCGGACGGCGCTGGCCATCGCGCGCTCCGGCCCCACGCGGAGCGCGAGCAGCGCGAGCAGCGCCACGACGTCGAGCCGGCGGGACAGCCGGGGCGAGGACGTCTCGCCCTGCGACCAGCCGGTGAGCAGCACCTGGTCGTCCCCGTCCAGCAGGATCGCGTGGTCGTCGAGGTTGCGGTGCGCGATGCCGGCGGCGTGCGCCGTGCGGAGCTGGTGCCACATCCCGTCGAGGACGTGGTCGGTGAGCCGGCGGGTCTGGACGTCGGCGAGCACCTGGGTGCCCGGCACGTGCTCCGAGACGAGGACGGCCGAGTCGTCCTCGAGCGTGAGCCCGCGCAGTCGCGGGGTCCGGACGCCGGCGGCCTCGACCGCGTAGGCCATGAGCGCGGCGCGGTCGACGGAGGCGCGCAGCGACACGGTCGTGCGGTGGGACGGGCCGCGCAGCCGCAGCGTGTTCCAGGTCGCAGCGAGGGTGCCGACGACCTGACGGTCCCCGTCGAGCACGCCGACGTCCCACACGCGTCCGGCGACGTCCCGGACCGAGTAGATCCGGTTCTCGCCCTCCTCCTCGCCGACGACGGCGGTCGCCGCGCGCAGCGGGGGACGCTGGCGCTCGCGCGGCTCCGGCGTCTGCGGCACCTGCGCGGTCAGCTCCTCCGGGATCTCCTCGCGGACGGGCGGCAGCTCGGTCGAGAAGTCCCAGGTCTGGGCGAGCAGGTCGCGCGCGCGGGGTCGCGGCGGCGCGACGGGGGCGGTGCCCGCCTCGTCCTCACCCGGACCGCCGACCGCGTCGTCGCCGGCGGGGGCTGCGCCGGCGGGAGCTGCGCGACGGGCCGCGTCGCCGTTGCCCTTCGCGTCCGGCTCCTCCGTCACGTAGCCGATCGGGGCGTCGGTGACGACGGTCTCGGGCTCGACTCCCTCGAGCGGGCGACCGTCGACGATGCGCAGGATGCGCTCGGGGTCGATGCCGCAGCGGCGCATCGCGACCACGAGCCCCTCCCCGTACGCGCGGTCGCCGAGGACACCCATCGCGTACCGGACGCCGAGCCCGACGGCGCGGCCGGCGAGCACGGAGGCGAGCGCGCCGGGCAGCGACATGCCGGAGCGGAGCACCTGGAGCACGAGCGTGAGCCAGAGGAGGTTCCAGGTCCAGGTGACGAAGCGCCGCCGGTCGCTCGTGCCCATGACGGTGAGGTAGGCCGCGAGCGCGCCGATGACCGGGATGAACGCCGTGCTGCTCTTTCCCTGGACGCCGTTGACCAGGGCCTCGGGGCCGACGGTGGCGAGGAGCCAGTTGCCCCCGACGACGATGGCGGCGGCGAGACCGCCAGCGATGACGCCCTCGCCGACCTGGCGCGGGCGCCGGCCGATGAACGCCACCACCGCGATGACGAGCGGGAGCACGAGCGTGACGACGCCCTCGAGGATGTTGAGCGGGGCGAGCAGGAACGCCTTCACCGCCGGGGGGAGCGCGTCCGAGACGTCCTGGGTGACGCCCTCGGTCGTCGCATGCGCGAACACGGCGAGGAGCAGGACCAGCACGACGCCGAGGACGGCGAGGGCCGCCGCGACCAGGTCGCCGGGCCGGCGCAGCCGGTAGACGGGGAGGTCGACGACGGTGACGCGGCGCTCCGGCGACGGTTCGAGCGGTGCGGGGCGCGGGAGGCGCCGGACGATCTCGGCCGTCTCGCGCTCGATCACCGCGGTCCCGGTGGACGGCGAGGGCTCGAGCTGCGCGGGGAGGGCCGGGGTCGCGGTGGTCGTCGGGTGCTGCTCGGTCGGCTCGTCGTCGTCGTCGGTCGGCTCTACGGCGCCTTGCTCGTCGTCCTCGGCGACCGGCTCGTCGTCGGGGTCGACCCCGTCCTCGTCGTTCTCGGGCGCGGCGGGGGCGTCCCGCTCGGTCGAGGGCCGCGGCCGGGGGCCGGCGGCCTCCTCCAGGGGTTCGTGAGCCGATCCGGCGGGACGGGTGGCGTCGTCCGCGTCGTCGTCCTCGGTCCGATCGGCGACCGCGCGGGCGAGCTGGGCGAGATCGAGCCGCTCGGTCGGCTGATACCCGGGGACGGACGACGTCGCGTCGCCGCTCTCCGGGTGCTCGTCCGAGGGCTGGGTCACGCTGGAAGTGTAGGTGCGACCCCCTCGCCGGGGCGTGGTTCCGCGGGTGGATGTCGGGTGAGGCGGGTCTCCTCCGCCCGGGGGAGACGACTCAGGCGAGACCAAGGGCCGCGAGCCAGGCGGCGGGCACGAGGGCGTAGCCGACGAACGCGACGACGTCGATCAGCGTGTGCGCGACGACGAGCGGCATGGTGCGGCGTCCCCAGCGCGGGACGAGGAAGTACCAGGCGAACAGGACGCCCATGAACACGTTGCCGACGGCCATCCCCGGTCCCTGGTACAGGTGGTAGCTGCCGCGCAGGATGGCGCTCGCGGCGATCGTCGCGACGAGGCCCCAGCGCAGGTCGCCCAGGCGGGTGGTGAGGTAGCCGACGACGACGCTCTCCTCGAGGAAGCCGTTCGCCAGGGCCGCCAGGACGAGCACGGGGACGGTCCACCACACCGCCGTCAGGTTGGTCGGCTGCACCTGCACGGTGACGCCGAGCGCGCGGCCGAGCAGGTAGACGCCGAGCCCGGGGATGCCGACGCAGGCCGCGAGCGCGACCCCGTGCAGGAGGTCGGTGCGGACCCGGGTGAGGTCGAGGCCGATGCGCCGGAAGGCGGCGCGGACCGTCGGCGCGAGGAGGTAGATCGCGAGCAGCGCCGGCAGGGCGATGAACGCGATCCGGCGGAGCTGGTACAGGAGGTCGAGCCAGGGGCGGGCGTTGATCGTCGTGTTGATCGAGGCCGTCTGGTCGGCCAGCGGGACGTCGATCGTGTACCGGTCGACGAGGTTGAGGATCGCGTACGTCGCGCTGGCGAGGACGGTGACGCCGAGCACGAGCCAGATCTCGTAGGTCCAGCGGCGCCGCTGGGCGCGGCTGGGGAGGGGTGCGGCGTCGGCCATGACCAGGTTCTACCAGGGATTCCTGGGCGAGAGGTGGGTCCGACCGCGCGAGCTCGCGGGACGCTCGGCGGGCACCGCGCCGGCGGAGCCCCCGGGGGCGACATCGGGGGTTGACGGCCAAGAACTTTGTAGTGCAAAGTACTCGGCATGAGCACGAACGACTTCGACGACACCCGCGGCGGCGACGCCGCTGCCGTCCCCGACCCCGCTGCCGCTGGCGCTGCTGCCGCGGCCGACCGCGACGCGGCGGCTGGCCCGGACGCCGTGGCCGAGCCCGGCGTCGACCCGGCCTTCGACCCGGCGCTCGCCCAGGCGATCCTCGACGCGCAGCCGGACGTCACGCGCCGCCTCACCATCGACGGAGCGGTCCTCTTCACCGCCTGGGGTCTCGCGTGGCTCGTCGGCTACCTGCTCCTGTGGTTCACCGGCCGCGAGAGCGCCGACGACACCGCGCCCGGGTGGGCGCTCGCGACGTTCTTCGGCCTGCTGGTCTCGGCCGGCGTCGTGACGGCCGTGCACATCGCCCGGCGCAGCCGCGGCGTCCGGGGCGTCTCGGCCGACTCGGGCCTGCTCTACGGCCTCTCGTGGACGTTCTCCTTCATCGCCGTCTCCTTCATCATCGGCGGGCTCGCCCAGCACGGTCTGTCCGGTCCGCAGATCGCGGTCCTCTCCAACGGCGTCTCCTGCCTCGTGGTCGGCGCCCTCTACATGGCCGGCGCGGCGATGACCCGCCAGCGGACGTGGTTCGTGCTCGGCGCCTGGATCGCGGCCGTCGGGGGCTTCACGACGGCGCTGCCGATCGCCCAGCTCTACCTCGTCATGGCGCTGGCGGGCGGGGGCGGCATGCTCGCCGCGGCCGTGCTCTCGTCCGTGCGAGGTCGATCGACCTCGCGCGGTGGCGGCCCTCGCGCCGACGGGGGGCGGGCGTGATGGACCTCGATCCCGTCATCCACGCCCCGGCCCGGCTGCGGATCATGGTGGCGCTCGCGGCCCTGCCCGCCGGCGACCAGGTCTCGTTCCCGCGGCTGCAGGAGGAGCTCGGGATGACCGCCGGCAACCTCTCCACGCACGCCCGCAAGCTCGAGGACGCCGCGTACATCGCGCAGGAGAAGACCTACCTCAAGCGCACCCCGGTCACCTATCTCGCCCTCACCGACACCGGCCGCGCCGCGCTCACCGCGTACCGCGCGACCCTCACCCAGCTCCTCGGAGGTGCCTCATGACCGCCCCACCCGCCACCCCGTCCGCGTCGTCCGCCGCGTCGTCGCCCGTCGTCACGCTCGATCGCGTGACGCGCACGTTCGGCGACGTCGTCGCCCTCGACGACGTGTCGCTCGACCTGCACGCCGGCCAGCTCGTCGGCATGCTCGGCCCGAACGGCGCCGGGAAGTCGACGCTGCTCTCCCTGGTCGCCGGGCTGCGCAGGCCGACGAGCGGCACGGTCCGCCTCATGGGCCGCGATCCGCGCGACCCCGTCGCCCGCATCGGCCTGGGGACCACGCCGCAGGAGACCGGACTGCCCGCGACGCTGCGGGTGCGCGAGGTGATCGACTTCGTCGCCGGGCACTTCCCCGACCCGATGCCGACCGCCGAGGTGATGGACATGTTCGGCCTCGGCGACCTCGCCCGACGGCAGACCGGGTCGCTGTCCGGCGGACAGAAGCGGCGGCTCGCGGTCGCGCTCTCGATCGTCGGGCGACCGCGCGTCGTGCTGCTGGACGAGCCGACCACCGGCCTCGACGTCGACGCGCGACGCGTGCTCTGGGACGCGGTGCAGGCCTACCACGCCGGGGGCGCCGCCATCGTCGTCACCAGCCACTACCTCGAGGAGATCGAGGCGCTGGCGCAGCGGGTCGTCGTCGTCGACGGGGGTCGGATCCTCGCCGACGACGACCTCGCGAGCGTCCTGTCCCGCGTCGGGTCGCGCACGGTCCGGTTCCGGCTCGCGGACGCGGCGGCGATCGCCGACGCCGGCGTCCTCGCCCTGCTCGAGCACGCCGAGCGGGAGGGCGACCGGTGGACGGTCGTGACGCCCGAGGCGGACGACCTCGTCCGCTCGCTCGTCGCGGCGGACGTGCCCTTCACGGGCCTCGACGTCCGCGGCGCCACCCTCGAGGAGGCGTTCGTCGCCATGACGAGCCCGGCCGCGACGAACCCGGTGACCACCACCAACGGAAGGAGCGCACGGTGACAACGTCAACCGAGCGACCGACGACCGCAGCACTGACCCCGCGTCCCGGCTGGCGTCTCGCCCTCACGCACACGAAGTTCCAGATCCTCGAGACGGTGCGCATCCCGATCGCGCTCGTCGGCAACCTGGTGTTCCCGGCCCTCGCGCTGCTCTTCTTCGTCGTCCCGCAGCGGGAGGTGGCCGACAACCCCGTCTTCGCCACCGCCGCCGTCGCCCAGCTCGGGATGTTCTCCGTCATGTCGGTGGCGATGTTCACGCACGGCGTCGGCGTCGCGGAGGACCGCGCGCTCCCGTTCGACACGTTCGTCCGCGCCCTGCCGGCGGGCGCGATGCCGCGGCTCATGGGTCGGATCCTCACCGGGCTGTGCCTCACGGCGCTCGCGCTGGTGCCGCTGGTCCTGGTCGGGTGGCTCCTCACCTCCGCGACCCTGCCGCTCGGCCGGCTGGCCGCGTCCGTCGGGGTGGTGCTGCTCGTCGCGATCCCGTTCACCCTGCTCGGGCTGTCGATCGGGTACTGGCTCTCGTCGAAGGCCGCGATCGCCATCGTCCAGGTCGTGCTGTTCCCGCTCGCGTTCGCCGGCGGCCTGTTCATGCCGCCCGAGGTCTTCCCGCCGTGGATGAACTCGATCTCGCTCGCGCTCCCCTCCCGCGCCGGGCGCGACCTGCTCGTCTGGGTGACGTCGGGCCAGCAGCTCCCGGCGTCGACGATCCCGGTGTTCCTCGGGTGGACGCTCGTGTTCGCCGTCATGGCGGTGCTCGCCTACCGCGGCGACGAGGGCCGTCGCTACCGCTGACCGGACGAACGCGCCGAGGCCGACCCCCGGGGTCGGCCTCGGCGCGCTCGTCCGTCAGGTCGTGGTGCGCAGGCGCAGCGAGTTCGTCACGACGATGACCGAGCTGAGCGCCATCGCGGCGCCGGCGATCATCGGGTTGAGCAGGCCGAGCGCCGCCAGCGGGATCGCCAGCACGTTGTAGGCGAACGCCCAGAACAGGTTCTGCTTGATGATCCGCAGCGTGGCGCGGGAGAGCCGGATCGCCTGCGGGACGCTGCGCAGGTCGCCGCGCACCAGCGTGATGTCGCTGGCCTCGATGGCCACGTCCGTGCCCGAGCCCATCGCGAGCCCGAGGTCGGACTGGGCAAGGGCGGCGGCGTCGTTGACGCCGTCACCCACCATGGCGACGACGCGGCCCTCTCGCTGCAGCCGCTCGATCTCGGTCACCTTGCCCTCGGGCAGGACGCCGGCCACGACGTCCTCGATGCCGACCTGGGCGGCCACCGCGCGTGCCGCGGCCTCCTGGTCACCGGTGAGGAGGAGCGGGGTGATGCCGAGGGCCCGCAGCTCCTCGACGGCCCGCGCGCTCGTCGGCTTGATCGCGTCGGTCACCGAGAGGACGCCCGAGCCCGCCGGTGCGCCCGCGTCGTCGGCCCCCCACGCGACGACGACCGTCGTCGCGCCCGTCGCCTCCAGCGGACCGACCGCGTCGCTCACCGCGCGCGGCAGCGTCACCTGCTCGGCCACCCAGCCGGGCCGGCCGACGACGACGGGGACGGTGGCGCCGTCGAGCGTCACCCGCGCGCGGACGCCGAAGCCGGCCTCGCCGCGGAAGTCGGTGACCGCGGGCGTGGTGAGCCCGTCGGCGCCGGCGACCACGGCCCGCGCGATCGGGTGCTCGGAGGGGCCTTCCACCGCCGCCGCGACGGCGAGGACCTGCTCGCGCGCCGTGCCGGGGCCGGCCACGACCTCGCCCAGTGTCATGGCCCCCTGCGTGACCGTTCCGGTCTTGTCCAGGACGGCGACGTCGACGCGGCGCGTGGCCTCGAGGATCTCCGGGCCCTTGATGAGGATGCCGAGCTGGGCGCCGCGGCCCGTGCCGACGAGCAGCGCGGTCGGCGTCGCGAGCCCGAGCGCGCAGGGGCAGGCGATGATGAGGACGGCGACGGCGGCCGTGAACGCGGCCTGGATCTCGCCGGTGGTGAGGCCGCCGCCGTTGGTCGCGCCGAGCACGAGCCAGACGGCCAGCGTCAGCAGCGAGAGGCCGATGACGATCGGGACGAACACGCCCGAGATGCGGTCGGCGAGGCGCTGGACCGGGGCCTTGCCGGTCTGCGCGCGCGAGACGAGCCGGCCGATCTGGGCGAGCGCCGTGTCCGACCCGACCCGCGTCGCGCGCACCAGCAGGGCGCCCGAGGTGTTGACGGTCGCACCGGTGACGGTGTCGCCCGGGGTGACGTCGACGGGGACGGGCTCGCCCGTCAGCAGCGACGTGTCGACGGCGGACGTGCCGTCGACGACCTCGCCGTCCGTCGCCACCTTCTCGCCCGGCCGGACCAGGAACAGGTCGTCGACCCGGAGGTCGCCGATCGGGACGAGCCGCTCCGTGCGGCCGCCGTCCGCCGTGGGCGTGACCAGCGTCGCCTCCTTCGCGCCCAGCTCGAGCAGGCTGCGCAGGGCGTCGCCGGACGAGCGGCGGGCCCGGTACTCGGCGTAGCGCCCCGCGAGCAGGAAGGTGACGACGACGGCCGCGACCTCCCAGTACATCTCGGGGTGACCGCTCGTGTGGGCCGAGCCGACGTCGGACAGGCGCGGGATGAACGTCGGCGTCATCCGCATGCCGATCTCGCCGCTGCCGCCCAGCAGGAGCGCCCACAGCGACCACAGCGACGCGGAGATGACGCCGAGCGAGACGAGCGTGTCCATCGTCGAGGAGCCGTGGCGCGCGGCGCGGAACGCGGCCGTGTGGAACGGCCACGCCGCCCACGTGACGACCGGGAGGGCGAGGACCGCGACGACCCACTGCCAGCCCGGGAACTGCAGCGGAGGGATCATCGAGAGGAGCATCACCGGGGTCGAGAGGATCGCGGCGACGACGAGGCGGCTGCGGAGCACCGCGCCGCGGTCGGGGTCGGGCGCCGAGGTGTCGCCGTCGGGATCGTGCCCGGGGCCGTGGGCGTGGCCGGAGAGCGGGTCGGCGTCGTGCTCCGGGTGTCCGTGGTGCTCGGGGTCGGCGTGGTGCGCGTGGGGGTCGGCGTCGTGCGCGTCGTGGTGGTGGTCGTGCGACGACCCGGCGCCGGCCGGGGCGAGATCGGTGCGGGACACGACGCGCGCGGTGTAGCCGGCGCTCTCGACCGCCTTGAGCAGCTCGGCGTTCGCGACCGGCCGGGTGAGCAGCACGTGCGCGCTCTCCAGGGCGAGGTTGACCTCCGCCGTCGCCCCCGGCACCTTGCCCAGCTTGCGCTCGACGCGGCTGACGCAGCTCGCGCAGGTCATGCCGCTGACGGCGAGGTCGACCTCGGCGACGGGCGTCGGCTCGGTCCCGGTCTCGGGGTGGGTGCTGGTCATGGCGGGCTCGTTCCTACGTCTGGCGGCGTGCTCGGTCGGGTGCGTTCGGGTGTCTGGTGGCGTGTGGGGCGGCGTGCGGTGGGCGCGCCCGACGGACCCGCCGCCGGCCGGTGGCTCGGCGGGGGGGGCGCGCGGGTCGTGGCGGGGGGGCGACGCGGGGGCCGCGGGGGGGGGGCCCGGCCCCCCCCCCCCCCCCCCCCCCCCCCCCCCCCCCCCCCCCCCCCCGGGGGCGGGGGCCGCGGGGCCCTCCCCCCCGCGGCGCTCCCCCCGCCCCGCGGCGCCGCCCGGCCGCCCCCCCCGCGCGGCGCGCGGCCCC
>Ga0066256_1000620_pt1 | contig 79184 bp, 82 predicted proteins | sample ThiBio_1000_biof_FD_87107 | JGI IMG/M metagenome (GOLD analysis project Ga0066256, IMG submission 87107) | Wastewater bioreactor microbial communities from Cape Town, South Africa - Thiocy_expt_1000_biof (version 2) | ecosystem: Engineered > Bioreactor > Thiocyanate-remediating >... | reverse complement strand
AGCGCCTTGACGCTCGCATGGTCCAGCGCGGCAATGAAGCCCCACAGGTGCGCCACGTCACGCGGCATGCCCGTAGCCCATCCGGCGTGACGATCCGCCAGCGCCTGCGCCGCCGCCGTGTCCTCGATGCCGTCCGCATGCCCGCCAAGGCTGGCGCTGATAGGACGGATTTCAAGGCAATGGGCATCAACGCCGCGATAGAAGGTCTGCGCGGCGAGCGCATGGGTGACAGCGATCAACGCCATGTCCGGCTGCTCGCCAAGAGCGAGCCGCAGGCCAAGGGTGCGATGCGCGGTCAGGTCGCGGACAAGGATGTCCGACAGCGGCTTGCCGTCTTCCTCCGTGTCCTCGTCCTCTGCGTCTGGCTCGGCAACATCGTCGCCGTCCTCGACAACCTCGCCATCGGCATTGACGCGCACGCCGTCGATGACGGTTTCGCCATCGCTGGCTTCCTCCGCTTCCGGCTTCTCGTCCTCGGGGCGGACAAACCCGCGCTCGATGCGTGCGCCGCCGTCATGGTCCAGCACGACAAACACGCCGCTGCGCGTGATGTCGTCGAGGTCGTAGGCATGGCGCTTGGCGTCGATGTGCTCGATCTCGGCTTCAAGCTCCCCGAAACGCTGATCCACATCGTCGGGAAGCTCGTCCGCGCCCTCATACTCCGACGACAGGCGGTCATATTCCTCCTGTGCGGCGGCGTAGTCGGCTGCATCCTCGGCAGACAACTCCACCGGATGCGGATAGACACGGCGCATGCCGTGCGCATGGGGGAAGTCGATATGCGCTTCCCACCACTTCCATCCCTCGTCTCCCCGGACGCGGAACGCAATGCCTTCCAGCTTCTCCATGACAAGCCGGTCGAGCAATGCGGCATCTTCATAGAACCCGCCGCGATCCTCCGTGAACAGATCGCGGATGATATTGCCGCCCGCCTCGATATAGGCTTCCGCACCGATGAAGATCGCGCGCCGATCCGTCGCCGGGACGTTCGCCTTGGTCAGATCGCGCCGAATTTGCGCGGGATCGCGGTTAAAGGACAGGTTCGCAAAAACCTGCTCCTGCCGTGCATGGTCCTCGGTGATCGCGAAAGCCATCAACTGGTCCAGCGTCAAACCGCCGTCACGATAGACCTGCATCAGCTTGGAGCTGACAGCGCCAAGCCGAAGCCGCTGCTTCACCACATGCGCGGTGACGCCGAAGCGGGCCGCGATTTCCTCGGCTCCCCATCCGCGATTTTCGGCAAGCTCGCGGAAGCGCTCATACTCGTCGGCGGGATGAAGGTTCTCGCGCGTTACGTTCTCGTCAAGGCTGATTTCGGCCGCGTCGTTCACCGTGTCGATGAGGCAGCGGATCGGTTCGGTCTTCCTGATCTCCTTGCGCTTCACGCGGAGCAACTGCGCCAACCTGCGGCCTTCGCCAACGGCCACGAGATAGAAGCCGGTCGGCTGTCCTTCCGCGTCGCGCTCCGGCTCCACCACAAGGTTTTGCAGGATGCCCTTCGCGGCGATGCTTGCCGCCTTCCCCTCGATAGACGCCTCGCTATGCGGGGTCTTTCGCGCATTCTTCGGATGCTTCTTGAGTTTGTTGAGCGGAATGAAAACCGTCTCGCCGCTTGCTGCGACCGACGCGGTTTCCGCGCCGGTCTCAACCGCCGCAACCGTTCCCGCTTCTCCGACGCTGCGAACGTCCACGTCCGCCGCTTCCACAACCGTCGCAACCGGGACGGCCTTCGTCTTTTTCGATGTCCTAGCCATTGTTCCAATCCTTTCTCTGTTCATGCCGGAGGCATGGCCCCCGCCATGCCTCCCGGGGGCGCGTGAGCGCTCGGCAGAGAGGGGGGCAGCTATCGGCGAGCGTGGCCGGGCTGCGCGACAAGCGAGGTGGATTGGAAGGATCGGTAGAATGACATGATGCGCCGCCTTGCGCGTGCGCGGCCCTGCCATTGCGCAGGCGGTAGTCGCGGGGGAGAGATGGCCGAGACCATCTCTCCCCGGCTACGATCGGCAAGGCGTCAGCCGCAGCCGATCACGACAAAGCGAGCGCAGCTCTCCGTAATTTCTGCCTCACTGGGGATGGTGCGGGACGCCGAGGGCCGTTGAAATAATGCTCGCTCTCGGAGCGTCCGTATGCTATTGTCATACGAACACGAAAGAGAGCCATCATGTCCAATCTCGCCCCTGTGAGTGTGCGGGTATCCCAGAAAGAGCGTGAGCTGCTTGAGGCCGCCGCGGATCAATCCCGCACCAATCTGAGTGACTTCATCCGCCGCAAGGCGGTGGAAGCGGCCGAGATCGAGCTTCTTCAGCAGAATCGCGTGACCATTCCGGCCGCAAAGTGGAAGCAATTCGAGGCGTGGGTAAACAGCCCGGCCAAGGAGATTCCGGCACTGAAGAAGCTCTCGAAGAGCCGCCCGGTATGGCAGGACTGACGCCACCGCGCCAGCTTGAGGAAAGCGACGACTGCGCGACTTTCGATTGCGGCCGCGAGGCGATGAATCAATGGTTTCGTCGGCACGCCTGGCGCAACCAGCAGATCGACGTGTCGCGAAGCACGGTGATCTGTGATGCTGAAACCGGCAGGATCGCCGGCTATGTCACCCTCAGCGTGGGACATATCGAGCGCGAGTATCTGCCGAAGGCATCGCAACGGAATCGGCCAGAGAACATTCCGATTTTCCTGCTCGGCCAGCTTGCGGTCGACACGCGGTTTCAGGGCATGGGGATCGGACGGTCGCTCATGTTCTATGCGCTGAAAACCGCCGTCGGCGTGGCGAGGGAAATTGGCTGCTACGGCGTGTTGACGCATCCGCTCGACGATGATGTGCGCCGCTTTTATCAGGAGTTCGGTTTCGAGGACTTACCCCACGATCCGCGGCGAAGCATGATTGTCAGGATCAAGGATCTCGTGCGCAGTGGTTTCGCTGAAGATTGACGGGCCGCGAAGGGCAAGTAATTTTACGAAGGAGCCGCAATGCCCTCCCGCACAAACAGCAATCGCGATCGCTGAAATACGACGCCAGGCGATCTTCTACGCCACCGCCCCGTGATCTCCGCGCGATTTCGCATTCACTTCGGCCGATTTCCGCTCGATTCTGCCGCTCGTTCGGAACGAGGGTCAGTGTGGAATCGTGAATACAGCGTTCATGTTGATGGCGATGTATGCAGGTCGCCCCATCATTTCCGCCGATGATGTCGCAAAGGACTTCTTTGGCCTGACGACGGATAAATTCATGCGCAAGGTGTCAGCGGGCGTTATTGCTCTGCCCCTTGTCCGCATGGAAACATCACAGAAATGCGCCAAGGGCGTCCACATCCACGACCTTGCAGCTTTTCTCGACGAGCGGCGGGCGGCGGCGCAAAAGGAGTGCCAGCAGCTCCAAGGCCGCGGTGGACGCGACTGATCGTTACATCCTTCCGACCCCAGCGGTTGTGTCGGTGCCTGGTCGCCATTGACGACATGACCAGCAATATCAGCGCCGGGGCATCCAACGCTCATTCCTTCCAGCCGGCGAAGGGGTCGCGACCTCGTGATGGTCGGCTTCGATCGGCTGAGCCCATGAAGTCGTCCGCCACCTGATCTCTGTCGTAGAGCTGGAAGAGACCTTCCCAGGAATCCGGTTTGGGCGAGAGGATGACGTCGCCGGTTTTGGGATCACGGCGCACGAACACCTCGCTTCCCTCAAAGCGAAACTCCGCCGGGAGCATGATGCTCTGCCAGCGGCCAATGCTGACAATCTTCGCGGTCTTGGACGTGATGGCACCTCGCTGTCTTTGACACCTGTCATGCTCCTCCACGAGCATGGGTTCTCTAGCTCCGTACAGCCGTGAACCGCATGACGGAGTGTCAGTCGGCCCGAACGAAATCGGAAAAAAATCCACGCAAAATTTTTTGGTCCTTGGTCCACGCGCTTTCGGCTACCGACCTGTTTTTATTTCTATTTCCGGTGCCAGTTTGTCCAATCCATCATCGGGGCAATAGAGAATTTCATATTGATATCAATCACTTATTCACCGATTTTAGACACCTACGGGATTGGACCGACTGAGATTTCCGATTTTTATGTACTTGAAATTCCCGGACTTTTCGAGCGGCCTCCCCGATTTGCGTCAATTTCCGTAAGAGATCTGATGACGCTCAACACCGCCTTCCTGCTTATGGCCCAATATAATGGGAAGGTCATTATCATCCCGCTCGCGGACGTGTGCCGGCATTATTTCTCCATCTCACACCGACATTCATGCTGAGGAAAATAAGCGCAGGAGAAATTGCAATTCCACTAGTCCGAATTGAGAGCAGTCAAAGGAGTGCTAAAGGCATCCACCTTCAAGATTTGGCGGACTACCTCGACGCGCGTGTAAAAGCGGCCAAGAGAGAATGTGATCAGTTAAACAGTTGAGCCCGAACTCGCCTCATACGCTTCCAAGGAAGGCATCTCCTAGGTCATTCCCGCAGGCGTCCTCGAATCCGCCGCTTGGCCTTTGCAAGATAGCAGCCCAAAACTACTGATCGGCCAACTCCCATATACGGGATATCTTCGACGCATCCAAAAAGCACAAATCTGCTGGCGTTACATCGTTAAGGTCCAGCAAATTAAATCTATGTTGCACCACATGGCGTAGATTGATCACCGCCTCGCGATAGCTTCTGCTGAGCACAGAAGGCCCGCGGGGAAGTGGGACGGTCCCAATGATGATGTCTTGCTCCAGAATATCCTTCAGGCGCCGCTCCTCCGTCTGACCATCTACATCGAATTTGATCAAACGCAGTGTGAGCATAAGAGCGTCTTCATCCCAATTTGGCGCACCGAATATCATTTCGTGGAGATCGAGCATCGCATCCCCTGATTCAGAGACGATGGGAAAAATACTTTCGAAAAGCAGCCTAATGCTTTCAAGGCGAATGCACTGTGAGGAAGCATGCGCGAATGAATTTTCAGCCAGAATGAAGCCGCGCGGCGCCTTCGCTGAAATACGCTTCTGATATGGGGAAATAAACAACGTGGCCAGGCTTCCGTCGTTCGGGTGCTTCACCTCATATATGTCGATGGGGTGCGGCGAGATGGATGATTGCGTCGAGCCGAGGCGCTCATAAGCGACCTTCGACCCGTCAGCGGCTCTCAAGCGACCAAGATAAGCGGTGCTTCCGAAAACTGTCCTGCATGGAATCGGGTTGGTGGCCGTCAGGCCGTAGTCACCTGTGCTGTTTGGCATCTCGTCTGCATCGACGCCAGCCTCGCACATGGCGCTCATTGCGTCGAAGAGTTCTTTCTGCTGTTGAAACGCTGGTGAGGACTGTAACACCCCCAGCACCGAACGTGGCTTTCGGCGAAGAAAATCAAATAGCCCCATCTTGGCGCCTCGTGCGGTTAGGTGTCTTTCACGAACCAGACAGTCTTCTCTTGCAGCTTATTCTCGATGCGGCAGCCCAAAGTCTTCGCGAAATTGTAGCAAGCCTCTCGGGCTCGCTCGTCTGGTTCACCAGGCGGAAGCAATTCGGCATAAACATCATGATGGATGCCGGGCATCTTCCCAGACGGTAGCTTCTCTAACGTTCTCCTCAGATCATCTAAAGTCACAAGCGTCCCCTCGCTCGCTATCCCTATCTCCAGCCGTTTAAGTGCAGCTTTCGATACAACTCGCGTGTCAAAGCCACTCGCAAGCCTTTGATACCTCACGCGCTTTTTTCCAGTCTGCAATTTCCATCATCGGGGCCACGGAGAATCTATGAATTAACATGCTGATTTTGCTGCACTTCGCCGGGCAGACAGCGCCAAGCCGCCCGCGATCCGGACGGTACACCTAAAGCATTTTCCTTTCTTTTCAACCGCCCGGGACGGATGCATTATGCGTCCCGCTGCAGACGCAACTGGTCAGGGCACGCGTCGGCCGCCAGCGGCGGCATCGCGTCGGCCAGCACGCCGGCGGAATAAGCAAGGATCAGCACCACCGCGAGCAGGATTGCGGGCTCCACATATGAACGCGCCATCATCGCAACGCGCTGCAGCCAGGTCGGCGTTGGAAACCGGTGAAGCCGTCCTTCGGGCGTGATGAGATCGAACGTCCGAACAGCGCGGGATGGCCGGGGTGCTTTCATCGGCATCATTGGACTCTCTCCTTGCCCAATCAATCCGGTCCGATTCAAAAGATCGGCACCCAATTCAATCATCGTATCGGCAGCGGGTCGCGGGCCATATCGACGCACGATCCGCGCTGTCGATGGAACTCTTCATGTTTGCGTCTGCCATTCACGCAGGTTCTGGATAATGCCGAGCGCAATTTCACGCTCGCCCATGATGACAAGATCGGCGCCGAGACTTTTCAGGTGATCGACCTCCGCGTCGGAATGCGCGCGCGCGATGATGCGAATGGCCGGATTGGCGGCGCGGGCCTGCTGTACGATCTGTCCGGCCTCGAAAGCTTCAGGGATGGCAATGAGCAGAAAACGCGCACCCGCGGGATTGGCAGCCTTCAGGACATCCGCGCGCGCGGCATTGCCCGCGACGACTTCAACGTCCCGTTCGCGAAGCTTCGCCAGCAGGGCTTCGGCGTCCTCGACGACAAGAAATGGCTGAGCGCTCGCGGCCAGCGCATCGGCGATGATGCTGCCGACACGGCCATAACCGATCAGGATCGTATGCCCGGTCAGTTGGGTCGGCTCCGGCTTCGAGGGCGGCTCGGCCTTCGCCGCCGTCTTCATATCGGGCTCATCGGACTCCGGTGTCATATCCTTGCCGGGCTTCGGCGGGAAAAGTCGCGGAGCCAGCCAGTCGACAGCCGCGAAGGTCAGCGGATTGAGCATGATCGAGAGGATCGCGCCGCCGAGGATCAGGTCGCGCCCCGCCGTCGGCAGCAGATTCAGTTTCACGCCGAGTTCGGCCAGAATGAAGGAGAATTCGCCGATCTGCGCAAGGCTCGCTGAAATCGTCAGCGCGGTGCCCGACGGATGGCCGAACGCCCGCACGATCAGGAACGCTGCCACCGATTTTCCGACGATGATGATGAACAGCGTGGCTAGCAACGGCCAAGGCTCGCGAACCAGACTGGTCGGATCGAACAGCATGCCTACCGAGACGAAAAACAGCACAGCGAAAGCATCGCGCAGCGGCAGCGACTCCTGCGCCGCGCGCTGGCTGAGCTGGCTTTCACTGAGGATCATGCCGGCGAAGAAAGCGCCCAGCGCCAGCGACACGCCGAACAGCTTGGCCGCGCCATAGGCCACCACCAGCGCAATCGTCAGCACGCCGAGCCGGAACAGCTCACGCGAGCCGGTATGCGCGATGTAGTGCAGCATCCAGGGAATGACGCGGCGGCCGACGACTAGCATGAGACCGACGAACAGGCCGACCTTCACCACCGTCAGCGCCAGCACGCCGCCAAGCCCGAGCCCGAACCGCGCAGCCAGCGGATCCGACATCATCGTGCCGTCGCTGGTGCCGAGAACGCTCGCCAGCGCGGGAAGCAGCACGAGCGCAAGCACACAGGCCAAATCCTCGACGATCAGCCAGCCGACCGCGATGCGTCCCCGCTCCGTCTCCATCAGCCGGCGCTCCTGCATCGCGCGGAGCAAGACCACGGTGCTGGCCACCGACAGCGCAAGCCCGAATACGAGCCCCGCGCCGACGCTCCATCCCATCAGCAGCGCAAGGCCAAGCCCCATCAGGGTCGCGACCGTGATCTGGACCACCGCGCCCGGCAGCGCGATCGCACGCACCGACAACAGATCCTTGAGCGAGAAGTGAAGTCCCACGCCGAACATCAGCAGGATGACGCCGATTTCCGCGAGTTCGGTCGCCAGCCCCTGATCCGCGACATAACCGGGCGTGAACGGCCCCGCCGCCACGCCTGCCAGCAGGTAGCCGACCAGTGGCGGAAGGCGAAAGCGCTGGGCGATGGCGCCAAACAGAAAGGCCAGTCCAAGGCCAGCAACAATCGTCGCAATCAGAGGCGTGTCATGAGGCATCGAGAATCCTTCAAGCTGAGTTCCCGCATTTTGCCATGTCCATCCCACCACTCACTGCGACCAAGTGAGGCGGCACACGATTTTGTGTCTGCGAACGAGATCGGACCCGTAGGCGACCGTCACCAAATTGACAAAGCGGTCATCGTCAGGACAATTGGAACGCTCAATTTGCCGCATATTGCCCACTGATCAGGCAGACGGATCGCCAATGCCCCATCAACGCCTGAGTGCCCTGGACGGCCTGCGCGGCGTCGCCATCCTGCTGGTGATGGGGTTTCATTATTTCTATCATCTTGAATCGTTTTATTACAAATCGACGCTCTATCCGTATGGCGAGACGTTCAGCAACACCGTCATTTTCAAATACGGATATCTGGGCGTCGAGCTGTTCTTCATCATCTCCGGCTTTGTCATCGCAATGACACTGGAGTCCTCGAAATCGCTGATCGATTTCGCGATCCGCCGCTTTGTGCGCATCTGGCCCGCACTGATTGTTTCCGCGGTTCTCACGTTCTTTCTGCTGAACTGGTCCGACGCGCCGTTCGCCCTCACCCGCCGCCAGTTCTGGCCGAACTTCATTCCGTCACTGACCCTGACGCCGGTCGCGATGTGGTCCGGACTGTTTCCCAAAGTGGATTTCGTCACCGGCGTGTACTGGTCGCTCGTGGTCGAGATCCGGTTCTACATGATCGCGCTCATCCTTTACTGGATGTTCGCGCGGCAGAACTTCGCGCGCAATCTCGTGATCTTCACCGTACTGACCTATATCGTTCGCGCGCTGCTCCGACGCTGGCTGCCGGGCTACAACGGTGTCTATGACGGCTTCTTCGTGCCGGATTACATGCCGTGGTTCGCTGCGGGCGCGGTGTTCTACGAACTGTACAAGGAGCGCCTGACAAGGAGCGCGGCATTGGTCATGCTTGCAATCAGCTATGCCATGATCGCGCGGATCAGCATCAACTACACCGTGATCGGCCGCGATCCTTTCGTATCCAGCGGCTTCGCGCTGCTGTTCCTGATCCTGTTCTGGTTTCTGGCGACGAAGCCGGCATCGATGCGGATTTTCGAAATCCGTCCGCTGGTCTGGATCGGCGAATGCAGCTACTCGATCTATCTCTACCACTATGCCGTGGGCATGATCCTGATCTCGCAGATTTCGAAGACCATCGGCCTTGGACCGCAGCTTGCGTTGGTCGCCGCGGTCTATCTGGTGATCTTCGCAATCGGGCGGATATCTTACGCCGCCGTGGAGAATCCGGCGCGCCGCTGGCTGACCAAACTGTTCATCGGCCCGCCGCAGAAGACCGCGGCGGCGGCATCGCCTGCAGCCTAGCGATCAACTACTTGCCGGTGAACGTCGCGGCGCGCTTGGCGAGAAACGCGCTCACCCCTTCCGCAAAATCCTTCGTCCCGATGCACGCATCAAAACTCGCGGCTTCGGCTGCAAGCTGGTCGTGCAGAGAATTGTCCAGCGAGCCGCGCAGCAGCGCCTTGGCCCTGCCAAACGCGAAGGTCGGTCCCTCGGCAAGGCGCCGCGCGAGTTTGTCGGTTTCCGCCACGAGGTCCGCGGCGGGCACGACGCGATTGACGAGGCCGAGCCGCAGCGCTTCCGGCGCATCGTAGACGTCCGACAGCAGCGCGATCTCCATCGCCTTGCGCAGGCCGACCAAACGCGGCAGCGACCACGATCCCGATCCATCCGGGCTGGTGCCGAGCTTGGCATAGGCCAGCGTGAAGATCGCGTTATCGGCGGCGATGGCCAGATCGGTGGACAGCGCGATGCTCATGCCCGCGCCCGCAACGGCGCCATGCAGGCTGGCGATGACCGGCTGCGCCAGCCCGGCCAGAATTTCGAGGCCTTCGTGCAGCGGCTCCATGATGGGCGGCACGCGCTTGCGGACTTCGTCCGCCGGTCCCTGGAACGCGGAGATATCTCCACCGGCCATGAAAGCCCGTCCCTCACCCGCGATGACAATGACGCGGTTCGATGCATCCGCGGCCACGCTCTTGCAGGCGGCGAGAAACGCATTCGCGGCCTCAACGCTCAGCGCATTGAGAACCTTGGGACGGTTGAACACGATGCGCGCGATAGGCCCATCGACTTTCAGAAGAACCGGCTGATCTGACACTGAACGCCTCCCGATTTTGTTTGATCAATCGGTAAGGCGGAAATCTGGAAGCGTCAACGCACCGCCAGCCGCAGGAAACTCATGACGCAGCCGAGCGCGGCGAAACCCGCGCCGAGCGCCAGTGCCCATGTCGCGCCTTCGTGCCCGGCAAGACCGAAGCAGAGAGCCGCCAGTGCCGCCCCTAACGTCTGGCCCGTCAGCCGCGCGGTCGCGTCAATGCCGCTGGCGCCGCCACTGCGCCCTGCCGGTGCGCTGGTCATGATCGCTTTCATGTTGGGCGTCTGGAAGAAACCGAACCCGCAGCCGCAGATCGCCATCCGCCAGACAATGTCGGCAACGCCTGGCGATGCGGGCAGCGTCGCCAGCAGGGCCATGCCGGCGCTGAGAATGAGAAGCCCGAGGCCACCGAGCAGGCCCGCCGGATGACGGTCCGACAACCGACCCGCGATCGGCGCCATGATGGCGACCACCACGGACCATGGCGTCATGAAGATCCCGGTCTCAACCTGGGTGCGATGAAGCACGTCCTCGAAGTAGAACGGCAGCGACACGAAGGCCAATCCCTGCACCGCGAACGAACAGACCGCGGTGGCGACAGACAGCGAGAAGATCGGCCTGCGAAACAGATCGATCGGCAGCATCGGCGCGGGGTGACCGGCCTGACGGCGCAGCAGCAGTGCGCCGAAGATCACAGCACCAACCAGTTCCGCAATTACGACACGGGCTGTGGTGCCGTGCGCGGCGCTGCCGATTCCGAGGATGAAAAGGCAGAGGCTGATAGCGGTCAACAATGCGCCGGGAATATCGAAGGTATGGGTGGCGCGCGGTGTCTGTGGCAGGGTCCTCATACCGATCAGCAGCGCGGCGAGACCGAACGGAATGTTGATCGCGAACAGCCATGGCCATGTTGCGACCGACAGAATGCCCGATGCGAGCGCAGGACCAAGCGTGAAAGCGGTGGCAACAACGAGCGCGTTGTTGCCGAACCCGCGTCCATGCATCCGTGACGGATAGACAAACCGCACCAGCGCGGTGTTAACGCTCATCAGGCCAGCGGCGCCCAATCCCTGCAGTCCGCGCGCGACCAGCAGAGACGGCAGCGACCACGCCAGCGCACAGGCGAGCGAGGCCACCGTGAACAGCAACAGACCCCACAGATAGACGCGCTGATGGCCGACGATCTCGCCGAGGGCGGCCAGAGGCAAAATCGTCGCCACCATGGCGATCTGGTAGACGTTCACCACCCAGATGACATCGGCGGGGGTTGTGTGCAGATCGACTGCAATGGCCGGAAGCGCGATATTCGCGATGGCGACATCGAGCGCCGACATGGCCAGCGCCGTGAAGATCGCAAGAACTGCCCACCGCCTGCGCTCGGGCGGAAGACCATCGGTGATGGGCGCAGAGGTCGAAGACGTAGCGTCCATCGGGTGGCGCATCCTGAAAACGAAGCCGGAAAATCGTACCGCTGATATAAACGGGAAGTGGCGCGCCCTGCACTGCCCTTGCTGCATGCTGCGTATGCGCAGCGCTCCCTTCCGGCCGGCTAGGGAGACCCCATCGAGTCCTCGCCGAGATAGCGCATGCGCGCTTCGCTCCACGCCTCTTTCCCGATGGCGTCGAGGATCGCAATCGACAGCGGCTTGCGCAGCTTGCTGTCCGGCGGCAGCGCAAAGGCGTAGTTCTGCGTCTCGATGGACATATCGAGCAGCTTGAGCCGCGATGCGTAGCCTTGACGGATCGCCCAGGCGAGCAACGGCTTGTCATAGACAAATGCATCGATGCGCCCTGCGCGCAGGGCGCGCAGTCCATCTGTCAGCGTGTCGTAAGGGCGGAACTTGAGCTTGCGCCGGAGCAGATCGCCTTCGGACGACGTGCTCTTGACCGTGCCGATCCGAACGGAAGCGAGATCGCTAACACTGGAAATCGTACCCTGGATCTGCGACGTGGTCAGCACCGACGTCACGCCTGCGGTGAAGACCGCGATCATGATGACGGAACTGACCAGCCAGACCACAGCGATGCAGCGCCCAAGAATGGTCTGCGGTCCCTTCTCCGCCGACGAACGCTGCGTCATCGCCAGCGTGGACCACCAGACGCTCGAACTAATGCCCTTCACGGCGCCGCCGCCGAAGTATTCGTTATGCTTGCGCTCCAGAAGCCAGACCAGGATTCCGGCAGACAGCGTCAAACCGATCAGCGCGGCAATCGCCTGCAAAAAATTGAACGACGTCAGCGCGCGGCGCAATGTGGCCCAGTTCATCGCGCTGACGATCGGGACCGCGACGCCGGTGCCGGTCGAATAATAGGACTGCGTAAAATCGAGAATCTGTTCGCGCTCGCCCGTGATGGTGACAGCGCCGATCCCGACGTCGAAATCCCCGCTCGCTGTCTGATGGATCAGGTCGGGCATGTCTTCGGCTTCGACAAAGCGGAACGTGTTGTTCGTCGCTTTCGCCACCTGCCGCCACAGTTCGATGCTGAGGCCGGACCATGCGCCGTCCGCGCCCTTGAACGCAAACGGCGGGGAGTCCTTGACCCCGACGATGAGGTCGCGCTTGGCAGACGGCGGAGCCTTCTGCGCCTGTGCTTGCGCAGACGACGCAACCGACAGCCATATGAGCAGCAGACAGACGATCCGCAGGATCATGATCTCTTTCACACCGTGAATCCGATAACGTGTTTGTGACAGATTCTGTCTGCATGGCCAAAGTCGCCGCCGCCACCGTTTGCCGCCCGCAGGGTCGCCGCCTTGTGACGGTGGTCAGGGCTGCTATAGCTGGACCATCATTCCGGGCATGCAGGACGAAAGAACGATCCCATGAAAGCCTATGTCTATGGCGCGAACGGCGCCGCGATCTCCGACGTGCCGAAGCCCTCGCCCACCGGCACGCAGATTCTGGTGAAGGTCCACGCCTGCGGCATGAACCGGGCCGATCTCGGTATGATCAAGGGGCATGTCCATGGATCGGCTGGCGGGGCCGGCACCGTGCTCGGCATGGAATGGGCCGGTGAAGTCGTCGAACTCGGACCGGATGCGAAAGGCTGGAGCGTCGGGGACCGCGTGATGGGCTCAGGCGGCGGCGGTTATGCGGAATATGCCGTCACCGATCACGGCCGTGCGTTTCCGATTCCGGCCCCGATGGACTACGAACAGGCCGCCTCGCTGACATTGGCGCTGACCACCATGCACAACGCCGTGGTGACCGTCGGCGGGCTGCAGCCGGGCCAGAGCCTGCTGGTTCAGGGCGCAAGCTCCGGCGTCGGGTTGATGGCACAGCAAATCGCCAAGCTGAAGGGGGCGAAGCTGGTGATCGGATCGTCCACCGATCCGAAGCGCCGCGCGCAGCTCACAAGCCACGGCGCGGACCGCGCGATCGATTCAAACGACGCCGGATGGGTCGATCAGGTGCTGAAGGCGACCGATGGTGCGGGCGTCGATGTGATCATCGATCAGGTCTCCGGCAAGCTCGTCAACCAGAACCTCGCCGCCACCAAGGTGCTCGGCCGCATCGTCAATGTCGGGCGGCTCGGCGGCACGCACGGCGATTTCGACTACGATCTCCACGCCGCGCGGCGCATCAGCTATATCGGCGTCACGTTCCGCACGCGTTCGATTCAGGAAATCCGCGACATCTTCACCGCAGTGAAGCAGGACATTTGGCCTGCCGTCGAAGCCGGCAAGCTGGCTCTGCCCATCGACCGCGTGTTCCCGTTCGACGACATCGCGCAGGCGGTGGATTACATGTCCGCCAACCAGCATTTCGGCAAGATCGTGCTGAAGCTCTGACACGCCAGCGCTTCCTGCGAATGACATTCATTTTAAGTCGCGAACTGCGTCATTGACGCTTGCCGCAGGATCGTGACAAGACCCGCGCGTCGAGGGTCTCATGAGCGCAGCCAAGCAACAGGTCGCCGCAATTTCCATCATCGCCAGCGCAAGCATGGCGGCGGTGAAATTCGTTGTGGGCGTCGCCATCGGCAGTATCGCGCTGATCTCCGAGGCGCTGCACTCGTCCGTGGACCTGATCGCCACCATCATCACATGGATCGTGGTGAAGATTTCGGACAAGCCCGCCGACGCCGAACATCATTACGGCCACGGCAAGCTCGAAAGCCTCTCGGCGCTCGGCGTGATCGCCCTGCTCTACATTCTGGCCGGCGGCATCGTGGTCGAAGCCTATGGACGGCTGCGCGAAGGCGCGCCTCCGCCCGTACTGAGCGCGCTGCCGTTCGTCGTGCTGGTGATCGACATCGCCGTCAACTTCTGGCGCGCGCGGGCGCTTCACAAGACGGCCATGGATACCAAGAGCCAGGCGCTGGAGGCCGATGCGCTGCACTTCGCCTCGGACGTGCTCGGCTCGTTCGCCGTCATCATCGGCCTCGGTCTTGCGGCTTTCGGTTTCGACTGGGGCGATTCCGCCGCGGCGATCGCTGTTGCAGTCCTGATCTCGGTGCTGGGCCTGCGGCTTGGCAAATCCACCATCGAAACCCTGCTGGACCGCGCCCCCGACGGCGCATCGGAAAAGGCGGAGGCCGCGATCCGCGCCATTCCCGGCGTCGTGGGTGTGGAGCGGCTGCGCGTGCGCATGGTCGGCCCCCGGCATTTCGTGGACGCGACCGTGCAAGTTCCGCGCACCTACCCGATCGACCGGATCGACGCCATCAAGCACAGGGCGCAGGACGCCGTCACCGCCGCCCTGCACGATGCCGACCTGACGTTCACCGCGGTCCCGGTCGCCCGCAACAACGAAAGCGTGCGCGATCGCGTCATGGTGATCGCGCGCAACTCCGGCCTCGCGATCCATCATGTCACGGTGCACGACCTTGGCGAGAAGCTGACGGTCAGCATCGATCTGGAAGTCGACGGCGAGATGCCGCTCGACAGGGCGCACGACATTGCCCACCGGCTGGAAGCATCGATCCGCGAGGACTTCGGCACCGATGTCGAGGTCGATACCCATATCGAGCCGCTGGAGCCCGAGCTTCCGCTCGGCACGGACTCCGCCGCCAGCCGCGTGGCGGAAATCCAGCAGGCGCTGGTGCGCTTCGCGGCCGACACCGGTGCGATCCACGACGTGCATAACGTGCGGGTCCGCGACACCGATGCAGGCGAGATCGTCAATTTCCATTGCCGCGCGGTGTCGTCGATGAGCGTCATCGCCGTTCACCAGAACGTCGATGCGATCGAACGCGCCCTGCGCCGCGCTTATCCGACAGTGAAGCGCGTCATCAGCCACGCCGAGCCCGAGCTTTAGCAGTCTCGTCATTGCGAGGAGCCATCGCGCGTCTTCGGCGCGTTATGGCGACGAAGCAATCCAGCTTTTATGTATCTGCGCCAAGATGGATTGCTTCGCTTCGCTCGCAATGACGGCTTGCAAAGCGTCGTTCCCGTTTCGGACTCACTTCGCGTGTGAAAACGAGTCCGAATTTCCAATAAATTTCCTTGGGACAACATTTATTTCGCATTAACGATTCGTTGACTCTCGACAGCACGCGAAAAGTGGATTCAAATCGACAACGATTCGGAAGGTTGGGGAAAACCTCTCCGAACGGGGTGCAGTCAGCAAAGTACTAAGGGGCGAGGAATGGCGCGTTCGCACGCAGCGACGACGTGTGTCCAATCCGATTCGATCAAAGGAATGGCGCAGTCGATCGCGAAGCCGGCTTACAACCGGCGTCTGATCGCAGAACCGCTGTTGCGGCGCGCCGTTCCCACCCTGATCATCGCCTTCCTGATCACGATCTGCATCGGCGCATTCGTTCAGGTCCTCGACCAGACCCGGCAGAAACGTGAATCCCTCAAACGCGAGTTGTCGGCATTGGCCGACGTGCTGTCCGACCGTCTCAATCATACAGTCCTCACCCGCGAAGACCGCGCGGCGTCGGCCGACAAGCTTCAGGCTCTGCTGCCCGATCTGATGCCATCGTGGGGATTTGCCGGCGGCCGCCACATCATCGTGGCGCGCGGCGAACAGATCATCGCGCGATTTCCGAGTGACGCGGGCAGCGTTGACACCCGCATGCTCGGCGCAGTCAGTGCCGCGCAGCTCCTCACCCTGCGTGGAACGCACGCCTCCGCCGTCGACATCGATGTGCCCGGCGGGCCGCACGGTCTCGCAGCCGAGCGCACTGTCCCTGCGCATGCGGCGCAGGTCATCGTTCTTCAGGAGCAGGTCGAGTCGCCATGGCGCTCGGACGCCGCATTGCAGATCACCCTGTCGGCCACCACCGGTTTCGTGGTGCTGATTCTCGGCTTCGCGTTTCACTGGCAGTCCACCCGCGCCCGCGAAGGCGACCTCATCAATGATGCCGTCCGCGCACGCATCGATACCGCGCTGAACCGGGGACGCTGCGGACTGTGGGACTGGGATCTGTCACGGGGGCGGATTTTCTGGTCGCAGTCGATGTTCGAACTCTTGGGGCTGGAAGGGCGCACCGACCTCCTCACCTTCGGCGAGGTCAACGCGCTGGTGATGTCCGATGACATCGACCTTTTCCAGATTGCGGACCAGCTTGTCTCCGGCGAAATCAAGCACATCGATCAGACGTTCCGCATGCGCCACGCCAGCGGTCACTGGATCTGGCTGCGCGTGCGCTGCGAACTCAGCCAGGGCTCCAACGACAGCGGCAGCCACCTGATCGGCATCGCCGTGGACATGACCGAGCAGAAGAATCTCGCCGAGAAGACCGTGGAAGCTGACGCGCGGCTGCGCGACGCCATCGAGACCATTCCCGAGGCATTCGTGCTCTGGGATGCGGATAACCGCCTCGTGCTGTGCAATTCGCATTTCCAGCGTCTGCACAAGCTCCCCGACGCTGCGGTGAAGGAAGGCACGTCCTATGAGACCGTGTCCAAGATCGGCAGCATGCCGGAAATCCGCTCGCGGCAGCCGAACTCAGTGGCGCCCGACGCGCGCACTTTCGAGGCGCAGCTATCGAATGGAAGCTGGCTGCATATCAGCGAGCGCCGCACCAAGGACGGCGGCTACGTGTCGGTCGGCACCGACATCACGCAGATCAAGTTGCATGAGCAGAAGCTGGTCGATAACGACCTCCGCCTCACAGCCAACGTGATCGACCTCAAACGCTCGCAGGCCGAGCTTGAACGGCAGGCCCAGTTGCTCGCCGAACTCGCGCAGAAATATGCCGAGGAAAAGACCCGCGCCGAGGAGGCCAATCAGACCAAGTCGAAATTCCTGGCCAACATGAGCCACGAACTGCGCACCCCGCTCAATGCCATCATCGGCTTCTCGGAAGTAATGGGCAGCGGCATGTTCGGCGCACTCGGCTCGGAGAAGTACCAGGAGTACTGCCACGACATCATGACCAGCGGAAACTATCTGCTGGACGTCATCAACGACATCCTCGACATGTCGAAGATCGAAGCCGGACGCATGAAACTCGATTACGAGCGGCTCGATCTCGCGCAGACGCTGACCGAATCCCTGCGTGTCGTGTCCGGCCGCGCCGACAACAAGAACCTCACCGTGAGCGCGGACATTCGCGGTGCCATCCCGATCATGGCGGATCGCCGCGCGATGAAGCAGATCGCCGTCAACCTGCTGTCAAACGCGGTGAAGTTCACGCCCGACGGCGGCAAGGTGACGGTCCGCGCCCGGATGCGAAACGACTCGGTGATGCTCACCATCGCCGACACCGGGATCGGCATCGCGCCGCAGTCGCTGGCCAAGCTCGGGCAACCGTTCGAGCAGGTCGAAAGCCAGTTGACCAAGACCTATCACGGATCGGGCCTCGGCCTCGCCATCGCCAAGTCGCTGGCCAATCTGCACGGCGGATCGATGAAGCTGCGCTCGAAGCTCGGCACCGGCACCATCGTATGCGTGATGCTTCCCTGCGGCGAGCCGTCCGCCCCTAGCCTTGTTGCCGAGGCGCTCCCTCAAGCAACGCCAGAAAGACCTCGCGCACGCCGCTCTGGGTCTCCCGCACGCGCGCCTCGAGCGAAGAAAAGTCCGGCGCGTCTCCAGCCCGCGTCAGCACGCGCAGAAGATCCTCCCCGGCTGTTTCCGGCTTGAACTTCCCGATCACGCACAGACGCAGGATTTGCGTCAGGTCGTGATAGAGGCGTGACGCCGTCCGCAGCGTATCCGCGTCCGACTGCGGCAACAGCCCGAGCCGCGCCGCGTTGTCCAGCACCTGCACCGTGCTGACATTGAGAATGTCCGGCTTGTCCGCCGCATGGATGAGCTGCAGATATTGAGCGATGAATTCGATATCGACCATGCCGCCGGCGGCATTCTTCAGGTCCCAGATATCGTCCTCGCCCCGCTCTTCCGCGATGGCCCGGCGCATTTCCAGGACGTCGTTCGCGATGATGCCGGTTTCGCGCCTGCGCGTCAGCACATCGCGGATCACGGCCTCGATCCTGGTGCGGAACGCGGGCGGCCCGGAGATGACACGCGCGCGGGTCAGCGCCATGTGCTCCCATGTCCACGCCTCATGCTCCTGATATTCGGCAAACGCATCAATCCGCGACGCCAGCGGCCCGGCGCGGCCGGAGGGCCGCAACCGCATATCCACTTCGTACAGCACGCCGTAATTCGTCCGTGTCGTAAACGCGCTGATCAGCCGCTGCGTCAGCCGCGCGAAATACTGCGAGCCCTGCAACGGCCGCGGGCCATCCGAATCCGGCGCCTCGTGATCGAAGTCATAGATCAGGATCAGGTCGAGATCGGACGACGCCGTCATCTCGCGGCTGCCGAGCTTGCCCATGGCGACCACCGCGGTCTGCTGATCCGTGATCCGGCCGTGCTGCTCCGCGAACTGGTTGAGCACCAGCCCGTCGACGGTGTGCGCGATGCCCTCGGCCACATCGGCGAAGGCGACGCCAGCTTGCTGCGCCGTCACCGTGCCGGACAGGATGCGCGTGCCGATCAGGAATAGGCTCTCCTGTCCGAACAACCGCAACCGGTCGAGAAACTCTTCGTAGGAATTGGCATCCGCAAGCGTGGCCGCAAGACGTTCCGACAGTTCCTTCTGATCCGGCATCGCGCCGAAAAAGCGCGGATCGATCAGGCCGTCCATGATCTGCGGCTGACGCGCCAGCATGTCGCTCAGGCGCGGCGCGGCGCCGAGCACCAGCGCAACCAGCGCGACCAGATCCTTGTTCTGGCTCAGCAGCGAGATCAGCCGCCCGCCCCGCTGCAGCGCCTGCAGAAAGCGGTCGAACGCCACAACACCGTTGTCCGGCTCTTCGGCGCGGGACAAGCCGCGAATCAGGTCGGGAACGAACTCCTCAAAAGCCTGCCGCGTCGCATCCACCTTGAACACGCGATACTCGCCGCCCAGCCAGCGCTGCACGGTGTCCGCGACCATGCGCGGCTGCTTGAAGCCGATATTGAGAAGATGCTCCAGCAGCTTCTTGTCGTCCGGGCCCGCGCCGTAATTGATGTCCGGCAGTTTCGCCGTGCCGGTCGGATCGCCTTCGAACAGACGGCTGTAGTGGTTCTGCACGCAGTTGAGATGCGCCAGCAGATCGGTGGCGAAGGACACGCGGTCGTCGTAACCGAAGAATCGCGCAAAGCGTTCGACCGCTTCGACATCTTCGGGCAAAGCATGGGTCTGCTCGTCGGCGATCATCTGCAGCCGATGCTCGACCCGGCGCAGGAAGTCGTAGGCCAATGTCAGTTCGTCGCGCGCCTGCGCCGTGATCCAGTTGCTTGCGGCGAGAATGTTGAGTGCTTCCAGCGTCGGCCGCACGCGCAGTTCGGCATGCCGGCCGCCCGCGATCAGTTGCTGGGTCTGGGCAAAGAACTCGATCTCGCGGATGCCGCCGCGCCCGACCTTGACGTTATGACCTTCGACGGAGATCTCGTTCTGGCCGCGAAACGTCTGCATCTGGCGTTTCATGTCGTGAACGTCGGCGAGCGCCGCGAAATCCAGATGCTTGCGCCAGACGAACGGCGCGATTTCCGCCATCAGCGCATTGCCTGCCGGAATGTCGCCCGCGCACGGCAGCGCCTTGATCATCGCCGCGCGCTCCCAGGTGCGCCCCTCGCGCTCATAGTAATGCAGCGCCGCGTCCGTGGAGATCGCAACCGGCGTCGAGGCCGGATCGGGCCGCAGCCGCAGATCGACACGGAACACATAGCCGTCGGCGGTGCGCTGCTGCAGCAGCCGCGACAGACCCTGCGCAACCTTGACGAAGAACGGCGACGGCTCGATCCCCTCCGCCAGGTTCGACATCTCCCGCTCGTAAAAAACAATCAGGTCGATATCGCTGGAATAGTTCAGTTCGCCCGCACCCATCTTGCCCATGGCGAGAACGATGAGGCCGCTGCCGTCCTCGGGATGTTCGGCGTCGGCGGGGATCAGGCGTCCACGCGCGGCCTCCTGCTTTAGCAGGAAGCGGATCGCGCACTGGACCGATGTGATCGCGATGTCGGTCAGCGCCCGCGTCACCCGCATCACGGGCCACACGCCGCCGATGTCGCACAGCGCGATCATCAGGGCGGCTTCGGACTTCATCCGCCGCAGCAGGGTCATGACCTCGGCTTCGTCTGCAGCAGCACCGGTGTCGGCCACCACTTTGGCGAGCAGCGCGGAAATATGGTCGTCGGGATCGCATTCCAGCACGCGCACGACGCGCGCCGGGTCTGCCCGCATCAGGTCGAACAGATAAGGAGAGGCTTCTGCGATGCCTTCGAGGATCGCCTTCGCTTGCGGGTGCAGCCCTGCAATGTCACGGATCGCGTCAGCCACGTCCGGCGGGCAATCGCCCAGCCAGTCCGCCAGACGCCTTTCGGCCTCCGCGGCCGAGTACAATTTCGGTCCAGCCACGAAACGGGCCGCCAGGATGGGACGGCCAGCATCGCTTCTCGTCAGTGAAGTCATACGCTGGGTTATTCCACGCCCCGGCTCGGAATGACAAGCGTCACGCGCAGCCCCGGCTGGCTGTCCGCGAGTCGCAGGTCGCCACCATGCAACGTCGCGACGGCCGAGGCCAGACTCAAACCGAGCCCTGAACCCGGCTGGGTCCGGCTCGCCTCCAGACGGACAAACCGCTCGACCGCACGCTGCCGGTCCGGTTCGGGAATGCCCGGTCCATGATCCGTGACGCTGAGCAGAACATCGCTGCCCTCCCGCCGCGCCTCGATCAGAATATCTGGCGGCTTCGCCGCGTTGACCGGTCCGTCCGCTGCCATTTCGAGCGGCGTGGCAACCGGCTGGCCATACTTGATGGCGTTCTCCACCAGATTGGCAAGCGCCTGGCTGACAAGCTCGCGGTTGCCGTGAATCTTCGCGGACTCGGCGGCGACGGCCAGCGTCAGGCCCTTGTCCTCCGCGAGCGGTTCGTACAGTTCCTGAATGCCCTGAGCGACATCGGCGGCATCGAAGTCGGTCATGTTGTCGCGGGCCTGCCCGGACTCGGCGCGCGCGATCATCAGAAGCGCGTTGAAGGTACGGATTAGCCCGTCGGATTCATCGATGGTGCGTTCCAGCGCCGCGCGGTACTCGGTTTCGCTGCCGGATTGCGCCAGCGCCTCCTCGGCGCGATTGCGCAGGCGCGTGAGCGGGGTGCGCAGGTCATGCGCGATATTGTCGGAAACTTCCTTGAGGCCCACCATCAGCGCTTCGATGCGCTCAAGCATCATGTTGAGATTTTCCGCGAGACGATCGAGTTCGTCGCCGCTGCGGCCGACCGGCAGGCGTTCGCTGAGATCCCCCGCCATAATCCGCTGCGTGGTGCCGGTGATGGCGTCGATCCGGCGCAGGACACGCCTTGCCACGAACACGCCGCCGCCGAGGCCGAGCACGATCACGATCAGAACGGACCATTGCGCGGCGCGCGCGACGATGCCGAACAGCCTGCGCCGTTCCTCCAGATCGCGGCCCACCAGAATCCGGAAGCCGCCGGAAAGCTGCGCCACCTTCACCAGCGCGAAATGGTTCCGGGTCGTGGCGTCGTTTTCCTCCAGCCGCTTGTAGAACGTCTCGGCCCAGCCGGGACGATCCATCACGCCCGGCGCGAGCGAGGCGACATTTCCCGCAACGCCCTGCCCCTGCGGTGTGGTGACGAGATAAAGATTGGCGCCCGGCCGCAATGCCCGGCCTTCCACCGCGGTCACAAGGCCGCGCAGACCTCCGCGCGTATACTGCTCGTTGAGTTCGCTCAGTTCGGAATTAACGGTGTCGGCGATCTGCTCGGTGATCATGCGCCGCGTGTTCCAGGCGAAGTAGCCCAGCAGCGATGCCGCGAACAGCGCGAACAGGAACAGATAGACCAGCGTCAGCCGGAACGCCGTCGTGCGGATCAGCTTGCCGAACGCCGTCACGGATGCATCACCTGATGCCGTCCCTGATCATGTAACCCGCGCCGCGAATGGTGTGCAGCAACGGCCGCTCCTGCCCCTTGTCGATCTTGGAGCGCAGGCGCGAGATGTGGACGTCGATCACATTGGTCTGCGGATCGAAGTGATAATCCCATACGTTCTCGAGCAGCATGGTGCGCGTCACCACCTGCCCCGCATGCTTCATCAGATATTCGAGCAGGCGGAATTCGCGCGGCTGCAATGTAATCTCGGTGCTGCCGCGCTTGACCTGATGCGACAGCCGGTCAAGTTCGAGATCGCCGACACGATAGGTCGTCTCCTCGGAGGGACCGCCGTGACGGCGCGACAGCACTTCGACGCGCGCCAGCAGTTCCGCGAATGAATAAGGCTTCGGCAGATAGTCGTCGCCGCCCGCGCGCAGGCCCTTGATGCGATCGTCCACCTGACCGGGCGCGGAGAGGATCAGCGCCGGGGTATGATTGCCCTTGGCGCGCAGCGTGCCGATGATCGACAGGCCGTCGCGCTTCGGCAGCATGCGGTCGATCACCAGCACGTCGTATTCGCCCGATTCCGCCAGCGCCAAACCTTCCTCGCCGTCGCTGGCAAGATCGGCCACATGCCCCACCTCGCGAAATGCTTTCACGAGATAGTCCGCCGACTCGCGGTCGTCTTCAACGATGAGCAGTCGCATGTGTGATTCGGTCTGGCTCTGAGTAGCGGGGCTTTCCAACACCATGGCGCGATGACCGTCCTCATGCAAGGCGGCCAATCGCCTTGCGGTTGCACCGGGAAAAAACGGGCGGTGAAGCTGGGGAGACCTCACCGCCCGCCGTGCACGACCGACTGGAGCGCGATCGCGCCTGCACTCGACGGAGGGGGGCGTTTCCCATCGAGAGCAATTCAAGCATCACGCCTCAGATACGTGCGACGTCATGCCCTGGTTTCAAGGAGCGGGCCTTGAGGCCCGCTCCCGGGAAGGAGCCGTCGGCGGGGGCGAACGAGCCGGCGACAACTCCCCATCTCGTAAGCGTGACTAGCCCTTGCCGACTGGCATCGCGACGAAGCGCGACGAGTCGCCGGACTTCACGCGGACCAGCACACTGTTCTTGTTGTCGGCGCGCGCAGCCTTGATGGCTTCGCGCACCTCACCCGGCGTCGCAACCTGCTTGCCGCCGACCTCGAAGATCACATCGCCTTCCTTCAGGCCGCGCTCCGCCGACGGGCTGTTCGGATCGACGTTGGTGACCACCACGCCTTCCTTGCCCGCGCCCGCAACGCTCGCGGCCGGAGCCAGCGACAGGCCGAGATTCGGCACCGTCACGCTGCCGCGCGCTCCGCCATTGTCGTCATCGCGATCATTGTCGGCCTTCGCCTGCTTGCTGTTCGGCAATTCGCCCAGCGTCATGCTGAGGATCTTGTCCTGGCCCTTGTGAAGCACGACGAGCTTCACGGTCTGGCCGGGCGCCATGCCGCCGATGGTGCGGGCGAGTTCGCGCGCATCCTTCACGGGCTGATCGTTGACGCGGGTGATGACGTCGCCGGATTCAACACCGGCCTTCGCGGCCGGGCCACCCGGCTGCGGCTCAGCGACCAGCGCGCCTTCGGTCTTCTTCAGGCCGAGGCTGTCGGCGATTTCCGGCGTCACCTGCTGGATCTGGACGCCGATCCAGCCGCGGCTGACGGTGCCCTTGTCCTTGAGCTGCTGGACCACGCTCTTCACCGTGGATGCGGGAATCGCGAAGGCGATGCCGACGCTGCCACCCGACGGCGAATAGATCGCGGTGTTGACGCCGACAACGTCGCCTTCGGTGTTGAAGGTCGGGCCGCCCGAGTTGCCCTTGTTCACGGGCGCGTCGATCTGCAGGAAGTCGTCATACGGGCCGTTGCCGATGTCGCGGCCACGGGCCGAAACGATACCCGCGGTCACAGTGCCGCCGAGGCCGAACGGATTGCCGACCGCCAGCACCCAGTCGCCGATGCGCGGCGTACCGTCGGAGAGCTTCGCATACGGGAAGTTGCTGATGCCATCGACCTTGATCAGCGCAAGATCGGTGCGCGGATCGGTGCCGATCACCTTCGCGGTGTGTGTCTTGCCATCATCGGTCGTGACCTCGACCTTGTCCGCGCTATCGACGACGTGATTGTTGGTCACGGCATAGCCGTCAGCCGAGATGAAGAAGCCGGAGCCCTGCCCGGTCACCATCTGGCCGCCGCGACCGCCACGGCCGCGTCCGCCGGGGAATCCATCCGGACCGCCGAAGCGGCGGAAGAAGCGCTCCATGGGCGAGCCCGGCGGGAACGGATTGTCGCCGTTGTCGGCGCTGTCGTTCGACTTCTCGTTGATCTTGACGCGGACCGAAATCACCGACGGCTTCACGCGCTCGACGATGTCCGCGAAGCCGATCGGCTGCTGAACCTGACGAACTTCCTTGTTGACCTGCGCGTGCGCGGTCGTGGTCAGCAGGTCGAAGTTGTTCGAGGGGCTGAGGCCGTAGGCGGCGACGCCAAGACCGGCGACCACCGATGCCATCAGCGCGAACTTGCGCGCGGAGAAGATGGAGCGGCGAGGCGCGGTATAGGACGGGAGTTTGGAAAAGTCGGTGGGGCGGTCGGTCATGAAGAATCTCCAAGAGGACGAAACGAGGAACGGAAATCTCGCGGTGCCGAATCTTCCGAATGGAGACGTGCACCTGTGCTCTTGAAGATGGGGGACGCGGCCTTACGGCGCTCTGACGGGGGAATTAATGTTTTGTAATAAAAAGGCTGCTCGAAGCGGCCTATGGAATGCAACGTAAGTCGCTGTCAGACCGGCTTTTTCTGAGGTTCCTCGGCGGCGATCAGCTTCTCGATCCGGGCTTCTTCCTCAGGGGTCAGCGTGAGCGCCGTAACCTCTCCGCCGGCGACGCGCTCGCGGCGGCGGCGATTGCCGAGCCAGAGCGCGATTCCGCCGCCGAACAGCACCAGCGGCGGGATCAGCCACAGCATCAATGTCTGCCCTTCGACACGCGGCTTGAGCAGCACGAATTCGCCATAGCGCGCGACAAGAAAATCCATCACCTGCTGGTCGGTCAGACCGGCAGCGATGCGCTCGCGCACCAGCAGGCGCAGGTCGCGCGCCAGCGGCGCATCGGAATCGTCGATAGATTGATTCTGACAGACCATGCAGCGCAGTTCGCGCGACAGGTTGCGCGCCCGCGCCTCCTGTGCCGGATCGGCCATGATCTCGTCGGGCTGCACGGCGTGCGTCACCGACGGCATCAGCGCCAAAGTCATCGCGAATAATACGGCAAGCAGGCGCCTCATCGCCCTACTCCGCCGCCTGCAATGCGCCGGAGGTCTTGGCGGCCTTCGCGGGCTTGGGCGCGCGGGCGCGCAACCGCCGGTCCGTCAACGACAGAAAACCGCCAAGCGCCATCAGCACCGGTCCGAGCCAGATCAACAGCACCATCGGCTTGTGATAGATGCGCACGGCGACCGATCCATCGGCACTGCTGTCGCCCAGCGAAATGTAAAGCTGGCTGACGCCGCGGGTTAGCAGCGCTGCCTCCGAGGTGGACATGCCGCGCGTCGAGAAGCTGCGTTTGGAGGGTGCCATCGCGCCGATGGTCTTGCCGTCCAGCATCACGGTGAAGTGCGTCACCGCCTCGCGGTAGTTCGGACCCTGCTGCTGCGTCACGTCATCGAGCCGCACCTGATAGCCGCCGACAGTGACGACATCCTTCGGGCGCATCGTCGAGATGTTCTCCGAATTCCACGTGGTCTCGCAGACGATGCCGATCAGCGCGATGCCGAGCCCGGCATGGGCGAAGGCCGCGCCCCAGATCGAGCGCGGCAGGCCCCGTGCGCGGCTGTAGGAGGTCGCGAGCGGCGCGCGGAACAGTTGCGCGCGGTCGATGAGATCGGTTAGCGCGCCGAGAATGACGAAGGCCGCGACGCCGATCATCAGCGGCGCGAAGGTGCCGCCGCCATGCACGAGCGCCCACAGCACGGCAATCGTCACCAGCGACACGATGCCCGCGGCCGTCAGGCGCTGGGCCGCGCCGAGCAAATCGCCGCGCTTCCATGCGAGTTGCGTACCGAAAGGAACAGCGATCAGCAGCGGCAGGAACAGCGGCGCGAAGGTGAGATTGAAGAACGGAGCGCCGACGGAAATCTTCTCGCCGGTGAGAACTTCCAGCGCCAGCGGATACAGCGTGCCGACGAACACTGTGGCGCAGGCCGTGGTCAGCAGCAGGTTGTTCAGCACCAGCGCGCCCTCGCGCGAGATCGGCGCGAACAGCCCGCCCTGCTTCAGCGCCGTGGCCCGCCATGCATAGAGGCTGAGGCTGCCGCCGATGAACAGGCACAGGATCAGCAGGATGAACACGCCGCGCGTGGGATCGCTGGCGAAGGTATGGACCGAGGTCAGCACGCCCGAGCGCACGAGGAAGGTGCCGAGAAGCGACAGCGAGAATGTCAGGATTGCCAGAAGAATGGTCCAGACCTTCAGCGCTTCGCGCTTCTCCATCACCACTGCCGAGTGCAGCAATGCGGTGCCCGCAAGCCACGGCATCAGCGAGGCGTTTTCCACCGGGTCCCAGAACCACCAGCCGCCCCAGCCCAGCTCGTAATAGGCCCAGTACGAGCCCATCGCGATGCCGAGGGTGAGGAATATCCACGCCATCAGCGTCCACGGCCGCACCCAGCGCGCCCATGCCGCATCGATGCGGCCTTCGATCAGCGCGGCGACGGCGAACGAGAATGAAATCGAGAAGCCGACATAGCCGAGATAGAGCATCGGCGGATGGATCGCGAGACCGATGTCCTGCAGGATCGGATTGAGGTCACGACCTTCAATCGGCGGATTGGCAATGCGCAGGAACGGATTCGAGGTGGCAAGAATGAAAAGATAGAACGCCGTGCCGACCCACGCCTGCGCCGCCAGCACATGCGCGCGCAATGAGCGTGGCAGGTTGTTGCCGAAGGCCGCCACCATCGCGCCGAACAGCGCGAGGATCAGCACCCACAGCAGCATCGAGCCTTCGTGGTTTCCCCACACGCCGGTGATCTTGTAGAGCATCGGCTTGAGCGAATGGGAATTCTCGTAAACGTTGACGACGGAAAAGTCCGACGTGACATGCAGCCAGGTCAGCGCCGCGAACGAGAACGCCGTAAAAACGAATTGCACCAGCGCCGTCGAGCGGGCGACATTCATCAGGGCCGGATCGCGCAGCCGCGCGCCGATCACCGGCACCACCGACTGGATCAGCGCCAGAGCCAGCGCCAGAACGAGCGCGAAATGTCCCGCCTCGGCGATCACTTCGCAGTCCCCTGCGCATCGGCCTTGCGGCCGTAGTCGTCCTTCCAGTGGCCGGTCTTCTTCAGCTCATCCGCGACGGCCTTCGGCATGTAGGTCTCGTCATGCTTGGCCAGCACGGTGTCGGCCTTGAACACGCCATGGGCGTCCAGCGCGCCTTCGGAGATGATGCCCTGCCCCTCGCGGAACAGGTCCGGCAGGATGCCCTGATACGTCACCGGAAGCGTTGCGTTTCCGTCGGTGACGTCGAACTTCACTTTCAACTGGTCGCCGCGCACCAGCGATCCCTCGCGCACCATGCCGCCGAGCCGGAAACGCTGGCCGGGCTGGATGTGTTTCTCGGCCGCCATGCTCGGCGTCGAAAAGAACAGAATGGAGTCGCGCAGCGCGTTGAGCACGAGTCCGGCAGCGATCGCCAGCACTATGAGCGCACATCCGATCAACGTCAGCCGCCGCTGTTTGCGTGTCATGCTTTTTCCCTTTCGGTCATGACGTTATCCGAAAACCGCTTCACACTTTTCGGCGTCATGCCCGTCATTACCCGTCCAGTCCGAGGCTCTTGAGCCCGTCGTTCAATTGCTGCAGCCGCGCCGCATCGCCGCCCACCGCCTGCCGCGCATCGCCACGCGCCGCTTGCGCCTTGTCGCGCTCGCCGAGAACCATATAGGCGCGCACCAGCCGCAACCAACCGTCGACGTCGTTGCCGTTGTCCTTCAGCCGCGTGGCAAGACGATCCACCATGCCGCGGATCATTGCGTTGCGGTCGCCTTCGTTCATGCTCTTGGCGGCGGCGACATCTTCATCCGACAGCTTCGGCGCGGCGACACCGATGCGCGTCAGCGAGTCCTGAACCAGCGGCCGCCACGGCGCATCCGCCGGCGCGGTCTCCAGCATCGCGCGCCAGATCGTCGCCGCATCATCCTTGCGCCCGTCCTGCTCGGCGGCGAGACCGATGAAATAGCGCGCCTTCGCGTCATTCGGATCGAGCGCGACAGCGTGGTCGAACTCCGCCTTCGCGTCAGCCGTGACAACGCCCCCGCCCGCCGCTGCGATTGCTTCGCCGAGATCGGCGCGGCGCGCGGCGGTATCGCCGCTATAGGTGATGGCGTTGCGATAGGCGCGCACCGCATCGTCGAAACGGCCGATTTTCAAAAGCACCGGCGCGAGCACATCCCAGCCCCGGCCGTCAGTCGGATTTTTCTCAAGATGGCTTTCGACCTGCGCCACCAGCTTGTCCATCGAAGCTGTCGCCAGCGGCGCGCGCGCGCGCTCCGCGAGCGGAAAGTCAGCGAGCCAGGGCGATCCATATTTCGCATAGACCACGACCGACACCAGCGGCAATGCGACCAGCGCAACCACCGCGACCGCGCGGCGGAACGACAGGCTCGCGGACGGCGGCGTTGCCGCCTCCGCATCGGACGCGGCCAAAAGACGGCGGCTGATCTCGACGCGCGCGGCTTCCGCCTCGCCTGCGCCGATCATGCCGCTGTCGGCATCGCGCTGAACCTCGGCGAGCTGATCCTTGTAGACCACCGCCTCGCTGCCTTCGCGCGCGGACCCCGTGCCACGCCCGAGCGGCCACAGCACGGCAAACACCGCCGCGGCAGTCATCAGCGCGAACACGAACCAGAGCGTCATTCCACCAAGTTCCCGGCCAACCTAGAAGCGTTGTAAACAGCTTTTCCGTGCCGGGTTACACCACGGCTGGCGGGGGTGTGCAATTGACATTTCCGGCAGGAATTCAATGGGATTCGAGGCCCGCTTGCGGCCTTTCGACACGGGAAGCCATGCGGGCTTTATAGCCCTCGGGGGCAGCCTCAACGTTGCGCTGGATCAACCTGCGCGCGAGGACTTGCGCTCAGTGGCGGGCTTGGCTGCGGGTTTGGCCCCAGCTTTGGCGCCGTCTGCCTCCTTCGGCTCGACCGGCCGCGCCATCTCGGCGGCCTTGCTCATCAGCGAGGCGTAGTCGGGGCCGAACAGCACATCACAAAAGCGGATCGCCGCCTTGATCTGCATCTGGCGGAATGCACGCACCCGCTGGTCCGGCGTGCGCAGCGATTCCACCAGCGTCTCGGTGGCCTTTTCGACGTAGTGCTGGAGTTCCGTGTAAGCGCGCAGCGAGACCTCGTTGATTGCAAGCTCGCTGGCATAGGTACGGCAGACCGCGACGAAATCGATCAACGCCGCCGTCTCCTCCACCTCGACCGAATCGATCCGGCTGGCGGAGGTGACATCCTTGTCCGGCCCCTGCCGCAGCAGACGCCGCACGCGCCCGGGCACGCTGTCGATCTCGGATTGCAGGGAATTGGAAATCTCGGCACGGATCGCCGCAAGCTGCTTGCCCCACGCCGAATCCGAGCGGATGTCGAGTTCGGTGCGCAAGCCGCGCACGCCGTCGTGCAGCGACTTGAGATGGTTGGAGGTTTCCTGGAACTGGCCGCGCTTGATGTCGCTGCGCAGGTCCGAGGCGATGCGCGACAGCTCCTGAATCGCCATGGTCACGGTGACGCCGAAGGGCGTGCCCGCGACCCGGATTTCGTCGTCCGACCCCGCGACCATGATTCCAAGGCGGACGATCTGCCAGGGCGAGGCAAGCCGGCTCATCACCAGAGAGACGGAGAACGGCAGCACATGCGGAGTCTGCAACGACGGCAGGTTGAGCGCATCCATGACGGAGCGGATGTGGGATTCGGTGAAGTTCCGGATATGGCCGGGCAGCTTCTGATTGAGCTTGTCGAGCTGTTCGGTCGCGCCGAGGACAGCGCCGATGGAGCCGATGTCCTCGACTACGCTGGTGGCGCCGAGGCGGCCCAATGTGCGCTGGCGCTCGCCGCCCGTGAGTGCACCGGTCACGTTGGCGATGGCGTCCGCGGCGGCAAGCTGGGCGGCGCGGACCGCGCTTTTAATGTCCGGCGCTCCCCCCGCCACGGTCGCCTCGAAAGCCTTGATGGCGTCCGGGCAGCCCTCGCGGCCGAGCCAGAGCCAGACCGGACCGAGGGACGAGCGGCGGATCTGGCCGGGCCGGATGCTGGGAGGATTGTCGACCAGAAACGGATCGAGCGGACGGAACAGATGCCGCATCGGGTCTTCGGTGCGGGCCGTGATGTCCTCGCTGGGCGCGCGGACGATGCCGCGTAATTGCTCCAGCACGAAATTGGCCACGGCGACGTCCTCGCCGCGCTCGATGGCCCGTTCGAACTCGCGCATCAGCAGGGCCTGCGCCTTCGGCGGCAGTTGCCCCAGATACTCCCTCAACCGCTCGATCGACGATTGGCTCATACGCCCAAACACTCACCCTGGCCGCCGCAGAGGCGTCCACACCGGGTTTGTAGCCGGAACGTCGTTAATTTGGGGTTGAGATAGGCGTTTCTCACAAGCTGAGAGCACCGTCCCTTTTCCACCGTGCTTAGAAATGCTTGGGAAGTCCGGCCTGCTTCAGCACCGCGTTAGCGGTATGCCGCGACTTGATGTTGTTATCGACAGTAAATCGAATACCGGTGAGCGGACTTTCCCAGATTTCGTGGTCGCCCCGGCCTTGGCGGACAAAAAAACAGTTCGCAGCCTCCAGAAGCTTCTTTAGCTCTGGAGTGAAGCTCTTCATGCAGCCTTGGCGCCGATCCGGATCGTTTTGGAGAAGCTCGCAATGACTTCGACCGGCACGTCGAACCCGCCTTCCATGTCATCGCGATCGAGCAGGTCGCGGATCAGATCGGGCAACTTCGCATCCAGTTCGTCGAGGCTTGCGGCTTCAGTCACAAGACCGGGCAGATCGGTGCTTTCGGCAGTCCAGACCTCCGCCTCGCTATCCCAGGTCGCTCGAACGACGATGAGATGTCCCATTTTCAATCTGTCTCCGGAAGGAATGGCGGCCATCAAAGCAGTCCTGTCGTGCTCACACAAGTGCGCCTGCCAGCATGCCGGACAACGCATTAAGCTTTGGTTAGGCATCAATCATCGGAGCTTGGATCGCCCGATCCTAACATATTGGAGCGGATAGGCGTTTCTCACACCCCCGGCAGGATCAGTTCCGCCCGCAGGCCCCCGATGGGCGCCGCGCCCAGCCTGAGGCTGCCGCCATAGAGCGCCGCAAGGTCGGTCACGATCGACAGGCCAAGACCCGAACCGGGCTTGGTCTCGTCCAGCCGCTGGCCGCGGATGGCGACCTGGCTGCGCTGCTCGGGCGACAGGCCCGGCCCATCGTCGTCCACGATAATCCGCAGGGTCGGATCGAGCGCGCCGCCGGGCGTTAGTTCCAGCAGAACCTCGATGAAGACTCTCTGCTCCGCCCATTTGCAGGCGTTGTCGACCAGATTGCCGGTCATCTCCTCAAGGTCCTGCCGCTCGCCGCGGAATTTCGCGCCGGCGGCGGCCTCGACATCGATCAGAATGTCGCGGTCGCGGTGGATCTTCTCCATGGTCCGGCCCAGCGCTTCGATCACCGGCCCGACCAGCGTGACGGTGCCGATGGTCTGGGCCCGCGCGGCGATGCGCGCCCGCTCCAGATGATGCGCGACCTGATCGCGCATGATGTCCGCCTGTTCAAGAATCTTCAGCGCGAAGGGATCGCTCCCGTGGGTGCCCGCCTCGTTGACGATGACGGACAGCGGCGTCTTGATCGCATGCGCCAGATTGCCGACATGGGTGCGCGAACGCTCGACAATGGCACGGTTGGCATCGAGCAGCGCGTTGGTTTCGCGCGCGAGCGGCGCGATTTCCTCCGGGAAATTGCCTTCCAGCCGCTCGGCATCGCCGGAACGGATCGCCGCCAGCCCGCTCGAAATGCGCTTGAGCGGCGCGAGGCCGAACCGGACCTGAAAAATCGTGGTCAGCAACAGCCCGATACTGAGCGCGGCGAAGGTCGCGGCCAAATAAGTATTGAACGCCCAGGTCTCGTCATCGATCTCGGACGCATCGCCCGCAACCGAGGCGAGATATTTTCCCTCGGTGCCGAGATCGACCGGACGCTCCACCATGCGCAGGCGCTGATCATCCGGACCGTTGACATAGGCAAGGCGGACGCCGGACTGATCCAGTTCGATGCCCATGTCCTCGAGCTTCGGCAAGGTGGCGTCCCACAACGAGCGCGAGGCGCGCACTTCCGGTTTGTCGCCATCGATCCGCGCCATGCGCCAGTACCAGCCGGACAGCGGCAGATCGAACAACGGCTCGCCCAGCGACTGCACCGAGCGATCCGAAGACTTGTCGCCCTTGTCGTTCGGATCTTCCGGCTGCGCCGCTTCGGCGATCAGCGTGCGCAGATAGAAGTTGAGGCGGCGATCGAACGCGCGCTCGACCGACCGCTTGTAGACCGACGACAGCACGATGCCGGTGATGAGCAGGATCGCCACCACCCACGCCGTCGCGGACAAGAAAAGGCGCGTCGCGAGGGAATTGCTGCGAAGCTTCAAAACTTCTCCTCGTGCATCTCTGCAAGCCGTGGTCCGGATACGCCGCGCGGCCGCCATTCATCCATGTGCGCGAATCCGGCGAGCGCCGGATCAGGCCGGATTGTACAGCGAAGATCGTGCCGGGAACACCGCCGCGTCAGGTTGTGACGGGCGGTGCAGCGTCCGGTTCTCAGCGCGCGCTCGTCGCCGTCGGCGATGGCACATCCGTGACAGGCGGCGGAGCCAGCAGATAGCCGAGACCGCGCACGGTCTGGATGATATCGACCTCGAGTTTCTTGCGGATGCGCCCGACGAACACCTCAATCGTATTGGAGTCGCGGTCGAAATCCTGATCGTACAGATGCTCGACCAGCTCGGTGCGCGACACCACCCGCCCGGCGTGATGCATCAGGTAGGCCAGCAGCCGGTATTCGTGCGACGTCATCTTGATGGGATTGCCATTGACGCTGACGCGGTTGGTGCGCGTGTCCAGCATCACCGGCCCGCAGGTCAGTTCGGATTGCGCGTGGCCCGCGCTTCGGCGCAGCAGCGCGCGGATGCGCGCCAGCACCTCTTCGAGGTGGAAAGGCTTGGCGACATAGTCGTCGGCACCGGCATCGAAGCCCTGCACCTTGTCGCTCCAGCGATCGCGCGCGGTGAGGATCAGCACCGGCATGGTGCGCTTGTTGCGCCGCCAGGCTTCCAGCACCGAGATGCCGTCCATCTTGGGCAGGCCGATGTCGAGCACGACAGCATCGTAAGGCTCGCTGTCGCCAAGGAAATGCCCCTCCTCGCCATCGAACGCGCGGTCCACGACATAACCAGCATCCGACAGAGCGGTGGTGAGCTGGCGGTTCAAGTCCGGGTCGTCTTCAACAACAAGAAGGCGCAACGTCGTCTCCAGTGTTAGCCTTGCGATAGCCTAACATGAATGGTTCCGCGCTGAATGCCCGATGAACGAAGTTCAACTTAGGGAACCTCCAAAATTACTTTTTCGTCACCGCTCCCCGTTTGGCCCCCTTCCCGGTCAGCGCTTTAACCAAGGTATCCAGAACACCAGGAGTGTCCTGTCCGGTGGCGACGCAGACCTTTTCACGGGTTCGCCCGCTGACATAGACGCCGAGCACGCCGAACCGGAAGCCCCAATAGCTGACCAGCAGGCCCGTCGCGCCGATCAGGGCGTTGATCGTCTTCATGTCGCCGATCCAGAATCCATAGATCAGGACGGCCCAGAGGCTGCCGCATTCCGCCATGAGCTCCAGTGCGTAAAACGGCCTCCACAACCTGAGCAGAAAACTCTCGCTACCAATCTCCGCACGGATGGTGGCCTGCGTCTCGGCGACCGATCCGCGCACGGCCTCCGCTTCGGCGCGGATCGCCTCGGCCCATGTATTTTCCGCCTGCGCGATTCGATCAGCACTTGATGTTTCCAGCGCCTTGCCGACAGCCTCGGGCGTGGCATCCGCACCGAGCGCCTCGGCCAGCACACGCGCCGCTGCGCCACCGAGCGGACCGCCGAGTGCGGTGCCGAGGATCGGCGCGCCGAGACCGATCACCTGTTTGGCCACATTAGCCCAGTCCATGGGATGCTCCTTCCGCGAGCGACGTGACAGCCGCTTCCTGATGCGCGCGGCGGCGCCAGCGCCAGATCAAAAAAACCGCGACGGCCGCGAGCGCGGCGGCGATGGCCACCAGCACCGCGATCTCCCAACGCGATGTTGCCGCGGCGCTCGCCGCTCCGGCAGCGATCACCGCACCGGCGGACGCCGTGCCCGCCGGAACGGTCGCAGGCACGATGGCCTTCGCGGATGACGCGTCACTACGCTTATCTGGCGTCGGCGCAGGCGCGCGGCGTTGCGCCATCGCCAGCGCCGCGACGCGCACGCCATCGACGCGCGCGGTCCATCCGCGCCCGAACACGGAGAAGGTTTTCAGCGACCTGAGAAATGCGAGCCGCTCGGCACAAATGGCCATGACAAGATCGCCCGGCGCAGATGCGTTCGCGGCCGCGATCACCTCGTTACTGACGGTGCTGCTGCGATCCGACAGCTTGAGCAGACGCCGGAGCACCTTGCCGGCGCGGCCGACGCCCGAATTCACGCCATAGTCGAACACGGCATAATCGACGCCGGACGGAAGTTCGTCGCAGCACAACGCGTTCCAGTAATGCTCGCGGTAAATCCTGCGCGCGATGCTTTGCGGCATGCCGCGCATGTCGGCGGCGGTGGCGTTGCCCTTCCAGTAGCGCCGCGCATCACTGAGCGTGATGCCGAAGTTGGTCGGGCCGCCGGGATCGGCGGGATGATCGGTATACCCGCCCTCATTCCGCAGCAGACGTGTGAGCGATTGCTCATAGGACTCCGCCGCCATGTCAGAACACCCACGCGACAAGCGCGAGCGACAGAATCCATACGACCAGCGCCGTTTTTGGCCGCGCCGCGATCTGCTTGACCATCCATTCAGCAGGCGCAATCACGCGCGCCACGAATGCGGCGTTGAGCATGTCAGTACTCCATGGATATGCGGCCAGCGAGGGGGCGGTGGTGGTCGGAATTTTATGTGATAGGCTGGCAACGCGAATGGCGGAGCGGCTTGGGGCGAATGCAGAGAAAACCGGAATTAGATGGCCTGCGAGGCTTGGCAGCGCTGACCGTTGTCGTCGCGCATGTCACCAGCGATACGAAGCTATGGGGTGGACTACTGGGAGGGGGCGGTGGACAGCTTGGCGTTATGCTTTTCTTCGCGCTGAGCGGATATTTGCTCGGATCGATCTACCTGGATCAGCCATTCAATTTTCAAACGGTCGGAACATACGCTAGGCACCGAATTGGACGGGTGGTGCCGCTCTACTACGTCGTTGTAATCGCCTCTTTTGTCCTGCCCGCAGGCGTCCTGTATGCGGTGAATACCTCAAACATTGTAGAGCATTTGTTCTTCGCGCGCGCCGGGCGATTGCTTTGGACTATTCCTGCAGAGATGCAGTTTTACGCCTTCTTTGTCGTTCTTTGGGCGATCAGAGACAAGAGCGCGGCGGCGTTCGTCGCGGTTTGCGCGGCCTATATTGCGCTGTCGTACATCCTGCACCTGAATGCAGTTCAACAGTTTGCCGTTGTCAGGTGCCTTCCGGTATTCCTCTTTGGCGTCTTGCTCAGTCGTTACGATTTGCGGCGTGTCCCGATCTCACCGCGCGCATGGTCTTTCGCTTTCGTGGTTGGCATTGCGTTGTACGCGCTTGCTTTCCCGAGAGTGTCTGGCCTGATCGGTATCGACCGCTCATTTAACTACGGACCGTTCTTTGGGATGTGGTCCGACCCCATTCCGCAAATCGCAGTCGTATGGTTGCTTGCGACAGCAACAATGGCCCCTTTGGCGACGGCGATGCTGGCAAATCGCACCGCTGTTTATCTCGGAACTGCCTCCTATTCGATGTACCTGCTGCATCGCCCCGTAATAGATGCCGTAAAAGCCGCTGGGTTCGGCTCGCAACCGTTTGCAGTTCTTGTTCTTACGATAATCGGGACCGCGATTGTTTCGACGATCACCTATCGGCTTATCGAGAGGCCATTTCAGAAATTGATCAGACAAACCGTTCCGACAACTAAGAATTCCAACCAGCAGCAAATTGCATCAGAAATACAGGCCGTAAGGTGATGATCCCGCGTTTGTTCCCGCCCCCGCGGCATTGCCGGGGAAATAGGATGTGTTGCCGCCGGAGCCGGTATTGATGACGCCCCCTGACGCGGCGGAATAACGTGACCCGGTGGCAGACCCTGAATAAGTCATGTTCGGCGCCTGAATGATGCCGGACAAGGAGGCGTCAGCGAATGCGGTCGAGAACGCGGGCGTGCCGCTCAATGTGACCGTTTTTCCAGACCCGCTGATGATTCCGCCCTGTCCCGCGACATAGTGCCGGGTGCCGCTTCCGGATATTGCGTAATCGTTGTCGAGCGACACAAGCGCGTTTCTGTTGGAGAAAATATGGGAGCCGCTGCAGCTTCCGAACACCATCGAAGGACCGATGAAGATATTGACTCCCGCGCCGGCCGCGCTGATGCAACGGTTGTTGGTGCTTCCTGACGTCTGCAGAGTCAGCCCGGACAAGGTGGCGTTGACGGGCGAGATGAATCCGAGAGCCGGCGCCGATGAGGTCGAAATAATCACGTTCGCCGGCGTGGCGACATTTCCCACGATCGAGACATTTCCACCGACCGGCGAGACCGTCTGATTCAGCCCGGCGGTATATGTGCCATCCGCGATCTGGATCGTGACGGTAAAGCCGCCGAGATCGAGCGTGGTGATGATGTCGTAAGCCCGCTGTATCGTCGCAAACGCGCCGCCGGAGGCGTTCGACAATCCATCGTTGGCGTCGTTGCCGTCCGTGCGGACATAGTAGGTCCGGTTCGCGGTCAGCACCTCGCGGCCGCCAGGCCGCACCAGCGCATACCAGCGCGAAGCGGTGCCGTCATAACGCAACAGCGCGGCCTGCTTTCCGGCGATGGAAAGATCGCTGCCGATGGCGAAACGATTTGCGGCCGTCGACGACGCGCTTTCGTTCAGCAGCTTGATGATCTGACCGCCGGTGTTGACGACGGCGATAACCGTCCCTTCGCTGCCGCCTGCAAGACCGGTGACGCTCCGCAGCGCGTCGGACGACAGGTTCAGCACCGAAGCCGAGACGATTCCCGCCGGATTGTAATCGTTCTGGTTCGACGTGATCTGCGACGGCGCAATCACCCCGGTGAGCGCAAGCCCACGGGGCAGCGCGATGCTGCCCGATGTCTGATCGATCACCAGCGCTTCGACAAAAGTCGTGCCGTCGTCCGAAACTTTCAGTTTGAACGCATTCGAACCCACCAGGCCGAATTCGGCGCGGCCGGAAAACGCTTCGGAGAACACTACCGATGCCGTCGCGCCGGCCGCTTCCTTGGAAATCTGCAGGCGCATATCGCCCGTTCCGCCGTCGCCGGTGTCGATGGCGTTCAACAGCACGTCGTTGGATTTCACCGTCAGCAGGTTCGGATCGCTCGCAGTGTCATTGATGCCGAGGCGTGCAAGGCTTCCCGAACCGCCTTCGCCGCCGCCACTCGCGACATCGGTCCAGGCCGAGCCGTCGTAAACCAGCAGCGCCGCGTCGGCCTCGGACCATGCACACCAGCCGAGCTTCGGGCTCAGAAAGCGCCACGCGCCATCCTCATAAACGGCGACAGCGTTCGCCTGCTCCGCCCACGCATCCGTCGCGCCGCCCGCCACGATATGCCGGTCGCCTTCAACCGGGGTCGAAGGCGGCGCGGTCCGGTCAATATCATGCACGCCGATCTGGATGACGGCGTCCAATATCCGCAATGCTTCATTATGCGTGACATGCTTCTGCGCCTGGCTGCCTTCGATGAAAGGCATCCCGAGATGGATTGTGTCTGTCATGATCGCTCAGAGCGTGAGAGTGAATTCGGCGGGACGGCCCCGCCCTACGGTGCTCGACATCTGCACGACACGGCCGTGCAGACTTGACTGCGGCGCGCCGAAGTCCGCGAGTTCGTCGGCATTGGCATAGATTGCGGAAGACGTGGTGCAGACGATGCTTCGGACCACCGATGCGCCGGACAGAATCTCCAGCGTATAGCCCTCGACGTCTTCGCCGAGCGGCACTTCGACGCCCCAGTTGTCGCCATCGCGCCGGGTCCGGCGAATCCACGAGACATGAATTCCGTCGCCGCCGCGCCTTGCACTGACATGGACCGGCGACAACGGCATCAAGGCCGTGGCTTTCGGCGTCACCGTCAGCGCCAGTGCGGACGGATCGTCATGGCTGCGGCCCGTGGCGACAATGCGCAGATCGATGGCGCGATCCAGCGCGCCGAGGCCGCTGGCGAGCGTGACGAGATGATCGTCCAGCAATACGAACGGCGCACCTACCGCAAGCGGCGCGGCGATGGCGTATTCGCTTCCGGCCTGCCCGCGCAGCAACCGCGACAGCCGGTAGATTTTGTCGCCAATCAGTTCGGCATTCGCGAACTGCAGCACTTCCCATTCGCCGTCGGCGTTGAGCACGGCGGCGGCGCTCGCGCCGTCCAGCACGCGCGCATCGCCTGCGGAGGCCAGCGCGCCGCCATAAAGCTGCACGCGCACCTCGTTTGCACGATCCCACCGACTTGTCGGGCCCGCAGGCAGCGGATCGAGCGTCTCGCCGATGATCGACGGCGCAAGCACGCTGGCCATGCGCGTGAAACTCAGCCCGTCGGTCGAGCGCCACACCGCCACCGAGCCCGGCCACGGATCGGCGAACACCGCAAGGCGCGTCAGCACCGGCGGCTCCGTTGCGTCGAGACTCGGCAGATCGAGCACCAATGCCTGTACCGGTCCGAGCGCGGGCGGAATCGCCGGCGGCTTCACGCGCGGCGCGAACAGCGGCACCGAAAACACTTCCGGGTCGATGCTGCGCGCCTTCAGCTGCCGCGAGGTGGTGTCGACCAGTTCGCCGACTTCGAACAGACGGCGGCGCGCGTTAATGGTCACGCCGATCACATCGCCCGGCGTCAGCGTCAGCGCCTTCATGCCGAGCGCGAACTCCGCGCTCTCGCGCCCCGCCCATAGGTCCTGAAGCCAGATGTCGGCGCGGCGTGTGGCTGCCGCGTCGTCCGTCACCACCGCGAAGTCCGAGTGCAGCGCGCGGTTCGACCCGCCGACCAGCCGCCGCGAGGTGACGGCGGAACGACGATAATCCGCAGCACCATCGGTGAATCCGAAACTGACTTCGCGCGGTAATTCCGTCTCTTGTCCGCGGACCAGCCGCGCCAGCGCGCCCTTCTCGGGATCGACCAGATCGTCTTCGGACATCTCCGCAACGGGCGCTGCGCCGCGCTGCACGAACGTCAGTTCGCCGCCTGCCACCGTCGCATCGAAACCATAGGCCATCGCCAGCGGATCGATCGCCGCGCGCGGCGACATCGGCCTGTCGATGACATAGCCGTCGCAGCTTTCGCGCAGGTTTTCCGTGCGTGCGCCATCGACATCCGCGTCATCGAGGATCGCGCCGACCAGCGCATCGAGCGGCGCTGCGCCCAGTCGCCCCGTCAGCCAGTGTCCCGTCTGCCAGTTCGGCCCGTCGCTCCACACATCCACCGCGGCGGGAAACACCGGATAGGGCCGCGCCTCCCAGGTCCACAGATGCAGGCCGGACACGTCGATCATGCGGCCGCCATAGACAGGCGAGACGGGATTCAAAGCGCCGCCGAATTCGGAATCGAAAGCGGTGATGACCGTTTCGATGTAACGGCGCTGGATCAGGTCGTCGCGCTGGCCGTTGGAAAAGTAAGGAACGCTGCCCTCGGCGGATTTCGAATCGGGAAACACGCTCGGCTGGTTCGCGCCTTTATCGACCGCCGGACAGCCAAGCTCCGTCAGCCAGATCGGCTTGCTGCGTGCGGTCCACGCGGTCGCGCTCTCCAGTTCCGCACCATCGACGCGCTCGACATGCGCATTCGCCCACCAGTTCCATAAATCCTTGGCGCGATAGATCCACGGCTTGCCGAGACCGTCGGTGATCGGCAGCCGCTCCTGCGCGGTACGCCCGCCATCGTCGGCGTAATACCAGTCATAAGCTTCGCCGCCGTTCAGATTTCCGGCGAGATAGTCGCGATCGTAAATAGACGATGCGATCGATGCATCCTGATGTCCCGCATCGTCGCGCCAGTCCGACAGCGGCGCGTAGTAATCGATACCCACCGCATCGACGGCCGGTGACGCCCACAGCGGATCGAGCGGGAAACGCACCTCGTCGCCGATCACGTGCGAGCCGTATTCCGTCCAGTCTGCCGCATAGGTCACGACAGTGTCCGCGCCGACGATGGCCTTTACATCCGAGGCCAGGGTCGTCAGCGCAGTCACTGCCGGATACGCGCCCGATGACGAGCGAACGCGAGTCAATGCTTTCAGTTCCGATCCGATCAGGAACGCGTCGACGCCGCCGCTCGTCTTGGCGAGATTGGCGTAATGCAAAATCATGCGGCGATAATTCCAGCCGCTTGTGCCGCCACCGGAAAAGAAGGACGCGATCTGCGTCGCCGCCGTCGCCGTGCCGTCGGGCGAGCCCGCAACGCCGGGCGCGGGATCGCAGGTGATCCGCCCGCGCCAGGGAAATGCTGGCTGCGACGCCGCGCCGCTCCACGGATCGGGCAGCGTGTTGCCGGGCGGAATGTCCATCATCAAAAACGGATAGAGCGTGACTTTCAGTCCGCGTGCTTTCAACTCGGTGATCAGATGGCGCAGGCTGCTGTCCGACGGCGTGCCGCCGTAGGACGGACGCCCATCGACAGAAGACACGACATAAGCGCCCGGCCTGCTCACGCCCGCGACAGACCATGTGCCGCCGGAGGTGACCTTGATGGCGTTGTCCACGCCCGGCCGCACTAGGCAATTGCCCGCGCTCAGATCGCTGCCGAACCACGCGACGACAATCGCGACGCGTTCGAGATTGGGACAGGTCGCCTGCAGATCGTCGAGCGAGGCGATGACGTCCGAGGCCGCGTTGGTGACGTGACGGTTTTCCGGTGCGGACTGGCCGGGTCCAAGCACGCGCACCACGGGCGATGTCTCGTAGCCGAATTCGGTCGCGCCGGGGATCAGCGTCACCGCGCGCATCATCCGTTCCAGCCGGCCCACCGGCCGCACGATCTCGAACGACAGTTGCGGAATGCGATTGCCGAAATCCGCCAGCGGAAGACGCTCGAACACCGCGTAGGCCAGTCCGCGATAGGCTGGCGCATTGTCCGCGCCCTCCTTCGCAACGATCAGATCGTCTGCGGGCTGGTCGTCGCTGCCGCGATGAATGCGGATGTTAAGCGTCGACGTGTCGAGCGGCTTGCCGTCGGCCCAGATGCGGCCGACATGGCCGATCTCGCCTTCGCACAGCGCCACCGCGAAGTTGGCATAATAAGAGTATGTGGTTGTGGTGACGCTGCCGCCGCCGACGCCGCCCTTGCCGCCGCTGGCGCTCTCGGTGCGGGTGGACACCACTTCCTCAAGCCGTGTGGCCCAGATCACCTGACCCGACAGGCGTGCGCGCCCGTAGACGCGCGGGATCGGCGCGCCTTCGGTGGAGGCCATGACGTCGAGATCGGCAAGGCGCGGCCCCTGGACGCTGCGGTCCGGCGTTAGCAGCGCGCGGTCGATGAAATTTCCCGCGAGCGCGCCCGCGATGCGCCCCGCAATCGCACCCGCGGGACCGAACACCGCGCCCGCCGCGCCGCCGGCAATGGAAAGAACAAGGGCTGCCATGAGAAGTCCGTAATAGATGCTGGTGTCCCGGATGCTGCGCAGCGCGACAGCGGTGCGCTGCTGATCCGGGACCGCAAGAGGATAAAGCGCCCGTAACGGTCCCGGCTCTGCGGAGCGGCACTGCGTGCCGCACCGCGTCCGGGACAAGAGGCCGCTCGTTGCTATTTCCGCTCGTCCCCGCGAAAGCGGAGACCCAGACGGAAAACACACTGGATTCCCGCTTGCGCGGGAATGAGCGGAGGAATGCCTGATCAGTCCAACACCCCCGGAAACCGGAACACGAAGGCCAGCCGCCGCTGCCACCATGGCGACAGCGCGACCTCGCACACCGCCGCGCCATCGTGCGCGTGGATCATCGTGCCCTCGCCGGTCGCAATCGCGGCGTGCTTGGCGACATATCCGGCGCGCCAGCGAAACAGCAGCACATCGCCGCCGCGAAGATCGTCGCGCTCCACCGGCACCAGATGGCGCGTGGCGGCCTGCGCCAGCGTCTCGATGCCGGAGGCTTCCGCCCAGTCCGGCGCGTAAGGCGGCGGCAGTTCCGGCTCCGCGCCGACGCAGGTGCGCCAGACGCCGCGCACGAGGCCGAGGCAATCGCAGCCGACGCCTTTCACCGATGCCTGATGGCGATAGCGCGTGCCGATCCATTCGCGCGCCTCGGTGACGATGGCGACGCGGGTGAGAGAGGGAGTCATTAATAAGGCCCGGAACTGTTCTGCCGTCATGGCCGGGCTTGTCCCGGCCATCCCGATCACGAAAGCACTATGCTCAATCCATCGGGATCACCGCGCCAAGCCCGGTGATGACAATGGAAATGTTTCGTCTCGCCCCCCGCCATTGATCCGCCGTCGTTGCCCGCGCCGGCTTCCGCCGAGGCGATGACGAAATCGTTGCCCGGAATGTGCGGGAAACCACGGAAATTGACGACGTTATGAAAACGGTCGCGGCAGGTGACGAAACGCTTGTCGCATCCCGCGCTGATCGTGAATGTATCGCCAGTTGCGATTGCTTCCGGCATGGCCTGCCACAACGACAGCCGCGCGTGGCCGGACGCAACGCGATGCTCCTTGATCTCGACCGACAGGCCGCTGTTCGCGCCGGAGGTCCAGGTGAGCTTGCCGCCGGTGAAGATGCCTTCGGCAAGCCCATCGAGTCCGGTTGCGACAAGCGCCGAGGTGGCTTCGATCGACTCCACGCCGCCATCGCCTTCGAGTTCAGCCGCAACCAGATCAAACCGGCATCGCGCATCGCCGAGATCGGCGCTACATCGCGCGGTGAACAGCCGCCCGCTCTCCTGCGCCAGCGTGTCCGCCAGCCCGCGCAGTTCGGCGCTGAACGCCTGCCCTTCGCGCTTCACCTCACCGAGCGTCGAACGCGCGGTCAGCACCTTTAGCGATACATCGCTCCAGTCCACCAGCCAGGTCTCCACAGCGGCTGCATCGTAGCGCCCCGCCGCAAGATCGCTTTCGAGCAACGCATCGTCCGACAGCGCGCCCACGATTTCCGTGCCGTCCACCGACAGGTCGAAGCGGCTGGTCGCTTCCGACGACGTGAAACCGGTGCCCGCCTTGTACGTCAAGCCATCGATGATGAGATCGTCGTCATGATCGGTGAAGCCCTGCACCACGCCATCGCGCCGCGTCAGCTTCCAGCAATGACACAGCGTGGTGACGCCGGAATCCAGTTTGGTCTGTAGCGCGGATGGAATGTCTCTCACGGCCGGATCTCCACCAGCGGAATTTTCGGAATCGCGCCCGCCGCGAAGGCGGACAGATCAACCTCGAGATAATCGGTGTCGAACCGCACGGGCACGTCGAACAGGAACCCGGCAGTAACCGCCTTGCCCCCGGCGGGAATATGCTCCGGCAAAAAGGTGACGATGCCTGTGGTGGCGTCGCAGGTGAACGCGCTGCCGGATTCGACTTCGTGTCCCGCGACCGCGACACGCACGCTTCCCGGCACCGGCTTGGCGATGGCGCGCGTATAAGGCGCGTAAGTGCTGCCATAGGTCTTGAGCAATTGAAACGCGGCGCGCGTGCCGTCGCCCGCGCCGAGCGCCTGATCGAGCGGTGTCACGCTCGCGCCAGGCGATGCGGAGGAATGATCGAGCCGGTCGCGCCAGCGAAAACCATAGAGTTGCCCGCGCCGCTCCTCGAAGAACGCGACCACCTCCTGCAACGCATCCAGCGTCTTGACGCCATAACCCGCATCGAAGCGGCGGCGCGAATGCGCCCAGCGCGCATTGCGCTCCTCGCGTCCCGATCCGAAGGTGACGATGTCGGTCCGCCGCTCCGGCCCGCCCGCGCTCTTCAGCGCGATGTCGAGCGGGAACAGGATCTCATGGAATACGGGCATGGTTGCCTCGGTCATTGAGAATCTGCGTCCCGGGCGCGATGCGATGCGCAGCATTGCTTCGCAGAACCGGGACCGTTACGCGCTCTGTACCTCGAACGGCCCCGGCTCAGCGGCGCGGCATTTCATGCCGCCCCGCGTCCGGGGCAAGAAAGCGTCTCTACAAACTCCGCTGTCCGCGCGAGACGGCGCGGGCGATCTGGCCGGTGATGTAACTTTCCGAACGGCGGAAGCTGTCGAGGTCCGGCGTCGCGATCTGGATGGTCACGCTGTTGCCGCCGCCGCGCCCGGCGACACCGAGCTTGCCGTCGGATCCGCGTGCCAATGGCATGATCGCTTCCGGTCCGGCCTCGCCCGCAAGGCCGATGCCGCCCTGCATCATCGGAAAATAGGTCGGCGTGCCGATGACGCCGCCGCTGGCGAACGGCTTCACCGCGCCGGATGCGGCCGCAAGTTTAACAGTGGATGACGCGGCGGTGGCTCCTGTAAGGCCTGACAATAAGCTGCTCAGTCCGCTGGAAAGGCTGCTCTCCAGCGGCTTGAACGCCATCCGCACCGCAAGGTCCGACAGCCGCAGCGTCAGCGATTTGAGCACATCGTCGAACTGCTTGCCGCCGACCACCGACGCAGAGAACGCGCTGGTCATCGCCCGCGAAAACGCGCCGGCGCCGAGCGCAAGATCGCGCGTCCGCAATCCGAGTGTGTTCAGCGTCAGCGACAGATCGTCGCCGGATGAGTCCGTCATGGGATTCTCCCTTAAGCTTTATCCGGAAACAGGCTCATGAGCCGGCCGAGAGCCGCGCGATCCATCGGTTCACCCGACGGCCCGCGAACAGCACGCACCGCATAAGCCAGCTCACGCGGCGTCATCCGCCAGAACTGTTCCGGCGGCAGTCGCAGCACGCCGAGGCCGAATCCGATGGCGTCGCTCCAGGGGAACGGATTCATCGCATCTCGCCATCGAAAGTCGCCGCGATCAGGTCGGCAGCGATGCGCACATAAGCCGTCGCGCCGCCATCGGCGGTGAGCGCGGCAACCTCATCGTCTGTGATTGCCTCGCCCGCGCCGCGCAGGCCTGCCGCGATGATGCGCACCAGATCGCGCGCCGACAGCCGGCCCGAGCCGAAGCGCTCCGCCAGCGCCATCAGGTCGCCCGCACCGAAGGCAGCTTCCAGTTCGGCCAGCGCGCCGAGCGTCAGCACCAGCGTGCGGCGCCTGCCACCGAGATCGGCGGCGATCTCTCCGCGATAGATGTTGGGCATGAGGTTTCCTCCGTTCCCGTCATTGCGAGCGAAGCGAAGCAATCCATCCTTGGCTTGCGAAGAATGGATTGCTTCGTCGCAAGTGCTCCTCGCAATGACGCTAGGTCGCCGTAAACGTCAGCGCGCCGGCCGATTCCAGCGACAGGTCGAAGGTCACTTCGCCGTTGTGCTCGCCGGCGAATTCAAGGCTTGAAATCTGGAACAGGCCCTCGATGGTGCCGAAGTCCGGCACCACGACCTGACAGGATGTCAACGCGCCGTCGAAGAACGCCTGACGCACCATCGCATCCGATGATGAATCCTTGAATAGCCCCCTGCCCGACACCGCCGCGCGCTTGACGCCCGCACCCGCCAGCAATTCACGCCAGCGGTCGACGGACTCCGCATGGGTGACGTCCACCGTTTCGGCGTTGAATGCGATCCGGCGGCTGCGCAATCCGGCGACGGTGACGAAACTTGCGCCGTCGCTCATCTTCAAGAGCAGGTCCTTGCCTTTCTGGGCGGCCATGATGTTTCTCCTTAAGACCAAGGTTCGGTGACGGCGCGGAAGCGCACCAGCGCGTGATAGGTGCGCCCGTCGGATTCGCGGCGGATGTCGGCGATCGTGAATCGCAAATTCACCAGGCGGTGCCCGTCGGGCGACAGCGGCGTATCGTCGAGCGCCTGCAGCAGCGCGCCGGCGATGACATGGGCCTCGCGATGGCCGCCTTCGCGCGACCAGGCATGCAGCGTCAATTGATGTTCCTGCGTTGGTCCGTCATCTGACGACGCATCGATCAGCCGCGCCTCGCCGAGCGTGACATAGGGAAACGCCGCGTTCTTCGGCGGCTCGTCATAGACATGCGCGCCGCCGAGCGCGGCGGAGAGCGCGCTGTCACTGCGCAACGCGCCATGGATCGCGGCGCGCAGCGCCACGCTGGATGAAGTCATGATGCTGTCCCGAAGTTAAGAGACGCGGACTTCCGCATCGATCTCGATAAAGCGCCGGTCATCGCGGTCGCGGATCGCAACAATGCGGTAGACCCGCGCGCCGTCGCTGAAGCGATGCTGCAACGTCAGCGAGAGATTGCTGCGCAGGACGATGCGATAGGCTTGCGTCGCACCGTCCGCATCGGCCTGCATCTCGCGGCGCGCCGCAAGTGGCGTCACCTGCGCCCACACGGTCGCGAACGTGGTCCATGTGCGCGTCACGCCGCCCTGGCCGTCCGGCGTCTCCACCGGCTGCTGCACCACAAGGCGCGTCTTGAGTTGTCCCGGATCAATCATAGCGAGAGCACCCGATGCGAAGCGATCAGCGCGTTGACGGTGGCGGGCATCATCGCCACGGTCTGGCCGATGGCGATCAGGCCGCGATTTTCATACCAGTGCGCCACCAGCATGCGCAGCGCCTGCAACAGCCGCGGCGGAACATCGGACGCGGCCTCACCGAAACCGGCCTCGATATCGAGTTCGATTCCCGCAACGCTGCGCCCCGGCACGGGCAGCGACCAGCCCGGCGCGGCGATCACGTTTGCAGCGCGATCCACCACGAACATATCCGGATCAAGCTCGCGTCCCTCGCCCACCGCATCGAACACACGCGCGGCGGACAGCGCCCGCAGCGGCCCGATGCGCGGCGCAATGCGTCCGTCATCGGGCCAGCGGTCGAGCACCAGCCGCCAGGTCTGTGCGATCAGCGCGCTGCGCGCCATGGCCTCGACATGATTGCGCGCGGCCGACACCAGCGACGCGATCAGCACGTCGTCGGCGTCATGTTCCACGCGCAGAAAATTTTTCGCCTCAAGAAGCGACAGCGGCTCAAGCGCGGGCGGAGTGAGAAGAAATGCGGGCATGGTTGTTTCCTGTAGTTCAAACAACCGTCATTGCGAGCGAAGCGAAGCAATCCACCTGCGGTTTCTTCAAAGATGGATTGCTTCGTCGCCATAGCGCGTCGAAGAACGCGCGAATGGCTCCTCGCAATGACGGCAAATTGCATGATCACGCGGTTGACAAAACGCGCACATCAAGGCTCATCGTGAGCGATGATCCGTTCGCTTCGCTGTTCCATCGCCACTGCAACCTTGATCCTCGCGCTCGCGCAGCCGTCGCATGCCGTCACCGGCAGCCGCACCGCGCCGAGCGAGACCATCGCGCGCGCCATCGTCACCGTGGTCGCCGCGGGCGGCGGCGTCTGCACCGGCACACTGATCACGCCGACCATCGTACTGACCGCCGCGCACTGCATCGCGCCGGGCTCCGCCAATCGCGTCATCGACTATTCCACGAAGCCGCCGCAGCTCGTCACGCCGCAGCGCGTCGCCACCCATCCGCAATACAATACGCAATCCATTTCCGCGCATCGCGCCACGGCGGATGTCTCGCTGCTGCGCCTGCCCGCGCCGCTGGCGGGAAAAACTTTCGCGCCGCTCGGCACACCGAGCGTGCCGCTGACGCCCGCCTCGCGCCTGACTGTCGCGGGCATCGGCTCCACCGTGGCGGGCAGCGACGCCGGTGTCGGCACCGTGCGCGCCGCGCCGCTGATGGTGACGGGCCAGCCCGGCACGCTGCAGATTCGCCTGATGGACCCGCAGACCCAGAACCGCAGCGCGGGCATGGGGGCCTGCACCGGCGATTCCGGCGCGCCGGCCTTTGAGGATCGCAATGGCGTCAGCGTCGTTGTCGGCGTGGTGAGCTGGTCCACGGCGGCGAACAATGCCGCGGGCTGCGGCGGCCTCACCGGCGTGACCCCGCTCACATTATATAGAGACTGGATCCTGAAGACGGCACGCAGCTGGGGCGCTCCGCTGTGAACCGCAAGCGCAGGAGTCATGACATGACACATGCCCGCATCGCGACGCGCATCGTCATCGCTATTGTTATTTCCGTGGCGGCCTGGACCAGCGCTTTCGCGCAACCGGCAACGGATAAATCCCGCCGCCTCAAGTCGCAGAGCACTGCGGCGCAGAAGCCTGTTCAGGCCGTTCGCCCGCGCCAGCCGTCGTCGTGTTCGGAATTCGGCGCGGGCTTCGTCCGCGCACCGGGCTCGGACACCTGCCTCCGTATCGGCGGCGGCGTCGATGTCGGTGTGGGTGCGGGCCGGTAAACTGCGTCAGCGCTTGCCGCGCTTGCGCCACTTCTTATGCGGATAGACCGCCGGCGGCTTCGTATAGGGCTGCGAATACGAGTCCTTATATCGTTTGCGGGAGTCCTCCAGCGCGCGCTGATAGCCGGGCGAGCTCATCACGCTCGGCGCAGCGCCGCGGGCAAAGGCGGATGTAGTGCCACAGGCACCGATCCCGACCGCCAGCAGACCGGCGGCGATCCTGACATGACGTTTCATGCGACTCCCTCTTTGCAGTTCACGGCCCCGCGAAGACCTCCCTGATAGAAGCGGCTTGTTAGATCGGTAAATCCTTGCGGAACCATCGTGTGATCAGTCCTTACGATCAATCATTCTCGAACCGAGCCGCACTATTTTAGGTCGGTTTGTAAAACCCAGTATCGAGATTATGCAGGCACATTCCAGCGTCTCCAGCCTGTGGAAACCACTTTGAATCAACGATTGCCTGAAGTTGATTTCGAGCCTCCAGCGGAGCAACTGCCAATGTGAGTTTGGCGGCCTGGAGACGCACATGCATATTGGGAAATTTGAAGAGCTGGACAAGTAGCCGACGCTGGTCCCCGGGGCGAGCCTTCAACTCGTCATGGATCTCTTTCATGCGCACGAAAAGCCGATTGTATTTCGCGCTCTGACCGACAAGAAGCGCCTTGTCCTGCTCGCGCGTATTTTCGGCAAAAAGTTGAACCAGATCGCCGTCGCTCATTTTCGAAAGATCAACTTTCTTCATGGCTTGAGGGCCCCGAACAATATCAGTGCATCGCGTCCGACCTTCATGCGTTCATCCCAACTTTTATCCGACAAATACTCCCTGGGAGACAACCAGCCATAGTCCGGGTTGGGCGCCCCATACCACCCCGTGATCTGGTAATGCTTCAATCGCGGAATACTAACCAGATTTGACGGATCATCAATCTGGCTTCTCGAAAACCCGAAATATTCGGCCCATGTTTGTTCGACGATATGGTGGTCGTCATATCCTGTCCGGCCTGATCCATCGGTGCGCGTCCGACCGCATCCACCGCGCTTGCTGATGGCGTGCGTAAGCATCATCGCGTGCGGACATGCGAAGCGTTTCCTGAAAGAAATCGGTCGAGAAAAGAGGCCCGTCGCGTCTGAAAACGAAACTTCAGGGGCGCATCCGCGCCCCGGACGCGGCGCGGCGTGAAATGCGCTCCGCAGAGCCGGGGCCGTTACGGACACGAGTCTCCGTGGCGGTCCCGGTTCTGCGAAGCAGCGCATTGCGCTGCTTCGCGCCCGGGACAAGTGTTCAGCTCGCCGCGAACTTCAGCACCTTGATGGCGTCGAAGTCCTGCACGCCGCCGCCGACGCGCTTGGTGGTGTAGAACAACACATAGGGCTTGGCGGAATACGGATCGCGCAGCACGCGCACGCCGAGCCGGTCCACGATCAGGTAGCCGCGCTTGAAATCGCCGAACGCGATGGAGAGCGAGTTCGCCGCGATGTCCGGCATGTCCTCCGCCTCCACCAGCGGGAACGTCATCAGCGAGGCGCGGCCGCCGGCCTGCGCCGGCGGCTGCCACAGATATGCGCCGCCGGTGTCCTTGAACTTGCGGATCGCGGCCTGCGTCTTGCGGTTCATCACGAAGCTGCCGTTCTGCCGGTAGCCCGCCTTTAGCGCGTAGATCAGATCGACCAGCACGTCGGACGGATCGTCCTCCGGAAAGGCCGCCGAGGCGCCGGTGGCGACATGGCCGAGCTTGCCCCACACCCAGGAGCCGTTCGCCACGGTGTCGTAGCTGAGGAAACCCTTCGGCTTGTTGCTGCCGTCGCCGGTAACGAAGGCCGTGCCCTCCTGCAGCGCGAAGGTCAGTTCGACCTCGGAGGCGATCCACTCGTCGATGTTCACCGCCGAGTCGTCGAGCAGCGTCGCGGTCGCCGCCGGCATGGCGTAAAGCTCCATCGCCGGGAAGCTCAACGCATCGAGCGTCGGCGACGTGGTCTGTGTGCGCGAATCCGTCTCGCCGACCCAGCCGGCGGCGGGACCCGCGGTCATGAACGGCTTCTTGTAGACGCCGCCGGAAATCTCCCGCACCGACGCGATGGAGCGGATCGGCGAGATCGCCTTCAGCCGCGCGCCGATCTCGTGTTCAAGTTCGGCCGGCACGAGGTAACCGCCGTCGGCATTGGAGCCGGCAGACATCGCCTTGGTCTCCATCGCGCGCAGGCCCGCGCTCTCGCCCTGGCGCACATAGGCGTCGAAGGCGCTCTTGTGCTCGCGCGCCGACGCATCGGAGAGATGCGCGCGCGTGCCTTCCAGCCGGCCTCCTTCAAGCAAAGGTCGCGCGGACTTCAGCGCGAGATCGTCGATGCGCTTCATCTGTGCGTCCAGCGCATCGTTGATGCGATCGACCTTCTGGTCGAGCAGCACGTCGGCGCGGCGGCCAACCGCATCGAGACGCTGGTCGTTCGCGGCCTTGAACTCCTCGAACATCGCCATGATGGCGTCATGCTCGCCGCGCGCGGCGGAAGAAATGCCGGACTTGTGCTCCGGCGCGTGGTCCTGAATGTCGATAGTCATGTCAAAGCTCCTGTGTGATGGATTGAAGTCATGCGTGATGGACGAAAGACGATTTGATGCGAGTGCCGCGGGGACGCGCGCCCTTCACCGCCCTCACCCGTGCGCCGTTGAGCAAGGGAAAGGTGACGATGGAGACTTCCCAGAGATCGACCTGGTAGAGCTTGCGAACGCGCGTCTTCGGATCGATCTTCGCGCGCACGGTGCGATAGCCGATGGAGAGTCCGTCGATGGCGCCCTCGCGCACCAGCGCCAGCAGTTCGCGGCCCCGCGCCACATCCGGGATCAGGCGCCCACGCGCCCACAACCCGCGGAAGTCCTCATGCAGATCGAGCCAGATGCCGACAAGCTCCGACGGGTCGTGCTGGAACAGCATCGGAATGCGGCGCAAGCCCCTGCTCTGCAGCGTCTGCGTGAACGCGCCGGGCATCACCATGTCGCGCGCCTGGTCGATCTCGCCGAACAGGCTGGCATAGCCTTCCACGGTGCCGTCGCCGGCGAGCGAAACGCGTGTGGTCGCTGACAGCGGCGCATGCATGGGCATTCCTCGCGAAGGTTGCGGGGGTGAAAAGGCATTGAATGTCGGTGCTGTTGTTTCGCGCGAGGCGAAATTTACATTCGAGGTCGTCCCGGCGCAGGCCGGGACCCATAACCACCGGACATCATGTTGACGACGGAAGGACAGGACCATCCATCGCAGTATCGATAACGCAGGGTGTCTGGGTCCCGGCCTGCGCCGGGACGACGCCGAAAATAATCGCGAACGCGCCTACTTCCCGCGCTTCGGCATCTTCCGTCGCGACGGCTTGCGCGGTGGCTTCGCGGAAGCGGATCTCACCGGCGCCTTGTGCTGAATGCGGTCGAGATGCGCCAGGAATTCGCGGAACACCGTCAGATGATCCGGCGACGATTTCTTCTCGGGCGCAATTGCCCGCAGCACCGTGTGCAGCGTATCCATCAATCAATCCTCTTGGTTGAAATGCCGCTGGCCCTTGGCCTTGCGGTTGAAGCGCGAGAGCTGGCGGACGAACTCGTCGAACCGCCGCGTCGCGGCCGCCAGTTCGCGCAGCGTGATCAGGAATGCAGCACTGGCCGCCACCGCCCAGAGAAACAGCGCGAGGTGCGCGAGATCGCCACGCTCGCTGAAAATGCGGATCAAGTCGGACATGGCTCTCTTCTTTCCGTCACCCTGAGGCGCCGCGCCTCTTGCGCGGCCTCGAAGGGCGACGGCCTGTCATCCTTCGAGGCTCGCAAGCGCTCGCACCTCAGGATGACGGCCTTGAAACTCACTCCAGCCGATCCCCGCCCTCCACGGGCGCGTAGCCGATGGCTTCGCGTTTTTCGTTCAGCGTCAGGAAGGGCGCGCCCGCGATGCGGTCCCACAGCGCGGCGCGGTCGCCCGCCAGCGCATCGATGCGATCGGCGTCCACCACAAGGCGTAGGCTCTCGCCGAACTGCGGCGACAGCCAGTGCGCGAACGACGCGCCGACGCGCGCCGCCAGCGGCAGGATGGTCTGCCGCCACAGTGCGCGGGTGGCTTCCTGGAAATTCGCATAGGTGTTGTCGCCGGGAATGCCAAGCAGCATCGGCGGCACGCCGAACGCCAGCGCGATTTCGCGCGCGGCGGAATTCTTCGCGTCGAGAAAGTCCATGTCCTTCGGCGTCAGCGACATCGCCTTCCACTCGAGCCCACCTTCGAGCAAGAGAGGCCGCCCCGCATTCACCGCGCCCTGATAGGTGTCGGTGAGTTCGCGTTTCAGCCGGTCGAACTGCTGGTCGGACAGCACCGCACCTTCCGGTCCCGAATAGACCAGCGCGCCGGACGGCCGCGCCGCATTGTCGAGCAGCGCCTTGTTCCACTTCGCCGCGCTGTTGTGCGTATCCACCGCCACCGCCGCCGCTTCCACCGGCGCGAGGCCGTAGTGATCGTCGAGCGGATGAAAGAAGGTCAGATGCAGGATCGGCGGCACGGGCAACGCAAGCTGATCGAACCGCACGCCGCGCCCCGCGACGCTGTAGTCATAGGCCTCCGGCCATCCGTCAGAACCCGGCACCACCTTCATGCGGTCCGGCCGCAGCGCGTAAAGCTCGCGCACCTCGTCACCGAGCGCGACCGCCTCGACATAGGCGTTTCCCGCCAGCAGCATGTGCGCGTATAGCGCCTCGAAGAATGTCGCGCCGTCCTGCCGCGCGTTGGGCCGCGTCAGCAGCCGCGACAGCGGATGCGCCTCCCGCTCCTGCGCGCCCTCGTAGATCAGGAAGCTGCATGCCGCCGCGTTCTCCGCGATCAGCCGCACCGCGCGATGCACGATGGCGTTGGCGAGATAACCCTCGCGCGCCAGCGCCGCATAATCGCGCGGCGTCCACCGCGCCCGCCCGCAGCTCTCGAACGCCAGCACCTGCGCGGTGCGCGAGGCCTTGGATTCGGGCGCACGGAAGAGAGTTTTGAAATTGAGCATGTGGGCTTTCTGGCTTGTGTGCCCCGGACGCGGCGCGGCATCCTTCATGCCGCTCCGCAGAGCCGGGGCCGTTACAAACACGACCCTTGACGGTCCCGGTTCTGCGAAGCAGCGTTATACGCTGCGTCGCGCCCGGGACACATCCGATGGATCGGAGATTCTTTGTCTACATTCTCGCGAATACACCGCGCGGCGTGCTTTACGTTGGTATCACGAACGACCTGTCGCGCAGGCTTACAGAGCATCGCGCAAAACTCATTCCAGGCTTCACTTCAACTTACGGTGTGACAAGTCTGGTGCATGTCGAAACCTACAATTCGATCCTTGAAGCCAGATCACGCGAGCACTCGCTTAAACGATGGCGCAGATCATGGAAATTCGAGTTGATCGAGAAGAACAATCCGGACTGGCGCGATCTGTCAGATAACATCTTATGAACTCCGAATGCGTGTCCCGGACGCGGTGCGGCATGAAATGCCGCTCCGCAGAGCCGGGACCGCTACACAAGCGGTGTTCGTTACGGTCCCGGTTCTGCGAAGCAACGCTGCGCGTTGCATCGCGCCCGGGACACATGCAAATCCATCTCCTCACAGCCCCCGCACCCGCGGCTGCGCCCGCGATGTGAACGTCAGCGATGCGATGGCCCACACCAGCGCGTCGAGCCGGTCCGGCGAGCGGCCGGACGACAGGCCGCCGGGACCGAAGTCGCACATCTCGTCTTCCAGCGCGGAAAACATCTCCACATGTTTCACCCGCCCCTGCGCGTACAATGTCGCGACGGGCTCGGCGCGCAGATACTTTCCGCGATGCGCGCGCACCGAAACCACCGGCACGCTTGCGTCCACCTCGTTGATCACCGTGCGCACCATCTCGCCGCCCTGATTGACTTCCGCCACCAGCGCATCCGCTTCAAGCCTTCGCCACAACGCGATGGCCTTTGAAGCCCATACCGTGGGCGTGGCATTCGATACCGTCTCGTCCGCGATCACGTAAATCGCGCCATCGTCCGTGATGCCCGCCGCCACGATGCCGCAGGCATCGGCGCGCTTGCCGCTTGAGGCGGGTGGATCGACCGCAACCACGATACGCGCCAGCGGCGGCAGATCCCGCACGCGGCACGACTCGATCAGCGCGCGCGACCACAGCGCGTCGGGCCGATCCTCGATGATCTCGCCGTCCAGTTCCTGACGGCCGAGCCGCGTGTCTTTATATCGCGCCAGCACGCCTTTCAGGAATGTCGGCGCAAGATGATACGCATTGGCCTGCGTGCCCGCGCGCGTCACCACGCTGGTCGGCTCCAGCATCAGCCGCTTGATCAGCGCGGTCGGGCGCGGTGTCGTTGTAATGAGCTGGCGTGGCTGGCTACCGAGCCGCAGGCCGAACTGCAGCATGTCGAACGTCGCCTGCGCATAGCGCCACTTCGCCATCTCGTCAGACCACGCGCAGCCGAATTGCGGCCCGCGCAGACTCTCCGGATCTTCCGCGGAGAAGGCATAAGCCACCGCGCCATTGTTCCATTCCAGCCGCTTGCGCGAGGGAAGCCATGCAGGCCGCTCGCTACGAGGATGAATCGCAAGCAGCCCCGAAACGCCCTCCACCATGACCTCGCGCACATCGTGTTCTGTTTCGCCAACCAGCGCGATATTCGTCACCGGCCCATCCGCCAGCGGCGGCAGGCCCAGCGCCTGCGCCCTCACCCATTCCGCGCCCGCGCGCGTCTTGCCCGCGCCGCGTCCACCGATCAGCAGCCATGTCAGCCACGGCTGGCCGTTCGGCGCGAACGCAGGCGGCACCTGATGATCGTGCGCGAACACATCCCATCGCGCGGCCAGCAGTTCGAGTTCAGCCCGGCTCATGCTTTCCAGCAGGAAGCGGCGCTGCGGCACCGACCATGCCTTCCAGGCGTCGCGAAAGTTCGCGGCGGAATTCGTCGAGATCGCGGGGAGCGGCGTCGTCATCGGCGGCTTTCGCTTTGTCCTCATCGGCACCGCGCTCCTGCTCGCGCAGCCGCATCACTTCCTTCAGGGTGCGCGCCAGCGACGCCAGCACGCGCGCACGGCTTTCGGCGTCCGCGCGGGCAAGCGGCGGAATGTGGCTGTCGCCGATCAGGCGTTCGATCTTTTCCAGTTCGCGCTCGATGGCGTCGCCCACCCGCTGCACCAGCGACACCGCGGGCTCCTGCCCGGGCGGAGGATCATTTAGGCGGTCGACCGCCGAGCGCCGGTTGCGGATGCGATGGGGTCCGGCCGATTGCGCGGCGGCGGAGACCAGTGCGACAGCGGCATGATCGCTGTCGTCGACAACGAGATGGCTCGGAGGCTCCTTAAGGACTTTCGCCCGCGGGCGTTTTTCGGATTCAGATGTCTTCCCGGCGGGCTTTTTCGGCGCGACTGTCTTCGGCGCATTTGTCTTGGATGAAATTTTCCCGGAGCCGGTTTTCCTGACGGTCTTCTTCGCTCCCTTCGCCCCTGCCCGCTTTTTCACCGGCGTGGACGAAGGTTTTTTGGCCATTGTCCGCGAGTCCTAAACAGTGGTTCGGAAAAAATGTGCCCCGGACGCGGTGCGGCATTCTTATGCCGCTCCGCAGAGCCGGGGCCGTGACAGAGGTATTAATTTGTTGCGGTCCCGGTTCTGCGAAGCAGCGCTTCGCACTGCATCGCGCCCGGGACACGATCACCTTCAGCTACGTCCTGAAGAACACGAACCAGACAATCGCAAGGACGAAGGCCGCCGCGATGGTGCTGATGGTCAATAGCGCCAGAATCGACGGCCCCGGTTCGGCCTGCCGCGCCTCGGTCGGGGTTTCCACCACGCGCCGCTCGCCCTGCACATGCTCGACTTTCGCCATGATGACCTCGCTTCAGTTTCCCTAAGCGATCAACGCATGCGTTTTTGCGATGTTCCCCGGAAAAGATGTCGCGGCCGCGACGCCGCCGAAACGCAATTCTGGAGCATGGCCGGACCCTACTGCGGGAGCGTATCGCTGTCAAGGACTAATTTCCTATTTTCTGCGCAAGCCCGGGGCACCATTCTCCCTATCGGCCAAAATTTTCCTGTCCGGCGGACGGCCATGCATCCGCAATGTTATGCACACCGCGCGACGCATCACGCCTTCGCAACTTGATCCGGTCCTGATGAGCAGGCTAGACCTCGAACCTGCCATGGCGACGGCATCGAAAACGAATTTTTCGCCTGACCACCATCAATTTGCCAATGCCGCCGATCTGCGAATGCCCGGAATTTTGTAAGTGTCCATGCATGGTGAAAATGCGTATCCGGTTCTGCACCTGAGCCGATGCGGTCCGATCTACGGACTGGCGCGCCAACTGCTCTATTTCACCAATCACATCGACCGGCAGCGTTTTCCACTGATCGTCGCGGTGGATGAACCGGGCCCGCTGAAAGACGAGTTGATCCGCACCAATGTGGGATGCGTCTTCCGGCCGATGTCGCCGTGGCGCTCCTTCCCCTATCTGGTGTCGCGGCATCTGGACGCCAGACGTCTGGTGAAGCTTGCGCGCGAGAACGGTTGCCGGATCGTCCACGCACAGGATGTGTGGAAGGCCGAATATGCCTATTTCATCGCCGAGCGGCTTGGAATTCCGTCAGTCGTGCATATTCGCGGGCCGCTCGACCGGCGCGATATCGTCAAGCATCGGCTCATTCGGGCCGATGCGATCATCGCCATCGGGCGGCGTTATGTCGACGACCTGATCGCCGCGGGTATTCCTGCCGAACGCATCACACTGATCGACGATGCGGTCGACTTCGATCTGTTCTCCGCCGAAAAATACCCGCGCCCTGCGCGTGCCGACGGGATCGTCCGCATCGGCATGGTCGGGCGCATTTCCCGGGAAAAGCGCGTCCGCGAACTGCTGGAAGCCGTCGCCCTGTTGCCGCAGGAGATTGTGCAGCGGCTCGACATGACGATCATCGGCGCAACCGACCTGGACTACCAGCGAGAGATCGAATCCGATCTCGACAGGTTGCGGCTGCGCGGCCTTGTCAGATTCCCGGGCGGTATCCCGGCCGCGCAGATGCCCGGACAACTGGCGAACCTCGACCTGCTGGTCACGCTCGCGGGCGGCTCGGTGATATACGAGGCGATGGCGATGGGGACGCCGGTTCTCACGGTCAGCCGGGACAGCCGGCCCCGGCAGCATACCCGCCACGATCAGACCGCGTGGTGCCTCGGGACGGATCAGCCGCAGGAGGTGGCCAAGGCGCTGGCCCTGCTGGCGGATGATGAGCCCTTGCGGCGGCGTCTCGGGGCCGCCGGTCAGGACTGGGTGAGACGCCACCTCGGAATTCCCGCGATGGTCCGCGCCACGCAAGAGACGTATGAGCGGTTGCTCAAGCACGCCTGATCGCGGCAAGAGAACAGGCGGTTAAAAAATTAGCGTCGTCCCGGACGCGAAAATAGTTTTAGTCTGCGCTGGAATCCCGATTGGGGATTCGTCGAGGGCGTCCTGTCGTGATCCGATATCATTCAGCGCCGCTTGGCGCACTGTTCGCCGGTCTGCTTGTGTCCGGCCAGCTTCTTGTCGTGAGCCCGGCTGCTGCCGCGGATGTTCAGGTGATCGACGGAGCCACCCTTGTCGTGGCCGGGCGCACGGTCCGGCTTTGGGGGATCGAGGCCCCGTCTGCAGAGCAGGTCTGCACCACCACCGCCGGACGCTCCTGGCCGTGCGGCAAGCGTGTGCGCGACCAGCTTCGCGCTGCCGTGCAGGAGGATGAAGTGATCTGCCAGCCGAAAGCGCCGGGCTTTGAACTCTGCCGCATCGCCGGTCTCGACATCGGCGCGCTGCTGGTCAAGGAAGGTCTCGCCAAAGCGCTTGGCGATTATCAGGAGATTGAGGCCCGCGCCCGGGCTGCGCGCGCCGGACTTTGGGAATGACGCGCTCCTCGCGCGCACGTTTTATTTTTTGTTTGATGTGATGAAGGCAAACGCTTGATGGTGTCGGGAACGATCCACTACACCGAACAGGATTTCGCGCTGTCCCACACCGCGTTCTCACCGGCCCCGCCTCTCGCCTTATGGAAAGGCGCATTTGCGATGGCTTGTCTGGGCGCAGTGATCGGGCTTGGCGCCGCCACGCTGCTGTCCAGACTGCTGGAGCAGGTTCTGCCTGTGTTGTCCGAATACACGGCATGGGGCGCGGTATGCGGCGCTATCCTGCTCGTCAGCGCCGGCGCATGGAAATTGTCCGCGAAGCTGTCACCCGCGCAGCAGGCCGCTCTGCAGACATCGCAGACCTTTGCGATTGACGAAGGCGGATTGCAGTTGCGCACCGACACTGCCGAAACCCGCATGACGTGGGCGCATTTTGTAACGGCCCGTATGGACCCCGATCTGATCGTCCTGAAAACGCGAGACGCGACAATCGTGGTGCTGCGTCCAACATTTTTCGACAGTCAGATGGCGTGGGGCGAAGCCCGGCGCATCGTCACCGCGCATGTATCACGTCTGGAGTCTTTGTCATGACACGCCTGTTGGTTGCGGTATTGCTGATCGCCTCAACGGGCGGATGCACCTCGCGCATGATCAACGAACGGCATGATGCCACCTGTAAAGCGCAAGGGACCGAGCCCGGATCGAAGGCCTATTTCCAGTGCCGCCTGAAGCAGGCAGTGAATTGACGCGAATTCCCTGAACTCGGCGGTGTGAAGCCGCGCCCATCACGCTTCAACCCGGGAGCAAGGCGGCCCAACGCAGCTTCGTTTCAACAACCGGCCACGGCCCTGCGATGTCCCGGACGAACTCCGATGCACCCAGCCCGGCTTCCGGCAGGCTGACCCACAGCAGGAAGTGCCCGTTGCCGGTCCGCAGCGCCGCACCACTCTCGCCGAACCGGGCATGAAACGCCGGCAGCGAGTCCCAGTGCATCGGCCACAAGGCCTGTTGCTGTAACGGCAACTCATGCCCGGTGCGAAACAGCCGCAGATACCACGGCGGATTGTCCCGGAGCGGCTTGCCGATTTGCTTCGCCGCGCCGAACCGGGACAGGTTTTCAATGACCCGCCGCAGGATCTCTTCCGCAGCCTGATCCCACGCTTCGTTATTGTCTCCGAACAGCGTGAACCCGGCCTCCGTGAAACAGGCATCGTGGTTCACGGGCGCAGGCCAGATCGCCAGCACGCGGCAGCCCGGCGAAGCCAGCGCACCGGCGTCTTCGAGAGGGACAAGTGACCAGTGGATCTGGAATGCAGTCGAACTGGAAGCGGTCATCGGCGAACTAATATCCGGCGGCCTGGTATGGACTCGGTGAGTCCGGTTTCAATATCCGGGAATTCGAGTCGCGGTCAGAGGCTTTCACCGGCGGACATATCCGCGCGGCTACCCGCTGCGCCACCTTCGCCTCGCAATAGCTGTTGCAGATCGGACCATTCAGCTTGCAGCACTTCAGCATGCAGGCCTGATAGGTGCAGCTGATGCCCGACGGCTGGACAGCCGCTTCCGGCATGGCTAGCACACCGGCGATCAGATGCACGATCAACCATCCCGCCTGCAGCACGATCTCCTCCGTTGCGGGAGGACAGCATCCTGCGGCGGCGTATGCAACCGCCAATGTGACCGGACCGTGCGATCACAATCCCGCCTTATGCGGCGAAGTTTGTCACCGTTTGGCCTTTTGGGATTATTCGGCCATTTCCGAGGCGGCAGCCTGCGGCGGCCCCGCCAGCGGACGCTCTTCCATCAACAGCATCAGCATCGCGGCCGAGCCGAGCAGGACCGCAGCCGCGCCGAACACATAACGGAAGGCCGCGATCATGTCGCCGGCGGCGATGCCGTGCTGCGCGTCGATGTGATGCTCCGCGCCGATGGAGAGATGGCGGCCAAGCACCATCAGCAGAATCGCGGTGAACGCCGCCACCGTGAACGACGCCATCAGCGAGCGGAAGAAGTTCATCGCGCCAGTCGCCGTGCCGACCTGCGCACGCGGCACCGCATTCTGGATCGACACCACGCTCACGGGAAACACCGTGCCGAGGCCGACAGCCAATAGCGAGAGGACCGCGAGCATCTGCCACAGCGGCATCGGCGTCAGCAGCGCCAGCGCAAGCGCGCTGCAGGTCGAGACCGCCACGCCGCCAATCGCCGCGCGCTTGTAGTGCTTGGTGAACATCATGGTTCGGCCCGCGATCCATGCGCCGAGCACCGACACGGCAACGAGCGGAATCAGCGCGAGCCCGGCTTCGCTCGCGGTGAGGCCGTACACCACTTCGTAATAGAGCGGCATGTGAACCGTGAGGCCGATCATCGCGCCGATGGCGCAGCCGCCCGCCGCCATCGCATACGGCACCACCGATCCGGACAGCAGCGGGATCGGCAGGAACGGTTCGCTGGCGCGGCGCGCGTGCCAGACGAAGGCGACGCCGAGCGCGAGCGCGGAGCCGATCATCGCGACGATTTCAGGCGATGCCCACGCGAAGCGATTGCCGCCCCATGTCAGCACCAGCATCACGATCACGGCGGAGGCCATCAGCAGAATGCCGCCGAGCCAGTCGACCTTGCGCTTGCGATGGAAGACCGGAATTTTTCCCATGCGCGGCAGCAACAGCGCGAGCGACAACGCGCCGAGCGGAAGGTTGATCCAGAAGATCACCGACCAATGCAGATGTTCGGCGAACAGGCCGCCGAGCACCGGTCCGCAGATTCCCGCCGTGACCCACACCGAAGAGAAATAGGCTTGATACTGGCCGCGCTCGCGCGGCGTCACCACGTCGGAGATCACTGTCTGCACCAGCGGCAGGATGCCGCCGCCGCCGATGCCCTGCAGCGCGCGCGCAAGGATCAACGTCAGGATGTTCGGCGAGATCGCGCACAGCACCGAGCCGATGAGAAACAGTGCCATCGACACGATGATCATCGCGCGGCGGCCGTAGATATCGCTCAGCGTGCCATAGACGGGCGCAACCGCGGTGGACGACAGCAGATAGGCGGTGATGACCCACGACAGATTGGTGACGTCGTTGAACTGGCGGCCGATGGTCGGCAGCGCGGTCGCGACAATGGTCTGGTCGAGCGCGGTGAGGAACATCGTGAGCATCAGGCTCAGCAGGATGGTCCGCACTTCGGTTTTGGTCAGCGGAGGCGTCGGCGCGATGGACGGTGCATCGACGAGATCGATGACTTCAGTGGCGAGGTTGGCGATGTCGTCGGGTGCGTCCATGGCCTGCGCTTCGTCGGTCGCGTCGCCACGCTGTCGATGTGTCTCGCTCATGAGTCCTTGATGGATATTTGGGACGCGAAAGGGGAAAAGAGTTTTCTGGAAAATGATCCGGCCGCAGACGGCCTGACTCGGCATATCCGGAATAACAGGGAATCTATCCCATTTGATGCGGCCTCATAAGCACCGCAGGCGCATGGGTGGACCGCGCCGACTGAACATCACGTGAGCGTTATCGCGATGCGCCGTTAACGCGCCGGTCGCTTCTTCAGTCTCGCACGCTTCGGAAGAGTCCCCGGCCAACGCACGATGTGGTCCTCGAGATCGGCGTCATCGACGTCGTCCTCACTGCCCCACACCCTGCCCCGCACCGAAACGCCGGCCTCATGGACCGTGTTGGGATCTCCGGAAATCAGCGGGTGCCACCAGTAGAGGTCACGCCCCTCCGCCACCAGCTTGTAGCCGCAACTCGCGGGCAGCCAGTTCAGGGTCCGCACATTCTCCGGCGTCAGCCGCACGCAGTCCGGCACCTTGTCCGACCGGTTCGGATAGTCCTTGCAGGCGCACAGCCCGGCATCGAGCAGGGTGCACGCGATATGGGTGAAGTAGATCTTCCCCGTATCCTCGTCTTCCAGCTTTTCCAAGCAGCAGCGGGCGCAGCCGTCGCACAGGCTTTCCCATTCGCTGGCGGACATCTCCTCCAACGTCTTGGTTTTCCAGAACAATTCGCTCTGGGCGGAAGACCGCCGGGGCGGAGCTGGCATCGCTTGAACCTGCCGGAATCGGGAGGCATATCTGCCTCATCACCCAAGCTTTATGAGCCTTGATGGCACCAGCGCAAGCGGCAACACCGCGGCTGATGTTCCGGTGGCGGAAAAGCGTGGGCAGCATTCACCCTTGCCACCGAAAAACCAGCGCAGCCATTGGTTTATGGTTCCCGGTCGGCTAGAAGATGGCGGATTCTCCGGGGCCGAAATTGGCCATGCCGCCTTGGGGATGCCGTAAATTGTCGAGCATCGTCTAACCAGCGCTTTTCAATCGGCGACTCGGTCGTCAGGCTATTTGGATCAGGGTTCCGGTGCGCCAGATCGTACCCAGCGAATGGAAAAAGCGGTTCCGGCATTTCCTGCTGGACCTCGACGCGCGGATCGATTCCTCGCTGTTCAATTCCGCTGTCGGCCTGCGCGAATTGTTCGAGCGCTACTCGACCTTCATGGACCGGTTCTATGTCGGCCGCTGGAAACGGTGGGTCTTTATCGAGCCCCTGTCGGAAGCCGCCACTATCGGTCTCGCAGGCATGGTGCTGATGCTGGCGCTGGCGGTCCCGGCCTTCCGCGAAACCTCCGATGACGACTGGCTGAAAAAATCCGACCTCGCGGTGACCTTCCTCGACCGTTACGGCAATCCGATCGGCAGCCGCGGCATCAAGCATAACGACTCGATTCCGCTGGAAGATTTTCCCGACAACCTGATCAAGGCGACGCTGGCCACTGAAGACCGCCGCTTCTACGACCACTTCGGCATCGACGTCGCGGGCACGGCGCGCGCGCTTGTCACCAACGCGCAGGCCGGCGGCGTCCGTCAGGGCGGCTCATCGATCACCCAGCAGCTCGCCAAGAACCTGTTCCTCAACAACGAGCGCACCATCGAGCGCAAGGTGAAGGAAGCGTTCCTCGCCATCTGGCTGGAAACGCGCCTGACCAAGAACGAAATCCTGAAGCTCTATCTCGACCGCGCCTATATGGGCGGCGGCACCTTCGGCGTCGATGGCGCAGCGCATTTCTACTTCAACAAGTCCGCGCGCGACGTGAACCTCGCCGAAGCCGCGATGCTCGCGGGCCTGTTCAAGGCGCCGACCAAATACGCGCCGCATATCAACCTGCCCGCTGCCCGCGCGCGCGCCAACGTCGTGCTCGACAATCTGGTGGACGCAGGCTTCATGACCGAAGGTCAGGTGTTCGGCGCCCGCCGCAATCCGGCGAGCGTGGTCGATCGCCGCGACGAGAATTCGCCGAACTACTATCTCGACTATGCTTTCGACGAGATGCGCAAACTCGTCCAGACGCTGCCGAAATCCTACACCGAGCGCGTCTTCGTGGTCCGCACCGCCATCGACATGAAGGTGCAGCGTGCGGCCGAGGACACCGTCGAGAACCAATTACGCCAGTTCGGCCGCGACTATCATGCGACACAAGCCGCTGTCGTGCTGGCCGATCTCGACGGCGGCGTGCGCGCCATGGTCGGCGGCCGCGACTACGGCGCCAGCCAGTTCAACCGCGCTGTCGACGCCATGCGCCAGCCGGGCTCATCCTTCAAACCGTATGTTTATGCCACCGCGCTGATGAACGGCTTCACGCCGAAATCCATCGTGGTGGATGGCCCGGTCTGCATCGGCAACTGGTGTCCGCAGAACTATGGCCGCTCCTATTCCGGCGCGGTGACGCTGACGCAGGCGATCACCCGCTCGATCAACGTCGTTCCGGTCAAGCTTTCGATTGCGATGGGCGGCAAGGCAGGCCCGAAGGCAGGCCGCGCCAAGATCGTCGAAACCGCGCGCAAGATGGGCATCACCGCGCCGCTGATCGATACGCCGTCGCTGCCGATCGGCTCGACGGAAGTCAGCGTTGTCGAACACGCGGTGGCCTACGCCACCTTCCCCAACAGAGGCCGCGCGGTGAAGCCGCATGCGGTGCTTGAAGTGCGCAGCGGCGCAGGCGATCTGGTCTGGCGCTGGGACCGTGACGGAAAGAAACCCGTGCAGGCCATTCCTGCCAACGTCGCAGCCGAGATGGCCGAAATGATGAGCCACGTGGTCGATGAAGGTACCGCGCGCCGCGCGCGCCTCGACGGCATCCCGGCCGCCGGCAAGACCGGCACCACCAACGCATTCCGCGACGCGTGGTTCGTCGGCTACACCGGCAACTTCACCATGGCGGTCTGGTACGGCAACGACGACTATTCCTCGACCAACCGCATGACGGGCGGCTCGCTTCCCGCTCAGACGTGGCACGACATCATGGAAGTCGCGCATCAGGGCGTCGAAATTCGTGACCTCCCTGGCGTCGGCGCCGGAAAAAAGCTGCCATCGGATGCGCTTGCCGCGGCGAATGCGAAAGCGCCCGAGATCAATCCCGGCCCGCCGCCGATCCTGACCCGGCGCGGCGCGAGCATTCTCGTTCGCGTCGAGAAGCTGTTCGACGACGCGGCCAAGACCATCACCGTTCCCGGCAAGACGTCGTCGAACGACGGAAGCAAACCGGCCTCGCCGTCCACCGTCGCCTTTCCGGACAGCTTCGCGTCGGTTAGTTCAGATCCATCGGCGGCATCGACGCCGCCGCGCAAGAATTGACCGCGTCATGAGTGCGCTTTTCCCGTGCGGCTGATTTTTCTCATCCTCATTACACTGATCATCGCAACCGCTGTCGGCCTCGGTGCGACGTGGATGACGGCCACGCGCGGCGTCAATGTCGGCACCATCACTATCGGCGCGTGGACAGCGCGCCCGAAGACCGGAACGAGCGATATCGACCCCTACTCCCGCGCCTCGGTCGCACGCAGCGGCGAACTGCCGGTCGGCACCGGCGACGGCGTGACTTTCAGCGCCGCCAAGGACGATTCAGGAAAGCTGCTGAACGGGCAATGCGACGTGGCTGTGAAGGGCGTGACGCCCGCCGCGCGTTTCTGGACGCTGACGATTTACGATAACAAAGGTCAGCTCGTCGCCAACTCGCTGCAGCGCTACGGCTTCACCAGCCAGGAAATCGTGCGCGGATCGGACGGCAGCTTCGAGGTGCGGATCACGTCGCGCGCGCGAGCCGGAAACTGGCTCCCCACCGGCGGGCTCGACCGCTACATGCTGGTGCTGCGGTTGTACGATACGCCCGTCGGCGTCGCCACGCGCACGCAGAAAGATGCGCCGATGCCCGCCATCACAACGGTGAGCTGCCCATGATTCGCTGGCTGTTCGCGATCATCGGCGGCGTGCTGCTCGGCGGCGTGGTTCATCTCGTCAGCGTGCTGGTGCTGCCGCGCGTGGCGACGCTCGATGCGTATTCGCGGCTTGCGCCGCTCACCAAGCTGAACGCGGTGACGCCTCTGCCCGCGGCCGGGCCGGGCTCGGCGCCGATGCCGTATATGGACCCGGCCTTCGCGAGCGCCGTCTGCCGCTACGACCTCTCCAAGGGGCCGCTCAAGCTCAAGGTGCCGGTCAGCCAGGCCTATACGTCGGTGTCGTTCTATACCCGCAACGACACGGCCTACTACGCGATCAACGATCGCTCGGCGGGCCGCCGCGTGATCGAACTCGACCTGATGACCTCAGATCAACATGCGGACCTGCCGGAAGAAGAAGACGTCACCGCCGCCGACCGGCTGATTATCGATTCACCGACGACGACGGGTCTCATCGTGCTCAAGGCGCTGGCGGCGGAGCCCGGCCTGATGCGACAGGCCGAGGCTTCGCTTGCCGCGGCGACCTGCGGAATCCAGCCCGCGCAGGCCGCCGCACGCTGACGGAGGAAGCCCACCGCATCATCTTAGATGCGGCCAGACCTCCAGCGCGCCGCGATAGATCATCTCGCCCGCCACGTAGAGAATGACCGCGAGGCCGACATAGGCGATCCAGCGGTGCTTCTGCAGCAGCTTCGCAATGAACGAGGCGGCCAGACCCATCAGCGCAATCGACAGAGCAAGACCGAAGATCAGCACCATCGGGTGCTCGCGCGCGGCACCGGCGACTGCGAGAACGTTATCGAGGGACATCGACACGTCCGCGATAACGATCTGCCAGGTTGCCTGAGCAAGCGTTTTGGTCGGGACAGCATCCGCGCCGCGGTTTTGGGCGAGTGCGGCCTGCTCTTCATGGGCAGGCGCGCTCAGCTCCCGCCACATCTTCCAGCAGACCCACAATAGCAGGATGCCGCCTGCGAGCAGCAGGCCGACGATTGCAAGGAGCTGTGTTGTAAGAGCCGCGAACACGATGCGCAGCAATGTCGCCGCGCCGACGCCGATCAGGATCGCCTTGTTACGCTGCTCTTTCGGCAGGCCCGCAGCGGCAAGGCCGATGACAATGGCGTTGTCGCCAGCGAGAACGAGATCGATCAGGATGACCTGAGCGAGTGCAGTCAGAGCTTCTGGAGTAATGAGATCAAACATGAGCCGGGCTTCCCTTGATGTGGAAGAGCGGCCTCCGGTTGCAGGCGGTGCGGACACGTCACGACACGTATCGGTACGGCAACCCACCAAAGCCGAAGCTTTCAGGGCCGAAGTACCTGAGATGCGCACGGTGCGCCGAAAATCGAAGGGCCACTCGAATTGACGTCCAGTCCGACATCACAGCCTCGCGGCTGCCAGAGGGGCCCGGCCTGGTTTTCTGGTTTAGGCTTAAGTCTCAATCTCTCCTTTCGTTGCGCGCTTCAAACAGATGCTCGAACAGTTGCGCCGCCTGTTCGGGTTCACCCATCACCGAGGCGGCACAACCGGTGATGACAAGGCCTCCGGCGACATCCCAGAGATTCACCTTCTCCGTGTTTTTCCGGGTCCTGACCGACAGAGCCGTGAATGCGGCCAGCGCGGCTGCTGCAAAAAACAACATACTCAGCGCGGGCAGCACCAGATGCGGCTCAAGCGCGTAAACCAGGAACAGCGCCGGTGCGGCCAGAGCAAGGCTCAGCACCAGCAATGCTCCGGAAGAACGCGCCGCAAGGAGCCTCTGCACGAGTGGGGAACTCATCATGTCCTTCCCCTTCATTTGAGATACGCCGATTGCGCCACACCCGTAGAAAACAACCGGGCATGCACCGAGACAACGTGACCTTCAGCCGCGTGTCGGAACGTCGCAGAGAATCTTGATTTAACCGCCGACGCGCAGCGCGCGGCAGACAACCGGCGGCGCGCCGGTCCATGCCTCGGAGGCGCGATGCGAGAGCTGCGCGATCAGCCGGTCCGCGTCGGCTGCCATCATGTCCGGAGCCTGAATCACGAGACGCTCGAGCGCCCAGCGATAGGACGCGACGCGCTGGTGAACGGCCTGCTGCACCCATTGAACCACGAGCACGTTCTCGCACATGCGCGCCTGCGCGTCGCCGTACTCGCGCTGGGAAATCTCCGTGACGATGCCGAGCGCCTTGTTGCGCTTGATGTCGAGATCATTGATCCGCATCGCGACGGGAATGAACTGATCGAGCATGGTGCCGTCGTTGCGGACGTCCTCGATCAGGCCGGTATAGGCCGAGGTCTGCGAGCGGTGCGGCTCGTCGATCATCCGCCGCCCGTACAGCGTATGATCGAACACCACCTTCCTTCGCCAGGGCGCGGGAATTCTCTCGTAGTCGCCGAACACCGCTTTCCAGGCCGGATGCGAATGCGGCGGCTCGATGAAATAATAGGCGATGTCACGCAGGTTTCGCTCTTCATCGGTGAGCTGGAAGTCCGACGCCCGTTTGCCGAGGCTCTCATTGGCCTCGCGGCCGACCCAGCTATGCATGTCTTCGTGATAGAACGATGCGCGGGTGCGGCCGAAGTCGTCGCTCGGACAGGCGAGGCTTGCGACAAACGGCAAAAGATAAAGCGGATTACACATCGCGATCCGGTGTCAGCGTTGCAGTCCGGCGCAAAACGCCGGATGGATTTTCAGGAACGCGCCCGTCGCTTGCGGCGGCGACCCGACGCAGTCCCCTTTTCCGGCCCCGCCCCGCCACTGGATTCTTCCGTGTAGCGTTCGATCCGGATAGCCGGAAGAATTACGATCGTCGCCGTTCTTCCGCGGGAGGCCGCGTTCACATCCGGAGCGACGCGGCGCGCCGCGAGATCCGCCGGAAACTCAACCACAATGCCCATTTCGCTCTCTCCTGGCCGCCGAATCACGCTTCATGCGCTGACGGCCCAGTGCTCCTCTGGGACGGATTAAGGACAATCATGGTTAACGGCTTATTAAAGAGCCCGCGCTAACGTCAGGCCAGAATTCAACCTGCGCGCCCGGCATGACCACACTTCCGATGTTTCACGGTTTCGACGGACTGATGACACTCTCCCGGCGCGAGGGCGTCGATATTCGTCCCACCTTGCTGCGCGTCCTGACCGACCTCTACGTCCAGACCCGCAACCATAGCCGCGACGAGGAACGTCAGTTCACCGAACTGGCTTCGCGCCTGATCGATGAAGTCGATGACGCGACGCTCGCGGCGGTGCGTTCGCGGCTCGCGATCTATCCCGACACGCCGCGCGAGATCGCGTGGAAACTGCAACTCAGCCGCCAGCGTCCGCCGGCGTCCTCCTATCGCCGCCCCGAGCCCGCTCTCGAACTGGACCCCGCCTCGGACATCGAGATCGTTTCAGACCCGGAGCCGACCCTCGCGCCCGGGATCGCGCCGCCCGCGCCAGTCATGTCCATGCAGCCGGACGATGCAGCGAAGCTCATTGATATGTTTCTGGCGGCCGACAGCAGCCATCGCGCGCAGATCCTGCGCGGCCTGCTGGACGCGCCGCTCAAACCCTCCACGCCCGTCGATCCACGTCGCGCTACCCGCGCGATCGCGGCTTTGGAACAAATCGCCGTAACGGCGGATTCAGCAGCCTTCATCGCAGAGCTGGCGGATGCGCTGATTTTGACGTCGCGCGTCGCGGAGCAGATCGTCAACGAACCTGGCGGCGAGCCGCTGGCCTGCGCGCTCAAGGCGCTCGACATGCCGGGCGAATCCTATCAGCGCGTGCTGCTGTTCCTGAATCCTGCGCTTGGCGAGTCGGTGACGAAGGTCTACCGGCTGGCGCGGCTCTACGAGACCATCGAACCGCGCCCCGCGCTGATCATGCTGGCCGCGTGGCGCGGCAACGCGATGGCCACGACCCGCGCGAAGTACCGCCCCGCGCTCTATGATGACGAACGTCACCGCGCCCGACCTGCTGCGGCACAGCCACGTCCAGCCACTCCGTCAGATACGCAGGCCGTTCCGCGCAATACGTCACGCGGATAATCAACACGCAGACTTTTACGATCTTCAGGATTTGGCCAGATCGAGGAAGTGGCGGCCCTCTCTGTCCTCGATCTCGACGATCCAGACATCGGGATCGAAGCTGATTTCCTTCGCCAGCCGCGCCTCGATGACCGGCTCGTCCACCGCCTGCGGCGGCGACTGCGTGAATACGCGCTCGACCGGGCGGCTTTCGTCATAGACGGTCTGCGGCGCGGGCACGAACAGCATGGCCGTGCCGTCCATCAGCGCGACCTTGACGAAGACGGCCCCCGCCTCCTCCGCGCCGCGACGGCGGACAGCGCCGAACACGCCCGCGCTTTGGCAACGCCGCAGATAACCGGCAACCCATATGGATGATTTCAGGCGGGACATCAGGCTGAACCGGTCGCACGGATAAGGAGACAAAGAGGTGTTATCATAATCGAGCGCCTCAATGTTCGCAGCTATCGTCCAATGCCTGCTCTATGTCCTCAGCGGCGCGCTCTGCCTCTTCTTGCTGAGAGGATTCTGGCGCGGGCTGACGCTCCCTCCGCACAAGGAAGGACATCGCCCGAGCCGGAGCATTCACTGGTGGTATGGGCCGCGCGACTAAGCCGGTTTACTCGATCGGGCGGCCAGTCAGGACACTCAGGTCGTGGATCAGCCGGTCGGAGAGCTGGCCGGTGACCGGCAACCTGCGGTCGCGCTCGAACTTCTGAATCGCCGCCTGAGTATCGGTTCCGATCACGCCGGTGGTCTTGAGCTGGCCATAGCCATATTCCGTGAGCGCGCGCTGAACGGCAGCAATGCGCCGGGTGGACACGATCAGGTCACCGACCGGATCGCTCTTGGCCACGATGGCGGCGGGTGGACGCATCGGCGCAGCGCTCGGTTTCGGAGCGACAGGCGATTCAACAGGCTTTTCGATAACACGGGCCTCGGCCTCCGCCGGGCGGACGCGCGGCAGCGGCGCCGGAACCGGCACGGAAGTTGTCGCCGGCATCTGGGAAACGGAAACGGAGGCCGTACCGAACATCGGATAGGGATGCCGGCCGGCCTGCAGGAACGTCGCATTGGTCACGATGGCGACGACGGCCGCCAGCGCCGCCGTGGCCGCCAGCGTGTCCTTCGGGCTGTGGAGCAGCACGCGCATGATCAGACCGCGTTCCGGCTCTGCTTCGACCGCAGCGGCGGCGGCGGCACGCTTGCGGCGGCGGGGCTTTTCATCGTCCATGTCGATCTGCTTAGGCAATTTTCTTCACCTGATAATCTTGGGATTCGCCGCGCGAACGCACGAGCGGCGCAACATTGTCGGATGCATCCTTCAGCGGAGGCGTGAACACCATCGGCAGCGCGACGGTCACCGTCGTGCCCTCGCCGATCCGGCTCTCGACTAGCATTTCGCCGCCATGCATGGCCACCAGACTCTTGACGATGGACAGGCCGAGGCCGGTGCCCTCGTGGCGGCGCTGATAGGTCTTGCCGGCCTGGAAAAATGGATCGCCGATGCGCTTCAGGTCTTCCGCGCCGATGCCGATGCCGCTGTCGGTGACGCGCACCACGAGACGCGGCCCTTCGACAGACGCGGCGACGACCACCTTGCCGCCCTGCTCCGAGAACTTGATCGCATTGGACAGGAGATTGAGGATCATCTGCTTGAACGCGCGCGGATCGCCCGTGATCTGCGGCAGATCCTGCGGAGCACGCGTCACGACCTCGATGCCGTTCTCGCGCGCCTTCAGCACCATGAGATTGCAACAGCTCACCAGCGATTCGCGGGGCATGAACGGTTCCGGCGAAATCTCGAAATTGCCGCTCTCCATCTTCGACATGTCGAGGATGCCATTCACCACCGACAACAGGTGCAGCCCGGATTCGTTGATCAGCTTGGCGTATTCCTGACGCCGCGCCGCATCGATCATCATGTCCTTCTCGTGCACAATCATTTCCGAGAAGCCGATGATGGCATTCAACGGCGTGCGGAGTTCATGACTCATGGTAGCGAGGAAACGCGACTTGGACGCGCCTGCACGTTCGGCTTCCATATGCGCAAGCTCAAGCGCCCGCTCCTGGGTCTTGCGCTCGGTCACATCCCGCTTCCCCGCCACGACCTCGGTGCCGGAGGAATCCGATGCTGAAGTTTCGATGGATCGGCATCGCATCTCGATCCAGATGAATTCGGACGATCCGCGCTGGTCGTGTCCACGGATCACGTCGCGCCGGATACGGAACTCGACACTGCGCTCTTCGCCGCTGCGGGCCGCTTCCGACAGCGCGGTAAGATAAGCTGGCCGGTCCGCGACGTGGACGCGGTCGAACAGGCCATGTTCCAGCAGGAGCGCCGCGGGCGTTCCCAGCAGACCTTCAGCCGCAGGCGAAATGAACTGGATCGCGCCGTTGCGGCTATGCCGCGAGATCACGTCGCTGATGTTATGCGCCAGCAGCCGATAACGCGCCTCCTCCACCACCAGCAGCTTTCGGCTGGTCCGGGACAGGGCTTCCGCGCTGAATGCAAGCGCGGAGGCGTACATTGTCGCTGTCGCAATGCCGAGCGCCTCGAACAGCGAACCATACTGGGCAGGAATGCGTGTCACTGGCAGCAGGCCGAACGCTTCGATCATCACAAGGCCGAGCGCGCAGCCTAGCGCCAGAACAACAGCAACCGCCACGGCACGGCGCGAGGTGGACAATGCGGCATCGAGCGGCACGGCCACCAGCCAGATCGCCGCGAACGACGAGATGCCGCCTGTGTAAGCACATACAGCCGTCACTACGGCCGCGAGCGCGGTCGACGAGAGAATGTGCGCGCGCTCATAGTTGCCGGTGCGCGAAAGATAATAAGAAAGAAGGATCGGCGCGATCAGCCACGCAAAGACCATCACCTCGATTTCCTGCGGCGCTCCGCGCAGCGCAAGATAGATCGGCAAAGTGGCGAGTGCGGCCAGGCCGCCCAGCAGCCGCGGACCGATGAAGGCACGGTGACGCGCGCTTGTCATCGGATCGTGCCGCGCGGACGGATGCAGCAGCGAATCCAGATGATCGCGTATGATGACAGACAGTCTCACGTTGTACTCACCACTCGGCCGGCGGTCGTCGCATCGACTGCCCCGCGCCCCCGTTTTTCGTTTGGCGGATCGTGTCAGAGCGAACTTAAGCGAACGCTAAGGCATCAGCCACGGACGCCGATCGCACCACCGGATGCGCGGTTTTGCCTGCATTCCGCGGTTTCATTCACCCAGAATGGTGAACGCAACCTTTCCGTAACGATCCGTTATGGTTTCGGAATTGTGCATGCCGGAAAGCCGGGCGGCGCGCGGCATGCACAACAATGATCTGCCGATCAATCGAAAATTTACGCCAAATCAAACCAGTCAAATTTTAAACACCGCTCAAACCGGAGATTTAATCACGGCTGGTAGAAGACGTGATGCTTGCGAGATTCAAATCGCAAACAGACGGAGCGCTTCGGCGGGATGAAGCCGTTCCGGTGAATGGACTAACGGGGTGTGAGATGTTCTTCCTGCTTCGCATGGCGTTCTGGCTCGGGCTGGTGCTCGTGCTGCTGGCCACGGCCGCGGAGCGGGCCGCGGCGGCGGCGTTTCGGGCGGGGCCGGCCGCGGTGTCGGACATGAGCGGGTTGTGCACCCGCCAGCCGGCAGCGTGCACCGTGGGCGGACAGGCCGCCACAGTGATCGGTGCGCGCGCGCAATCCGGCGCGAAGAAGGTCTATCAATTCATCACCGACAAGGCCGAGAAGAACGAAACCAAGACGCCTGAAGCCATCGAAAAATCCGCCAAGAAGGCACCCGACCATACCGGCTCGATCGGCACGCCTTATGATGCCTATCCAACCGATCCGCAAAGCCTGGCAACCACCCACCAGACCCTCACGCAGGAGGACATGGATATCGAGTGGCAGGCGCCGACGGCACCGCTGCCGGTTCAATAGGTTTTCGGAACAGCATTTTTCGGGCCTCTCAAGGCCCGAAATGTATGGCTATCGACGCCTCGCGAACTCATATATGGCTCGTGTCGAACACCTGATACGAGTTTGCGGACAGCCATGACGATCGACGATATCCGGGACAATTTCGAACTGCTGGACGAGTGGGATGACCGCTACCGCTATGTCATCGAACTTGGCCGCACGCTGCCCGCGATGACTGACGCGGAACACTCCGCCGCGAACAAGGTTCAGGGCTGCGCCAGCCAGGTCTGGCTCTCGCGCGAGATCGACCGCAGCGGCAGCGAACCCGTGCTGAATTTCAAGGGCGACAGCGACGCCCATATCGTGCGCGGGCTGATCGCGATCCTGCTGACCATCCAGTCCGGCCGGACGGCCCGGAATATTCTGGACACCGATCCCATCGCCATTTTCGACGAGCTCGGGTTTCGCGAGCACCTGACCCCGCAGCGCTCCAACGGCCTGCGCGCGATGGTGGAGCGGATCAGGAACGATGCCCGCGAAACATTGGCCTCGGCCTCCTGATTCTTACGGCGTGAACGCCGCATCGTCGGCGAGCCAGGTTCGGATCGCAGCAGGTCCGTCATGGCCTTCTGTCCGCAAGCCATAATGCCGCGCCAGCCGGTCGAGTGCGAGTTGCAGCACCACCTTGGCCGAACGCGGCGGCCAGCCCCGCGCGCGCTCGACATCCTCAAGGCCGCGCAGGAAGCAGCACACATCCAGCAACAATCCGGAAAATTCCGGGCCGCAGGCCTCCAATGCAAGCCGCACGCGCTGGCGTGACGCAACGATCAGATCCGTCATATCACTGCCGCTTCCGCCCGATCCGCGCGTTCGGCCGATGCCAGACCAGCTCGACGTCACCCGCGGCGTCAGATGCGCACGGGTAAAATCGGCGCGCAGCCGCTCTCCGGCGATGAATTGATCCGGCCCGATCATGGTGCGGCCGTCGCGGCCCTTGCGCCGCGCCAGCCATGCGAGCGGACTCTCGCTGTCGTTGACGAGGACCTGCGCAATGCCGCTTTCCGTCATCAAATCCCGCGTCGACAGATCGAGATGCCGCGCGCGAAACGCGCCGATCTCCTCATTGACGGCAGGCGTTGCCGATGACGCGCTCACGGCAGACGATGTCGATTTGATACGACGCGTTTTGCGGGGTTTCATTGGGCGGCCCTCCCGAGGGCTGCCGCGCAAACACGTTCAAGCGTCGCGACCCGGCAGTCGAACCAGATGTCATCGCGGCAATCCTCTATCGCACGGCAGGCATGGGCCGCCGTGGTGCGGTCACGCCCGAACGCCTGCCCGACGGTCTCGAAGCTCAGGCCAAAACCGACATGAGCGAGATACATCGCGATCTGGCGCGCATGGGCAATGCGCCGGGAGCCGCGCAGCGTTGTCCGGAGAATGTCGGCGTCGAGACCGAAGTCGAATGCGACGCAGGCCGTGACCAGGCGGCAAACATCTTGCGGGCGCGCATCGATTGTCTCAGGATCGGGCGGCGGTACACATACGACGGGCAATCTGGTTTCAAGCATCAGGACCTCTCTAGGAATATATACCCATATCCTAGAGCAGATGCCAACTACGGGGATCGCGATCCCCGTACATTTTTCAGGTCCTGTGACACGACGATCAAGCCGCTGAAACAACGAGATTATTTTCCAAAGTCAGCAGGCCCGCAGCCGCTATTTCCTGCGGCGACGCTGCTGTCCGAGGCCCATTTTCTTGGCGAGCTGCGAACGGGCGACGGCGTAGTTCGGCGCAACCATCGGATAGTCGGCCGGAAGGCCCCACTTCTCGCGATATTGCTCCGGGCTCATATTGTATTGCGTGCGTAGATGTCGCTTCAGCGACTTGAATCGCTTTCCGTCTTCCAGACAGACGAGATAGTCCGACGTCATCGACTTCTTGACCGAAACGGCGGGCTTGGCCGGCTCGGCAGGCGTTTCCGGACTGCCGCCGGACACCCGCACCAGCGCCGCATGAATCTGGCTGATCAGCGCCGGAATCTCCGATGCCGTGGTCGCATTGTTGCTCACATAGGCCGACACGATCGATGCGGTCAGATCAACGAATCCCTTGGGGGTGCTCTCGCTCATCGCAATCATCTTTCAAAGGGCGAAGGGGATTACAGTCAAAAACCGATCTGCCAAAGCAGACATCCGCCAAACGCAGGTTTTGGCGCCATCTATACTTGCAAGTATGAAAGAAGTTCCGTCGGTCGACAAGATAAACTGAGCCCGCCGCGGGGCCGTGTGCAGTCCGTTACCGCTGGATCAGTTGCGCTCGTCCAGATGGGCGCGCAATTCGTCGATCGAGGCAAATCTCACCATGCCTTCAGGCATCTGAGCCTCGATCGAACCGTCTGAATACAGCGAATAGGCCATCGAATCGACCACGCCGGATTTCACGATCGTGACCGACGATGCGTCGGAGCGGCGCGGCGGCTGGAATCGCTCGCGGGCAGGCTCGGCGGTCTCGCCTTCCTCGGCAGGTGCAAAGCGGTCGCCGCGCGGCGGCGCCGATGAGTCAGGCCGCGACCGGGTCGGCTGAGGCCATGCGCTCTCGAAAGGATCGGCGGCCGAAGCCGTCGTCTGGCGAAAACTATCCGCGAGAGAAGGACGGTCCCCCTCGTCCGGCGTGGCCTCCGGGCGCGGCGAAGGTTCGCGATCCTTGCTGTCGCGCCGATGCGACGCGAACATAATGTTACGCCGTACCGGAGCCGGACGCTCCGCAGGCGGCTCGGCCGGCGCATCGACGGATTCAGCCGGCATGGGATTGCGGGCTCGGGAGACCGGATGATCAGGCCAGGTGTCGGCCACTTCCGGAGCCGTTTCAGGAGCCGCGCGGTCCTGATCGCGATCGCGGCGAGTGACAGGCTCGCTTCGTTCCGGAAGTTCATCGCGAACGAACAGCCGGTCTTCGCGGGGCGGCTGCGGCGCGGGAGGAGCAACCACAGGGACCTCGCGCGCGGGCACGACCGGAGCCGGCAGCGGCACGCCGGCCTCCAGCCTGCGCGTCAGATTTTTCAATTCCCTGCCGATGAAATACAGCCCGATCAGGATCAGTCCGGTGCAGGACACGATCGCTCCGGTCATAATCATCGTATTGCCGAAGCTGAACTCCTTGATCGGAATTCCAAAAACAACCGTCAGCAGGCCGATACACAGCACGACCGTTCCGCCGATCAGCATGGCAATCATCGCAGGCTCCAAATGCGCGTCCGCAGATTCGCGCGAGACTTCATGTTACGTTCATAACGGCCCCATTACCAATTGTAACCATTCGAGAGCGGACATCTTCACGGCTCCCCGGCATGAAGCTGAACCGGACGAACGGGCTGCTGATTGACCCGGGCGAAGGCGGATCGTTCCGCGGGATGCCCTTATATTGCAATGCAATCGGGGAAATTGCGCCACAATTGGCAATTACTTGGATACCAAACCGGGATACAAGGTTCCTTGGGAAAGCCTGCAAAATGAGCGCGGGCCCGGGACGCTGGATTCACTGACCAAGATGTCATCCATCACAACATCGGCCCTCGAAACGCCGGCCGGGCGTTCGCTCGAGCAGACGTGCGACGACCTTGCGCTCGCCCTGCTGGCGGTTGTCACGGTCGTCGCTGGGTTCACCTTCCGCGATTACGGCCTGGGCTGGGACGACTACACCCACGCCGAATATGCCGACCTGCTGCTCAAGATGTACGGCAGCGGATTCACCGACACCAGCGCCCTCTCATTCGCCAACCTCTACATGTACGGCGGCGGCTTCGACATGGCCGCGGCGCTGTTGCACAAGATCGTCCCGCTCGAACTGTTCGAGACACGGCGGCTGCTGGGCGCGATCGTCGGCCTGATCGGCCTCGGCGTGACATGGCGGCTGGCGCGCCGCGTCGGCGGACCGGTCGCCGGGCTTGCGGCCCTCGCCCTGCTGGCGCTGTGCCCGACCTTTTACGGGCACATGTTCATGAACCCGAAGGATGCGCCCTTCGCCGTCGCGATGGTCATCCTGATGCTCGGCCTTGTCCGGCTGGCGCAGGAATATCCCTCTCCTTCCCCGCATACGATTTTGATCGTCGGCCTTGGCGCAGGCCTGTCGGTCGGCTCGCGTGTTCTCGGCGGCCTCGCACTGCTCTATGCCGCAATCGGCTTCCTGCCGATCTGGATCGCCGACATTCGCCAGCACGGCGTGCGCGAAGCGGCGCACCGTTTCGCGCATGTCGCCTACGTGCTGCTGCCCGGCCTGCTGCTCGGCTATCTCGTGATGGGCCTGATCTGGCCGTGGGCGATCATCGACGTCGCCAATCCGTTTCGCGCCCTGACCTACTTCTCGCATTTCTTCGAGAAGCCGTGGAAAGAGCTGTTCGACGGCGCGATCGTCTCGGTGCCGGACATGCCGTGGTCGTATCTTCCTACGCTGTTCGCGCTGCAACTGCCCGAAGTGATGCTGGTCCTGCTCGGCGCGGGCATCGCAGGCACCGCCGTTGCGCTGCTGCGCGCGAATGTCGACACCAGGCGCAAGACCGTCCTGCTGATGCTGACGCTGGCCGCGATGCTTCCGCTCGCCATCGCCATGGTGAAGCGGCCGGCGCTGTATAACGGCATCCGGCATTTCATCTTCGTCGTACCGCCAATGGCGATCATCGCGGGCGTTGCTTTCGCCGCGATCATCGGATGGCTGAAACAGCACAGCCGCGCCGCGCAGGCCGTGTTCGCCGCGCTGTTCCTGTTCGGCCTGATGTTGCCGTTCAATGAAATGATCCGGCTGCATCCCTATCAGTACACGCATTTCAACCACATCGCCGGAACGGTCCGCGGGGCCGACGACCGCTACATGCTCGACTATTGGGGCCTGGCCCTGAAGCAGGCGTCCGAAGGCTTGCGGCAGGATCTGGAAGAAAAGCAGGAGCACGCGCCGCCCAATCGCAAATGGCGTGTCGCCGTATGCGGCCCGCAGCGTCCGGCGCAGGTGGCGCTCGGCCCGGGCTTCGCCATCGGATGGGACAGCCATGCCGCCGATTTCGCCATGACGCTCGGCGAATTCTATTGCAAGGG
>Ga0066256_1000617_pt1 | contig 79259 bp, 78 predicted proteins | sample ThiBio_1000_biof_FD_87107 | JGI IMG/M metagenome (GOLD analysis project Ga0066256, IMG submission 87107) | Wastewater bioreactor microbial communities from Cape Town, South Africa - Thiocy_expt_1000_biof (version 2) | ecosystem: Engineered > Bioreactor > Thiocyanate-remediating >... | reverse complement strand
GCCCGAGGCAGTGGCCGGGGCCGCCGCCCCGGCCGAAAAGCCCAAGCACAGCCGCGCCCGCAAGAAGGTCGTCCCGATCACCGAGGACGGCGCCACCCCGGAAGCAGCCGCTGCGCCAGAAGCACCTGCAGCCCCGGCGGCGGAGCCCGAAGTCCCGGTCCCGGCCGCAGCCGAACCGGTTGTCGAAGCCGTGGCCGAGGAGCCCGCGCCAGAACCGCGCGTCGCAGAGGAGCCGGTCGCGGTGGTCCTGACCCCGCCCGATCCGGATCGCCCGAAGCGCGGTGGCTGGTGGAACCGCCTCGCCGGCCGCAAGTGACCAGGAGCCCGCTGCAACCGCAGCGGGCTTTTTTCATGACCGTCGGGAGAGCAGGCCCGACACCCCCGAAACCGGGCCGCCATCGGAGGGCACCGATGGGACAATTCGCCGCCGGGAAAAGCGTTAATAATCTGCAACGGCCACAAAGTCGCCGAACTCGATCCCCATAGCGAGGGTAGATCATCCTGAAAAATGAGACGAAGAAGGAAAAGTAATATTGACGTAAAGTAAAGATCAAAGAAGCCGCTACAAGGAATTTCGGGTTTACATTTGACGCCTCTGGATTGCGCCCCGCTAGCGCAGCCGCTTCTCTGACGAGCTGCTTTCCGCTTATCGCGAGAGAGATGGTCGCCCCCCGCCTACGTCACCGTACTGCTTGCGAGTGACGACGCGCGAGAGCGCACTGCCTACCCCGGTCCAGCCGCGATGAACCATCTGCGACCCATCGCAGATCCGCGGCGCTCCTGAGTGTCAGTCGGCAAGAACGCAGAACGGCCGCGCGGCAAGGCGCGTAGTCGCTCGTCTCATCGCGGTCGGTGAAGCGCCAGGCGCCCCGGCCCAAGCCTCGAACAGACCAGGTCAAGAGAGCCGCTGATCCTGCCGCCGTCCTTGGGCGCGGCAAAGGCTCGGCCTGTCCCCGATCCCGGAGTTCCCCATGAAGCGCCTCGCCCCGGCGGCGTCGGGGGCGTGTCGACCGCCACTACGGCATGCTCGCAATGCTGGTCATCATCGCCGGCCTGGCGCGTGTTCTCTATGGCCTCAAGGGCTGGGAATTTTATGTCTACAACTGGGTGTTCTGGGCAAAGATCGCGGCCTTTGCCGTGGTGGGAATCCTGTCCATCAGGCCAACCATGCGCATCATCGCCTGGAATCGCCAGATCGCTGCCAATGCGGCCTTCAAGGTTCCGGACGAAGAACTCGCGTCCGTCAGAAAGGCAATCCTGGCGCAAGCAATCGTCTTCTTGCTGATCCCGGTCTTCGCAGCGGCGATGGCGCGCGGCTACGGCCTATAGGGCGGCGGCTGCCATTGGCTCGACCGGGTCCAGTGCGACAAGCGGTGCGGGAATGCTGGTGGTCTTTTCCGCAGCTTTGCAGATGTCGGCAATGACACAGGAAGGGCAATCCGGCTTGCGCGCCTTGCAGACATAGCGCCCGTGCAGGATCAGCCAGTGGTGGGCATGGCGCATGTATTCGTCGGGAATGATCCTGACCAACCCGCGTTCGACCTGTTCCGGCGTCTTGCCCGGCGCAAGCCCAAGCCTGTTGCCGATGCGCAGTATGTGGGTGTCGACCGCCATCGTGTGCTGACCGAAAGCCATGTTGAGAACGACATTGGCGGTCTTGCGCCCAACCCCCGGCAGCTTGACCAGTTCGTCGCGGTCATCCGGCACCACAGCTTGGTGATCGCGAATGAGCGCTTCGGACAGGGCAATGACGTTCTTGGCCTTGTTGCGCCAAAGACCGATGGTGCGGATATATTCGCCAACCTTTGCTTCCCCGAGTGCCAGCATTTTCTCAGGAGTATCCGCGACCTTGAACAAGGCGCGCGTCGCTTTGTTGACGCCAACGTCCGTCGCCTGTGCCGACAACACTACCGCCACCAGCAGCGTAAAGGCGTTGACATGCTCCAATTCGCCTTTCGGCTCGGGCCGTTGGACTGAAAAACGCCGGAAAATCTCGTGCACTTCGGCGGCGCTGTAGCGCGATTTCGAACGGGCAGCTCGGGCGCGGGACGTGGGTGCTGCAGGCACTTTCGTCTTGGGCTTCAACTCACCTTTGGTTGCAGGCTGATCTTTTAGCTTGGGCTTGGTCATGCCCTTCCTATAGTATCGCCGCATGACCGAGACAAATGCCGACTTCGCCGCTGACGAACCCTTTTTCAAGGCGCTTCTGACACCGCACAGGTCGCTTGGCCGCACCGGCTTCATGATCCTGATCGGCGCCCTGCTGGCAGGCTGGGCCGTGACGGGCATATTCTTCCTGGCGCATGGCGCGTGGCCGGTATTCGGCTTCTTCGGGCTGGACGTGATTGCCGTTTATGTCGCTTTTCGCCTGAACTATCGCGCCGCCCGCGCCCGCGAAGAAGTTTCGGTCTCGCGCACCGCGCTCGATATCCGCAAGGTCGCGCCCTCCGGCAAATCGGAAGCGCATCGCTTCAATCCGTTCTGGACGCGCTTTTCGGTGGCGCGCCATTCCGAAATCGGCATTACCCGCATGGCCGTCGAAGCGCGTGACAAAAGCGTGTCGATCGGCGGCTTCCTCAACCCGGATGACCGAGAAAGCTTCGCAACCGCATTTTCGCGTGCGCTGGCCACCGCGAAAATGCGCTGAATAATCCGCTTTCGTGCAGGAATCGGGTGGAGAATGAACGTCATCCCACCGATATTGGCGCTCAAGGAGACAGTCCATGAACGCCCAGACACAGATGAAGCCAACCGCTATCCTGGAAAAAGACATCACGCCTTCCGGCAGCGACTATGAGGTCGTGCGTAAGGCGATTGAAAAGATCAGCCTCGACTATCGCGACCAGCCTTCGCTCGAGGTGCTGGCCGAGGAAGTCGGCGAAACGCCCAATGGCTTGCAGAAGCTGTTTACGCGCTGGGCCGGCCTGTCGCCCAAGGCCTTCTTGCAGGCGGTGACGCTCGACCATGCCCGCAAATTGCTCGACAATGGCTTGCCATTGCTGGAGGCCTCGCTTGAGGTCGGCATGTCGGGTCCGGGACGGTTGCATGATCTGTTCGTGACGCACGAGGCGATGTCGCCCGGCGACTACAAGACGCGCGGTGCGGGGCTGACCATCCGCTACGGCTACCACATTTCGCCCTTCGGCATTGCCCTGATCATGGTGACCGAGCGTGGCCTGGCGGGCCTCTCGTTCAACGATCCGGGTGAAGAGCAGGCCGCCTTCGCGGATATGTCGAGCCGCTGGCCGAACGCCAATTATGTTGAGGACATGGGGGCAACACAGCCCTATGCCGCACGCATTTTCGACCCTTCCCGCTGGCGCGCCGACCAGCCATTGCGCGTGGTCATGATCGGCACCGACTTCCAGGTACGTGTCTGGGAAGCACTGCTGCGCATTCCGCTGGGGCGTGCCCGCACTTACTCCTCTCTCGCGGCCGATATTGGCGAACCGAAAGCCTCGCGCGCCGTCGGCGCGGCCTGCGGAGCCAATCCGATTTCCTTTGTGGTGCCCTGCCACCGGGCTCTGGCCAAGTCGGGCGCCTTAACCGGCTACCACTGGGGCCTGACCCGCAAGCGCGCCATCCTTGGATGGGAAGCGGGGCAACTTACCACCGGTTGATTTGCCGCTGCTTCTCACACGCCATATTTCCAATCCGCTTGCTACGCGATAAGCCTTCGGGAAACACCCGGAGGCTTTCTCGTCCATGATCATCGTCATCGGCTCGATCAACCTCGACCTGATCGCCAATCTCGAGCGCCTGCCGGCTGCCGGCGAGACGCTACAGGGAACCAGCTTCGCCACCGCCCCCGGAGGCAAGGGTGCCAATCAGGCGCTGGCAGCGGCGCGCGCGGGCGCTTCCGTGCGCATGATTGGAGCGGTCGGCAAGGACAGTTTCGCCGCCGAAGCACTTGCCCTCTTGCAAAGCGGCAACGTCGATCTGACCGGCGTCACCGAAAGCTCCGCGTCCACCGGAACAGCCCTTATCCTCGTTGGTGGCGACGGCGAGAACATGATCGCAGTGGTAGCCGGCGCCAATGCAGCCGTTGTGCCGGGTGATCTGGTCAAAGCAAGGCTTGGCAATGGCGACATCGTGCTTCTGCAGCACGAGATTCCGCTGAACACCGTCGATGCCGCGCTGGACGCCGCCCATGAAGCTGGTGCCGTCACAGTGCTGAACACCGCTCCCTATCGCGACGAGGCGGCGGCCTATCTGGCCAAGGCCGACTACGTCGTCGCCAACGAGACCGAATTCGACCTGAACTGCGCCTTGTTGAAGCTGGACGGCGGCGACCGCACTGAGCGCATGCGCGCCTTTGCTGCCAAGACTGGTCATGCGGTTGTGGTGACGCTGGGTGGCGACGGCGTGCTGGCCGCGACGCCGGACAGTTTCCATCAAGTGCCGGCGCTCAAGATCAAGCCGGTGGACACGGTTGGTGCCGGCGATACGTTTTGCGGCTATTTCGGTGCCGCTCTCGCCGCAGGATTGCCACTGGAGCAAGCGCTGGCGCGCGCAGCGGCGGCGGGCTCGCTGGCTTGTCTGAAGCCAGGCGCACAGCCGTCGATCCCGCTTGCCTCCGAAGTGGACAAGGCTTTCAATCGCTAGCATGAGCATTCAAACTCCGCCGACAAAACACGCCATTCCGCCAGCCAGTTTAGTTTGTCGCCAGCCGGCCACCGAACTCGCAGCAGCGATAAGGCAACGCGACCTCTCTGTGCGCGAGGTGGTAACCGCGTTCCTCGATCGTATCGAAGCGGTCAATCCACATGTGAACGCCGTCGTCTCGCTACGCGAGCGTGCGGAAATCCTGCGCGAAGCGGACGCGGCCGACCGTCATATTTCGGATGGTGGTGAAGCCGGATCTCTGTTCGGCCTGCCGATCGCGATCAAGGATCTTGCGCTGACGAAAGGGCTGCGAACCACACTCGGTTCGCCGATCTTCGCCGATTTCGTGCCGGATGAGGACGAAATCTTCGTCGAGCGCATCCGCAAGGCAGGCGCGATTGTCGTCGGCAAGACCAACGTGCCCGAGTTCGGGTTGGGCTCCAACACCTACAATCCGGTGTTCGGTCCGACATTGAATGCGTTCGATCCAGCCCTGACGGCAGGCGGCTCAAGCGGTGGTGCAGCGGTCGCGCTCGCGCTCGACATGCTGCCGCTAGCCGATGGAAGCGATTTCGGCGGCTCGCTCCGCAATCCCGCCGCCTACAACAACATATTCGGCTTTCGACCCTCGCAGGGGCTGGTTCCGGCCGGCCCCAATCCGGAGATTTTCCACGCCCAGATGGGCATAGAAGGGCCTATGGGCCGAACCGTGCGCGACATGGCATTATTGCTTGACGTGCAGTGCGGGTATCACCCGCAAGCGCCGCTTTCCTACGACAAGCCCGCGTCTTTTCTCGATGGCCTTAGGGAGCCGGCGACAGGTGGCCATATCGGCTGGCTGGGCGACCTTGGCGGGCATTTGCCCTTGGAACCTGGCATCCTCGACCTGTGCGAAGCAGCACTGATCCGTTTCCCGGGCTTTTCGACCGAACCGCTGCTACCCGACTTCGATTTCGAAGCGCTATGGCAGGCATTCGTCACGCTGCGTCAGGCTTCAAGTGGCGCGGCTCTGAACGTGCTCTATGACGATCCAGCCAAGCGGCCCTTGCTGAAGCCGGAAGCGATATGGGAAGCCGAAGGCGCGCGTGTCCTTACGGCTCCGCAAATCTACGCCGCGTCAGTCACGCGCTCTGCGTGGTACAGGAGCCTGTTGTCGCTTTTCGAGCGGTTTGACCTTCTGGCGCTGCCGACGGCTCAGGTATTCCCGTTCGACGTGACGCTGCATTGGCCACGCGAGGTGGCGGGACGAGCGATGGACAGCTACCATCGCTGGATGCAGGTTTCGGCCTTTGCCACGCTTGGCGCTTGTCCGACCGTCAACGTCCCGGTGGGATTCGACGAACAGGGCAGGCCGATGGGCATGCAATTGATCGGGCGCCCGCGCGGCGACCTGGAAGTGCTCAAGGCTGCAGCCGCATATGAAGCTGCCACGCCGTGGCAATCAGGTGCACGGCCAGCCTGAGCCTAAAGCCGGCCCAGCCTTTCCGTCAGCAGCGCAAAAAAGCCGTCGGAATCGATGTCGCGCATAACCAAAGCGTTCTTCTGGCGCTTGGTGACACCCCACCAGTCGATGACGGTCATGCCCATCGTGAGTTCCGAAGCGGTTTCGACCGTCACGTTGCAGGAGCGACCCTTGAACAAGGCGGGCTTCAAAAGATAGGCAATGACGCAGGGGTCGTGCAGCGGGCCGCCATCGGTGCCATATTTCTCTTCGTCGAACCGCTCGAAGAATTCCAGCATCTGAGCGGTCGCTTCGCCAACCCGATTGCCGAGCGCACGAACGGCCGCGATACGCTTGGCCGAGGTCAGCGCCTTGTGGGTGACATCGAGCGGCATCATGACAATCGGCACGCCAGAGCGCAAGACGACATCCGCGGCATGTGGGTCGACAAAGATATTGAATTCCGCAGCCGGGGTAACGTTGCCCCCTTCAAAGAACCCGCCCCCCATCAAGACGATTTCCTTGATGCGCGGTGCGATTTTCGGCTCGCGGATGAGTGCAAGCGCGATGTTGGTAAGCGGCCCAAGCGGGCAAAGCGTGATGGTGCCGCTCTCTTCCTCCATCAGCGTGCGGACGATGAAATCGACCGCATGTTCATCTTGCAGCTTCATCTTGGGTTCCGGCAATTCCGGCCCGTTAAGCCCGGTCTTGCCGTGCACCTCCTCGGCGGTGACGAGGTTGCGCATCAGCGGGCGGATGGCACCGGCATAGACCTTGATGTCGGGGCGGCCTGCAAGTTCGCAGATTTTGCGGGCATTTTTCTCGGTCAGCTTGAGCGGCACATTGCCGGCAACGGCCGTAATGCCCACAACCTCCAGTTCCGGGCTGCCCGACGCCAGGAGAATGGCCACGGCGTCATCCTGGCCGGGGTCGGTATCGATGATGATCCTGCGTTTGTCCGACATTTCAATTCCTTGTGCAGCGGAAACCTGGTCGCTTGAATTTGCCGTCTTGGCGGACCATATCAACAACAATCGGAAGAATGCCAACAGGGTTTTTCCGGGTGATGTCGCTCTAAAGAGGACAGGAATGCGATGACTCGAATGACGCCCTTTTCCAGCCCGCTTCTTCTGGGCTTCGATGCAATGGAAAAGACGCTGGAACGCCTTGCGAAATCCGGTGACGGCTATCCGCCCTACAATATCGAACGTCTGCGCGGCCCTGACGGGTCGACCGAAAAACTGCGGATAACGCTGGCAGTGGCAGGCTTCGCCGAAAGCGACCTGGATGTAACCACCGAGGAAAGCCAGTTGGTCGTGCGCGGCCGCCAGAGCGACGACACGGAACGTGAATTTCTCCACCGCGGCATCGCCGCCCGCCAGTTCCAGCGTTGTTTCGTCCTTGCAGACGGCATGCGGGTCATTGGCGCAGAACTGAAGAACGGACTTTTGTCGATCGATCTCGACCGCCCGGAAGCCGAAAGGCTGGTACGGAAAATAAACATATCGGTGAAAGACTGATCTTTGCCGATGGCTCTCATGCGAGACGGCCAATGAAGGCGCCTCGCGGATAGGAGGCTTGAAATGACCAGAACTGCTGCAAGAAGCGTTGAAAAAGTGGCCATGACCAACGGTGAATTCGCCCATCTCGGCGAAGGTTCGGTGGCTTACCTCAGGAAAGTATCGAGCGACGATTTGCGCGGACGCTTTCCCGGCCTTGACGAAATCGCGCCCGGCCTGGAACTCTGGGCTCTCTTTTCGGCCAATGGCCAGCCGATCCTGTTGTCGGACGCGCGCGATCGCGCCCTGGCCGGCGCTATGGAAAACGACCTGACGACGGTCGCGATCCACTAACGCGCCGCGCGCCCTTTGGGCGCACAATGAAAAGGGCCGCTGATCGCGGCCCTGGAAGATTCGTTACTTCATTCTTCTTTTCAGGCCGCGTGTGACGCCGGCGTATCCGACAAGAGCGCATGGATCGCCGCTGCGTCGCGGGTTCCGCGAATCTTGGCAACGGTATCGCTATCGCGCAGCACGCGCGCAATGCGCGACAGAGCCTTCAGGTGATCGGCACCCGCCCCTTCAGGCGCCAGAAGCAGAAACACCAGATCGACGGGCTGATCGTCCAGCGCCTCGAAATCGACCGGGGTCTCAAGACGCGCGAACACGCCGGTAATGCGCTTAACGCCGGCCAGCTTGCCATGCGGGATCGCGATGCCATTGCCGACGCCGGTCGAACCGAGCCGCTCGCGCTGCAGGATCGTGTCGAATATGTCGCGTTCCGGGATACCCGAAATCACAGCCGCACGCTCCGACAACAGCTGCAAAAGCTGCTTTTTGGAGTTGGCCTTCAACGCCGGCATAATTGCCGGAACGTCGACAAGATCGTTCAGAGCCATACTTGAAATTCCTCTGCTTCGTCTTCCGCAGCCGGCCCGACTTTCGCGGTGCCGGCTGTCTCTCCTGTACCTACGCGGTCTTGACCGCTGCCGGATCGATCCAGCCGATGTTTCCATCGGGCCGGCGATAGACGATGTTGAGATGTTCGTTGCCGCCATTGCGGAACACCAGGACGGGGCTGCCCGTAGTGTCGAGTTCAATGACCGCCGAAGCCACCGACATGGTCTTCAGGATCATGGTTGATTCCGCAACGATTGTGGGGGCGAAATCCGCCGGGATGTCTTCGTCGTCATCCGCCAGCGGTTCCATCACCGCATAGGCGACATCGGTCGAATCATTGCCCGAATTGACCGGGGAATGCGACTTCAAGCGACGATTGTAGCGTCGAAGCCGTGTTTCAAGCCGCTCGGCAGCCGCGTCGAATGCCAGGGACGGATCCTGGGCTTCTCCGGTTGCGTGCAGCGACGTGCCAGAATCCAGCCGGATCATGCAATCCGCCGAAAAACGCGAGCCAGATTTGATGACAGTTACCTGCCCTGAAAATCCGCGATCGAAATATTTTCCAATCGCTTCACCGACACGGTCGTTGATGCGCGTACGAAACGCATCGCCGATATCCATATGTTTTCCCGCTATGCGCAGTACCATCTGAATACTGACCTTCCTTGTCCAGGCTTCAAACTATCCGGAGTTTATACCCGTGGTTCGTTCGTACAAGCCGCGCGGCGCTCCTTGCGCCGAATTTACGTCCGAACTTTACGACGGTTGCAGACAGCCTTTTGCCCACGCTTTAATGGCCATCCCTATGCGGACGTTCTGCCCGCTTCATGCGGGCGGGCTTCTAGCCACTTCACTGCCGCTTGTCAACGAAACCCGGGACCTGTGGAAAGTGCGGTCGGTTCAGTGCGCCGCCTTCGCAATCGCCCTTTTCTCGCGACGGCGCTGCACCGACGAAGGAATATTCATACCTTCCCGGTACTTGGCGACCGTGCGGCGCGCGATATCTATGCCATCAGCCTTGAGCAGATCGACAATCGTGTCATCGGAAAGCACGTCGCTCGCCTGCTCCTCGTCGATCATCTGCTTGATGCGGTCGCGTACCGCCTCGGACGAGTGCGCTTCGCCGCCGCTCGAAGCCGCAATCGCTGCCGTGAAGAAATAGCGCAGCTCGAAGACGCCGCGCGGCGTCAGCATGTATTTGTTGGCAGTTGCCCGGCTGACGGTCGATTCGTGCATGCCTATGGCATCCGCCACGGTTTTGAGATTGAGGGGCCTCAAGTGGCGGACACCATGGACCAGGAACGCGTCCTGCTGTCGAACGATCTCTAAGGTCACCTTGAGGATGGTTTTCGCTCGCTGGTCGAGGCTGCGCGTCAGCCAGTTGGCGCTTTGGAGACATTCGCTGAGGAAATCTTTCTCGCCCTGACTTCTGGCGTGACCGGAAACTTGTGCGAAATAGACCTGATCGACCAGAACGCGTGGCAAGGTGTCGGGATTGAGCTCGACTGCCCAACTGCCGTCGCTGGCGGGCCTGACTTCGACATCCGCAACGATGGCATCGCTGACGCCGCCCGAAAATGCCAATCCAGGGCGTGGATCGAGCGCCTTGATGTCAGCCAGCATGTCGAGCAAATCTTCCTCGTCGACGCCGCAGATGCGCCGCAGCGCCTGAAAATCCCGGCGCGCCAAAAGGTCGAGATTGGCCACGAGTGCCTGCATCGCCGGATCCAGCCTGTCGCGCGCGGCAAGCTGGAGCGAAATGCATTCGGCAAGCTCGCGCGCAAATATGCCGACCGGATCGAACGATTGGCAGGTGGATAGAACCCGCTCAACCGTCTCAAGATCGGCGCCAAGTCTTCCTGCAACTTCGCTGAGTTCAGCGCGCAGATAGCCGGCTTCGTCGAGACCATCGGCAAGTTCGGCGGCAATCAGACGATCTGCCGGACTGCTGAACGCAAAGGCGATCTGTTCGCCGACATGGTCGCGCAGCGTGACCGCGGCGGCAGCCATATCCTCCATGTCGAAGCCTTCGGAGGCTCCGCCGGAACCGTTGCCCGATGTCGATTTCCATTGAGCCGCAAGGTCCGGGCCCAGGCGTTCGCTGGTGCCCGGATCGTCCGGGAACACGTTTTCCAGCGAAGTGTCCAATTTGTCGGAGATCGCTTCCGACGTCCACGCGCCCTCATTATCGAACCAGTCATCGTCCGCCGCTGCTTGGGAAGGTTCGGCGGCAGGCTCCGGGTCGTTGATGATGGCATCTTGAGGTTCAGCCCGCTCCAGCAACGGATTGCGCTCGATTTCCTCGTCGATGAACCTTTCAAGCTCAGCTTGCGTGAACTGCAGCAGACGAATCGACTGCATCAGTTGCGGTGTCATCACCAGCGACTGCGCCTGTCTCAGCTGTAGCTTGGCCGCGAGCGCCATCGTTAGGGCATTGCCTCCTTGTCGGCAGATCGCCGAGCAACCGACTAATTTTTCGGATCAATCAATGAAACTGGCCCGCCTTTTGCTTGTCAAGGCAATGGCTAGCAGACGCGGCTTACCGGAGTGTTAGCCCGGTGCGCCATTCTGATGGCAAGTCGGCAACGGCCGAACAGCCTGTCGCTTACAGCGTAAACCCTTCGCCGAGATAAAGCCGGCGCACGTCAGGGTTGGCGACGACTTCCTCCGCTCGCCCATGTGTCAGAACCTCGCCGGCATGGATGATGTAGGCACGGTCGATCAGACCCAGCGTTTCGCGCACATTGTGGTCGGTGATGAGGACGCCGATGCCGCGTGCCGTGAGATGGCGCACAAGCTGTTGGATATCGGCCACCGCTATGGGATCAATGCCCGCAAAGGGCTCGTCCAGCAGCATATAGGCCGGACGGCTGGCCAGTGCACGAGCGATTTCCAGACGACGCCTCTCGCCGCCCGAAAGCGCCATGGAGGGGGCGTTGCGCAAGTGGCTGATGTGGAATTCCTCAAGCAGTTCGTCGAGGTTCCTCTCGCGTTCCTTGCGGCTTTTTTCCACCACCTCGAGAACGGCGCGAATGTTCTGCTCGACGGTAAGGCCCCGGAAAATCGAAGTTTCCTGTGGCAGATAGCCGATGCCAAGCCTTGCACGACGGTACATCGGCATCGAGGTGACGTCATAGCCGTCGATCTCGATCGTGCCCTCATCGACCGGAACGAGGCCCGTGACCATGTAGAAGCACGTCGTCTTGCCGGCGCCGTTTGGACCAAGCAGTCCAACGGCCTCTCCGGCCCGAACGCCAAGCGAAACGCCGCTCACCACCTTGCGGCCCTTGTAGCTCTTGGAAAGCCCACGGGCGATCAGGGTGCCCTTCAGCTTGGTGGACGACGACTTCGCAACGGCCGGCGCGTCGTGCCTCGCGGCCCCTAGTCCAGGCAGGCGCAACTTGGGAAATGAAATCATCAGGGTTTCTGCGAACCCGGCGTGATCGACATCATGACGCGGCGTCCGCAGGCATCAACCTGCGCCAGTCCGGTCTTCATCTGAACGGTCAGCTTGCAACCGACCAGCACGTTGGCGCCGTCGGACAGGACGACCTTCTCTCCAGACAGGACAAGCACTTCGCTTTTCATGTCGAAGGTGCCCTTGTCACCGGTCGCAACCTGCGAGTCTGACTTGATGTAGACCTTGTCGCTCACCTCGAGGTGATCGATGTTTGCGGTGCCGGTCGTAGCCGAGCCCGCTGTGCCGGAACCGGAAGCCGCGCCCTGTTCCTTGGCGTAATAGACTTTCATGCTGCCGGCCTTGAGCACGGTCGGTCCCTGGACGACATTTACGTTGCCGGTGAAGATGGCAACGCTGTCTCCTTCGCGCACTTCAAGCTTGTCGCTTTCGATCTGGATCGGCTGGTCGCCGGAAAGCTTGAGACCCGACATTCTGCTGGTCCCGTTCGACTGGGCAATGGCAGGCGCCATCGCGACAAGTGACAAGATCGATGCAAGGGCCAGAAGCCTCATCGAATCACTGCGTTGCATTCGGATCTCCGCTTGTCTTATTGGCCGCCTTGGCTTGGGCGGGATCGATATTGACGCGAACACGTTTCTCGAAGATCAACACCTTGCCATTATCTTCGACCGACATCGTTTCCGACGTGATACGCGATCCGGCACGGCTGATGTCGACGGGTTCGGTTGTCTTCATATTGCCTTTGCCCATGTCGAGAAAGGCCGATTTCAGCTTTGCGACCATCCCATCCGATGTTGTGATGGTGATGGCGCTGTTGAGATCGAGCGTATTCTTGTCGCGGTCATAGGTTCCCGTCGAGGCATCGACGACCGCCGTGGTCTTGGCATCGATGGGAAGCCGCGCACTGATCCCTTCCAGCGCGATGACATTTTCCTTCGACACTTCCTGGATGGCCCTGACCGCAGTCATCGCATAGGGGAGGTTCTGCTTGGTGAAGCCCTCCAGCTTGGGGTTGGCCATCACCAGCTTGCCGTCGGAAAACGCGCTGTCATCGGTCTTGACCGCAACCGTGACGGGCGTGACGAGGTAGGAATAGACCGGAAAAGCAACGGCGATCACCACCGCCACCAGCGGCAGGGCGAACTTCAACCGCCGCACCCGGCGCGAATGTTGCTGGGCACGATCGAACGCGACGGCGCGATCCGCTCCGGAATCGACCTCAAAATCGTCGATGGCCGATGGCGCGATAGGCATATCACGCTGACGGGCCGGTGTTGTCGATCGCGCCACTACTGCTGCTTTCTCAAGCGTATAAGCCCCTCAAATGCCGACCTATAGTTCGGCACGCCGAGGCATTCAAACAAGCACAAGCGAACTAAAACTGCAAAAATATGACGTTCTCCCGTGCATAAGCACAGGAAATACCGCCCGCAAAGATACACGATACCGGAAAACCCGCGCAAGGGGCGGGTTGAGAGCGGCAAAGCGACGGCTTGATGCCGGAAAGCGGTGGCGGCGACCTTGCGCATGCTCTAAATGTGTCTTCCCGAGTTCCCGATGAGGCCGGATATGCCGCTGAGAGCCGACGACTTGATCGACCGCCGCCGACTGCGGCGCAAGCTGACCTTCTGGCGCGCTGCCGCGGTGGCTATCGCCGCTTTGGGCGTGGTTGCCTTTGCAACCTGGGCGTATGATGACGAGTTTTCCGGGGCTGCGAGCACGCATATCGCCAAGGTCAAGATCGAAGGCACGATCACCGAGGACGAGGAACTGCTTGAACGGCTGGAAAAAATCCGCCAGTCGCCGCGCGTAGCTGGTGTGATCATCCAGATCGATTCTCCCGGTGGCACCACGGCCGGCGGCGAAGCCATTTTTGAAGAAGTGCGCAAGATTGCCGCGGAAAAGCCGGTCGTGGCATCCGTGGGCACTTTGGCGGCGTCGGCCGGGTACATGATTGCCAGCGCGGCCGACCATATCGTGGCCCGAAAATCCTCCATCGTCGGCTCGATCGGTGTGCTGATCCAGTTTCCCGACGTGACCGGCCTGATGGACAAGATCGGGGTGAAGCTGGAAGAAGTGAAGTCTTCGCCACTGAAGGCGGAGCCCTCGCCTTTCAATCCGACCACTGAAGATGAACGTACCATGGTGCGCAAGCTCATCATGGACAGCTACGACTGGTTCGTAGGCATCGTCATGGAACGACGCCAGATGACCAGGCCCCAGGTTCTGGCCCTGGCCGATGGCTCGATCTTCACCGGCAGGCAGGCGCTTGAAAACAAGCTGATCGACGCCGTTGGCGGCGAAGATGTGGCCGTTGACTGGCTCGCGACCAAGGGCGTGGACGCCAAGCTCAAGGTCATCGAGTGGAAAAATACGGACACAGGAACCGGCTTTCTGTTCTCCAAGGCGTTGACCCGCACCGTTGCCAGGGCGCTCGGCTTGCCCGAATACAGCGGCGAGGTACTTCATGAAATGGGTGCCGACCGCTTGTTCCTTGACGGTCTTGTCTCGGTCTGGCACCCTTGACAGGTCGTTGAACGAGTGAAAAAGACAATAAAATCATCTGCATAATTTTGAACGTCGTGTTTTGTGGAAGGGGATCGCTCGCATGATCAAGTCTGAACTCGTGCAAATTATCGCCACGCGCAATCCGCATCTTTTCCTGCGCGATGTCGAAAATATCGTCGGCGCGGTGTTCGATGAGATCACTGATGCGCTCGCCGAGGGCAACCGCGTGGAACTGCGCGGCTTCGGCGCCTTTTCGGTCAAGAACCGCCCTGCCCGCACGGGACGCAACCCGCGCACCGGCGAATCCGTCGACGTCGAGGAAAAGTGGGTGCCGTTCTTCAAGACCGGCAAGGAGTTGCGCGAGCGACTGAACGGCGACAAATAGCGCTGAACCGACGGGAAATTCATGTTCAATCGCGTTGCCTTGGTTGTCATCGTCGTGCCGCTGGCAATCATCCTGATTGCGCTGGCGGTAGCCAATCGCGAACTGGTCGCGTTCACGGTTGACCCGTTCAACCCGGGCAACCCGTCGCTGACCTATACGCTGCCCTTCTTTGTTTTCCTGTTCGCAGCGCTCGCGCTCGGATTGCTTGTCGGCAGCCTCGCCACCTGGGTCAGACAAGGACGCTATCGCAAGCTGGCGCGCCAGCGCGGCGTCGAGGCCGAAAGCCTGAAACAAGCTGTCAGCCGCCCACCCGTCGTTCCCCAGCAGAACCCGGCCCTGCCACGGCCAACCAACTGAGCTGGCATTTGCCGGATCGCTAAACCTGTCGCGGAGTTTTCGATGCTCACAATCTCGGCAGCCGACGTCGATCGCGCGCTGACGTTTCCCTCGTTGGTCGAGACGCTGCGCACGGCGTTTCGCGAGGGAGCCGTGCAGCCGGTGCGGCATCACCATACGGTCGAGCGGCCTGATGGTGCTGCTTCGACCTTGTTGTTGATGCCCGCCTGGACGGATTTCAATGCCGCCGGCAGTTCGGCCAACGGCCATATCGGCGTGAAGATCGTGACGGTATCGCCGGACAACAACGCCATCGGCAAACCAGCGGTGATGGGGCTCTACCTGTTGCTGAATGGGACCACAGGCGAACCGGAAGCCTTGATCGACGGCCAGCGGCTGACGCAATGGCGCACGGCTTGCGCATCGGCTTTGGCGGCATCCTACCTTGCGCGAGAAGACGCTTCTCGGCTGCTGGTGATCGGCGCGGGAGCGCTGTCGCCCTTCCTCGCCAAGGCCCATTCTGCGGTGCGACCGATCACAACGATCCGCATCTGGAACCGGACAGCGGCCAACGCCGAGAAGGTCGCCACGCAATTGCGCGCCGAGGGTCTGGCGGCTGAGGCCGCAACCGATCTGGAAGCAGAGCTCAGCAATGCCGACATCGTCTCGTCGGCAACGATCTCGACCAGCCCGCTGGTCAAGGGCGCATTGCTGAAGCCGGGCGCACATGTCGATCTGGTCGGAGGTTTCACGCCCGACATGCGCGAGAGTGACGACGACGCCATTTCGCGCGCCACCATCTATGTCGATACCCGCGCCGGCGCGACCAAGGAGGCTGGCGACATCGTCCAGCCGCTTAAATCCGGCCTGCTGAAACCCGAAGGCATCGTTGCCGACCTGCATGAACTGGCGCGCGGCGAGAAGACGGGGCGCACCAGCGCTGCCCAGATCACGCTGTTCAAGTCGGTTGGAGCGGCACTCGAGGATCTCGCCGCAGGCATTGCCGTCTACAAGGCGTTGCGTTCCTGACGCAGTTTGTTGCGATGGCTCAACGGCTGTGCCAAAAGCGGCACTGTCGTCCGGAGATGCACGTCCTTGAAATCCTTTCGCGATCAACGCCGCGACAGCCGCCAGCACCAGAACGCCAAGCCGCGCACCGCACAGGCGGCGCCGCGTGATGCACGCCCGGAGCCGCAACGGGCCGCGGCCAAGCAGGAGGAGCGCCAGCAACTGAGGCCGGAACCTCGCGTTCTCGCCCGTCGCGAAGGCACCCTGCCCGCGGAAAGACTGCCGCTGATCCTCGAGGTCGCGCCCAATGCCGACTACGCGCTGCTGGATAGCGGCAGCGGCGAAAAGCTCGAACAATACGGCCCCTATCGCATCGTCCGCCCCGAGGGTCAGGCGATCTGGCAGCGCGCGCTGCCGGCAAAGGAATGGGACCGGGCGGATGCGGTCTTTACCGGCGACACCGACGAGGAAGGCATGGGCCGCTGGCGCTTTCCCAAGGCGCCGCTTGGCGAAACGTGGCCGATGAAGCACAACGGCATCGACTATCTCGGCCGTTTCACCTCGTTTCGCCATGTCGGCGTCTTTCCCGAACAGGCGTCGCACTGGGACCACATGGCCGGGCTGATCGAGAACGCCAAACGCCCGGTCAAGGTGCTGAACCTGTTCGGCTATACCGGCCTTGCCTCGCTGGTGGCGGCACGGGCAGGTGCCGAGGTTACCCATGTCGATGCCTCGAAGAAAGCGATCGGCTGGGCACGCGAAAACCAGGAGATCGCCCGGCTGGCCGACAAGCCGATCCGCTGGATCGTCGAGGACGCGATGAAATTCGCCGAACGCGAGGAGCGCCGCGGCAGCCGCTACGACATCATATTGTTCGATCCGCCCGCCTATGGCCGTGGCCCGAAGGGCGAGGTGTGGCAACTGTTCGAACACCTGCCGGCCCTGACCGACATCTGCCGCTCGATCCTGACGCCCAAGCCGCTGGCCGTGGTGCTGACCGCCTATTCCATCCGCGCCTCGTTCTTCGCCATTCATGCCTTGATGCGCGATACGTTTGCCGGCATGGGCGGCAGAATTGAATCGGGAGAGTTGATCATCCGCGAGAAATCGGCAGGCCGGGCGCTCTCGACATCCCTGTTTTCCAGATGGGTGGCGCAATGAGCAACCATCACGGCAGCGAACACCAGGGCCGCCGCGCCGTCGGGCAGGTGAAAGAAGTTACCAGCCTCGCCAATCCGCTGGTCAAGGACATCAAGGCGCTGGCGCTGAAGAAATTCCGCGACCAGCAGAACGCCTTCATGGCCGAAGGGTTGAAGCTGGTCATCGATGCGCTCGATCTCGGCTGGGAAATCCGCACGCTGGTGTTTGCCAAGGCGGGGCGCGGCAATGCTGCGGTCGAGAAGGTTGCGGCCCGCACGGTAGCGGCCGGCGGCACGGTGCTGGAAGTCTCCGAAAAGGTGCTCTCCGCCATCACCCGCCGCGACAACCCGCAAATGGTGGTCGGCGTCTTTACCCAGCGCCTCGTGCCGCTCAAGGACATCCGCGCCAAAGACGGTGACGTCTGGGTGGCGCTCGACAGGGTGCGCGACCCCGGCAATCTCGGCACCGTGCTCCGCACCGTCGATGCGGTTGGCGCCAAGGGCGTCATTCTGGTTGGCGACACGACCGACCCGTTCTCGGTCGAGACGGTACGCGCCACGATGGGCTCGATCTTCGCCGTTCCGGTTGCCAAGGCGACGCCCGAGGCTTTCCTTTCGTGGCGCAAGGGTTTTCCCGGCCTTGTCGCCGGCACGCACCTGAAAGGCGCGGTGGACTATCGCTCGGTCGATTTTTCCGGTCGGCCGGTGCTGCTCTTGATGGGCAACGAACAGCAGGGCCTGCCGGACGATCTGGCGGCGAGCTGTGATCGCCTGCTGCGCATTCCGCAGCAAGGCCGTGCCGACTCGCTCAACCTTGCCGTCGCGACAGGCGTGATGCTGTTTGAAATCCGGCGCGGGGCGTTGAAACTGGAAACGACGCATAGATGAAGCCGGGTATTTTGAGATCGCTGACGCCCTATGCCCTGCTCGTCATTGTATCGATGATTGTAGACCAGTGGATAAAGTACCTGGTCGAAACCGGCCTGCCGTTCCAGGAGAAGATCGACCTGCTGCCGTTCCTGGGGCTGTTCCGCACGTACAACACCGGCATCGCCTTTTCGATGCTGTCGTCCTTCGGCGATACTGGGCTGATCATCGTGTCGCTTCTGGTCTCGGCCTTCGTGATTTTCCTCGCCACTCGCACGGAGCCCGGACAGGTGCTGGCCCGCACCGGCTTTGCCCTGATCGTCGGCGGCGCACTCGGCAATCTGATCGACCGCAGCGTCTACGGCCATGTGATCGACTACATCCTGTTTCACACGCCGAGTTGGTCGTTTGCCGTGTTCAACCTTGCCGATGCGTTCATCAGTGTCGGCGCCGTGCTGGTCATCCTCGACGAATTCGTCGGCTGGCGGCGGCAGACACGACCTTCGGACGATTGATTTCCGCAGATTGACGCCGCATTGTCCCGCGCAAAAAGCAGGGACAGAACATGCCGGACACATTCAAAGCCATCCTCGTTTCCCGCGATGCGGACAAGAACCAGTCGGTCGCGGTCACGGAGCTTACCGAAGCCGACCTGATGGAAGGCAACGTGACCGTTGCCGTCGAGGCAACGACGGTGAACTACAAGGACGGCCTTGCCATCACCGGCAAGGCGCCCGTGGTGCGGCGCTGGCCGCTGGTTCCGGGCATCGACTTTGCCGGCACGGTGCTGTCGTCGGATCATCCCGACTGGCGCAGGGGCGACAAGGTCATTCTCAACGGCTGGGGCGTCGGCGAAACCCATTACGGAGCCTATGCCGGGCGCGCCCGCGTCAAAGGCGACTGGCTGGTGCCGCTGCCCGACGGCATCAGCGCCCATGACGCCATGGCGGTGGGCACTGCCGGCTATACGGCCATGCTGTCGGTGATGGCGCTGGAGCGCCACGGCATCGTGCCGAAACGCGGGCCGGTCGTGGTGACGGGCGCTGCCGGCGGCGTCGGCTCGGTCGCCATCGCGGTCCTTTCCGGGCTCGGCTACCACGTCATCGCCTCGACCGGGCGCAGCAGCGAAGCCGACTATTTGCGCGATCTGGGCGCTGCCGAAATCATCGCCCGCGAGGAACTGTCGGGACCGGCCAAGCCGCTTGCCAAGGAACGCTGGGCCGGCGGCGTCGACGCGGTTGGCAGCAACACGCTGGCCAATGTTCTGTCGATGACCGGCTACGGCGGCGCGGTCGCCGCCTGCGGACTTGCCGGCGGCATGGACCTGCCGTCCTCGGTCGCGCCCTTCATCCTGCGCGGCGTATCGCTGCTTGGCATCGACTCTGTCATGGCGCCGAAGGAAGTTCGGCTGGAAGCCTGGCGGCGCATCGGCACCGATCTCGACATCGGCAAGCTTGCAGCACTTTCGACCACCATCGGCTTCGACGGCATCATGGATGCCGCACGCGACATCGTCGAAGGCAAGATCAGGGGCCGCATCGTCGTCGATATGTGAGGCGGAAAGCGCACTTATTCATCGCCACGCCCGCTTCGTTTTTCCTCGTCATCCTCGGGCAAGCCCGAGCGCAGCGAAAGGCGCGACCCGAGGATCCATGCCGTGAGGATTGAGATACGTAACGGCTCAGTATGAGGGCCTTCTTCTTCTGTACCCTTTGCGCACTGCTGCCCGGTCACGGCATGGATCCTAGGGTCTCCGCAACGGCCTTCGGCCTGCTCCGCCCTAGGATGACGAAGAGATGGGTGTGCTTATTGATTGCCACGCCCGGCTAAAGCCGTCTGGCCATTGTCAAAGAACGGACCCCATCTGAGAGGTCGGGAGGACGGGCGGCCGTTCGGTCGCTCGTTTAGTTAAGTAGTGCGGCCTTGCGGCCGCCCGTCCGGTGGCTTCCCTCAACCAGTGCAACGGCCATGCGACGAGTAACCGCCGGCAACACGATGCCCGGTTCGAGGGCCGAACTTAGGGGTTCATCACCCAGCCGCCTACCGCAGACGACCAGCCCGGCACCGTCGCCCTCTCCTGATACCCGGTGCGCACCAGGTCTCCCGCAAGGGCGATGGGGGGATTATGGGGTAAGCGGAGAGGGTGGGGATAAGTGGGTGGAAGATTTTTGCGGAAACGAGTGGGAACAAGGGGTTGGGCGGTGATTGGCTGGCATTTGATCCATGCCGGCCAGCTCAGCGCTGCCCCTCACCCTTACCCTCTCCCCGTGAAGATACGGAGAGAGGGAGACGGAGATATTTGCGCTCAGACACCCCTTCAAAGCAAACTTCCGCAGGATCGATAAAATTCGACCGATCCCCCGAAATCTTCCCTAATGTCTCTGTGCCATGCATTGAGGCATGAACGCACGGCCCACTCTTGAACTGGTGAAGCAGATCGAAAGCAGCGGTGAAATCCCGCCGCCGCAACTGCGTCGCCTGCAGGCCGAGCCGCCGCCGCTGGCACCGAAACTGCCACGCTTCATCCCCGACGCACTGCCGCTTTTGACCTACAGCGTCATCCTGATCCTGACGGGCGTCGGGCATCTTAGCGGAGCGCCGCACTACGTAACACTGAGCCTTCTGGTGACCGTGGCCTGCGGCCTCGCCATGCATTGGCGCATCCGACATACCGAGAGCAAGGCCGATCTGATACGCGACACCAACGTTGCCCGCAGCCGCGCCGAGGTCGAGACGCTGGCCGACCGCATGTGGGAGATGCAGGAAAGCGAGGAACGCTTCCGCGGCCTGATCGACGCTCTTGGCGATCTCGTGGTCCATCGCGACCGGCAAGGCAATATCGTCTACACCAACAAGGTCTTTGCCAATCTGGTCGGCGTTGAACCGCACGACCTGCCCGGCATGACGCTGGCCGAACTCGGCATCGATATCGGCATCGTTCCCGATGCCGCCTTTTCCGATCATGACTGCCTGAGCTCCACCGATGTCGGCATCCGCACGCCGAATGGCCAGCGCTGGTTCTCGTGGATCGAGCTTTCCGTGCGCGACAAGGAAAGCGGCTCGGTATCGCACCGGGCTATCGCCCGCGACATTACCGACAGGAAGCGCGCCGAATCCTCCCTCATCACGGCGCGCGAGCGGGCCGAATTCGCCAGCCAGGCCAAGTCCCGCTTCCTTGCCACGGTGAGCCATGAAATCCGCACGCCGATGAACGGCATCATGGGCATGGCGAAACTGTTGGCCGATACCGACCTTTCGCCGGAACAGCGCACCTATGTCGGCGCGGTTTCCACTTCCGCCAGTGCGCTTCTGGCGCTGATCGAGGACCTGCTCGACTATTCCAAGATCGAGGCGGGCCGCTTCGACCCCGAGCCGCAGACGATGTCGGTGCGCGAACTGGCCGACAATATCGTCGAGCTGCTGGCCTCGCGCGCTTATTCCAAGGGCATCGGCCTTGGCTGCCACGTCGCGCCGAACGTACCGCAAACGATCAGCGCCGATCCCGGCCGCGTGCGCCAGGTGATGCTGAACCTGATCGGCAACGCCATCAAGTTTACCGACAGCGGCGGCGTGTTCCTGAGCATCACGCGCCAGTTGACCGATGGCGCCGACCGCATCCGCTTCACGGTAACCGATACCGGACCCGGCATGCGGCAGGTGGATCTGGAGCGCATCTTCGAGGAATTCGAGCAGGTCGACGGCACGTCGACGCGCAGGCATGGCGGCGCAGGGCTGGGGCTCGCCATTTCCAAACGGCTGGTAACGGCGATGGACGGCACGATTTCGGTGTCGAGTACCATCGGCAAGGGCGCGGAGTTCGTCTTTGAAATCCCCGCCACGGAGGCGACGGAACCGCCGCACAATCGCGAAAACATGCTGGCCGGGCGCAGCGTGGTGATCCTGTCCAAGAATACAATTGAGGCCGAAGCGATTGCCAGCACGATCCGCGCCTATGGCGGCACGGTGATCCTTGCCGAGACGCCGGCAAGGGCAAGCGCGCTAGCCAACGGCTCCAACGTGCTGATGGTGGATGCGGCAATCGAGGAAAGCGACGGGCGCGTTTTGAAGCAGTTGCGGCAGGCCGGTTTCGCAAAGAGCGAGGCGGTGACGCTGATTGCGCCGACGGATCGCGGGCGGCTCGGCGAATATCGCGCCAACGGCTACGCCAGTTTCCTGGCGCGGCCGGTGCGCGGCGAAACCCTTTTGCGCGTGCTGGTTGCCGGCCAGACGGCGGTGGTGGCGGCGGCCAATCCGCAAAAACGAGGCATTGCGCGCGGCAAGGCTCCGGCCAAGCGCGGCCCCGGCCTTTCGGTTCTGATTGCAGAGGACAACGAAATCAACGCCATGCTGGCCCGCGCCACCTTGCTGAAGGCTGGCCACCGCGTGGACGTGGTGGGCAACGGCAAGGAAGCGGTCGAAGCGCTGGTCAGCATTGGCCGCCGCAACCGCTATGACGTCGTTCTGATGGACCTGCACATGCCGGTGATGGACGGCATGGATGCCATCGCCATCATCCGCAGGCACGAGGAAGAACAGGGCCTGCCGCCGATCCCGATCATGGTCCTGTCTGCCGACAGCCAGGAAAAGACCCGCCATGCGGTGCTTGCCCACGGCGCTTCGGGTTTTGTAACCAAGCCGCTCGACCCGCAGGCGCTGGTCGACGCGATCCAGGAACAGATCACGGCCTGAACAGCTTCGGGTTCGGTGCGCCTCAAAAATGTAGCCGGCTAGGCCAGTTCATGTACCGGCCAAACATTGCCCGTCACGCAGTATCACTGTACTGTCACAATCCTGTTGCACCACCATCGTATCCCCGCGCCAAGAGGGATGGCTCGAAGGAGAATCACTCGTGCAGTCAGCGATTCGACAAGGTGATGCCAAGCTCGAAGCCGGTCCGGCCTTGGTATCGGCGCAGAAGTCCACGCCCATCGTGCCGGGCGCGCCGCTGGGGCGTATCGGCAACCTGGAAGTGCGCCTCGCCCGCAACGACGCGGAGATCGCAGCCGCACAGGAAATCCGCTACCGCGTGTTCTACGACGAATTGGGCGCCGGTAAGGGCCGGCTCCATCTGCTCGACCAACGCGACATCGATCATTTCGATCCGCTGTGCGACCATCTGCTGGTGTTCGATTCCAGCCTTCCCGGCCCTGAACATCGCCGCATCGTCGGCACCTACCGCCTGTTGCGGCAAGAGGCGGCGGTGGCGGCCGGCGGCTTCTACTCTGAAGGCGAGTTCGAGCTGAGAAGACTGGTGGCGCGCCATCCGGGCCAGCGCTTCCTCGAGCTTGGGCGCTCTTGCGTCCTGCCTGAATACCGTTCCAAGCGCACCATCGAGGCGCTGTGGCAGGGCATCTGGGCCTACATCAATCATTACGAGATCGGCGTGATGACCGGCTGCGCCTCCTTCCACGGCATAGTGCCGGCTGCGCATGCCGAGGCGCTGACCTATCTTGCGCACCACTGCCGCACCGACGCGGCCTGGGACGTGCGCGCCTTGCCGCATCGCTACTGTTCGATGGACCTGATGCCGATCGAGGCGGTGAACGCCAAGGCGGCGATTGCCGCGATGCCGCCGCTGGTGAAGGGCTACCTGCGCGTTGGCGCGCGCATTGGCGACGGCTGTGTCATCGACCATGATTTCTCGACGGTCGATGTGCTGGTGGTGATGCCTGTCAAGGAAATCGGCGCGCGCTACGTGAATTACTATGGCAGCGAAGGCCAGCGCTTCGCGGCCTGAGTTTTTCGACGCTACGGAATGTCTTCGGGGTTGCGTCCGGGCCGGCTTTTGTAGGCCGGGAACGACCAGCCGAACTTCAGCGCCCCGCCGCGCACGATGAAGGCCGCGAGGAAGCCTCCGAGTTCGGACATCAACGGCGGCAGGCCGGCAAGGTCGCCGAGTGTGTAGGCAGCTGCCCCGACCAGCGCCGCCGTGACATAGACCTCCGGCTTCAGCAGAACCGACGGTTCGCCGGCCAGAAGATCGCGCAATATGCCGCCGAAGGTTGCGGTCAGCATGCCGGTGATGATTGCGACCAGTGGCGAGCCGGTGATGGCCAGCCCCTTGGCCGCACCCATGACGGCGAAGGCGGCCAGGCCGATGGCGTCGAGCCACAGCAAGAGCTTGTAGCGGGATTCGACCCGGTGCGCGGTGAAGAAGACCAGCACCGCGACTGCCGCGCAGATCAGCACGTAGTCGCGATTGCTGACCCAGAACACCGGCACGTTGAGGATGAGGTCGCGGAAGGTGCCGCCGCCAATGCCGGTGACACTGGCGAGAAAGAGGAAGCCGATGATGTCGAGCTGCTTGCGCGAAGCAGCAAGCGCCCCTGTCGCCGCGAACACGGCAACGCCTGAATAGTCGAAGAGCGTGATGGCGTTCATGGGACGCGATTCAGTAGGGCAGTAGGGCAGTAGGGCAGTAGGGCAGAAAGATTTACCGGATCGCGCCAAGGCGCAAGGCCCTGCCGCCCTGCCCTTACGCGTCCTTCTCGGCCTGTTCGTTCACAGGTCCGGGCTCGGCAGCACCGGCGGCCGGCTTCGGGCCGCCCTTGGCGATGCCGACCATGGCCGGGCGCAACACCCGTTCGCCGATCGAGTAGCCGGGCTGGACGACTTCGACCACTGTGCCGGAAGCGACCTCGGGATTGGGCACCTCGAACATGGCCTGGTGGAAATTCGGATCGAACCTCTCGCCTTTCGGTTCGAGCTTTTTGACGCCATGGCGCTCGAGCGTGCCGAGCATACCGCGCGCGGTGATATCGACGCCTTCGATCAACGCCTTGAACCCGGCATCGCCAGACGCCTTGGCTTCGGCTGGAATGGCATCCAGCGCGCGCTGGAGGTTGTCTGCCACCTGAAGCATATCGCGCGCGAAATTGGCGATCGCATAGGCGCGCGCATCCTGAACGTCGCGCGCGGTGCGGCGGCGCAGGTTCTCCATTTCGGCAGCGGCGCGCAGCGCCCGGTCCTTAAGTTCCTCGTTTTCCTTCAAAAGCCGCATCAAGGCTTCGTAGTCGCCTTCGACACCACCTTCGGTGCGTTCGGCAGCGTCTTGCGTGGCCTCGATCTCGTCGGGCGCGCGTTCGTCTTTTGCCTGGTCGCTCATCGCGTTTTCCATCATCTCAACGGTTTGGAAGTTGCGCCCGATATCGAGGTTCGGCAGCCAAAAATCAAGGGGTACGGTGTCCTGGCCAGCCCTATCGGGAATTGAACTCGACCTGCTGGGACAATGTTCCGAATTAAATCAAATTTTACCGTGTTCGCGGCTTGCGTTTGCATTCACGCTGCAATGCGGGAACCATCTGCGACAACAGGGAGTTTCGAAGCCAATAAAGGATTTGAAACGATGACCCGCACAGCCAGCGAGAACACTGCCAGCGACAGGCTAGGCGAACTGGCCAGCACGATCAGGAAGCAAGCCGCAGCACCGGCCACACGGCGGCATTTGCGCGGCCTGCCCACGTTCAAGGTGGTCAAGGATGTTCCCGAACACCTGCAGGCCCTGCTCGACGAACTGAAGGACGCGGAGAGAAAAGCCGACATCTAGCGCTTCTCGTCCGGTCCGGTCTTCGTACACAGAGGCGCTCATTTCAGGCGCGTGACAATAAGACCATTTGCCGACCATGTTTCACCTTGTGGGACAAAGGCTGGCTGTCTAAGCTTTCTGATGAACATGATTTCGCCTGAGGCGGTTGCGAGCAGCAAGCGCGCCTGGATCAAGATTTTGGCGCGCTACAAGAAGCCGGACCGGCGTCGCAGCGCCCTTGAACTCGCCATCACGTTCTTCCCGTTTGCAGCCATCTGGGCCTTGACGTGGGCGGCCTACGCCTATGGCTACTGGTGGGGCCTTGTGCTGATCATTCCGGCTGCCGGCTTTCTCGTGCGCCTGTTCATGATCCAGCACGACTGCGGCCACGGTTCCTTCTTCGCCAACCGCCATGCGGACGACTGGACCGGCCGGGTGCTCGGCGTCCTGACACTCACTCCCTATGACTACTGGCGGCGAGCGCATGCGGTTCACCACGCCAGTGCCGGCAATCTCGACCAGCGTGGCATGGGCGACATCAAGACGCTGACGGTCGGTGAATATCGCGCATTGCCACTGCGCCGCCGGATTACCTACCGGCTCTACCGGCACCCGCTCGTCATGTTCGGCATCGGCCCGACATGGCTGTTCGTGTTCGAGCAGAGATTGCCGGTGGGGATGATGAAGGATGGCGTGACGCCCTGGCTCTCCACCATGGCCACCAACGTCGCCATCGCGTTTGCCGTTGCCTTCACCACCTGGTTCGTCGGGCTCGGCGCATTTCTCGTCGTCCATCTGCCGATCGTCATTCTCGCCGGGTCAATCGGCATATGGCTGTTCTACGTGCAGCACCAGTTCGAGGAAACGGAGTGGGCGAGGGAGCCGGACTGGGAGTTCCAGCACGCAGCCTTGTACGGATCGTCCTACTACGACCTGCCGGCCCTGCTGAGCTGGTTTACCGGCAATATCGGCATCCACCATGTGCACCATCTGTCCGCCAAGGTGCCTCACTACCGGCTGCCCGAGGTGTTGCGCGATCACCCGGAACTGAAAACCATCGGCCGCATCACGCTGATCGACAGCTTTCGTTTCGTGAAACTGGCGCTGTGGGACGAAACGCGCGGCAAACTGGTGACCTTCCGCGAAGCGCACGCGGCAGGCTGAGCCTGTTCGATAGAGGCTTACGGCAAAGTCACGTGCCGGGCGTGCGCCGCCACGAATATGTGCTGCCGGGAGAGGCCGGCTTGGCGGCCGGCTGGTAGTAGAGCGGCAGGCCGCCGACATCGCCGCTTTCAAGCCGCTTCAAAAGAACCGGGTTGGAAATCTCGAACTCGGTAAAGCCGACGCGCAGCATATGCGGCAACTGGTCGACCAGAACCTTACCGATGGCACGTACCGCACCCGCAAAGCCATGGCGGCTGCGCAACAGTTCGGCCTTTGAAAAGCTGCGTCCATCGGTGAAGGCCGGGAACGCCAGCGCCACCAGCGAAAGCGTATCGAGCAGGCCGGCAATGGCTTCCAACTGGTCGCCCGGCTGCAAGACGACGCCGAGCCGCTCCTTGGCCAGTTCCCGCTCCTTCGGATCGAGGTCGAGGAACGCCTGCAAGGGCAGGATGAAGCGGCCATTGCCTGCAAGTGCTTCGGCACTTTCGGCATGGGTCCACTCGTCCTCGCGAAAACCCTGCGGGGTCCAGAGGCGGACTTCTGTCTCCGGCATCTGATCAGTCATGCGGGCGGGTCCTAAGAGTTACTTGAGCATGATCTTGTCCGAAAACCGGTACCCACTTTTCGGGATCATGCTGCGTATTTGTTTGAGCATGGTCTTGTCCGAAAACCGGTGCCCACTTTTCGGGATCATGCTCTAGAGAGAAGCGTCGGTCAGCGATTTTTCCAATCCGGAGAGATGAATACCGCATTCGGTCTTGGCATGACCAGCCCAGCGGCCGCTGCGCGCATCCTGCCCCTCTTCGACCGGCTTCGTGCATGGGAAGCAGCCAATCGAAAGATAGCCATAGGCGACCAGCGGGTTCGACCGCAAGGCATGCGCGCGCATATAGTCCGCCTGATCCGACGTTGTCCAATGCGCCAGCGGATTGATGCGGATGCGCGGCCCGACGGACTCGAACACCGGCAGCGCGGCGCGCGTCGAGGCCTGATGGCGCTTGCGGCCCGTGAACCATGCCTGGAACGGCTCGACGCCGCGCGCCATCGGCTCCACCTTGCGCACATCGCAGCAGGCATCGACGTTGGTTTCGTGCAGGCGCCCGCTCGGATCGATGCGCGCCAGCGCGGCCTCGTCCGGGGTGACGACGCGAATGTCGGTCAGCCCGAAATCGGCGGCGAGCGCGTCGCGATACGAAAGCGTTTCCTCGAAATGCTTGCCGGTATCGAGAAAGACGATCGGCAGGTTGCGGTCCACCTGCGCAATCAGGTGCAGCAGGACCGCCGAATCCGCGCCGAACGAGGAGACCGCGGCTATCTTTCCGCTAAACAGCTCCGAAACCGACCGTTCGATGATCTCGGTCGCCGAGAGATGGCCATAGAGCGCGTCTAGACCCGCTGCCTCGGCAGCGATGCCACTTTCTGCTTGGGCAACGCCATCAAGCGGCCCTGGCTTCTGCTCCATAGAGGACCTCCTTGAACGGCGCCGGACCAACCCGGCGGTAGACGTCGAGGAAGCGTTCCGATTGATCGTTGCGAATGGACAGATAGGTTTCGACCAGAGTCTCGACCGCATCGACGATCTCGTCCGGGCCGAAGCCGCGCCCGATGATCTCGCCGACCGTGGTGTTCTCGTCGGCGGAGCCGCCGAGCGTGATCTGGTAAAGCTCGGCACCCTTTTTCTCGACGCCGAGAATGCCGATATGGCCGACATGGTGATGGCCGCAGGCATTGATGCAGCCGGAAATCTTGAGCTTCAGCTCACCGATTTCACGCTGCCTTTCGAGCGAGGAAAACCGCCTTGCGATCTGCTGCGCCACCGGAATGGAGCGGGCATTGGCAAGCGCGCAATAGTCGAGGCCGGGGCAAGCGATGATGTCGCTGATGAGGCCGGCATTGGCGGTGGCGAGGCCGATTTCCACCAGCCCGTCATAGACCGCCTTGAGGTCGGCGCGCGCGACATGCGGCAGGACGAGGTTCTGCTCATGGGTGACGCGCACCTCGTCATTAGCGTAGCGCTCGGCAAGATCGGCAACCGCTTCCATCTGGCTGTCGCTGATGTCGCCGGGGGTCTCGCCGATGCTCTTCAACGAAACCGTAACCGCCGCATAGTCGGGATTGCGGTGCGTGGTGACGTTCTGGCCGAGCCATTCGCCAAAGGCCCGGGAATCGAGCTTAGCCACACGCACAATTTCGTCGCCCTCGGGACGCGGTGAAAGTTGCGGCGGCGCGAAATAGGACTGGATGGCGGCGACATCCTGTTCGGGCAGCTTCAGCTCGCCATCCTTCAGCGCCTGCCATTCGGCCTCGACCCAGCTTGCCAGCTCTTCCGTGCCGGTTTCGTGGACGAGGATCTTGATGCGCGCCTTGTACTTGTTGTCGCGGCGGCCATGAAGGTTGTAAACGCGCAGGATGGCCGTGACGTAGGACAACAGGTGTTCCTGCGGCAGGAAATCGCGAAGCTTCTTGGCAACGATGGGCGTGCGGCCAAGCCCGCCGCCGACATAGACGGCAAAGCCAAGTTCACCCTGTTCGTTCTTCTTCAGGTGCAGGCCGATGTCGTGCGTCTTGATAGCCGCACGGTCGCGCTCGGCACCCGTCACCGCGATCTTGAACTTGCGCGGCAGGTAGGAAAACTCCGGATGCACCGACGACCATTGGCGCAGTATCTCGGCGTAGGGACGCGGATCGGCGACCTCATCGGCTGCGGCGCCGGCGAAATGATCGGCGGTGACATTGCGGATGCAGTTTCCGCTGGTCTGGATGGCGTGCATCTCGACTGTGGCGAGATCGGCAAGGATAGCCGGCACATCCGACAGCGCCGGCCAATGGAACTGGATGTTCTGGCGCGTGGTGAAGTGGCCATAGCCCTTGTCGTATTTGCGGGCGATGTGGGCCAGCATGCGCAACTGGCGCGGATGCAGCGTGCCGTAGGGAATGGCGATGCGCAGCATGTAGGCGTGCAGTTGCAGGTAGACGCCGTTCATCAGCCGCAGCGGACGGAACTCGTCCTCGGTGATTTCGCCGGCCATACGGCGCTCGACCTGGTCGCCGAACTGCGCGACGCGGGCCTTAACAAAATCGTGGTCGAACTCATCATAGCGATACATGGTCGTGGTTCCGTTGGCCGTTTGTTTGCTGCGTTTCCCGAGCATGACCTTGTCCGAAAACCGGGGCCACTTTTCGGGGTCATGCTCTAGGCGGCTTGTGGGATGCGGGCCTGCTTGCCGAGGTCGTTGCGAATGGTCGGGCCGGCGGCGCGGATACGCTCGCGCAGCCGGGTTGGATGGATCGTGCCGTCGATGATCTCGATGTCGATGAGGTTGACGTCGACGACGAGATTGTCGGCGAGCGCCTTGTTGCCGATGGCTTCGAGCGCTTCGGCACTTTCCTTGTCATGGGCAATCAGCGCCTCGGCGATGGTGTCGACCCAGAGGCCGTCGGCGTACCAGACGGCCTCGCCGTCGCTCAGCCGGTTCGCGGTCAGAAGCTTCATGCGTTCACTCCTTCGATGGCGGGGCGAGCGTGGAGAGCCTTGCCGACGGCAAGCGCTTCGGAGTTGGCAAAATTGGCGCCGGCAACGGCGTCGCCGATGATGGTCATGACAGGACCGTCGAGATCGTCGCGCACCTGCAGCGACGGCAGGTCGGCCAACGTGCCGTGGAACTTGCGGCGAATGCCCAGGCTGGCGTTCTCGACCACGGCAACGGCGGTGTCGGATGCGAGGCCGGCGTCAATCAGGCGGCCCGCGACTTCGGCAGCAACGGAGCGGCCCATATAGACGGCGACGGTGGCACCCGAGATGGCAAGCTTTGCCCAGTCGGGCAGCGAATTGCCCTTGAGGTCGTGGCCGGTGGTGAACACCATCGAGGAGGTGACGCCGCGAAGCGTCAGCGGCAGTTCGAAATCGGCCGCAGCGGCAAAGGCGGCGGTGACGCCCGGCACGACCTCGTAGGAGATGCCGGCATCGCGCAGTGCGGCCATTTCCTCGCCCGCGCGGCCAAACACCAGCGGATCGCCGCTCTTGAGGCGAACGACGCGCTTGCCCTCGCGGCCGAGATCGACCAGCAGGGAATTGATTTCGGCCTGTGTCTTGGAGTGGCAGCCCTTGCGCTTGCCGACCGACACGCGCTCGGCATCGCGGCGGCCCATGGCGACGACGGCTTCCGGCACCAGCGCGTCATAGAGGATGACGTCGGCTTCCATCAAAAGGCGCTGCGCGCGAAGCGTCAGAAGGTCTTCCGCGCCGGGGCCTGCGCCGACCAGCGCGATATGGCCCGATGAACGGCCGGAGGTGACAAGCAAGTGCGAGGCGGCGTCATGCGCCTCGGCAAGACGGCCGGCGGCAAGGGCCTGCGCCGGCGCGCCGGTGAAGAACTCGCTCCAGAAGCGGCGGCGGGGAGCGCCTTTCGGCAACAGCTTTTCGGCGGCGTGACGGAAGGAAACAGCAAGCGAGGCAACCGCGCCGAGCGAAGGCGACAGCATCTGGTCGATGCGGGCGCGGATCATTTGGGCAAGCACAGGCCCTGCCCCTTCGGTGCCGATGGCGATGGCGACGGGCGCGCGATTGACCAGCGCGGGCGTGAAGAAATCGCACAGTTCAGGACGGTCTACGGCGTTGACTGCAATGCCGAGGCGGCGCGCGTCTTCCACGACCCGGCGGTCGAGGCTTTCTTCGCCGCTGGCGGCAAAGACCACGACCGCGCCTTCGAGATGGGCAGGCCCATAGGGTGATGCGACATGGGTCGCGCCATTGGTGACGATCCAGGCGGTGAGTTCGGCAGAAGCGTGTTCGGCGATGATGCGAAGCTCAGCCGACGACTGGCCAAGCAGCCTTGCCTTGGCAAGCGCTTCCTCGCCGTCGCCGACGATGGCCACGGTTTTCCCTTCGACCCGCAGGAACACGGGGAAAGCATTCAGCTTGGGTGTGTCATGCGGCATTGCGGTAAAGTCCTGAACAGGCTGGCATTTTTAGCCGTGTGCAGGAAAGATCAGAAGAAACGCACTCGCGCGCCGCTTGAATGAATGCAATCTGTTTTCTGAAAGCGGCGAAGGGCGAAGAATAAATTTCCCATATGGCGCGAAAGCGCCCTGCCCGGCCTGCCACGGAGGCCGGTTATTGCTGCATAAAACAGGGAGACGGCCAACCGCGCAAAGGCGATTTTTCTAAATTCTACCTTTTTTGTAGAATTAAGCCCAACCCTTGATTTGAGGCTCGCGCGCTGCGCCTAGACGTGCTGGCCGCCGTTGATGTGGATTTCCGAACCGGTGACGTAGGACGACTGGCCAGAGCACAGGAAGAAGATGATGTCAGCCACTTCCGCCGTGGTGCCGAGACGGCGCAGCGGGATCGTCTCGACGATCTTTTCGGTGCCCGGCGACAGGATTGCGGTGTCGATTTCGCCCGGCGCGATGGCATTGACGCGGATGCCGTGCGGACCGAAATCATGCGCCATCTCGCGCGTCAGCGAACCGAGCGCGGCCTTGGAGGTGGCATAGGCGGTGCCGGCGAAGGGATGCACGCGGCTGCCGGCGATCGAGGTGACGTTGACGATCGAGCCCTTGGCCGTCGAAAGCTCCTTGAACAGGCCGCGCGCCAGCATGATCGGCGCAAAGAAGTTGACCTGGAAAACGTCGCGCCAGACATGCATCGGTGTGTCGATGGAGTTCATGCGGGTGCCGCCAGATATCTTCGGCGAGATGCCGGCATTGTTGACCAGCGCGTGCAACTGGCCGCCATGCGATTCAAGCCGGTGGCGAATTTCCGCAACGGCGACGCCGACATCTTCCTGGTCGGCAAGATCGACCTTGATGTGGTCTTCGGGTCCGGCCGGCCACGGACAATCCTCGGCAAACGCCTGCCGCGAGCAAGTGATGACGCGCCATCCTTCGCGCGAGAAGCGCTTGACGGTTGCGTGGCCGATGCCACGGCTGGCACCGGTCAAAACAATGGTCTTTCGTGCGTCCATATCGGCCATGCGTTGTTCTCCGGCGCACACATGTAGCCGAACCGGTCCGCGCTGGCGAGGGGGTGGCGGCGCTGCCCCAGCGGACAGGCGGGGCTGGCTTGGAAAGGTTTTTGGGAAAACTGCTGGCTCTTACAAAAGGGTTGACGGGGACCGCCGCCCCACATCTTCCTGTCTCCACCTTCTCCCCGAAAACGGGGAGAAGAACCAAAGATCAGCCGCCGGTCAAAAGGTCCAGGATCGAGCCGTTGCCCTTTTTCGTCGGGCCGCCGACATCGCCGGGCGGCACGGGGCGCTTGATCGAAGCGGTAGAGCCGTTGTCGCTCGGCATTGCAAGTTTGCCGCCATTGTCGGCCACCGGCACATTGCGGGCTGGCTTGTTGGCGGGGACCAGCGGAGCAGGATCTGCGCCGACATCGACGGACGGAACCTTGCGTATCGACCCACCGTCGACGATTGCGTCGGACGGCTTCGACTTCCATGTGCCGGGCAAAGGCGCGACCGGCACGCCTTCGTGAGCGGCGACCATGAACTCGTGCCACGCCTGCGCCGGAAGCGCGCCGCCGGTGACCTTCTTCATCGGGTGGCCGTCGTCGTTGCCGAACCAGACGCCGGTGGTGAGATTGGCGGTGTAGCCGACGAACCAGGCATCGCGCGAATTCTGGCTAGTGCCGGTCTTGCCGGCGGACGGCCAGGCAAACGCCGCCTTGCGCGCGGTGCCTATCTCGACAGTTCCGGTCATCATCGCATTCATCATGCCGACGATCTCCGGCTTGATGACGCGCGGCGCGCTGCCGCCGGAATTCTCGTAAAGCACCTTGCCCTTGGCGGAGGTGACGCGGCGGACGAAATGCACCGGCGGGCGGTAGCCGCCATTGGCGAACGGCACGTAGGCGGCGGTCAATTCAAGCGGCGTGACCTCGGAGGTGCCAAGCGAAATGGTGACGTTGTTCTGCAGGTCGGACTGGATGCCCATGCGCCGGGCAGCTTCGACTACCGCATCGGGGCCGACTTCCATGGTGAGTTGCGCCGCAACCGAGTTCAGCGACTTGGCAAGCGCCGTCGCCAGCGTGACCTTGCCGTAGTACTTGCCGCCGTAGTTTTCCGGCTTCCACTTGCCGATGCGGATCGGCGCGTCGTTGCGCACGCTGTCCGGCGTGCGGCCTGATTCCAGCGCGGCCATGTAGACGAACGGCTTGAAGGCGGAGCCCGGCTGGCGGCGCGCCTCGGACGCGCGGTCGAACTGGCTGGTCGAATAGTCGTAGCCGCCGACCATCGCCCTGACCGCACCGGAATTGTCGATGGAGACAAGCGCGCCCTGGCTGACGTCGAGCTTCTGGCCATTGGCGTCTATCAGCTGGCGGATCGACTTTTCGGCGATGCGCTGCAGATTGAGATCGATGGTGGTATCGACGATGATATCGCCCTCCACCTCTCCGATCAGGTCCGGCAACTCTTCCATGACCGTGTCGGCGACGTAGTTTTCCGAGCCGGTCCAATAAGAAGGCGAGCGGTTTGCCGGCGCGCTCATGGCATAGGTAAGTTCCTTTGCCGAAATCATGCCCTCGTCGCGCATGGCGGCCAGCACCAGTTGCGCCCGCTCTTCGGCCGCCTTGGGATCGCGCGCCGGCGACAGCCGTGACGGCGCCTTGAGCAAGCCAGCGAGAAGTGCCGCCTCCGGCAGCGACACGTCGCGCGCGCCTTTGCCGAAATAGCGGCGCGAAGCGGCCTCGACGCCATAGGCACCCGAACCGAAATAGACCCGGTTGAGATACATGGCGAGGATCTGGTCCTTGGTGTGCTTGTGCTCCAGCCAGAGCGCCAGAAGCACTTCCTGCACCTTGCGCTCCAGCGTGCGGTCGGGCTTGAGGAACAGGTTCTTGGCAAGCTGCTGAGTCAACGTCGAGCCGCCCTGCGAGAAGCGGCCGCTGAGCGCGTTGGTGACCATTGCGCGGGCAAGGCCGATCGGGTCGATGCCGAAATGCGAATAGAAACGGCGGTCCTCGATGGCGATGACCGCCTGCGGGATATAGGGCGACATGCCCTGCAAGCCCACCGCTTCGCCCCCGCTCATGCCGCGATTGGCGACGAGCTGGCCATCGACGGAGACGATCTTGATGTTGGGCGCACGTTCGGGGATGGACCAGGTGGTGGCCGACGGCATTTTGGCGCCGTAGTAAACGACCATGCCGGCGGCAGCGATGCCGCCCCAGATGGCAAGCACGAAGCACCAGTAGGCGAGCCGCGCGAACATGCCGAACAGCCCGCGCCGCGAGCGACGCCTGCTGGAACGCGATGATTTCGCCTTGGATGACTTGCGTTTTGCTGATGCCTTGCGGGTGGGCACGACGCGATCCTCCTCGCGCACCGAAAAGCCGAGTGAAGCGGCGCCGCGCGCCGGTTCGTCAAAGCTGGGCTCGATGCGTCTGTTGCTGCGGTTCGCCATGCCTCGATATTGCCCGTCCCCTGCCGATGGCGATCGAGGTGAAGGCTAGATGCGGCGATTTAAGGGCGCGTTAAAATCGTTAAAATTAAAACGAAACGTTTTCAAACGGTTGAGGATATTCGTCTCGACCGCTTGCAGCAGCGCGTCCGCCACAAAAAGATATTGCAAACAAGGATCGGTTTCCGTTGAGTAAGCTGTTTCCGGGGGGATGTATCAAAGCATGAAATATTGCGTTGCCTACCTTTTGATCAGCTTGGCAGCCTTGCTTCTCCTAAGCGTTCCATCGAACGCCGAAGGTTGGGAAAACCCACGCGAAGTCTACACCGGGTGGGACTGCGGAAACATGGAGTATGACAACGCCACTTACGATCTTTGCAAGCAGTGTTCGGCATCTGGCGGCACCTTCTACTGGAACGTTCCACCCGGAGTAACCATGCTGGATTCCAAGGCGACCCTGTATGAGGGGCGCTGCGATGAAGCCGACTCCGCTGACAGCAGCGATGACAACGGCAGCGACGATGCGACCGAGACAGAAACCGACAATGGCTCAAGTTCATCGGGAGGCACTTACGGAGACACGTGCGGCGACGGGCTCCTTCGATGCCCGGACGGCCAATGCTACGCTGTAGAGTCCGTCAATTCGTGCTGTGCCTGGGGTGGCGCATGCAGCCAGGGCAATATCTGCTGGTCGATGCCGACCGGAAGCCTGTGCTGCAAGCTCAGCGAGAAACCCACGAACGAGGGTTGTCAAGATCCCAATACGTCAAGGCGCGTGTTCCGGGAGCCGGGCTACAGCCAGAACCCGACCGAAACAGTGCGCTCGTCCCAAGGCGGAACAGCGCCTTCCAATCAAGCGGAGCAGCCCAAGAAACCGTCATCGCCTTATTTCAACCTGACGGTCTGCAACAAGTCGTCCGTACGGCTGTGGCTGGCAATGGGCTACAGGCTCAACAAGGGCGACCAGCTTTGGACGTTCGATGGCTGGTGGCGGTTCGATCCCGGCCAATGTCGATCCGGCTGGCGGTTCCTGAAAGGCTATACGTATTTTCACGGATATTCGAGCAGCGGCAAATGGGGCAACGATGCGAGATTCTGCGTTCGCTCCAAGAATTTCCACTACCTCAGGGACGGCAAGGGCAAATGCAGCGAGCGGTCCGAACTGTTCACCGAGCGGTTGGTGGAAAAGGATGAATACACCTACAGCTTCACCGACTGAGGCGCGAAATCAGGCTGCCGCGTGTACGTGCCGGCCCTTTCCGCCCGCCTTGGCGCGGTAAAGGGCAGCGTCTGCCGCGTGCAGCACAGCCATCGCCTCGGTCAGCGAGCCGTCGATGCAGGCGCTGCCGATGCTGGCGCCGATGGTGGCGGTCTCACCGTTCGGCAAGGTAAACGGGGCGGTCATGGTTTCGATCAGCCTTGCTGCGATGCGGGCGCAATCCTCGTCGCTGGCCTTCGGCAACAGGACCAGGAATTCATCGCCGCCCATGCGGAAGATGGCATCGCCGAGGCGCACGCTGTCCAGCATGCGGTGCGACGCGGCCCGCAGCAGGAAATCACCAGCTGGATGACCGAACTTGTCATTGATCTGCTTGAAGCCGTCGAGATCGAGGCTGAGGAAGCAATAGCCGGATTTGGGCGGAGCGCGAGAGTCGAGTTTTGCACGACGCTCCGCAAAGTGCATGCGGTTGAAAAGACCCGTCAGTTCGTCGGTTATCGCCATTGTGTGCGCCCGGCGCTCGGCCTTGATCATGCGCAGCATGGACGCGTGGTTCTGCTCGACGAACAGATAGAGGCTGGCGATCCAGGGGATGATCAGCATGGCGGCAACCGTCATGCCCTCGATGGGTGAGCGGGCGAGCCCGGCCGCAAAGGGAACTGCGATAAGGATGAGCAGCAGCAAGGCATGCCGGGGCATGGCGGCGTTTCGCGATGTGACGACGCAGGCCGCGGCGGTGCCGATGATCGCCGACACCACGATGAGCGGCAGGACGCCGCTTGCCATGCAAAGATAGATGGCCCCGCCCAGGAGCATGCTCCAAAGTGAGCCAAACACCAGAAGCTTGCTGGCGCTCTCCCTGCGCTTTTCCGGTGGAGCGCTGTTTGCTTCCACCATGACCTGCCAGCGAAGCGCGGTGAGCAGGAGTTCGGCGATGGCCCACAAGATCGGCCATTTCGCCGAGGTGTGATAGACGACCATGGCTGCCAGCGCGATGGTGCTGATCGGCGCGATCAGGATTGCGGCGCGCCTGTCCAGGATGGTCTGGAAAAGCTGATCGCGCTCATAAGGATCGGACGTCAGCGGCGACGCCATCAGATATTGGAGAACTGTCCGCGTCACTCTGCGGAGGGATATGAACCTGTTGCGCATGTCTCGCGTGCAAATATCCGTAGGAACGACCGAGGTGACCGGACCAGCCGATCCAGACCATAATGGTGCCGGAGTGCCCGGGGTTCCATCCAAATCGCCCGCTTGGGTTTATGGTTCGTATAGAGCAGGTTTCGGCGGCTTTCGTACCAAGGCGTGCAGCATGCCGACGAAAGTGAGGGCCCAGGCGGCAATTGCTGCGTAGAAGAATGCGCGGGCAACCGGCCCCAGGAAATGGAACTCCATGGCGCGGTCAAGCTGGAAGGTACAGGCCGCATACATGCCAAGCGGAAACACCGCGCCCCAGTAGAGCGGATCGTAGCTGACCGGAAAGCGGCGATAGATGTAGCGCCAGACGCCGAGCAGGAGCAGCATCGGTATCCACCATGTGCCGGTGGCCCAGTAGAGCACGGTGAAGCCCTTGATAAAGGGCAAGAGCGAGACCAGGAACTGCGCGCCAGCAGCGTTTTCGATCAGCAGCGAGCCCGCCAGCGTCGAGATCGCCATTGCACCCATATTGATCCAGTAAGGCGGCTCGAGGTCGCCCGGCGAAAGCGAAAAGAAGGTGTAGCGGTAGAAGATCAGCGCCATCAGCCAGATGTAGAGCATGCCGCCCCACAGCCACATTGATAGCGCCAGAAGATTGAGTTCCAGCCGCCACGGCTGATCCACATGCGCTGCCAGAAGCACGCTCGAAACCGCGACCGATTGCGTGGCGACGACCGCCAGCAGCCAGCCGCCATTGATGCCGGTGCCAAGCGTCGGCTTCTCGCCCTTGACGGTGAGCGCGGTGAAGATGGTGTAGGTCAGGCCCAGCCAGAGCAGGACGGTGACCAGCCATAAAAGCGTGCCGATGAAACGGTCGTCGGCAAGGATGATGAACTGGCTGGCCATGATGCCGGTGGCGGCGACGGCAGTGAAATAGCCGGGACCCGAAAGATGGCCGATCATGTCGCCGAAGAAACGGCGCGGGTGGCGCCATGCGCGCAGCAGATAGAGAACCCACAGCACGCAATATTGCAGCCCGTTCAGGTAGAACAGCGCCCGGGCGATGCCCGGAAATCCCATCATGAAGGCCGCCAGCGAGACAATGCCGGTGGCCATCACCAGGCCGAAGTAACCCGGCGACATATCTGCTAGGCGGTCGAGCCAGCGTTCTCTGGACTGAGACTGAGACAATGCGAGAATCTCCCCTCGCATTCCTTATCCAGCTTGGCGGCCAAGGCAAGCAGGCATGGCTCGCGCCGCCGGCGCGCAGAAGGCCCGAACGCCCAAAGAAAAGGCCGCCCGAAGGCGGCCAAGGAAGGGTATGGGAGCTGCTGGACCAAGAGAAGGGATCAGCAAGTACTCATTATGCATATTTCCTGAGAGGAAGCAAGTTTTCATTTGGATATAATTTCAAAAAATTTGCCTACCGATTTTGGGCAGGCATCACCGGAACGCGACAAGGCACTGCCGTCGCCCGGCAATCCAGGCGACGGCCTCAATGGCCTGCTGCGACAGGCCGGCCTCATGTGGGCAATGGTTAGAGGCTCTAGCGGACGACGAGCACCGGGATCTTGCTGTGGGCGAGAACCTCAGCGGTCTGGCTGCCCAGGATCAGGCGGCCAAGCCCACGGCGGCCATGCGAAGCCATGACGAGGAGGTTGCAGCCGCGCGCCTCAGCTACTTCGATGATGGCGTCTGCCGGCCAACGATCGGGGACATGCAAGGTATCCGCCGTGACACCGGCCCAATCCGCAGCCGCCTTGGCCGACACCAGCACGCCCCTGGCGAAGGATTCCTGGCCGGCCTCGTAGCGGTTGATGTCCTCGGGACCCGCGACCCATCCGCTTGCCGTCGCTCCCGCTACCAGCGGGAAAGGCTCAGTCACCGTGACGATCGTCACCTTGCTCGACAGGGCCTTGGCCAGCGACAGGCCGTGGTCGAGCCCGTTCTTCGCGACATCTGATCCATCGGTGGCGATAAGGATGTGAGTGTACATGGCCTGCCCTCGTTTCCATGCCAGCGAGCAAACCAGAGCAAATCTTCGACGGCAAGCGGGCAGGCCGCGTAAAATTGCCTCGGCCGGCAAGCCCGGACAAAGCGGCGACGCAGGCCGATTTGCCTACGCCGCCGTGAGCCTGCCAAACTTCAAATTGCGTCTGCGCGCCAACGCTAGCTGAACGTTTCCCGCAGGCCGGCGAAGAAGCCGCGTCCGGTCACAGCCGCGCGGACGCAGGATGCAGCTCTTGCGGCCTGCATCGTCGCGCCGACATGGCAATAGCAGACGATTTCGTGGAGTTGGTTGTCCGTCAGTTCGAAGAAGCGCTTGGCCTCGCCATATGTGTCGTCCTGCAGTCCCTCTTCGCGCAGGAGTTCATCCTCAAACGCAACGGAGATCGGCGAATTGTCGCCGCGCATGGCATTGCGTTCCAGCGGTGCCCGATATTCCGTTCCCGTGAGCGCTGTGAGAAGCCGTGCCGGTTCACGTTGAAGCAACTCCGACCAGCGATTGAGGCGCTGGTTGCGGTCCATTGTTGGCCGTACCGGATCAATTCGGACCTCGGCTATCGCCTGTAGCTGGTCCCTTGTTTGGTGTCTCATGGCAACCTCCTTTCGAAAGGTGGTGGCCCCAAGTCCGTGCCTCGAATTATACTGCAAACACGCCGAAAGGTCATCAGCATCGCTGATCACATTCGCGGGCCCGCCGCCTCTCGCAAGCCGATCCCAATCAATTTGATCCGCTCCGGCCGGTCCGCATTATTTTTGCCATGAATTGGCTTTTGATTGGAACCTTGAGGCGTAGCCGTCGTTAAATCCGGTTGTCAGCCATAACAATAAAAGTCGATAGCAACTATCGAAGGGAGGTGTTTGATGGATCGCCTGCAATTCTTCTCGCCTGTCCGCGTGTCACGAGGGTCCGGACAATCGGTCGAGGAGATCGAGAATGTCGTAGAAGCGATGGTTTTCCTGCGCGAGTGGCCCGTTGGCCGTCGCGGCCCGGTCTATCGCTGCGCGTTGAATTGCTGTTCGGCAGCAATGGCCGCCCAGATGAGCGCGGAAGAAGCAAGAAAGTCATTTGCCGGTTTCGCCCGCATTACCGGGCTTCTGATCGACGGCGGACCTTCGCCCGTCGTGGCAGATCGATATGCGGGAGCACGGCGCGCAGTAGGCTAAGGGCCACGCAACCCGCGAAGTCTTAGCCTATGCATATCGCCGTCCCACGGGGCGGCGAAATTCTGTTCAGTTCTGTTCTATTGAAATGCCGCTGTCGTCGATCTTGAGTTCGACGCCCGCGGGCTTCGATTCCTCGCGGTAAACATAGACGCCCAAGGCGATGACCGCGACGACGAGCGCGCCGATGATGAGGTAAAGCGTATTCCTGTTCAAAGGCGCGCTCCTTCGCGGTTAATTCAGGCGGATTTTACGAGACGGATCAGGAACAGCAGGATCACCGCGCCCAAGGTGGCGTGAATGATCGCGGCCACGATACCGCCGCCAAAAGCAAGGCCGATCGTCGGAAACAGCCAGCCGGCAATGAAGGCGCCGACGATGCCGACGACGATGTTGCCGAGCAGGCCGAAGCCGTAGCCCTTGACGATAAGACCGGCCAACCAACCGGCAATCGCACCGATGATAAGGAATATGATGAGACTTTCCGCACCCATGGCATTCCCTCCGAGAACAAATGGCTGAGGCGAAGCAGCGCTCCGAATCAACCTCCAGTTTCAACAGTCACAACGTATGGGAAAGCTGGCAACGTCGCCAGCACTTACATCCGGCGACCCGAATGGCAGGGACCGCTAGTCTTCCTCGTCGTCGGACGAGGCGGGACGCCAGCTTGTCGGCTCGATTTTCTTTTGCGTGCTGCTGTCGGTGTAAGCCCACCATGCGCCATCGCCGGCATCAAAGCGCGCCGGCGATTCATTCATGACGCCGTCGCCATCCGTCCAGTAGACGGTGACCTTCGACCCATCCTTGGGCGCAGTGGAAATCGGCTGACGTTCGGGCATGCTCATCCCCCTCTTCTGACCGGCACAACGCTACAGGGTGAAAGAGGTTCCGCCCTCAGCTATGAGCGAAGATATCCTCTTCTTCCCAGCCCATGAGGTCGAGTTTCGCACGCGTCGGCAGGAAGCGGAAACAGGCTTCGGCCTCTTTGGTGCGGCCGTCGCGTGCAAGACGCCCGGCCAGCACATCGCGCAGGCGGTGCAGGTAGAGCACGTCGGAAGCCGCATATTCGAGTTGTTCGGGCGAAAGCGTCTCCGCCGCCCAATCCGACGACTGCTGCTGCTTGGACAGGCTGACGCCGAGCAACTCGTTGCAGATGTCCTTCAGGCCGTGGCGATCTGTATAGGTGCGGGTGAGCCGCGAGGCGATCTTGGTGCAGAAAACCGGCTCGGCCATAACGCCGAAGGCCTGATAGAGCACGGCGATATCGAAGCGCCCGAAATGGAACAGCTTGGTGACCTTGCGGTTGCGCAGCAGGCTGACGAGGTTCGGCGCGCGCTTTTGCCCAGCCGCGATCTGGATGACGTCGGCGCTGCCGTCGCCCGGCGAAATCTGCACCACGCACAAGCGGTCGCGATGCGGGTTCAGCCCCAGCGTCTCGGTGTCGATGGCAACCGCATCGACATCGTAGTTGGCAAGGTCGGGAAGGTCGCCCTTGTGGAAACGGATATTGCTGTTGCTCATGACGATCTCACCGTGTCAGCGCGTCGAGGATGCGCGCCCAGGAACGCTGCCCCTTGTGGAATGAAGAAAGCTCGTACTTCTCGTTCGGCGAATGTATGCGGTCGTCGGAGAGACCGAAACCGACGAGAAGCGATTCCATGCCGAGATAGGTCTGGAAATCGCCGACGATGGGGATCGACCCGCCCATCGCGATCATGACGGCAGGCTTCGGCCATTCGTCCGACAGCGCCTGCTTGGCCTTGGTCAGGAAGGGCGAGTCGTAAGAGAGCTGGATTGCCGGCGAGCCGCCATGCTTGTGGAATTCGACCGAGCAGTCGGCCGGCAGGCGCTCCTCGACGAACTTGCGGAAGGCGGCGCGGATCTTGTCCGGGTTCTGCTTGTGGACGAGACGGAACGACACCTTGCCCGACGCCTGTGCGGCGATGACGGTCTTGAAACCCTTGCCGGTATAGCCGCCGATGATGCCGTTGAATTCGGCGGTCGGGCGCGCCCAGACCAGTTCGAGCACCGAACGGTCCTTTTCGCCGGCAGGGACCGAAAGTCCGATGGGTCCGAGGAAATCGTCTGCCGTTTCGCCAAGCGATTCCCACGATTTCAGGACCTGCGAAGGGGTTTCCTCGACGCCGTCATAGAAGCCGGGAATGGTGACACGGCCGGTGTCGTCGTGGATGTCGGCAAGGATCTTGGCCAAGATGCGGATCGGGTTGGCGGCGGCACCGCCGAATTCGCCCGAATGCAGGTCGCGGTCGGCGGCGTGGATGGTGATTTCCTCGCCGACGAGACCGCGCAACGCCGTCGAGATGGCGGGTGTGTCGCGATCCCACATGCCGGTGTCGCAGACCATCGCGAAATCGGCCTTGAGTTCAGCCGCATTGGCTTCGAGGAACGGCTTCAGCGATGGCGAGCCGGACTCCTCCTCGCCTTCGAACAGAAGCGTGATCTTGCACGGCAGAGCCCCATGCACGACCTTCCAGGCGCGGCAGGCTTCGACGAATGTCATCAACTGACCCTTGTCGTCTGCCGAGCCGCGGCCGGTAATGACCTTGTGGTCGGGACCGATTTCCTTGATCGCCGGCGCGAACGGATCGCTGTCCCACAATTCGAGCGGATCGACCGGCTGCACGTCGTAGTGGCCATAGAACAGCACATGCGGGCTGCCGGCGGGGCCATCGTGATGGGCAACGACCATCGGATGGCCGGGGGTGTTGCGCACGCTGGCGTCGAAACCGATGGTCTTGAGGTCCGCGACCAGCCACTCCGCACCCTTGCGGCATTCTGCGGCGTAGGCGGGATCGGTCGAGATCGACTTGACCTTCAGGAGGTCGAACAGGCGACCCAGCGACTGGTCGAGCGATTGGTCGAGGCGATCAAGTACGGGTGCAAGTGCGGACATTGTTGGAAAAGCCTTTCGATTCTGCGGCGGCACCCTAAATGGGCTTGATCGAAACGAAAAGCCCAGTGGCATTGAGCCAATCGATAAGGCTGCGTGAAGGGCAAAAAAATGCCGCCGTGGCGGAGGGGGAACCACGGCGGCGGTACTCAAACGGTGCGGCAGCCCGGAGAGGGGGGATAGGCTGCCGCATTGTCCGGTATCGGCGGGGGACGGGCCTAACTCCGGACTTCGGCGAAAATTGCCGATGACATCTATCTGTGGATTCGAACATGGCGATTCAAGGGCACGAAGATTACAACTTTGTAACATGGCCGTGAATGAATTTGCCCTGTCAGGAAGTTGAGCGCTGGTTGCGCCGAAACTGCCTTTGCGATGGACCGCGAAGCAGCATCACGCTATCCATTCGGCCATGAAAAAAGGCGATCATCTCTTCCTTGTCGACGGCTCCGGCTACATCTTCCGCGCCTACCATGCGCTGCCGCCGCTGAACCGCAAATCCGACGGCTTGCCGACCAATGCCGTGCTCGGTTTCTGCAACATGGTGTGGAAGCTGATGCAGGATGCCCGCAACACCGACGTGGGCGTTACGCCGACGCATTTCGCGGTGATTTTCGACTATTCGTCGAAGACGTTCCGCAATGACCTTTATCCCGAATACAAGGCCAACCGCTCGGCCCCGCCCGAGGACCTGATCCCGCAATTCGGCCTCATCCGCCAGGCCACGCGCGCCTTCAGCCTGCCTTGCGTTGAAATGGAGGGCTTCGAGGCCGATGACCTGATCGCCACCTACTGCCGCATGGCGGAAGAGGCGGGTGCGGATGCCACCATCATTTCGTCCGACAAGGACCTGATGCAGTTGGTGCGCCCGACCATCTCGATGTACGACCCGATGAAGGACCGCCAGATTTCGATCCCCGAAGTGATCGAGAAATGGGGCGTTCCGCCGGAAAAGATGATCGACTTGCAGGCGCTGACCGGCGACTCGGTCGACAATGTGCCGGGCGTGCCGGGGATCGGCCCGAAGACGGCGGCGCAACTTTTGGAGCAGTTCGGCGACCTCGACACGCTTCTGGCCCGCGCAGGCGAGATCAAGCAGGACAAGCGCCGCCAGTCGATCATCGACAATGCCGACAAGGCGCGCATTTCGCGCGAACTGGTGACGCTGAAGCGGGACGTTCCGGTGACAGAACTGCCGGACAGCTTCCAGTTGGAGCCATCCAACGGTCCGAAGCTGGTCGCCTTCCTGAAGGCCATGGAATTTTCGACGCTGACCCGCCGCGTTGGCGAGGCAACGGGCACCGAGATCAGCGAGATCGAGGCGGCCGATGTGCCGGTCGAGCGCGCAGATACGGCGCATGGGCCGGACGTGGGTGCGGGAGCAACACCCCCCTCTGGCCTGCCGGCCATCTCCCCCTCAAGGGGGGAGAATGATCAATCGCCAACGTCGACACTGCCGATCTCCCCACCTGAGGGGGAGATGGCCGGCAGGCCAGAGGGGGGTACAACCCCTTCCCTGCTTTCCGCGCTGCGTTCGGAGGCAGCGGTCGCAGCCAAGATCGACACCAGCGCCTATGTCGCCATCCGCGACCTCGCCACCTTGAAGGCGTGGGTGGCGGACGCGATGGAGACCGGGATCGTTGCCTTCGATACCGAGACGACATCGCTCGATCCGATGCAGGCTGAACTGGTCGGCTTTTCGCTGGCGACACGGCCGGGCCATGCCGCCTATGTGCCGCTTGCCCACAAGAAGGGGCAGGACGACCTGCTTGGCGGCGGGCTGGTGGAAAACCAGATTCCCATTCGCGATGCGCTTTCGGCAGTGAAGCCGCTGCTGGAGGACAAGTCCGTCCTCAAGATCGCGCAGAACCTGAAATACGACCTCGTGATCATGAACCGCTACGGCATCGATGTCGCTCCCTACGACGACACGATGCTGATTTCCTATGCGCTCGACGCCGGCACGTCCGGCGGCCACGGCATGGATGCACTGTCGGAGAAATGGCTCGGCCACAAGACCATCGCCTTCAAGGACGTGGCAGGCTCGGGCAAGAGCTTCATCGGCTTCGACCAGGTCGATATCGACAAGGCGACCGCTTATGCGGGCGAAGATGCCGACGTGACGCTGAGGCTATGGCAAGTGCTGAAACCGCGCCTCGCCGCAAAGGGCCTGACCTCCGTCTACGAGCGACTGGAACGACCTCTCGTGCCGGTGCTGGCCAAGATGGAGCAGCGCGGCATTACGGTGGACAGGCAGATCCTGTCCAGGCTGTCCGGCGAACTGGCGCAAGGCGCTGCGCGGCTGGAAGAGGAAATCTACGGACTGATCGGCGAACGCATCAATATCGGCTCGCCCAAGCAGCTTGGCGATATACTGTTTGGGCGCATGGGTCTGCCCGGCGGCTCCAAGACCAAGACGGGGCAATGGTCAACCTCGGCGCAACTGCTGGAAGACCTCGCCGCCGAAGGCCACGAACTGCCGCGCAAGATCGTCGACTGGCGCCAGCTGACCAAGCTGAAATCGACCTACACCGACGCCCTGCCCGGCTTCGTCAATCCCGAGACCAAGCGCGTCCACACCTCCTATGCGCTGGCGGCGACGACGACCGGGCGGCTGTCGTCGTCCGACCCGAACCTGCAAAACATTCCGGTGCGCACGGCGGAAGGGCGAAAGATCAGGACCGCGTTTATCGCAGACAAGGGCAACCGGCTGATTTCCGCCGACTACAGCCAGATCGAATTGCGCGTGCTGGCCCATGTCGCCGACATTCCGCAACTGAAGCAGGCCTTCGCCGACGGGGCAGACATCCACGCCGCGACAGCATCGGAAATGTTCGGCGTGCCGATCGAAGGCATGCCGTCGGAGGTGCGCCGGCGCGCCAAGGCGATCAACTTCGGCATCATCTACGGCATCTCCGCCTTCGGCCTCGCCAACCAGCTTTCGATTCCGCGTGACGAGGCAGGCGCCTACATCAAGAAATACTTCGAGCGCTTCCCCGGCATTCGCGACTACATCGAGACGACCAAGGCCTACGCCCGCGAGAACGGCTATGTCGAAACCGTGTTCGGCCGCCGTATCCACTATCCGGAAATACGGTCTTCAAACCCTTCGGTCCGCGCGTTCAACGAGCGCGCCTCGATCAATGCGCGCCTGCAAGGCACGGCAGCCGACATCATCCGGCGCGCCATGGTGCGCATGGACGACGCGCTTGCCGAGGCGGGCTTGTCGGCCCGCATGCTGTTGCAAGTGCATGACGAACTGATCTTCGAAACGGCCGAAGCAGAGGTCGAGGCGACGATCCCAGTGGTGCGTTCAGTGATGGAGAATGCGGCTATGCCCGCTGCCTCGCTGTCGGTGCCGCTGCAGGTCGACGCCCGCGCCGCCGACAACTGGGACGAGGCGCATTGAGGCCGATTTGCTAGCCGTCTCGCTGGAAACCCTTGCCGCCTTCGCACTGGCGTCATTCCTGATCGAACTGACCCCGGGACCGAACATGACCTATCTGGCATTGGTGTCGGCGCAGGATGGCCGCCGCGCCGGCTTCGCGACAGTGGCGGGCAGTGCGCTCGGGCTTGCGATCATCGGCGCGATTGCAGGTTTCGGTGTGGCCGAGCTGATCCAGGCATCAACCCTGGCCTATGAGACCTTGCGCTGGGCCGGCGTGCTGTTCTTGCTCTACCTTGCATGGGAAGGCTGGAGCGCGGGAACAGATATCGTCTCGGCAAGCAGCGTCGATCACGAGCGCTATTTCATTCGCGGCCTGATGACCAACCTGCTTAACCCGAAGGCGGCGGTGTTTTATGTCGCGGTGCTGCCGACCTTTGTCGAGGCGGGCAAGCCGGTGCTGGCCCAGACCGCCATGCTGACGGCGATCTATGTCGCGGTGGCAACGCTCGTGCATGCCGTGATCGTCATTCTTGCCGGCTCGCTGGAACCCTTCCTCAACGATCCGAGGCGCGAACGCATTGCGCGGCGCGTCTTGTCAGCACTGCTGGCTGTTGTCGCCTTATGGTTTGCGTGGACGACGGCGCGCTGACCGATCAGGCAGCAGCTTTCTGGCATTTGGCGCAGGTGCCGCGAAATTCGATTATGGCTTTTTTCGCGGCAAAGCCGGTGGAGCGCACCCAGTCGTCGAGCTTGTGGCCGACGTCATGGTCGGAGAACTCGGTGACCTGCCCGCAGGTGTCGCAGATGGCGAAAGCCGTCATCGAGTGATTGTGGTCATGCGGTTCGGCGCAGGCAACGAAAGCGTTGAGGCTTTCCAGCCGATGCACCAGCCCTTCCTTCACCAGCGTGTCGAGTGCCCGGTAGACCTGCAAGGGGGCACGGAAGCCGCGTTCGCGCAACTGGTCGAGCAGCGTGTAGGCGCTGAGCGGCGCGCTCGCCGCCTCGAGCTTTTCCAGCACGCAAAGCTGGTTCTTCGTCAGAGCATTCCTTGCCGCCATGGTCCTGCCTTCGGGTCCAGCCACGGCGCGCGAGGCGCGTGGTTCAACCTGACATAACCATTCGCGGCACTTTTTGCTACCGTTTCAGGGCCGTGACGACCTCGGACTGGCGTGAGCTCGCTATTTGCGCGTCGGACCTTCGCGTTCGGCCGACCGCGCCCACAGGTTGATGTTGGCATCGCGGGCGTAGGTGTCGATCTCGGCCAATTCGCTGTCGGAGAATTCGAGATTGGCGAGAGCCGCAACGCAATCCTCGACCTGCTCGGGCCGGCTGGCGCCGATCAGCGCCGAGGTAACCCGGCCCTTGCGCAGGACCCAGGCCAACGCCATCTGCGCAAGCGTCTGGCCGCGGCGGCCAGCAATCGCATTCAGCGCCCTGATGTTGGCAAGAGCCTGTTCGCTGAGGAAAGACTGGCGCAGCGACTTGCCTTGCGCCGCACGGCTGCCCTCGGGAACGCCGCCGAGATATTTATCGGTGAGCATGCCCTGGGCCAGCGGCGAAAACACGATCGACCCGACGCCCAGCCCATCCAGCGTATCGAGCAGGCCGTCCTCCTCAACCCAGCGATTGAGCATCGAGTAACTGGGCTGATGGATGAGGCAGGGCGTGCCGAGGTCACGCAGGATGGCCGCGGCCTCGCGGGTGCGCTGCGAATTGTAGGACGAGATGCCGGCGTAAAGCGCCTTGCCGGAGCGCACGGCCTGATCGAGCGCGCCCATGGTTTCCTCAAGCGGCGTCTCGGGGTCGAAGCGGTGCGAATAGAAGATATCGACATAGTCGAGCCCCATCCTTTTCAGGCTTTGGTCGAGGCTGGAAAGGAGATACTTGCGGCTGCCCCACTCTCCATACGGACCCGGCCACATATCGTAGCCGGCCTTGCTGGAGATGATCATCTGGTCGCGGTAACCGGCAAAATCCGTGCGCAGGATTTCCCCGAAGGCCCGCTCGGCCGAGCCGGGAGGCGGGCCGTAATTGTTGGCGAGGTCGAAATGAGTGATGCCGAGATCGAAGGCCCTGCGCACGATGGCCTGCTTGGTGCGGTGCGGCGTGTCGTCACCAAAATTGTGCCAGAGGCCGAGCGAGATCGCCGGCAGCTTCAGGCCGGAGCGCCCGCAGCGATTGTAGATCATTTCGCTGTAGCGATTTTCGGCGGGGGTGTAGGGCATGGGATATACCTTTGGATCTGACGCAACTTGAGCTGTCGAATTTGTAGATGGTCTAGCCGGCCTTCCGCAGCAGCGCCGACGCCTGCCTGACGCCGAGCGCTTCAGGACGTTCGCAACTTGTCTGCATGGCGACGAACTTGCCCGTCTCCCCGGATTTCAGAAGGCCCGTCATAACCTCGACCGTATGTAGCGCAAGATCGAGCGAGCAGCGGTGCGGACGACCTTCGAGGATGGCCAGCGCCATGTCGGCAAGCCCGGCGGTACGATAGTTGGCCATCATGCCATGCGGATGACGTTCATTGGCGACGCCGAACGGATGCGGCCATTTCGGCGGTGTTTTCACGGGCTTTTCGCCCTTGGTATAGACAACCTGGCCGCCGAAGAAATTGGGATCCGGCACGAAGATGCTACCGGTTTCGCCGTAAAGCTCCATCGGGGCATGGCCGTGGCTCCAGACGTCCCAGCTTGAATCGAGCGAAATCACCGCGCCGTTCTCGAAATGGAGGATGCCGTGCACGGTGGTGGGCGTGTTAACGGGGATCTTTTCGCCAGCGCGCGGCTTCGACGTGATCGTGCGTTGCTTGGCGGGGATCGACGTGATCGCAACCACCTGCTTCACCGGCCCGATGAACTGGATCAGGTCGGCAATGTAGTAGGGTCCGAGATCGAGCACCGGGCCGGCCCCCGGCTGGAAGAAGAAATCCGGGTTCGGATGCCAGCTTTCCATGCCGTGGCTCATGACATGGCAGGTGCCGCTGGTGATCGCGCCGACCTTGCCGGCGTCGATGAGATGGCGGACGAACTGGTGCGACCCGCCAAAGAAGGTGTCCGGGGCGGAACCGACGCGCAGGCCTTTCTTTTCGGCCCGCTTCTTGAGATCGAGACCATCCTTGACCGACAGCACGAACGGCTTTTCCGAATAGACATGCTTGCCCGCATCTAGGATCTGGCGCGAGACCTCGTGGTGCACCGCCGGGATGGTCAGGTTGACGACGATGTCGATATCCTTAGCGGCGAGCAGGCCGTCGACCGTTTCGGCGCGAAGGGAAAATTCCCTGGCGCGGGCTTGGGCGGCAGCCATGTTGAGATCGGCGCAGGCGCGCATTTCGATGCCGCGAAACAGCGGCGCGAACTTGAAATAGGTCGCCGAAATATTGCCGCAGCCAATGACGCCGATGCCGAGAGATTTTGCCAATTACGCCTCCTGCCACGCTTGAGCAGCTTCGATCGAGCGACGCGCGAACCGCGCTATGTCGTTCGGGTTGTCCTGCTCCATGACAAAGTGACAGGCACCTGTTCCGGAGCGCACCGCGGCGAACAGCGCCGGCCAACCGATGGTGCCATGGCCGACATCGGCCCAGCCGTCCTCGTCAAGCCCCTCGCCCGGCCTCGCCATGTCCTTGACGTGGATTGCCACGATGCGCGCGCCGTAGCGGTCAAACCAAGGCAGCGGGTCAGTGCCGCCGCGAACAACCCACGCAACATCCATTTCCCAGCCGATGTCCGGCGCGGCAGCCAGAATGTGATCCATCGGCACGGAGCCGTCCGGCAAAGGTTCGAATTCGAATTCGTGATTGTGCCACGCGAAATCATAGCCATGCCGCTTCGCTGTCTCACCGACCTTGGCCAGACGTTCGCCGAAATGGCGCCAGCCGGCAGCATCCCTAGGCCGCTGGTCAGCCTCCAGATAAGGGCAGATCAGAAGCTTGATGCCGAGCGTATCGGCAATGGCGCGCACGCCATCGAAATCGCCTTCGAGCGCCTCGATGCCAAAATGACCGCTCGGCATGGCAAGCCCTACCCGGTCCATGGCGGAGCGAAATGCGGAAGGCTCGTCATAGACGCCGCCATAGCCTTCGACTTCGCGATAGCCGAGACCGCCGAGCAGATCGAGCACCTTCTCCCACGGCTGGAAGTTGCGGGCGCTGTAGAGCTGGAACGACCATGAAACGGCGGAACCGGCCGAGCCCCGTTCGGCTTTTCCCATCACACTCTCCAAGTTCCGCAAACGCCGAATTGATGCCCCGCAGCCTATCTTTGAGCGGAGCCGGGACTGCCGTCAACACGTCAACCGCACCGTTCACCGTAAATTTCAATCGATTAACCCATCTGGATCAATCGGATTTGGTCGGGAAATGCCCTCAAGGACGGATATCGATCGCCCCTTCGACCTTCTTCATATCGAAGTCGGAAACGAGGATATCGATGCGCACAGTCCAGCTTCCGGCGATGGGAATGACGAGGTTGTCCACGCGCCAGGTACCGTCGCCGGGCTTGGTTGCGGGCCGCTTGAGTGGTTCGATGCCGGCATCGGGCTTTGACAGGACAAGCGTGACTTGCTTGGCATCGAGCGGACCGAAATCGCCGTCGAACATCAGGATCGAAGCGGCGACTTCACCGGTGTGTCCCGGCGTAATGGTCAATTCCGCCATCGCTTCCGGCGTGTGGAAATGCGCAATAGCCGGCTGGGCCGCTGCGATGGCCAGAGCACGCGGCGGCGGCGTGAAACGCCAGCCGGCGGCAACGCCGAAGATCAGCACTGCGAGCAGGATTTCCGCGGAGATCGAACGGACAAGGCGCGCGCTGGCCGGCGCATCGCCGCTTTCCGCTGGTACGGTCAGCCGCCAGCGGTTGAACGCGGCAAGCGCAAACAGAATTGAAAGCAGCGCCAGCTTGGCGACAAGGAGCTGCCCATAGGCCGTATCGATGAGCGCCGACGGCTTCTCGACCTGGATGACGGCCAGCACGACGCCTGCGCCAACCAATATGGCGAACACCGGCAAGACCGAGCGCGAGAAGCGCCACAGGAAAGCGCCGGACATAGGAGCCCTGCGCCACAGTGCGAGGCCGAGCGGCACCAGCGCACCGGCCCAGAAGGCAATGGTGACGCCGTGCAGGAACACCATTGACCGCGTCAGCCACTGCGGTTCGGCGGCACTGGCATGGCCGCTGGCGGCAAGCGCGACGCCCGTTCCGGCAAGGGCAAGAAGCGTTAACGGCCTGCCAAGGCGCGGCAAGATCAATCCAAGCAAGGCCACCACCAAAGTGGCCAGCGCGACCAGCACGGTGGAGCCGTAACTGGTGGCAAAGCCGGTTTCCCATACCGCCGGCAGAGTGATGGCGTGCAGCCGCGCGCCCAGCGCATCGAGACCCTGAAGGCCGAGCGAAGCGGGCGCTGCCAACAGCCCGGCAAGCAGGGCAGCGCCGACAAAACGCTGCCCATCGCGCCCGCCCCTGGCCAACCAAGCGATGGCAAAGGCTCCACCGATGCCGAGGAACAGGCCAATGTAGAGCGCCACCTTCGCGCCCCATAACAGGGAGCGCACCAGCCAATCGACAGGCTCCGCAGTCTGCGGAGCAGCACTGGGCGCGCCGACGGAAAACAGCAGCGAACCGGCGACCGGGTGGCCGTCCTCGGAGACGACCCGCCAGCTTAGGACATGCGTGCCTTGGCCAAGAGGCTGCGGGTTGGCGACCACCACCGTCTGGCCTTCGAGGCGCGATGAGGTCAGCGGCAGCGAAGTTCCATCCGGATGCACCAGCGTCAGCACCAGGGGCGACACCGGTTCGCTGAAGGTCAGCGAGAATGACGATGGGCTGGTCGCGATGACCGTGCCGTCTGCCGGTTCAGCCTTGATGAGCGCGGCATGCGCCGCCGCCGGGTTCGGCGCGACGAAAACTGCAAACAAAAGCAGCGACGCCAGCAGCCAGGACAGGATCTGGATGGGCGACATTGAAAGGGCGCGGGGCCGCTGCTGTCTGATCATGATGTGCTGACCGATAAAGGTGTGGCGCGCCGTGGGAAACAGCGCGCCACGCGATGATTACTTCTTGGGCAGGAGCTTGATGCCGGGAGCGGGGAATTCAAGCGAATCCGCATCCGCGCCGGCCTTCGGGATTTCGATCCAGCGCTCGGCCTTGTCGCCGCATTCCTGCACGACCGGGAACGACAGCGTCTCGCCGACCGGCAGGCCGGCGGTCAGGAAGCCGCGCAGCACGAATTCATCGTAGAATTCGTCGGGCAACTCGCCACCGCTCCAGACGACTTCCTGCACGCCCTCGGAAACCTGCTCGCCGTAATACTCGTAGGACTGGGCATACTTGCCCTTCACGGTTTCGAGCTTCCAGCCGGCCTTGGGCATCGGCTTCACCGAAATGAAGCCCTCTGGCACTTTGACCCTGACCGCTGTCGTGGCAGCACCTTCGCAGCCATGCGGGACGCGCAGCACGGCCTTGTAGGTCGAGCCGACGGCGGCTTCCTGGGTTTCAAGCGTGATGTGGGCATATGCGGTCGCGCAACCGAACAGGGTGAGAGCGCCGAACGAGACGAGACGAATGACAAGGTTGGACATGTTAGCCCCCTATGGGAATGATGTGAGTTCTGGAAAAGATCAGTGTTCGCCGGTCGAGCCGATGGCTTCGACCGAGAACTTGACGTCGATGCTGCCAGCCTTCTCGAAGGTCAGCGTGGCGGAGAAGCTGTCGCCCTGTTTCGGCTGCTGCTTCAGGCCCATGAACATCAGGTGATAGGCACCGGGAGAAAGCTCGACTTTTCCACCGGCCGGGATTTCAACGCCGCCTTGGACGCGGCGCATGGTCATGACGCCATCCTTGACCGCCATCTCATGGACTTCGGCCTTGTCCGAGACTTCGGACACGATGCTGACGAGCCTGTCCGGCGTGTTGCCGTTGTTGGCGATGACGAGATAGCCGCCGGCTACCTTGGCACCGGAAGGCGTGGCCCGCGACCACGGATGTTCGATTTCAAGATCGCCGACCTTGAACTCATGCGCCGAAGCCATGTGCGAACCGGCAAAGAGCATGGCCAAGGCCAGCAGGACGATGCCGAGAACGGCAGTTGAGGTAAGATGGCCGAGGCCAGGTTGCGCGAGGCGCGCAACGGCAAGGGATCTGGACATGGGATTGCTCCACGATTGGTGTTCGCGCCCGTTTGAAGGGCTACGACAATTCGATCATTTGGATGGATGCGCGGGCGGGAAGTTCCAGCCTGCGCCAATTCAACTCAGGCCAGAACCGGAGGTGCGCGCGGGTTCGACGGCGAGCGATGCCGTTCGAAGGTCAGATGATCGGGCGCGGACGGCGAGAAAACGACCGTCTCGTAGTTAAGCGGGGCGAAGAGCGATGAGGTCGCGGGAGGGCCCGCCAGAACCGAAGCGGCAAGGTTGCAGCCAAGGACGCAACAGGACGGCGTGTGTTTCTGCTGCGGGCTATCGGGCAGTTCGCCGATGCTGCCATGCGTGCAGATGACATTGCCGAAAGCATCAAGCTGGGCCGTTTGCGGACCTGCCGCGAGCGCGAAGGTGCCAAGCACGGACTGCATGACGAGGAACCAGGCAGCGGCGAGCGCTACCGGAAAACTCCATCGTCTGTTGCGACCGTACACGTTCAGTCCCGCCCTCTTTCGGACAACACCTATCATGGGAACGATCACCGGCAAGCCGACAAATTGCCGCCGCTGTCGTTGACTTGGCGGTGATATCCTCCATGTGCCGCCGCAACGTTGTGCTGGCACACATTGGACGGCGAAAAATCAGAGCTTTGTCCAGGCGCCGTTGCGTTTCGAGGATTTTACGCAAGCATCGATGAACGCCATGCCCTCGACGCCATCCTGCACGGTTGGAAAGATGACGTCCTTTGGCGGCTTGCCGCCTTTCTTTCGCGCGGCGCGAATGGCGCTCGCGGCTTCACGGTAGATGTTGGCAAAGCCTTCCAGATAGCCCTCCGGATGACCGCCGGGCACGCGCGTCAGGCGCGACGCGGATTCAAGCGCACCCGCACCGCCACGCGTAAGCAGCCGCTTCGGTTCGCCAAACGGCGTGTACCAGAGGTAGTTCGGATCGGCCTGCACCCATTCGATGCCGCCCTTCGAGCCGTAGACGCGCAACTTCAGTCCGTTCTCGTGACCCGGCGCGACCTGGCTTGCCCACAGCATGCCCTTGGCCGGCGGGGCCTTGCCGACAGCCTTGAAACGCAACAGGACCTGAAGGTTGTCGTCCAGCTGCCGCCCCGGCACGAAGGCATCGAGATCAGCGGCAAGGCTGTCCAGTTCAAGCCCGCTGACGAAACGGGCAAGGTTGTAGGCATGGGTGCCGATGTCGCCGGTCGCCCCGCCCGCGCCCGCCTGTTTTGGATCGGAGCGCCATGCCGCCTGCTTGTTGCCGCTGGCCGACAGATCATCGGTCAGCCAGTCCTGCGGATATTCGACCTGGACGATGCGGATATCGCCGAGCTGGCCCTTGGCGAGCATCTCGCGCGCCTGCCGCACCATCGGATAGGCGGTGTAGTTGTGGGTGAGCACGAACACCTTGCCGGTTTTTTCGACCAGCGCCGCAAGCTTCTTCGCCTCGGCAAGCGTCGCGGTCAGCGGCTTGTCGCAGATGACATGGATACCGGCTTCAAGAAACGCCTTGGCGGCAGGAAAATGCACGTTGTTCGGCGTGACGATGGCGACGGCCTCGATGCCATCGGCACGCCCGGCCTCGGCCTTGGCCATCTCGGCAAAGGAGGCATAGCTGCGTTCTGGCTCGAGACCAAGCTCGGCAGCGGAAGCCCTGGCCCGCTCCGGGTTCGAGGACAGGGCGCCGGCGACGAGAACGAACTCGTTGTCGAGACGAGCGGCGATGCGATGCACCCCGCCGATGAAAGCGCCCTGCCCGCCGCCGACCATGCCAAGCCGGATCGGCTTATAGACCGGTTCAACCTTTTTGCCGCTGACCATCGCCGCTCTCCGGAGTTGCAGGTTATTCGATGCCCATCATCTTGCGCAGCGCAGCGCGGTCCGTGCTGCCGCCGGCAAAATCGTCGAAGGCTTTCTCGGTAACGCGGATGATGTGGCTTTCGATGAAGGGAGCGCCTTCGGCTGCGCCAACCTCGGGATGCTTGAGGCAGCACTCCCATTCCAGCACGGCCCAACTGTCATAGTCATACTGCGCGAGCTTGGAAAAGATGCCGGAGAAATCGACCTGACCGTCGCCAAGCGAACGGAAACGGCCGGCGCGGTTCAACCAGCCCTGATAGCCCGAGTAGACGCCTTGGCGGCCGGTCGGATTGAACTCGGCGTCCTTGACGTGGAACGCCTTGATGCGCTCGTAATAGATGTCGATGAAGGCGAGATAGTCCATCTGTTGCAACAGGAAGTGCGACGGGTCGTAATTGATGGCGCAGCGTGGATGGTCGCCGACGGCATCCAGAAACATCTCGAAGGTCGCGCCGTCGAACACGTCCTCTCCCGGATGGATTTCGAAGCCGACATCGACGCCGTTGTCGTCATAGACATCAAGGATCGGTTTCCAGCGTTTGCCGAGTTCGGCAAAGGCTTCCTCGATGAGTCCCGCCGGCCGCTGCGGCCACGGGTAGAGGTAGGGAAAGGCCAATGCGCCGGTGAAACTCACCGAGGCTTTCAGGCCGAGATTGCGCGAGGCTTTGGCTCCGAATTTCATCTGCTCGACGGCCCAGGCCTGCCGCGCCTTGGGGTTGTTGTGGACGCTCGCCGGCGCAAAGGCGTCGAACTGCGCATCATAGGCCGGATGGACGGCGACGAGCTGGCCGATCAGATGGGTGGAAAGCTCGGTGATTTCGACGCCAGCGTCGGCGCAGATGCCTTTCACCTCGTCGCAATAGGCTTTCGAGGTGGCGGCCTTTTCGAGATCGAAGAAGCGCGCATCCCATGACGGAATTTGCACGCCCTTGTAGCCGAGACCCGCAGCCCATTTCGTGATCGATGCCAGCGAATTGAAGGGAGCGGCGTCGCCGGCAAATTGCGCCAGGAAGATCGCAGGTCCCTTGATTGTCGTCGGCATGGCATTCTCCTTCGCGCCGGCTTGGCAACGGCATATAACGCCGAACACGACGCTGCTTCAAAGCCGATCTGGGAATTTCAATCGGTTCATAACAGGCTTTTAGTGTCTGCCAAGGGCGGATTTCCCCGCGACGGCCTTACAAATCGACGATCCTGTCGACGTGTAAGCTTGTGCCTACTTGTCTTTGGCCGCCTTGCGCAGGTCAACCCGCCTGATCTTGCCCGAAATGGTCTTGGGCAAGGCTTCGACGAATTCGATCTCGCGCGGGTATTTGTAGGGCGCGGTGAGGTTGCGGCAGAAATCCTGGATATCGCGCGCCAGTTCGTCGGAGGGCTCGAAGCCCTTGGCGAGCATGATGTAGGCCTTGACGATTTCGCCGCGCGTGGCATCCGGCTTGCCGACGACAGCGCTCTCGGCCACCGCCTTGTGCTCGATCAGCGCGCTTTCAACCTCGAATGGGCTGATGCGATAGCCTGCCGACGATATCAGGTCGTCCGAGCGCCCGACGAACCAGAGATAGCCGTCCTTGTCGCGTCGGGCCGTATCGCCGGTGTAGTACCAGCCATTGCGGAACGCTGCCGTGTCGAGCGCACCCTTGCCCTTGTAGTAGCCGCGAAAAAGCCCGTTGGGGAACGGTTCGGTGATCTTCACCGCGATATGGCCGACCTCGCCTTCCGGCTGGCGGTTGCCGGCGTCGTCCACCACATCGACGTCGAAGCCCGGCACCGGCTTGCCCATCGAGCCGTGGCGCACTTCCTCGCCCGGAAAATTGGCGACGATGTTGATCGTCTCGGTCTGGCCGTAGCCATCGGCGATCAGTGTTCCCGTCGCTTCCTTCCACACACGCATGACCTCGGGATTGAGCGGTTCGCCGGCGCTGAGCGACCGGCGTATGCTGGAAAGATCGTATTGCTTGAGGTCCTGCTGCGCGAAAAGACGGAAGACGGTGGGCGGCGCGCAGAAGGTTGTGACCTTGAGCTTGCCGATCAGACGCAAATGGAGATCGGCGTTGAAGGCCGTCTCGCCATTGTAAAGCACCGTCGGCGTGCCGAGCAGCAATTGCGGAAACAGGATGCCCCATGCCGCCTTGGCCCAGCCGGTGTCGGTGAGCGACCAATGCGTATCCTCGCGCCGCAGGTCCATCCAGAACAGGCCGGTCGCCGCGTGGGCGAGGCCCGAACCATAGTCGCGCGGCACCATCTTCGGCATCGAAGTCGTGCCGGAGGTGAAATAGGCCATCATCATGTCGGTGCTGCGGGTTTGCGGAAACGCAGCCCGATCGAGCCGCGGTGAGGCGTCCGCCAGCAAGGCATCGAGCGACAGCCAGCCCGCGCGGGCGCCGTCAACCACGATGAAGGTGGTGAGCGAAGGGCATTCTGCGCGGATCGTATCGACCTTGGCGCAATGTTCCGAGGTGACGACGACGGCGCGTGCGCCGGAATGATTGACCCGGTAGGCGATGTCGTGCGCCGTGAGCAGGTTGGTGCCCGGCATCGACACCACGCTTGCCTTCATGCAGCCGAACAGCACGGTGTACCAGGCGGGCACCCGCCCGACGACGACGCAGGCGAAGTCCCCCGCTTCGATCCCGACCGTGCGCAACGCATTTGCAAAGCGGTTCGAGCTTTCGCTGAAAAATGAAAAGGGCAGGCGCTCTACCGTCTCGCCGTCACGCGAAACCGCGATGATGGCGGTGTGGTCGTCACGCTTTGCCCAGTCGTCTATGACGTCGAAAGCGAAGTTGAAATGCTCCGGCATGGCAAGGGCGTAGTTTGCGCGTGCCTTGCCGTAGTCGCGCTCGACCGACGAAAAATCCATCCTGGTCCTCCCGACCGAATTGGCGTCCCACCTGCGAGAACCGCGGCACGCTATCGAAATATACTGCACTGCACCATATGGCGCATCGCCATGTCATGGCAAATGGTTGAACCACACGCTCAAGCAGCGCCCAGGATCATATCAGACGCCTTTTCGGCGATCATGACGGTGGGCGCGTGCGTGTTGCCGGAAACGATGGTGGGCATGATCGAGGCGTCGACCACGCGCAGACGCTCGATGCCATGCACTCTCAGTCGAGGATCGACCACCGACTGCGCATCGGTGCCCATCTTAGCCGTGCCCACCGGGTGGAAAATGGTGGTGGCAATGTCTCCGGCGGCACGGGCGAGTTCTTCCGTCGTGCTGAGATGCGTTCCCGGCTTGAATTCTTCCGGCCTGAATTCGCTCATGCGCTTCGTGGCCATCAGCCGCCTTGCATGCATCACCGATTGCGCCGCGATCTCGCGGTCTGCGTCCGTGGAAAGATAGTTCGGTGCAATCGAGGGCGCAGCGTTCGCCTCGGCGGAGCGGATGCGCACATGGCCGCGCGATTGAGGGCGCAGGTTGCAGACCGACACTGTGATGGCAGGGAACGTGTGCAGCGGATCGCCGAATTTCTCCAGCGACAGGGGCTGCACGTGGAACTCGATATTGGGCGTGTCAAAGCGCTCGTCGGAGCGCATGAAAATGCCGTACTGGCTGGGCGCCATCGACATCGGCCCGGAGCGCTTCAATGCATATTCGAGCGCAATGCCTGCCTTGCCCCACAAGCTTGCCTGGCGCTCGTTGAGGGTGCGCGCGCCGGTGATGCGAAAGGCCGTGCGGATCTGCAGGTGATCCTGCAGGTTCTCGCCAACGCCCGAAAGCTCATGCACGACATCGATGCCGTTCGCCTTCAGCAAGGCGGAGGGACCGACGCCGGAAAGCTGAAGGAGTTGCGGCGAATTGATCGCACCGGCTGACAACAGAAGTTCGCGCCCGACCCGCGCCCTGGCGAGGCGACCATCTGCACCTCGATAGAGGATCGCGCTGGCCCGACTTCCATCAAAGAGGATGCGTTCCGCAGCCGCGTGCGTCGCAACGCGCAGGTTCGGGCGGTTTCGCACGGGCTTGAGAAAAGCGCGGGACGCGCTAAAGCGCACACCGTTCTTCTGATTCACCTCGAAATAGCCTGCGCCTTCGTTATTTCCGGTGTTGAAATCGTCGGTCGAGGGAATGCCGAGTTCAGCCGCTGCTTCGGTGACCGCATCGAGGATCGGCCAGCTCAAGCGCTGCCGCTCTACCCGCAGCGGTCCGCCCTGCCCGTGGCTGGCATCGCTGCGGCTGTAATGGTCTTCGGAACGGCGAAACAGCGGCAGCACGTCATCCCAGCCCCAGCCGGGATTGCCCAGTTGACGCCATTGATCGTAGTCGCGCGCCTGGCCGCGCATGTAGATCATGCCGTTGATGGAGGAGCAGCCGCCGAGAACCTTGCCGCGCGGATAGAGCAGCGAGCGGCCGTTGAGGCCTTTTTCCTCGTCCGTGTTGTAGCACCAGTCGGTGCGCGGATTGCCGATGCAGAAAAGATAGCCGACGGGAATGTGAACCCAGTGATAGTTGTCGCTGCCGCCGGCTTCCAGCAAAAGCACGCGATTGCGTGGATCGGCGCTCAGTCGGTTGGCAAGCACGCAGCCGGCCGAGCCGGCACCCACGATGATGTAGTCCCACTCGCCCTGGTCCACGGCATCAACATCGCCATGGCCGCTATTCTTGTCACTGCGCATGAGAAACTCTTGGGCGAGAACGGCGTTTCCCGCAATCAGACTTAGGTCGTGAACACATTTATCGCGGCGGGTACTGTGGCCGAGGTAACGCACGGTGTTAGACAAAAGTCACCGTTCTCAGACGGCTGATGCGAATGCTAGCATCGCCCTGCACGCATATCGACACGGTCGCCACTACGCGGTTTCCGCCAACGGAATATCTATAACGACCAAGGTTCTTCCGTGATGGTGCCGCGACTGGACGGCTATTTTTGACATATCGGCAAGCTTCGGCCTTAGCCCGCGGTTTGCCCACAGGGAGGTAGTTACGTGAAAATTTTGTCTCTGGTATCGGCAGCGCTTCTGGCTGCCACGGTGATCCCGGCTTCGGCCGCCGAGATTTCCGACGGCAAGGTCAAGATCGGCATTCTCAACGACCAGTCCGGCGTCTATGCCGACTTCGGCGGCAAGTGGTCGTTCGAAGCCGCTAAGATGGCGGTCGAGGACTTCGGCGGTACGGTGCAGGGCGCACCGGTCGAGGTGATCACCGCCGATCACCAGAACAAGGCCGACATTGCCTCCAACATCGCGCGCCAGTGGTATGACACCGAGCAGGTCGACTCGATCATGGAGTTGACGACCTCGTCGGTCGCGCTCGCCGTCCAGGGCATCTCCGCCGAAAAGAAGAAGATCGACATCATCACCGGCGCTGCCAGCAGCGACCTGACCGGCAAGGCCTGCTCACCCTATGGCTTCCACTGGGCTTACGACACGCATGCGCTTGCGGTCGGCACCGGCGGCGCGCTCGTCAAGCAGGGCGGTGATACCTGGTTCTTCCTGACCGCCGACTATGCATTCGGCTATTCGCTCGAGGAACAGACGACCAACTTCGTCAAGTCGCAGGGCGGCAAGGTGCTGGGTGCCGTTCGCCATCCTCTGGCGACCACCGACTACTCGTCCTTCCTGCTTCAGGCCCAGTCGTCGGGCGCCAAGGTCGTCGGCCTCGCCAATGCTGGTCTCGACACCGCCAACGCCATCAAGCAGGCAGCCGAATTCGGTATCGTTGCCGGCGGCCAGCGCCTGGCGGCACTGCTGTTCACCCTGTCCGAAGTGCACGGCCTCGGCCTCGAGGCGGCTCAGGGCCTGACCCTGACAGAAGGCTTCTACTGGGACCGCGATGATGAATCGCGCAAATTCAGCCAGCGCTTCTTCGACAAGACCGGCCGCATGCCCAACATGATCCAGGCGGGCACTTACTCGGCGGTGCTTCAGTATCTGAAGGCGATCGACAAGGCAGGCACCGACGAGACGGAAGCCGTGGCCAAGGAACTGCACTCCATGCCGGTCGAGGACGTGTTCGCCCGCGGCGGCAAAGTCGGCGCCAACGGCCGCATGATCTATGACATGTACCTGATGGAAGTGAAGAAGCCTTCGGAAAGCACCAAGCCTTGGGACTATTACAAGGTTCTGGCGACCGTTCCGGGCGACGAAGCCTACATCAAGCCGGCCGAGAGCGGCTGCCCGCTGGTCAAGTGATCGCAAAGGCCGGCACGACAGTGGCGTCAGTTGCCAACCAAGAGCAGCCGCGGGTGGTGCTTTCCGCCCGCGGCCTGCGCCGTGATTTTGCCGGCTTCATTGCCGTCAACAACGTGGATCTCGACATCCATCACGGCAAGATCCACGCCTTGATCGGCCCCAACGGGGCCGGCAAGACCACCGTATTCAACCTGCTTACCAAGTTTCTGCAGCCGAGCGCCGGCAGGATCGAACTTCTGGGGACCGACATCACCAATACCTCGCCCGCCAAGGTGGCGCGGATGGGGCTGGTGCGCTCATTCCAGATCTCGGCGATTTTTCCTTTCCTCACCGTGCTCGACAATGTGCGCGTTGCGCTGCAGCGCCCCAACGGCCTCGGCATCCAGTTCTGGCGTTCGCTGTCGGCGCTGGACAGCTTGACGCCGCGCGCCGAGGAATTGCTCCGCTCGGTCGGGTTGGACGACGCCAGGAACAAGCTGGCGGGCGACCTCTCCTATGGCCGCAAGCGCGTACTGGAAATCGCCACCACTTTGGCCCTCGACCCGAAGGTGCTCCTGCTTGACGAACCGATGGCCGGCATGGGCCACGAGGACGTCGGTATGGTTTCCAACATCATCCGCTCCGTTGCCGGCGACCGCGCTGTCTTGATGGTCGAACACAACCTGACCGTGGTCGCGGATCTGTGCGACTGGATAACGGTGCTGCAACGCGGCGAAATCCTCGCCGCCGGCGACTACGCGACAGTCAGCCAGGACGAGCGCGTGAAAATTGCCTATATGGGGACGGAACATGACTGACGCCCCCTTGCTTTCCGTGCGCGGCCTCAACGCCTGGTACGGCGAAAGCCACGCGCTTCATGGCGTGGACCTCGAAGTCTTCCAGGGCGAGACGGTGACGCTGCTCGGCCGCAACGGCGTCGGCAAGACGACGACGCTACGCTCCATCATGGGCCTTATCCGCAAGCGGACGGGAGAAATCTCATTCGACGGCAAGGACCTGATGCGCATGCCGCTGCATCACACCGCGCGGGCCGGTCTGGGCTATGTGCCCGAGGAACGCGGCATCTTCGCCACGCTGACGGTGGACGAGAACCTCATCCTGCCGCCCGTCGTCGCCAAGGGCGGCATGAGCGTGGAAGAAATCTTCGACCTGTTTCCGAACCTGAAGGAGCGCCGCAACAGCCAGGGCACCAAGCTTTCCGGCGGCGAGCAGCAGATGCTGGCGATCGCGCGCATGCTGCGCACCGGGGTGAAGATGCTTTTGCTGGACGAACCGACCGAGGGATTGGCCCCGGTCATCGTGCAGCGCATCGGCGAATTGCTGGCGACCTTGAAGCAGCGCGGCATGACCATCCTGCTGGTCGAGCAGAATTTCCGCTTCGCCAGCCGCATCGCCGACCGCTTCTACCTGATGGAGCACGGCAAGATCATGGCCGGCTTCCCGGTTGGCGAACTGCCAGACCGGATGGGGCAACTTCACGAAGTGCTGGGCGTGTGAGGCCGATATGACAATGATCTTTGGCATCCCGCTGCAAGCGTTTCTCGGCCAGTTGCTGGTCGGACTCATCAACGGTTCGTTCTATGCGATGCTGAGCCTCGGGCTCGCCATCATTTTCGGCCTGCTGCGCGTCATCAATTTCGCCCATGGCGCCCAATACATGCTGGGCGCTTTCGTCGGTTATCTCCTGCTCGTGCATTTCGGCGTCGGTTACTGGCCGGCACTGCTCATCGTGCCGATCGTCGTCGGCATCACCGGCATCGTCATCGAACGACTGGCGCTATCGAAGCTCTACGACATCGACCCGCTCTACGGCCTCCTGTTCACATTCGGCCTCGCCTTGGTGATCGAGGGCATTTTCCGTTACTATTTCGGCGTGTCGGGCAACCCGTATTCGGTGCCGGAACTGCTGGCCGGCGGAACCAATCTCGGCTTCATGTTCCTGCCCAATTATCGCGGCTGGGTCGTGGTGGCATCGCTCGCCGTGTGCCTTGGCACATGGTTCGCCATCGAAAAAACCAAGCTTGGCGCCTATCTGCGCGCCGCGACGGAAAACCCGCGCCTCGTGCAGGCCTTCGGGGTCAATGTGCCACTTCTGTTGACGCTGACATATGGCCTCGGTTCCGCGCTCGCAGGCCTCGCCGGCATATTGGCGGCACCCGTCTATCAGGTCAGCCCGCTGATGGGATCGAACTTGATCATCGTGGTGTTTGCCGTCGTTGTCGTCGGCGGCATGGGCTCCATAATGGGAGCCATCGTCACCGGCTACATGCTGGGACTTGCCGAAGGTTTGACCAAGGTCTTCTACCCGGAAGCCTCCAACATCGTGATTTTCGTCATCATGGCCATCGTGCTTCTCGTGCGCCCCGCCGGCTTGTTTGGAAAGGACGCCTGACATGGCCGAAATGACGCTCAGCGACGCCCGCACCAAGGCATCTGCAAGGCTGGAATGGGTGCTGATCGCCATCGGCATCGTGGCGCTGCTCGCCGCGCCCTTCTTCATCTATCCGATCTTCATGATGAAGATGCTGTGCTTTGCGCTGTTTGCCTGCGCCTTCAACCTTCTGCTCGGCTATACAGGCCTATTGTCGTTCGGCCATGCCGCGTTCTTCGGCGGTGCCGCATACTTCACCGCGCACGCGGTCAAGGTCTGGGGCCTGCCCCCGGAAATCGGCATATTGATCGGCGTCATCGGTGCTGCCATCCTCGGCCTCATCATGGGCTTCTTCGCCATCCGGCGGCAGGGCATCTATTTCGCCATGATCACGCTGGCGCTGGCGCAGATGTTCTTCTTCTTCTGCGTGCAGGCAGGCTTCACCGGCGGCGAGGACGGCATACAGGGCGTGCCGCGCGGCCTGCTGTTCGGACTGGTCGACCTGCACAAGGAATACAATATCTACTATTTCGTGTTGGTGGTTTTCCTGCTTGGCGTGTTCGCCATCTGGCGCATCGTCAACTCGCCCTTCGGCATGATCCTGCGTTCCATCCGCGAGAACGAGAACCGCGCCATATCGCTCGGCTATTCGGTCGCAAACTACAAGCTGGCCGCCTTCGTCATGTCGGCGGCGCTGTCGGGGCTTGCCGGCTCGCTCAAGGCCATCATCTTCCAGTTCGCCACGCTGACCGATGTTGCCTGGCAGATGTCGGGCGAAGTGATCCTGATGACGCTCCTGGGTGGCATCGGCACCATGGTCGGCCCGATCATCGGCGCGGGCCTTGTCGTCGGCTTGCAGAACTCGCTTGCCACCTCCGATTTCCCGGTGACGATCGCGACCGGCCTGATCTTCATGGTGTGCGTGCTGATCTTCCGGCGCGGCATCGTCGGCGAGCTTTACGCCCGCGTGCTCAATCCCTCCGGACCGGGCAAGGGCTAGGCGCAGGCTCGCCTGTCAAGCGCTGCGGGCGCTAGCAGCGGGCACTTCGCCATAAGAGCGTGGCGACGTGGAAATCGCCTGCGAGGCGACCCGCGTTCCATCAGACAGGCTGGCGGCAAGCGATTTGCCGCGAGCAAGCGCTGCGAGGAATGCGGCGTTGAAAACATCGCCTGCGCCAATGGTATCGACGACATCGACCTTCGGAGCGGCGGCGGAAATCAGCTTGCCATCCGGCCCCATCGCCTGAGCGCCTTCGGGCCCGCGCTTGACCACCACGGTCGCGCCATCAGCCATAACGGCACGGATCGCGCGTGCGGCTTCGACAGTATCGCCAACGCCTGCAAGCGTCGTCGTCTCGATCTCGTTGAACAGGGCAATGCGCGAACGCGACAGCCAGCGGCGGGCCAGCACTTTGTTTGCATCCGTCCAGCCGTCGGTCGGCCAACCGGTATCGAGAGCCACCGAAATATCGTGGCGGTCGGCCCAGCCGAACAGGGCGTCGTAGTCGTCAGCAATCAGCGGGGTCAGGAACGATCCGCACAGCAACAGAAAACCTCCGGCGAGCCGTTCCCCGTCGAGCACCGAGAAAGCATCGGCAAGGCTGAAGCGCGGCAGGTGGCCGAGCGTGGTGAAAAAGGTCCGCTCGCCGTCGGGATGCGTGATGCCGACCGAAACCGTGGTGCTTTCGCGGCAGACCGGCCATTTGTCGGCATAGGTGCCGAAGGCTGCCCGCAGCCAGATGCCGAACTGGTCGGAGCCAATGTTGGAGGCGATGTCGAAATCGACGCCGAGCGCCTGCCAGGCAAGGGCGGCATTGCCCGCCGCACCGCCGACGCGCAATTCGTCGTGCTCGACAATGAATTCGGTTCCGGACTGCGGCCAAGGCGCAACCGGCCCCATGATGAGGTCGACATTGACGTTGCCGATCACTGCCAAGGGCCGCATTCATTCGCTCCGTGTAATCTTGGTTGAACGCACGGGCGTACCGGCGTTCTCGACGCGCTCATCGGCGAAGGCAATCATCAAGCGCTGCGCAACCGGCAGCATGGCGAAGATCGCAGCCATTCCCGATGCAGGTGAAAAGCGCAGGCTGACAGCGCCATCCACCGGTTCAGACGATGAGGAATCGAACATGACGACCGGCGCGCCGGCCTCGATCACGGACAAAGCCATCGCGGTCACCAGGGGGGCGGTGGCATCGTCGCCGCGAAACAGGACAACGCCGATCCCAGGCCCGAGCATTTCCATCGGCCCGTGGCGCAACTGGCCGCCCTCCAGCGAAAAGCAGGGTCGGCGCGACAGTTCGACAAGCCCAAGCGCCAAAGCCTCGGCGACGCCTTGCAGGCGTCGGCCGGATGTGACGACGGTGGTAACATTGCGAAGTGCGACGAGCGCCGGCCCGATGTCGGCTTCAGATGGTGCTTCCAAAGCGGCAAGCGCCGAAGCCGGATCCTGGCCGAGTGCGGCCAGAACGGCGAGGTGCAGGGCAAAGGTCACTGTCAGGCTGCGCGTGGCCGCAAAGGCAAGTTCGGTTCCACCCGCGCCAACCAGACAGGTAGCGGTGCGGGCAAGGAACGAGCCGCCTTCAAGGGTCAGCCCGAACGTGTCCGCGGTTCCGCCGGTTTCGGAAAACCACCTGACGACCTCGGCACTTTCACCCGACTGGGAACTGATCAGCACCGTCTTGCCGGTCAGCGGCAGGGGCTGGCCGAGTTGTTCCGACAATGGCAGCGCAACGGCATCGATGCCGAGGTCGCGGTAGAGAGGCTCGACTGCGCGATTGACCGCATGCGAGCCGCCCATGCCGAGCAAAAGCGCGCGGCCCGTCTTCTTCAACGATGCGGCGACCTTTGCGGCGGCCTCAGCGACTTGTCCAAAAGAGGCAAGCGCATCGCTGCGCTGGCGCGCCATCTCGCGATCGATGGCAACGAGCCCTGCCGGCCGCGCCTTGGTTGTCACTGCCGTCATCCTTTGACGCCTCCACTGGTCAGGCCGGAAATGAGGGCGCGCTGCATGACGAGCCCGATGAAGACCGGCGGCAGCGCAGCCAGAACGCCGGCAGTTGCGATCAAGCCGTAGTCGGCAATGCGGCCACCGGCGAGATCGGCGATGGTGACCGTCAGGGTCTTGGCGCGCTGGTCGGACGTGAAAAGCAGCGCATAGAAGAACTCGTCCCACGCAAGCAGAAACGCAAACAGGGCCGAGGTCGCGACGACGGGCATGGCGAGCGGCAGCGTGATGCGGCGCAGCGTCTGGAACAGATTGGCGCCGTCCATCATCGCCGCCGCTTCGATCTCGCGCGGAATGGTGTCGAAGCCGGACTTCATCAGCCATGTCGTGAACGGCGCAAGGATGGTGAGGTAGACCAGCGCCAGCCCGAACACGTTGTTGAGCATGCCAAGATGGGCGAGACCCATATAGAGCGGCACCGCCAGCGCCACCGGCGGCAGCATGTAGGTGGCGATGACCATGGACAACGACCAGCCGACCGATGGCGTGCGCGACACCGCCCAGCCGGCGGGAATGGCGACGGCGAGTGCGGCGAGCGTCGCCATGCCGGCGACCTCGATGCTGTTGCGCAACGCTGCGGTGAAGGCAGCGCCGGCGCTGTTTTCGACCGTCGACAGCAACAGCTTGTAGCGCGAGAAATCAGCCTCTTGCGGCCACCAGTGCAACGGCTTGGCCGAAAGATCGGCTGCGGGCGAAATGCTCATGACGAAGAGCCAGGCGACAGGCGCAAGGATCACCACCGCAAGCAGCAAGGCGCAGGCATGAACGAAGATGGTGAAGGCAAGGCTCCTCGGTCCCATCAGCGTGCGCTCCCCGCAGTCTTGCGCACCAGAACGGCATAGCTGGCGGCCAGAACGGTGACGAGCAGTGTCACGATAAGGGCAAGCGATGCGCCCGAACCGGCCCGCTGGAACGAGAAAGCTTCCTGATAGACGAGGATCGACAAGGTGCGCGTGCTGTTGGCGGGGCCGCCGCGCGTCATCACCCAGATGATGTCGAACACCTTGAAGGCCTCGATGGTGCGCAGGACCAGCGCCACCATCAGCGGTCCGACGATGAAGGGCAGCGTGACGAAACGAAAGCGCGCGAAGGGTCCGGCACCATCGACCAGCGCGGCGGCCCTGATGTCGCGCGGCACGGCCTGAAGGGCTGCCAAGGCGATCAGCGTGACCAGCGGAAAATTCTTCCATGTATCGGCGATGATGAGCGCCGTCATCGCCGTCGCGGGTTCACCCAGCCACGAGCGGTAGCTGTCGATGATGCCGATCTGCGTCAGCGCGGCGTTCAGCGCGCCATATTCGGGATTATAGATCAGCCGCCAGAGCGTGGCGTTGACCACGGTGGGCAGGGCCCAGGGCAGGATCATCAATGCGCGAAGAATGAAACGACCGTGGAATTCCTGATTGAGCAACAGGGCGGTCAGCACGCCGATGACCATTTCGACTGCAACCGAAACGATGGCGAACCATGCGGTCGTGTAAAGCGTGCGCTGGAAATTGGAGCTCGACAGCATCTTCGCGTAGTTGTCGAAACCGACGAATGTCCCGCTCGTCCCGACCAGCTTGGCGTTGGTGAACGAAAGGCCGATCGTATCCACCAGCGGCCAGCCAATGACGGCGATCATGACCGCAAGGAGCGGCAGCATCAGCAGCCACGCACGTGTTGTCATGAAGGGGCCGGACATGAATGCTTGGTTCCCGGAATAAAAAGCCCGCCTCAAACCGCGCTGCCGTGCGCGGTCCGGATCGGGTGTCGATTTGTGAAAAGGTTCCGTGACGGCGAATGCGTCACGGAACCCGAAGCACGGTGTTAGAGGCCGCTGTTTTCCGCTGCGGTCTTCAAGGCATCTTCAGGCGAAGCCTGGCCGAGCAAGGCTTCCTGGATGGCCTGCTGCAACGCCGTCGACAGTTCCTGATATTTCGGCGTGGTCGGGCGCGGATACATGGCGGCGAGACCCACCTTGGCCGCCGCGATCAGTTCTTCCTGTCCCTTGGTCACAGCCGGATCGTCATAGGACGATGCCCAGATCGGCAGGCTGAGCTTGGCATATTCGTTCTGTGTCGCCTGCGAGGTCATGAAGGCAACGTATTTCCACGCCTCGTCGGGGCTCTTGCTGGTGCTGGTGATGCCAAGCCCCATCGAGCCGTTCATGGCCGATATGTCGCTCTTTCCGGCGACGCCCGGTGCGGGCACGATGCCGACCTTGCCCGCGACCTTGCTTTCCTTCGGATCGTTGGCGAGGTTGTACATATAGGTCCAGTTGAGCGCGAAGGCGGCTTCGCCGTTCTGGAACACCTTGCGCACGTCCTCTTCGAGGAATTCCTTCGAGTTCGGGTTGGTAAGGCCCGACTTGTAGCTCGCGACCATGTAGTTCAGGGCGTCGAGACCGCCGCCGGTCTGGAAGTCCGGCTTGCCGTCCTTCAGGAACTCGCCGCGATAGGCGCTGACCAGCGTGGTGTAGTCGCAGATTGCGGCTTCCGCCTGTGCCCAGCTCCAGGCGATCGGCGTTTCAAGCAAGCCCTTGTCCTTGATCGTCTTGGCCTGTTCAGACAATTCGTCCCACGTTTTCGGCGGCGCAGTGATGCCCGCCTTCTCAAGGATTTCCTTGTTGTAGAACAGGTACTTGGTGTCGAGGATCCAGGGAATGCCATATGACTTGCCGTCATACTGGACAGTGGTCCATGCACCCGGCAGAACGCCCTTCTTCATCTCGTCGGTGATGCGCGAGGAGACATCGACCAGCACGTTGTTGGTGGCATATTCGGCCGGCCAGATGACGTCGAACAAAACGACGTCGTAGCCGCCGGAGCCCTGCGCAAGAACGGTCTTGTCGTGCAGGCCCTCATAGGGAACGAATTCAAGATTGACCTTGATGTCCGGATTGGCCTTTGTGAAGGCCTCCGTCATGGCGCGAACGTCGGCCTCGCTGTAGGCGGCCTGCGCCATGAACAGCGCATTGAGCGAGGTTTCCGCGAAAGCGTGCGGCATCATCAGGCCACCGGCGAAGGCAACACCCAGCAGCATCTTGCTTGTTGTTTTCAGCATTCCTGTTCCTCCCAGATTGGTAAGTGCAACTGCCGGATTGACCGACCCGCCGGCCCCGGCGATACGACTGCGGTATTCCGCCCTCCCCGGCGGCGTTGTTATCTCTTCCGCTATTAAGTCAAACCACTTGACTTAATTTGTTCTGCAATCCTTTACTGGTGTCAAGGGGAAATTCGGAGGTGGCTGAAATTCGCGAAATCCGGGCGAAAGGCGGCAGCAACCAGGAAGGCACGAGCGCGCACAACCGCCGGGTCATGATCGAGGCTTTGCGGCTGAACGGAGCGCTTTCGCGCGCCGACCTCGCCCGGGCGACCGGGCTAACCAAGCAGGCCGTTTCGAACATCATCGAGGAACTTGAGGCAGACGGCTTCGTCGCCGCGCAGGAAGCGGTGCGCAAGGGCCGGGGGCAGCCTTCGACGCCCTATACGCTCGTTCCCGAGCGGGCCTTTGCCATCGGACTGCAGATCGACCGCTATCTCACCCGCGCGCTGGTCGTCGATCTCGTCGGAAATGTGCTTGTGCGCGAACAGGCGCCGCTGCCGCCAAGCCCAGCTGAGGGCGTTGCCGTCATTCTCGACCTAGTCGCCTCGGTGCGTCGCCAACTTTCCGAAGTTTCCGCACAATCGGAGCAACGGCTTGTCGGCCTCGGCGTGGCCATGCCGGGACCGTTCGGCCTCGATACAAGCGGCGACGATACGTGGTCGATGGATGCCTGGCAGGCCTATCCACTGCTGGAAACGCTGGCCAGTGGAACCGGTCTCGATGTCGGGCTGCAGAACGATGCGGCGGCCTGCGCGACGGCGGAGCGGCTTGTCGGCGCAGCCAACGGCGTCGACCATGCCGTCTGCATTTATGTCGGCTATGGTATCGGCGCCGGGCTGATCCTGAACGGCGACCTCTACCGCGGCGCCAATGGCAATGCCGGTGAAATCGGCATGGCGCTGCTGTCGCCAAGAGGCGCGGACCGGATGCCGTTCGAGCATCAGGCTTCGCTAGCCCCGCTTTACAAGCAGGTCGGTCTCGATCCGGCCGATCCCGAACTTCACGAAAAGATACTGGCAATGTCTGCCGGCAACGACCCGCGGCTCGAAGCCTGGCTCGAGGCAGCGGCGGCCGATCTGCGCTGGAGCATCCATCTCGTCGAAACTATCTTCGACCCCGACACGGTAATCATCAGCAGTTCGGCACCGGAACCGCTGACCAACCGCCTGTTCGAGGCGATGCAGCCTTTGATCCCGTCGATCTCCGACCGGCCGAACCGGACGCAGCCCCGGCTGAAGCTTGGCATCATTGACCCGTGGTCCATCGCGCTTGGAGCAGCCGCCGAACCAATCAGTGGTGAGTTCGATCCACGCTTTTCGGCGATGCTGAAACCCAGATCCGACGCGTAAGGGTTGCCTGAAAGGCGTCCCTTGGAACCCCCAGGAATATTACCTGACGAGAATTGCGCAGCCACGGAAATCTGGATAGCTTTGACCAAAAGATAAAAAATCCAAGCCGAACCATAAATTGGATCCAGCCAGGGGAACTAGCCATGACGCGCACTATCCTTTCTCAGTTTTCGCCATCTCGCCGCACCGTGCTCAAGGGCATGGGCGCAGGCGCCACGCTTGCCATGACCGGTGGCTTGGCCACCCGCGCATTAGCCGCCGACCCGATCAAGGTCGCCGCCGTCTATACGGTGCCGGTGGAGCAGCAGTGGGTGAGCCGCATCCACAAGGCGGCGAATGCTGCCAAGGAACGTGGCGACATCGAATATGTCTTTACCGAAAACACCGCCAACACCGACTATGAGCGCGTGATGCGCGAATATTGCGAGGCAGGCCACAAGCTGATCCTCGGCGAAGTGTTCGGCGTGGAAGACGCGGCCCGCGCGGTGGCCAAGGACTATCCCGACGTCGCGTTCCTGATGGGTTCGAGCTTCAAGCCGGATGCAGCGGCCGCGCCGAATTTCTCGACCTTCGACAATTTCATCCAGGACGCTTCTTACCTTTCCGGGTTGATTGCCGGCGCAATGACCAAGTCGAAGAATATCGGCATGGTCGGCGGCTATCCGATCCCCGAAGTGAACCGCCTGATGAACGCGTTCATGGCCGGCGTGAAGGAAACGGCACCGGACACCAAGTTCCAGGTGGCCTTCATCGGATCGTGGTTCGATCCGCCCAAGGCCAAGGAAACCGCTTTTGCGCAGATCGATGCCGGCGCGGACCTGCTCTATGCGGAGCGCTTCGGCGTTTCGGATGCCGCCAAGGAACGCAAGGTTCTGGCTGTAGGCAACGTCATCGACACCCAGGGCGACTATCCCGAAACAGTGGTTGCCTCGGCACTTTGGCACTTCGAGCCGACGCTCGACCACGCCATCGAGCAGGTCAAGGCCGGCACGTTCAAGGCTGAAGACTACGGCGTCTATTCCTTCATGAAGAGCGGCGGCTGCTCGCTCGCGCCGCTGGGTGCCTTTGAAGGCAAGGTTCCAGCCGATGTGGTGAGCAAGGTTGCCGAGAAGGAAAAGGCGATCAAGGACGGCAGCTTCACCGTCGAGATCAACGACGCCGAGCCAAAATCCAGTTGATCGGGCTTGAAGGGCGTCTTCCAAAGGCGCCCTTCCCCTCCTCGTCAAAGCGCAGTGGGCAAAATCGACGCGCTCAAGCGTTCCAGGCGCTTGGGCCGCGATGCCAGGGATATAGCACCACATGAGCACGAACATTCCGGCGCTTCGTCTCACATCAATCACCAAGCGGTTTGGCCCGTTGACGGCGAACGACACCATTTCGTTCGACGTCAACCAGGGCGAGGTGATCGCGCTCCTGGGTGAGAACGGCGCCGGCAAGACGACGCTGATGAACATCCTTTTTGGCCACTATGTCGCCGACGAAGGCAGCGTCGAGGTATTTGGCCAAACCCTGCCACCGGGTGACCCCAAGGCGGCATTGGCGGCCGGTGTCGGCATGGTGCACCAGCATTTCACCCTGGCCGACAACATGACGGTGCTGGACAATATTGCTCTCGGCACCCAATCCCTGTTTCGGCCCCGGCTGGACCGCGCGGCAGCAAAGGCAAAGATTGCCGGCCTGGCGCAGGATTTCGGCCTCTCAGTTAAGCCAGATGCGCTCGTTGCGGACCTGTCGGTCGGCGAACGACAACGCGTGGAAATCCTCAAGGCGCTCTACCGCGACGCCCGCGTGCTGATCCTCGATGAACCCACGGCCGTGCTCACGCCGACGGAGACCGACGCCCTTTTCAAGACGCTGAAGCTTCTAGTCGCAAAAGGCCTGTCGATCATCTTCATTTCGCACAAGCTGCACGAGGTCATGGCGGCAAGCGACCGCGTGCTGGTGCTGCGCGCCGGAAAATTGTCCGGCGAAAGACGTACAGTCGATACGAACCGGCGCGAACTCGCTGAACTGATGGTAGGGCGCGAAATCACTCCGCCCGCTGTACCCGCGGTTCCGCGGGGACGCGTGCTATTTGAACTCTCCGGCGTATCGACCGTGCGGCAGGCACATGGCACGCCTTTGAAACAGGCGAACCTCATTTTGCACGGCGGTCAAATCACCGGCGTCGCAGGCGTTTCCGGCAATGGGCAAGCAGCGCTCGCCGGCTTGGTGGCCGGAACGGAAACCCCTTCAGCCGGAACGGTCACGGTCAATGGCAACGCCATTTCCGGCTGGTCACCCCGCGCGGCACTTGCCGCCGGCATCGCACGCGTACCGGAAGATCGTCACTCTCAAGGGGCGGTCGCCGACATGAGCGTGATGGAAAATGTCATCGCCGAGCACTATCGCGATGCAAGATTCAGCCGATCCGGCCTGCTGGATTGGGCAGCAGCGCGAAAGTTCACCCAGTCGATCATCGAAGACTACAACGTGAAATGCCCCTCGCCCGACGCGCGCATCAGATTGCTGTCGGGAGGCAATATGCAAAAACTCATTCTCGGGCGTGCGCTCGATCCCGATCCATCAGTGATCCTTGCCAACCAGCCATCGCGCGGACTTGACGTGGGCGCTGTTGCCTATGTCCACCAAAAGCTTCTGGAAGCACGCTCGCGCGGCGCGGCAATCCTGCTGATATCGGAGGATCTTGAGGAGCTGCTGGCGCTTTCCGACAGGATCGTGGTGATCTCGGAGGGACATCTTTCGCGGCCATCGGCGCGCGGCGAACTGACCGTTCGCCAGATTGGCGAGATGATGGCCGGACACGAGGCGGCATGATGAATTTGACCCGAAGCTGGCGCTCTTCCTGCACAGGCAACCTGCATGCGGCTTGAACCCAAACCCGCAAGCTCGCTGGCCGCATCGATCCTCTATCCGCTCGGCGCGTTGCTGGCGACGTTCGTCATAGCCGGATTGCTGGTCATGGCGGCCGGCGCGAACCCGATCTCGGTGTTCGGGCTCGTTCTAAAGGGCGCGGCCGGATCACAATTTGCCATTCTCGAAACGTTGACGCGCGCGACACCCTTGATCTTCACCGGGCTGGCGGTGGCCGTCGCCTTCCGCGCCAAGCTGTGGAACATCGGTGCCGAGGCGCAGCTATACATCGGAGCGACCGTCACTGTCATTCTCGGCACAGGCGCGCTGCCATTGCCGGCTATCGTTCTCATCCCGTTGCTCATGCTCGCGGCCCTGCTGTGTGGGGCACTTCTGCTGGCCGGGCCAGCCTGGCTGAAAATCCGCTTCGGCGTCGACGAGGTGGTGACCACGCTGCTTTTGAACTTCATCGTGCTGCTCTTTGTATCAATGCTGCTGGAAGGCGTGCTGAAAGACCCGATGAGCCTCGGCTGGCCGCAATCGGCCAAGGTGATAACCGAGGCGCAATTGCCGCGCATCATCGCCGGCAAGCGGCTGCACTACGGTTTTGTCATTGCCGTCGCCTTGGCGATTGCGCTGTGGTTCGTGATGAAAAAGACGGTGCTTGGCTATGAGATGCGCGCGGTTGGGCACAATGCGGGAGCGGCTCGCTTCCTCGGCATGCCGGTAAACGGCATCGTGATGAAGACCGCGCTGCTTTCCGGCGGCATCGCAGCGCTTGGCGGCTTCTCCGAGGTCGCCGGTCTGAAAGGCAATCTGACCCTCGATCTGTCGCCGGGGTTTGGCTACACCGGCATCGTTGTTGCCATGCTTGCCATGCTCAATCCGATTGGCGTCATTTTCTCCGCGATCTTCGTTGCCGGCATATTCGTTGGCGCTGCCGCCATGAGCCGCGCGGCAGGCGTGCCAAGCTACATTGCCGACGTCATCGTCGCGACCTCGCTGTTGACGATGGTCACGGCAATCATGCTGTCGCGGTACAGGATAAGGTGGCGCTGATGGAAGCTCTCGAAATCCTGTTCACCGCCTCCTTCTGGGTCGCCGCCATCCGCATCGCCTCGCCGCTGATCTTCGCCACCATGGGCGAACTGATCTGCGAGCGCGCCGGCGTGCTCAACCTCGGCATTGAAGGCATCATGACCGCTGGAGCCTTCGCCGGCTGGTTCACCGTCTATCTGGGCGGAGACCTGTGGACAGGTGTGCTGGTTGCAGCACTGGTCGGCATGACGCTTGGCCTGCTCCATTCCGTTTTGACCGTGCCGCTCGGGCTATCGCAGCATGTCGTGGGCATCGGCATCACGATGCTCGCCACCAGCCTGACCTACTATTTCTACCGGCTGGCTTTGCCGGAGGTGACGTCGCCGCCCAAGATCGTGCCGTTCGAGCCCTGGGCCGTGCCCGGCCTGTCCAAGCTGCCTATCGTCGGCGAAGCCCTCTTTACCCAGACGCCGCTGACATATCTGGCCTTTGCTTCGGTCGTTGTTGTCGCATGGGTGCTTTACCGCACGCCGCTCGGTCTGGCGGTGCGCGCGGTCGGCGAAAATCCGTCCGCTGTCGAGGCGCAGGGCATTTCGGTGACGGCGATCCGCACGGGCGCGGTGATGGCGGGCAGCGCGCTGATGGCGATAGGGGGCGCGTTCCTCACCATGTCCGCCTTCAACTCGTTTTTCTTCAACATGATCAACGGCCGCGGCTGGGTCTGCATCGCGCTGGTCGTGTTCGGTTCGTGGCGGCCGGGCAAGGCGCTGATCGGCGCGATCCTGTTTGCGGCTTTCGACGCCTACCAGATCCGGCTGCAGCAGCTTTCCGGTGGCATCGTTCCCTACCAGATCTTCCTGATGCTGCCTTATGCGCTGTCCATACTGGCGCTGATTGTGGTGGCGCGTCGCGCAACCTATCCAAAGGCGCTGATGATTCCCTACCAGAAGGGTGAAAGATGAACTTCGACCTGATCGTCAAATCCGCAACGCTTGCCGACGGGCGCGTTGTCGACATCGGTGTGAACGGCGACAAGATCGCCGCGATCGAACAGCGCCTCGACGCGGAGGCAGCGAAGACGATCGACGCCACGGGCAATCTCGTTTCCTCCCCATTTGTCGATCCGCATTTCCATATGGACGCAACGCTGTCCTACGGCATACCGCGCATCAATGCGTCCGGTACGTTGCTCGAGGGCATCGCACTGTGGGGCGAGCTTAAGCCGTTGCTTACGCATGAGGCAGTGAAGCAGCGCGCGCTTTCCTACTGCGACTGGGCCGTATCGATGGGGCTGCTCGCCATCCGTACCCATGTCGACGTCTGCGACGACCGCCTGCTGGCGGTTGAAGCGCTGCTCGAGGTGAAGAAAGAGGTCGCGCCTTACATCGATCTGCAACTGGTCGCTTTCCCACAGGACGGGCTCTACCGCTCGCCAACTGCCCGCCAGAACACGTTGCGGGCGCTCGACCTGGGCGTCGATATCGTCGGTGGCATTCCGCATTTCGAGCGCACCATGGAAGACGGGCGCCGATCCGTAACCGAACTTTGCCAGATCGCCGCCGATCGCGGCCTGATGGTGGACATGCATTGCGACGAGACCGACGATCCGGAATCTCGCCATATCGAGCAGCTGACCTATGAAACGCAGCGGCTCGGCCTGCAGGGACGAGCTGCGGGTTCACACCTGACGTCGATGCACTCGATGGACAACTATTACGTTTCCAAGCTGCTGCCGTTGATCGCAGAAGCCGATCTCTCGGTGATTCCGAACCCGCTCATCAACATCATGCTGCAGGGCCGACACGACACCTATCCGAAACGCCGCGGCATGACGCGCGTGCCGGAAATGCTGAAATACGGCATCCGCGTCGGCTGGGGACAGGATTGCGTGCTGGACCCCTGGTATTCGCTGGGCACCGCCGACATGCTCGATGTCGCCTTCATGGGCCTGCATGTGGCGCAGATGTCGTCGCCAGCGGATATGCGCCACTGCTTCGACATGGTGACCAAGGTCAACGCCGAGATCATGGGCCTCGATCATCTTGGAATTGCTGTCGGCAAGACGGCATCCCTTGTGATGCTCGATGCAGGCGACCCGATCGAAGCGCTCCGCTTGCGCGCCGAACGGCTGTGCGTCGTCGCCCGGGGCAAGGTGGTAGCAGAGCGACCGCGACGGGACACAGCGCTATCCATCAAGGGCCGGCCGGCCAGCGTCAACCGCCGGCACAAGCTCTGATCTTGTTCCCATAGCGCGAGGGCCAGACTTGCTTTCCCGGCGAAATAGCCAGCAATATCAGTCTGCTAAATATGTAAGTATATACTGACAATATGCGGTCGGCTGCCACCGCAGAGCCCACCAGCGCATCTTCAGCTGCACTCACGAACGCCCCCGACGCACTGTCTGGAACCCACTTCAACGTAGCCAAAACGCGAAAACGCCCCAGCGGGCTACCGTCTGGGGCGTTTTGATGTTCGAAAATATTGGTTGCGGGGGTTGGATTTGAACCAACGACCTTCAGGTTATGAGCCTGACGAGCTACCGGGCTGCTCCACCCCGCGCCAACATTGATGTAAGCATTTGCCTACACAATTCAAAGGCTCGCCAAATGAAAAGGCCGCTTGCGCGGCCCAAAGTCCCGTTTGGCGGGCCTCATCGTAAGGAGAAGATTTAAAACGTGCGTTTGGCAGACCTGGCAGCGACTTACTCTCCCGCGTCTTGAGACGAAGTACCATCAGCGCTGGAGCGTTTCACGGCCGAGTTCGGAATGGGATCGGGTGCAGCCGCTCCGCCATAACCACCAGGTCGGCAAAACGCACGTTTTCGAGAAGCTGTTCTGTGTGCCATCCACGCCTTTGGCGATGGACATTAGGAATGAGAACGATCAAGCCGATCGAACTATTAGTACCGGTAAGCTTCAAGCGTTGCCGCTCTTCCACACCCGGCCTATCAACGTGGTAGTCTTCCACGGTTCTCAGGGAATACTCGTTTTAAGGTGGGTTTCCCGCTTAGATGCCTTCAGCGGTTATCCCGTCCGGATATAGCTACCCTGCAATGCGGCTGGCGCCACAACAGGTCCACCAGAGATCCGTCCATCCCGGTCCTCTCGTACTAGGGACAGATCCTTTCAATATTCCTACACCCACGGCAGATAGGGACCGAACTGTCTCACGACGTTCTGAACCCAACTCACGTACCGCTTTAAATGGCGAACAGCCATACCCTTGGGACCTGCTCCAGCCCCAGGATGCGATGAGTCGACATCGAGGTGCCAAACAACCCCGTCGATATGGACTCTTGGGGGTCATCAGCCTGTTATCCCCGGCGTACCTTTTATCCGTTGAGCGATGGCCCTTCCACGCGGGACCACCGGATCACTATGACC